>ERZ1292630.2192-Hain-H41-02um-R3-2192-length-18338-cov-8_pt1 | contig 18338 bp, 12 predicted proteins | sample MGYA00564408_ERZ1292630 | MGnify/ENA primary metagenome ERZ1292630 (study PRJEB36523, sample SAMEA6512641) | groundwater metagenome | collected 2019-01-08 | study: AquaDiva: Metagenomics assemblies of 32 groundwater samples
CACTGGGAAGGCCAAGGCCCGACGTAACCGTGAAGTCGAACCGTTTTCGATGATGTGAGCAATTGAAAGCCCGCGGGCAGGAGATGGTGGCAAAAATATTGCTTTTTGAGTTGAAAATTTTGCGCAACAGAAAGCCACGATTTTCCGAAAAACATTTGGAAAAAAAGTCAGAAATTGAACGAACCGATGAAAGTGTCGAAATGGGGTGTAACGGACTGTAGTACGGCGAGAGAGCCCACGAAGGGAGGGCGATATTCGATGTGTGTATATCGTACACTATATGCCGTGTAGTACGTCGGATGGGGCTGCGCCTCCCGAGACGAAGGCCTCCTCCTGGTGTATCTTTACGTTGAGCGGATCGAAGCCGTCCCAATCGTCGGTGGGAACAGAGGGGCATCTGGAGGTGTGTTAAAGAGTGGGCCCTGTCCCTGGCGTGGCTACGGGGCTGGGGCGGAGCTGGCGGGGGCGGAGGCAGAGGCGGAGGCCGACGACGGGATTGCAGGGGCTGGGAACAGAGATGCGGGGGCTGGTGAGAAGGCGGAGTGTGTGTTCCATCGCACGTGCGACATTTTTACCTGTGAATTGTGAAATTCACAACACAACTTGGGTCACCATACGCGTGCTGACTGTTCACCACCGCGAAACGGGGCCTGCCGCGCGAGGCGTTAGTCGTCGTTGCCTGGCAGTTATTTTTTCCTTTGTTTATCTCTCAATCACACGCGCGCGCAGCACACATCTCTCTACTGCCCCAAACCATTCCCCCTTATGCTGGAGGGTCCCTCGTTTCGACCGCCGCAAGTCTACGTGCGCGTGTCGAGGCGTCGTCGGCTGACCTCCACCAGCGGTGACGACCAGCGGGTGGAGGAGGCCGCCGGACGCACGACGTGCAATGTGCGCCCCAACCCGCCGCCTCGCGCGGAGAGGGACGCATCATCCGGGCAGCGTGTTGGAGATGGCGGCCCCTCCTCCTCCTCCTCGGTCGTCGTGACCCTAACGGACACCACGTCGTCGAGCTGGGCATCCGTCGCGTGCCCCATCGGTGGCGTGTTCGACGATCGCTCGACCCCCAGCGCCTACTACAGGGAGATAGGCCTTCCTGCAGTTCACAGCGTCGTGCGTGCGCGGTCGGGCAGCTTGATTATCGCCTACGGACAAAGTGGAACGGGGAAGACCGCTGCGTTGTTTGGCCGCGCGTCGTCGCACCAAGGAGCAGATCGCCGCAGTCGCAGCCGCGGCAACTCGTCGGTCGACAATGAGCGACGACGCGACGACAGCGTTGTCGACCTTTGTGTCGTTGACTTGTTCTCGTTGATGTCGGCGTACGAGGAGAGGTTCCGGGCGGAGGCGGTGCCGCCTCCCAGCAGCAGCGAGCACCGCCACCGTGCCCCCCGTGCGGCGTATTGCTCGGTCGCCGCGGAGTTGCTGGTGAGCGTCATCGAGCTGCACAACCATACCGCCATTGATCTTCTGGGAAATCAATGTTGTATCGAGCAGGAGGCGGATGAGGGAGGCCAGTGCGAAATGGCCGCGGTCGCGAGTCGCCGTTCCTCGGAACACCGTCGCCGGGAATCGTCAGTGACGTCGTCCTCGCGAAGCTCGTCGGCTGCGACGACGAACTCGAGGCGATCGTCCCCGGCGGCGACACCCCGGGGAGGTCAGCCCCCCTCCTCCTTCAAGACGACGTCCGCAGTTCTCATGAAGTTCATCGCCGACGTCGACGCGTTAGATCGTCTCGCGGTGACGGAGCCATCGCTGCTGAGTAGTGCAGGACGAGGCATCGCGGAAGGGAAACGCGCCGCGGACGCCTCCGATTGGATCGACGTGAACGTGGCGCGTCATCGCGATGGATGGAAGGAAGGAGCGACGACGACCGGCATCGGCCTCCTCGCGATGACCACCGCCTCTAGCGCCATCGAGTGCGTTCGGGAGGCAATTGCCCGTCGTCAGGTCGCGCGAACGGCGGCCAATATGGAGTCTTCCCGGGGGCACGTTATCGTGCAGTTGCGGCCCCGGCTCGTCAAGCGGATGCAGCAGGATGGAAAGGGGTGGGAGGAACGGCCAACGGAGGCAGCCGAAGGAGGGGGCGGTAGCGGTGGGGGCCTTCTGCATGGGGTAAGGGATGCGACGGAGTCGTACCTCTACTTTCCCTGCCTGACCATCGCCGACCTGGCTGGCAGCGAGAAGCCGGACACCGCCGGGGGGGTGATCTCTGCGCAGGCAACGCCTTCTTCGCGTTGTGACGATGTGGCAGCCCTGAGTGGAAAACTGCAGCGGCAGCTGCAGCAGTGTGAGACCCGATCCATTCACGCATCGCTCCACGCTCTCCGGCGATGCATTGCCATTCTGTCCGCCCAACGGCGTCGACGCTCCCAGCCGGGGGGCGATGAAGTGGAGCCGCTACGGCGGCGTCCGCGGGAGGAAGACCCATCATCGATCCCCGCGCCCGGGGTGGTTCCCTTCCGCGACAGTCTCTTGACGACGCTGCTTCAACCCGCGATCACTCACTCGGGCTGCATTCAACTGTTACTTTGCGTCAGTTTGGACGACGACAAGGCGGCCGAGGCGCTGGCCACCGTTCGGTTCGGAGCAGCGGTGTCTCAGCTCCCCGTGGCCGCGTCGACGTTCATCGACAATGGTTGTCCCCCGTGCGACGCCGACTTCACTTCAGAAAGCGTAGCGAAGGGCCCACCGCCGCTTGGGTCCTCTGCGTCAGAACACGGACGAGCGACCGCCCCTGGCACGACGATTCCGAGCGACCTTCTTTACGGGCTCGCCGCGAAGGTCGACGCTGTCGTGGAGGCCCATCAGAAGGCCGAGTGCGCTCTCGAGGCCGAACGAGTGGCGCATCACGTGACGCGTGCGCAACTGGAAAGCGTCGTCGCGTTACTCGGCGATGCTCTCCACGAGCTAGAAATGGCGAAAGTACAGCTGCGGATCCGCCAAAGTCGCGACGATCACGACTTCCGGTGCAGCAACGAGGATGAAGAGAAGGAGCCACAGCCAGTTCGTGCTCTGGAGAGCCTCCGGCCTGTGGACCCGAATCAGCTCCCGCCGCCGCCTCGCCGCACCCCCTCGTCCCCTGGAAGGCGACTGGTCAAACCACGCCGCAGCTCCCCGCACCCCCCGCCGCCGCCCGTCATTGAAGCGGCGGGAGTTGGAGGCGGCGGTGAGTCCATTTACTCCCCGCTGCCGAACTGCACCCTTCTCGCAACGGAGGCCGACGCACCTCGGCAGCATCACCAGCCCGATGACCGCCAACCCTCGAACGCGGCAACGCCACACGGCAGTCGTCGGCTTCATCCTCCTCCCTCTGAGCCACCCCTCCGCTTCGTTAGCGGGAGAAACGAAGTCGCCGCCGCCAAAGCCGAAGGGACCACCGTCGCGTCGCACCTCCCGCCCTTCGTGCAGCAGATGATGGCCCTGGTCGCGACGGCGGCGGCGGACCGTCAGCCGCACGCCGGCGGGTGGCACGTAGGAGGGGCAGCGCCATGCCCTCCTGCATCATTGTCGTACGCGGCACGGAACGCTACGACGGGCCCCATTGGCGCGAGACTGGATCAGCTTCTCAGAGCGTCCGCGGGCGCCGCCAACGGCTCCAGGCACGCGGCTGAATCTTGTCCCTCTGTTGCCGTGCCGCCGGGTGGCGCGTCGAGAGCGACGACAGCCGATTCGGCTCACGCAGTGTTCCATGTCTGACAAGGACGCGGGGCAAATTTCCACGTCACCCCTTCTTCCCATTTACAATCCACCCGCGCACACAGAATTTTAGATTTATAGCCAAGTTTTAGCGACTGGTGTCCTCGCGGACTCTCTCATCTCTCCTGGCATCACGACGGTATCACGTGTCGGACCGCTCCATATCTTTCTCTCGTTGTCCAGCCGCCAGCTTCTTCCGGTCACCAGTGTTTTACTGGCGGAATTTATACGAACTGAACGTGTGCCTCGCTCTTCGCACCGTCCCTCACCAAAAGGGTTTTGTTCCCTGTTGCGCGAGGCACTGTACTTTCGGTGTTTCGGCCTGGGGTGGTCCCATTCCTCATGGACGACAGCCCAGAGGGCAGGCGGCAGCAGCCGGCGACGCCCCTTCCCGCTCGCCACCCCCTCCTTCTCGTGTCGCCTGAGCTCCGACGGCAATCAGGCTACGTCATCCCCTTGTCATGGTTCGTGCCCTCTGGCAGCGGCCACCACGACGACGTTAGCAGCCGCCATCTGCGAGGTCGGCTAGCCGAGGTCGTCGCGGAGGGGCATGCAATCTTGGCCGAGTCGTCGCTGCAGCGTGCGCGGGGTCGAGGGTTGGAACCACCCGTGGAGGTGGCCTGCTCATCCCGAAGAGTCGCCCCCCTGGAGGTGGGGGATAACGGAGAAGAGGATGAGGAGGAGGGGGAGGGGGAATCGCCCGCCCCGATCTTCCTGCCTGATCTGACGGTCCGCAACATGATGGCAGGCCGCGAGGCATTGTCCGAGTTTGCCACGGTGCTCACGAGCGCGGTGCGCGATGCCGATGCAGAGGTCGGCGGCAGCCGAAACGGTAGCTGGTGGATGGCCGAACGTCCGTCGGGCGGTCGAAGTGCGGAGACTGCCATGGAGCACTTTGGACGGAAGGACGATCACAACGCCCCGCCGCGCGGTTCCCGCGCGATGACCGTCGAGGGTGTCTTACAGCCGTGGGCCGCCCAGTTCACCGTCGATGGCCACCTCGCGGGCTATGGGGTGCGTGCGACGCTGCCACGACCTGCCGTCGAGGGCACGCCAACCACCGGCTTCTACATTGCTACTGGGAGCGGGGAAACGGTGGCGTCTTAGTCGCCTCGCCTACCTCCATTTCGCGTTTGCCACTGGCGCTCGTGAACCACACATTCCGCCGGTCGATCCCTTCGCAGCAGGGATTCCGTGGTTGTTGTTATTTTTGCACTGGGGCAACGACTACGAGGCGATTATTATCGATCGAGAGAGAGAGAGGAGGAAAGGGGGGTGTGTCGAAATGATGCCGACGATCGAAGAGACCGACGTCGCTACCGCCCAGACGGACGACGCCAAACGGTCGGTAGCAAGCGCGAAACGCGTACGACCCAGCGACCGAGATGCCATGTTGTGGATTGAGCAGAATATCGACGCGTTGGATGACGCCGAGTACGGCTCCGGCATTGTGCGCGAGTTCGTGCGCCGCAGCAGTTATAGCGGACTCCTCCTCGCCGATGACATGCATTCCGTGGTGGCCCGCCGTGTGGCGGCGGCGAGGTCCAGCCGCAGCCGGGAGGCCACCGACAGCGCAAGGAGACACGTCGTGGGGCTCATGCCGAGGAGCGGCAGTAGTAAGGCGACTCTCGTGGCGCCGCAGGAGGACGCAGCGATCGGAGGGCCATCACCTCCCGATGGGCCAGGTGGCGGCGACGACGCGGCAAACGACGCGGCCGAAGTCCGAGCAGCGGTGCTCCGCGTGGAAGGGCAGTATTTGCGGCAGCAGGCAGTTCTTGTGCGCTCACCGGACGCCGCCACCAACTTGGAGCCGCAGAGAGGTGGCGTGATCACGTCTCCTCTTAGAACCGGCGAGTCGGGTTCGGCAAGTGATCACCGGTCCGGCGAAGGCGGAGCCGAACGTGCGGCTGCGGTGCCGCCCCCGACACAGTCACGAGGTGGGGTGGATGGCCGTGGCCGCTCTGTGTCGCCGACCGCCCCGTCGAGAGGCGCGTCGGTGCCGTCACCGCCGCGGCCACCATCGCTACCGCGACCCGCCAGGGCCCTCACGTCCGTCGCCGAGCTGCCACCGCCACGCGACGCTCCCGCCTTTGCGCGCGAAAAACGGCGAGCCGCGTCGTTGCTACCCACGGCGACGATCAAGCCCGAGGCCGCAGGCGCGTCCAATCTCTCAGTGGCGGCGACGGCGGTGCCAGCGCCCCTTCCATCAGCCGCCTCCCGCGACCCGCTGCTGGCGTCGAGCGACGGCGGGGGGCTGCGGCCGCCGCCGTCCGTTGCTGCCGCCAGTGGCACTGCCTCGACGGGTCAGCCGGCAGGGGGGGTTCCGGCATCGCCTCCACCCCGACTGACGTTCGACGCTGAGCACCTGCGGCAGAGTCGGCAGCGCCGCGACGACTCTGCTTGCTGCTCCGTGCAGTAGCCAACGCATGGTTGAACATGGAAGCGCCTCAGCGATGTGAGCGACGATAAAAAAGGCTTTCACTCGTGTATCATTGTCATTTCGATGTCAAACGAAAAAACGGACGTCTGTTGCGTCGGCGGACTCTCTCACATTTAAGGAGGGGAGAGACAAAGATGCCGCCGAAGTTAGGGTTCGCGCCCCCCGCTAACTGGAGCGTCATGCTGGACCGCCTGCGCGCCATCCGCCGGTCACTCACCGCGCCCGTCGACACCATTGGATGCGACAAGCTCTTCGACCCGTGCGCGACGAAGGAGGACCAGCGCTTTCAGACGCTTGTGTCCCTCATGCTGAGCGCGCAAACGCGCGATCAATGCACCGCCGAGGCGATGGGCCGACTGCACGCGGCGAAGTTGTGCACCGCCTCGACGCTGAGTCGCACCCCGGCCGCCAAGGTTGCGAAGCTCATCGACTGCGTGGGATTTTATCAGCGTAAGGCCGATTTCGTAACCCGGACCGCGGCGCTGCTCTTGGAGAAGCACGGCGGCTGTGTGCCGAACACCGTCGAGGCGCTCGTGTCCTTGCCGGGAGTAGGTCCGAAGATGGCCCACCTTTTCATGCAGTGCGCCGACGGCGTGAACAGCGGCATTGGTGTCGACGTGCATGTCCACCGCATCGCGCAACGCTGGCGGTGGGTCCCTCCGAACACCAATACACCCGAGCAAACTCGCGTCAGCCTCGAAGCATGGCTGCCGAAAGAGCACTGGCGCGACATCAACTGGCTTCTCGTCGGTTTCGGACAGGTGGTGTGTCGGCCCCGGTGGCCCAAGTGCTTGACTTGCGGCATGCGAGACGTTTGCCCCCAGGCCTTCGCCGAGGAATCCAAACCGCAACAGCTGCATCGTGAGAAAGTCCTCGGCCTTTCAAAAACGCAGGCTAGGTCTCTGGACACGACGGCCACTTCGTCGCCGCTCCTGGACATCGAGGACCTGGTCCCTCCTGGCGAAGGAATGCGTCAGGGTGGCCATGCGAAGGGTGGCAACGCTGGGAGGCTTACGCGCGCGACGTCGTCGGTGCCGCGTGGACGCGACACGACGAAGGCGCCGCCGGACGGACGCGGTGAAACCGCACACCGCAGTGATTCACCCGCGAAAAACGTTGTGGTCGAACCTACGACGAAGGGCATTGCATTCATGGACAGCCTCAGGGCACCGCACGCCGCAACGGCAAGGCGACCGGTGGCGAAGACCGTCACTTCTGGGAAGAAAATAGTTGTAGGACAAAAGCGCGTGCGCGCCGCTTCAGTGTAGCTTCTCAATGGAATCGAATCTCCCGAGGGATCATCTCCCTCTCCTCTCTCATCATCCGAAATTCATCAGTTTTCGCATCATGGCCCCCTCAGCGTGCGCTAAGCTGCGCCAAAGGGAGATCACTGCGGAACGTTTTCTCTTCGCGCGAGTGGTTGATGGCCCCCCGCCACGGCCGCGTGAATGACAAAAACACCGAATCGCAATACGAGACATTCGCTGAGGATGCTGCTTTGCTTTGACCCCCAAAATATGGACGAATGTTGCTTCCGGTCACCACCACAAAAGGCTCGTTCCCCCTGAGTTTTGACGAACCCTCCTTTGCCCATGTACTACCTACAAGTCGCGGCGGACATCTTCGGCTCGAAGACAAACTTCGAGCTGAGCTTCAACGCCCGTCCCAGCATCACCGAGCTGTCTCGCGCCGTCGAGGTAGCCTTCTCCAATGAGATCAGCCTGCGGCGGCCCGAAGGCGTCCCCCAGCACTCGTTCCACGTTTCCAAGTTCAAGGTGTACGACGAGGAACGGTCCAAATGGGTCGACTTACAGTCGGAAGCGCAGCTGTCGGACTCAGGTCAGCTGTACGCGTTCCAGCCCGAGAATCCATGGCACAAGGAATCGCAGAAGGAAATCCCTCCCGCCGTCAAGCCACCGCCTCCCTCCGCCGTGGCTGCCTCGCGAGGCGTCCCTTCCCTCTCGCGCGCCCCTGCCCCCGTCTCGTCTTACGCCGTACCCGCGACGCAGACCGCGCGCGCTCCCGCCGTACTCGGCGCGCGTCCGTCGGTTCCGCTGGACGCTACCGAAGACGAGAAGATTCGCACCGTCTTCGCGGAATTTGACAGCAAAGGCCAACGCGTCATTGAACTTGAGGACCTCCGCAACGGCTTTCGTGTGTTAGGCATCGACTTCACGACCGCGACGCTCAACGACCTCTTTCAAAAGGGTGACCTCAACCACGACGGCCGCATCTCGCAGGGCGAATTTGAGTCCTTCGCGCGGATGTACCCGATCATGATCGACTGCCTCTTCTACCGATCGAAGGCGTTCTACGACGATCAGGTGATGCAACGCGAATTGGACGCTGAGAAAGAGGCGGTGCGACAGGCCAACGGCCTCGTGAGCCAAGCGGATGCGGCTCAGAAGGCAGCGGCGAAGGCGGCGGAGGACACGCAGCAACAAATCGTCGACGCCGACGCCGACATCAAGGACCGCGCCAATCGCCTCCGGCAAGTGCAGCTGCAGCTGGAGCAGGCGCAGCGCGACAAGGAGCGCGCGCAGAAGGAGAAGTATGACCGCGAAAACGAAGCCGTGGAGGCCCGCGATCGCGAACGAGTTGCCAGAGCCGCGCAGCAGGAGGCGGCGCGCGAGGTGGAGAAGCACGACCGCAAGCTCCAAGGCCTGGCTCAGGACGCCGCCAAGGCCGATGACCGCGTGAAGCAGCTCCAGGCGCAGCTCGACGACGCCAAGCGCATGGCCGATCGCTGCAATCAGCTCTTGAAGCAAAGTCAGGGAGACGTCGACTCGGCTCGCATCCGAGAGCGCGACCAGGCCAAGAGCGCCGATCTCGTGGCGCGCGAAATTCCTCGCGTGGACGAGTCCCTGCGCGCGGCGGACAACCAGTTCGGCGCGTGTTGCGACCGCATCCGAGAGCTGGAGTTGCTCAACCGCGACCTTCAGCGTGAATCGGAAGAGGCCGCGAGGCGCCGCGATGCGGCGGAACGCGCCGCGCAAGCCGCGAAGGAGCACGAGGAGCGTATGCGTGACGAAGTGGCGGCGGCTCGTCGGGCGGCGGAGGACCGGGAGCGCCTGGCAAAGCAACGCGAGGCGGAGCTCCTAGAGCAGCAGAGGCAGCGTCAGCTGCTCACGCAGCACGAGCGCGCCCTCATCGAGCAGGAGTTGCGCCTGCGAGAGCAACGAGATAGCCTGGAGGAAAAGGAGTCCAAGCTGAAGAACGAGGCCACCAGCTTCCTGAGCAATTTGCGGACGTCGATGGCGTCGCAGCCAAGGGGCTACTCTCGGGAGCCTTCCGCGTACACCCGCACGGACTCTGGCGTCCCGCGGTACTGAGGGGTCGGGGGGGGGGTCGCCGGCGCGCTTTTTTTGTTGCCGTGTCAAAAATTATTATTCACACGCACATCGCTCTCCGCCACGGGGTCGTTCTGTCTTTCTGATCTCTCTCTTTCTCTCTCTCTCTGTTCTTGTACTACGCTCGCTACTCCCCGCACGCGAAAGGAGCTGCTCGGTGTCGACGGTTAGAGTTTCCATTCCTCATTTTTTTGTTGTGATGTGTGCATCGTTTTGTTCTTGTGAAACGCCACAGAGGGGTGTGGTTTGATTTTATTTTTTCTCGTTCTCGTGGTGGTGGTGTCGAGCATCCTTGGTCCCCCCTCCATGGGGACTGCACCTGGGCTGCATATTTTAACAACAATCACAATCATGTATGTGAGTTGAGTTGATTGGTAAACAACAATCCAGCAAAGTGAGACGCAGAGAGGATCCCATCCCTGTGCTTTTACCAAGGAAAAAACGCAAAATGCGGCCGCACAGCTCACGTGGCGGGCGCCGGGGAGCGTCGCCACCCAGCGAACGCGTGACCATGTCGTTTTTCTCGCTGTCCGAAGTCGTACCGTCTACGTTGAAATCCGCGCAAGAGTATCTCCTCGCGGCAGGAGAGCTTCACAGTGGCCCTTCGATCGTAGCGGGTGAGGGTCGAGGCGTCCATCAAATACGGAGGAGCGAGCCGGAGGCGAACCTGCTCGCGGAATTCGGCTTCGACGAAGAAGGTACAGGGCTTTCTCCGCCGCGTGCCGCCGTCGGTGCGTCCCGTGGTGCTCCCCGGTTCACGGCTGACCGTTGGCGCGAGCGTGGGGGGCCTGCCAATGGCTCCCTGGCTGGCGATGACGACGCCAAGCGGATGTCCTCCTCATCTGGAACGGCAACGCACCCGCCGCCACGTGTCAGCAGCAAGCAGCAGCATCCACCGCAACACTCTGCGGTCGCCGTCGATGAAGATCGCCTCCGTCGCGCTCGCACAGCCGTCGAGGCCCTTAGCGTCATCGCGGCGACGGCCACGCCCTCTTCCGTCATCGCCGCTGCCACCGAGCGTCGCCGGGCGCGACGTGAACAACAAAACGTCGACGAACGTGAAGACCGATCGAAATGCGAGCCAAAGTGGGTCACCGTCACCAGAAGGCTGCAGTCTCACCACCCGCCTCAGCACCCCTCCATCCGACAGGTCGCACCGCTTCTCAATCGAAAAACGGATTCGAACCGTGGCAGCGGCGTGCACGACGCATCATGCGCGCCCTCGGCGGATGGAGGCGTCGCACAGGTGCTCAGCAACCGTCTCGGCGTGTCGTGGGCGCCGGCGGGCTTGTCGTCGTCGCAAGGCGAAGGGTCCCTCATCGACGATCGTGGAGTGCTAGCCGTCGTGAGCCCCGTACGTCGCGCCGAGCACAGTGGTCTTCCACCATCGGATTGCGACGGCGGCGTGGACCCCACACGGCGAGAGCAGACAGCAGCGGCCATGAGGCCAGCCGTGTCCGCCGACGAACGCGTGTCACGGGGCCTCTTGGAGACGATGCAACGGCGGCAGCGTGCCATGGAGAGCATCGCGAGCCGCCTCGCGACGACAACCGCGATCCATTTCTTCCAACCGGTCGCACTTCCTCAGCACTCCAGCCGCATGGATGGCTCCGCCGCCGCCGTGCAAGTCGCGGCGGACCGGCCTGCGTGGAACGACGCTAGCCTGCCCCTCTCTGCGGCGCGAAGAAGGCCAACGTCGGCGGTGATCTCGACGTCAGTCGCGAAAGCCGGCGGAGCCCCGCCACGTGTCGAACGACGAGGAAGCCGTCAATCCTCAATCGAAGCGGAAGGGGCGGCCGTGTTGCGCGCGGCGAGGGACCTGTCGTGCGGTCGTGCGTACCGCAGCGGCTCACAGCGCAGCGGAAGCGGAGGTCCGGACGCCTCCTTTGAGTCATCGTCGTCACGGCATCGGCGTCCGACGTCCGCCGTCGCCGCGCCACTGCTTTCTCCGTCGGATGCTGCCCACGAAGCCCACATTCTCCTACTTCAGGCAGAGAGGGCCCTCGCGTCGTGTCCCCCTCGCGACGGCGTAGACGACGAACGGAACTGAGATTGAGGATTCGATGTAGATTTAGCAGTTGTCCCTTTTATCATCGAGAGCGCGACTGTGTAGCGTGCGGCGCAACGTGCGGAGCCTAACTTGGTTTTTGCTGTCCTTGTTCTTGAGAGGGAACATAAAAGTAAAGTTTATTATTTGGAGTCCATCACTCCCGCTCGCCTATTGAGAGGAGAGAGGCAAAAGAGCGTCCACAACGACTCTCCCCTTGGGAGATCTTGATATCACCGCAGCGGCGGCGAACCCCGTCGTCCCCGTTTCAATCGCCACCACGACGACGACGACGACGCATCGCACCTCTCTCTTTTTAGCGATGTCCCGGTGGAAACGCTACTGTGAAATCTATCTCTTCTGCTCCGTGTGGCCGATCATGACCATCGGCGGCGTGGTCGGCGGCTGGAAGCTGCTCATGTGGTCCTATGGAGGGCGGGAGTCGTTCCGTCAGCTGATCATGAAGGACCCCTATGAGGAGCAGTGGTACCTCGGCAATCCGAGGTCTATCTTCTACCGGGAGGCGCCGCTGGGTAGCGTGCCGACGCACCTCGTCGAAAAGCCAGCGGGAGATCCGGACGGGCACAAACATCACAACAACTACTAGGCACCGGGGAGGGTGGCCGCGGCGAGGCGTGCCATCGACGACTCACCCCACCCAATCGATGAGTTCCCCCCATCCGCTTCGTTCGTGTCGCGAACGACCCTCATGAAAATCCTCTTCGCGGATTACTCTCCCCCATCCCATTCAAACGTAGCGTTGTTTTTCTCCTTCGTCGGGGGGGGGAGGCTGTCGGCTCGAAATGGCGATGCGCTCGCCGCTACGACTGGTCACGTCGGATCCTGCTGGATGGGTTTCTGGGTGGGCCCGAACGGGGAGAGGTATGTCCATGCCGCGAGGTATGCCCTTGGCACCTACACGGACCACGGCTTCACCGCATGTTGAGCAGGCTGCTGCGTTCACGACGCTGGGGATGGAGTGCCTCACGCCGATCCGACGATGCCACAAGGCACCGCTGCTGCCCGTTATCATCTCCTGTTGCTACCCGCGTCAGGTGGAGTCACGTTGTGGCCACGGCGGTGGCAGCAGCGAGGGCGTCCCCACCCCGGCCGCAGCGGCAGGAGAAGATGCGCCCTCCATTCGAGTCGCGCCTACGGCCAGAGGGGAAGCGCACCACGACGCGGCCACCGCGGGAGGTGGTGAGATGGTCGGCACATCCTACCTCCGCGCGTATCGTGCGCTGAGACGATACGGCGAGGACCAGCAGATGCTGCGTCGATTCGCGCGATGCCACCCAGGCTCGGTCGGGAGTACGGCGCTACACCTCTTGCGGTTGCATCGTCAACGGAACGAACTCGACCACGCGCGGCGGCAAATTCCCCGTTGGCGAGTGTTGCACCGAGTCGGCATGACCGCCAGGGGACAGTCGCTTCGCATCCAGTTGTATTTGGCTCGTCTCAAGGTCCGCGGCATGATGGCCGTGAGCGACGCGCTGGTGGTCCTTTTCGTGCTCTTTGCGCTTTTTTTCATCTCGGAAACGGCGGCCGTCTTGAAAATCGTCGCCTATCGGTCTCAATGGAAGGACTATTTCGCCAACTCGATGCTCGGTGTCGTGGCTCAATTGGAAATGGCGGCGAGGGCAGCCGCGGCGGCGAATTGCAACGACGAATCACCACCGGGGGGCAATCGACAGTGATCACCACGTGTCTCACTTCAGCCTTTGGGTCGAGAGACATGTTCTGATGAGCAAATCGAGATCACGTAAGGGCTGCTGACTGCTCTCGCTAACTAGATCACCGCGCTCAAGCGAGCGACCGGCAAAGCAGTAATGTTGTACCTCCCGAACTGAAGGCCTGCCATTTTTTCATATTCCTCTTATCTCGCAGCGATGTTTCGCGCTAGCACGATCTCACGGCAGCATCCGCGCGAGGCGAGGCACGTGGTGGTATGCGGCGGCGGCATCGGTGGCCTGTTCTTCGCCGCGGCGCTGCGAAGCACCAGCCCCCGTGCATACCGAGTGACGGTGTTGGAGCGGGAGGGTGTCCTGGTGCGATCTCATCCCTCGGTCGGGGGTGGCATTGGCCTGTGGCCTCCGTCGCTCCACGCGCTGTTCATGCACGGCGTTTTGGACTGCCCCGTGTTCCCGCGGCAAACGGCCACGGAGGCGCCGCTGGCCACGCTGCGCGACGTCGGCGAGTGGATGCCCCCGCCGTGCTACACGGATCACCGAGGACGCATCCTGGCAGCTCCTACCGACTTCTTCACTCAGCGATTTCCAGTCTTTTGCCTTCGCCGCGATCAACTCCTCCGCGCGTTGGCGCAGCGGTGCTTTGAATTGGGCGTCGACATCCAACTCAGCGCGACCGTCACGGAGGTGAATCCGCGGGGGGGCGGCGACGATGCCTTTCCCCCCACAACTCGGCCCGCCGGACCCAACGGCCTCGTCTCCCAGCTGCCCGGTCCTCGCCTCGTGGAAGTGCAAACGAGCGACGGTCGTTTGTTCCTTGCGGACATTGTGGTCGGCGCGGATGGCATCCACTCTCGCGTGAGGAAGAGATCCTCCGGTGCGCCCCCCTCCTCCGTCCACACATCGACGCCATCAGCCGCCGTGGAGCAGGCCGTCGTGACGCCGGTGCACTGCGGCTACACCTATTTTCGGGCGTGTGTTAGCATGCCCGACGCCGAGTGGCATAAGATGAGCTTCGAAAGTTGGGGTCCCGCCCAGCATCGCTCGCGTCCGGGATCCACGACGACCAAAGGGGGTGCGCGCTTCGGCTACGTGCCTCTCAAGTACCCGGAAGTCTTCTGGTTTGCGTCCTTGCCCAATCAGGTTGGCCTCCCCTGGCTCGCTCCCCGAGACGGATCCCACGTGATCGACGAGGGCGTTAAAGCCGAGCTGATGGAGGCATTTCGGGCGTGGAAAGCACCGGTGCATCCTGGTGTCGTGTCAGAACCCGCAGCGCCGCGGTCCATGCCTTCGACGTGCTCTGCGTTCCCAGCGGCGACGTGGTCCACTGACGATGTCCCCCATCGTTCACACTCCTCCTCCTCGCCAACTCTGCATCCAACTCCACTCCCGCACGATGCTGTCGCCGCGTCCGGCCGGTCCATCGTCGACCTGCTCGCTGTGACCCCGGCCGCCACGATTCTGCGCACCGACATCCACAAGGTGCCGGCTGTGACACATTACCCGTGGTCTCACTGTGGCGGTCGCATCGTCCTGCTCGGAGACGCCTGCCACGCCACCGCTCCTAACTTGGCTCAAGGGGCGGGACTCGCCATCGAGGACGGCTGCGATCTCGCGTTCCTCTTGCATCGCTGCGCGGCGGCGGCTCCCACGGCTCTAACCTCTCCAAGGCAACGAATGATGGAGAAAGGGAGAGATGAAGGGGCGACGCGCCGAGATGAAGAAGAGGAAGGCGGCGATCGATCCGCCTCGTCGTGGGCGGAAGAAGCCGCCTTCGATGCGCATCTATCCACGGCGGTTGGGGTGTACGAGCGGGAGCGAAAGGGGCGAGCGGCCGTTGTGCAAGGAATGGCCGATGCCGTGGCGACGGCTGGGCATCTCGTCGGGCCGGCCGCGGTGCTTCGCAACGGTGTCATGTTCGTCACGCGTCACCTGATGCCCTCGTGGCAGAGCCGTGTTTTCGAGGCGTTCGTCTCGTTTTCGCTCGGCGGCACCGCGCGGCGGTTGCACTGGGTCCCCTCCTTCCCTGGCGGGGTTCCGCACGAGGCGGCCGGTGGAGAAGAAAATAACCGGCGGTCCGCCCGCAGCGGCGGTGACGACCTGCCATATGGCTCCCCCTCGTCGATGGCACCGGACGGAGAGGGCCGCGACTGGAGGAGGGCGACGAGGAGCGCTTCGTCGTCCTACCTCCTCCTCAGTCCGATGGCAATGGTCTTGGGCCTCCGGGCGGCGCTTCTCTCGACGGCGCCCTGCCCTCCGAGGAGCGGCGAGGATGTCTCGTCGTCGTCGTCGTCAGCGGCCGCATTGGGCATCATCAGCGGGGCCACGACGGCCACCGCGGCAGCAGTCGATCCTGCCATCCTGCAGTTCCGATCCGACCCGGAGAGGCAAGAACGTGGTGGGAGCGGCGTCGTGACCGTCGAGTCCGGATCCATGCTCGCACAGGGCCTCCGCAAAGTCTTCGGCTTACCCAACGCGATGACCAGGAAGCCGTTTCAGGCCGCAGTAGCCCTTCTCGGTGGGACAAACGGAAAGCACGCGACGATGAGCGATCGCTCGCCTCTCTCGCGGCAGGTGTGGGCTCGCTTCTTCGGCCACGAGTTCTTTTACTCCACTACGCAACGGACTGGGCGGTGGCTGCGATCCCCCACTGGACTCGTGCTGCTCGAGGGCGTCGGCGGTCCACTGGATGGCGTGCTGTCGTTTGGGTACTCGGTCACATGCGCCGGAGGGACGACGACGGAAGACGATGAGGACGGTGCGGGAGCGGCACGCGGGCGGGGGGGCCCAATGGCGCTGGTGTATCAAAGTCGGGGACTGTGGCTGTTTGGACGAGTGCGATTGCCGCTGCCGCCATTCTTGTGTCCTCAAAGTCGTTGGGTAGAGCAAGGCATTTACAGCGCTATTGACGCCCCGTCACGCGCTATCGACGCCCCGTCGTCACCGTCGATGCCACACGAGCCCCGGGGGAACGACATCGCCGGGGGCATGACTCCGCCTTCGCGGCTCGTCGGATGGACGTTCGACGGCCGCATCACCCTTCCACTGCGGCACGAGCTGATGCACTACCACGGGACGTTTTTCTTCGCACCTGCTCCGCGCTCTTCTCTGGTGGGCCCCCAGAGCCAAGGGCAGCTGGACGCACCTCATCGACACGGCCGACACGTGATGATCTTCGGCGGGACAGGGCTGCTCGGCCGCAGCATCGTCCGCGAGTTGCTGTCTCAGAACGCCTTGGCGGCGGCGGCGGCGAACAAGGCATCTGACAGCGCCACCAGCGCGGGTGGCAACCAGACGGTGCTGTGGAGGATCACCATCGTGTCGCGGGGCGAAGACTCGGCTTCGGGCGAAGCAGACTCATTCTTGACTGGGGGAGGGCACGATGACATGACGGTGTTGGGTGGATCACACCGAACGGACGGCGTCGTCCAGATCCTACACTGGAACCCCGCTGCCGAGGCTGCGGCTGCCGTGGCGACGAATGTGTGTCGGGAAACGGGTGCGCCGTCCGTCGGCGCGCCATCGGCGGCGTCGTCGTCGCCAGCCTCGTGGACCCGGGCCGTGGAGCACCGCCACACCGTGATCATCAACCTTGCAGGGTCGAATCCTGGGCTACAACGTTGGAGTGAGGTCGCGATGAAGCGCATTCAAGACAGTCGCATCACGGCCATACACGCGATTGAAACTGGCCTCTTGCAGCTGCAAGCCCAAAGCGGGGTCACGCCCCGCGCGATCCTACAAGCGTCGGCCACCGGCATCTACGGCGCCGACGGGCACGAGCACGGGCAGCCGTGGGCGGTTCCCGCTCCTTCGCCCCACGAGTCGCTACACTTCTCGAAACCTCTCCGGGCGACGCAGGAAGTCGGAGGAAGCGATACAGAAGGGTCTGATGGGGAACATGCGTTGCCAGAATCCCGCGGCACCCGGTTCCGCCGTGAGTGTTGCGAAGCCATTGAGGAGGCAGCGATGGCCATGTCGAGACGCCTTGGGTCATGCCCCGTGATCGGTCTGCGGATCGGCTTGCTGCTCTCCGCCGAGGAAGGGAGCGTTCTGCCTCACTTCCGGCTCGCCGCTGCGCTGGGGGCGACTCGGTTCGGCTGGGCCCAACCCACCGGATCGCCACAGAACCTTCCGTGGGTGCACGTTGCGGACGCGGCGGCTATGATTCGCGTCGTCGCCGAGCGGCCGCACCTCTTTCTGTTCACGCCTCGCCATCGCGGCGACACAGGTGGCCGGCTCACTGGCAAGGTTGGTGGTGAGGTAGGAGGGGTGGGGGTGCGCTCTGCCCTGCCAGCGGTCGCTGTGGTCGCCCCCCAGCCCGCGACGAGTCAGCAGCTGCTGGCGTTGCTCCGCTGGAGGCGGTCGCCGGCTGGGTGCTGCTCGGTATTCAATCCGGTAGGTGTGCCGGTGCCCGCCTGGCTGCTCCGGTGGTGGCTCGGACCCTCTGCCTGCGTGGTGCTGGATAGTCAGACACTGTCGACGACCACCCATAATCACGACGGAGGAGGCGAGGGCTCGGCGACCGCGCGACAGCCCGCGGCGCTGCTTCGTCGCGCGGTGAGGTATCCCACCTTGCAGGACGCGTTGGCGTCGTGGGAGTGCGTGAACGCCGTACCGCAAAAGTGAAATTCCCCCGGCGCAGTGTGAGTGCCTGTTGCGGAACGCAAAGTGACCGAAGGTAATTCATCATCGTCATCACCACAATCCCACACGCCATGTCTTCCTACAATTGCTTTTGAAGACCGACCGGGACGATGAGATGAGGCGTTCGAGATCTTCCAAGTGCCCCGATGCGAAACGACGACGTGCGAAAGGGATGGGAGGTTGGCAAGTTTTTGACCCGATGGTCGTACCGTGCACATTGTTCACGTGTAGTGGTGCCTGAGAAAAGCGCCTCGTTAGCAGTAGTTCCACTGGCCTGACACGATTGATATTTCGTTTTAGAATCATGTCGTCCGCAAAGGCAACAGGGCCCTCGACCCAAGCGGCGGACGCCACGGCCACGTCACAGCCACCCCGAGGACCGACTGCGATCACGCAGGAGGTAATGACGGGACCACGGTCGCTCGTGGTATGCACACCTGTCATGAGGGATACGTGTGCATTTGGACTCCTTC
>ERZ1292630.2194-Hain-H41-02um-R3-2194-length-18327-cov-6_pt1 | contig 18327 bp, 15 predicted proteins | sample MGYA00564408_ERZ1292630 | MGnify/ENA primary metagenome ERZ1292630 (study PRJEB36523, sample SAMEA6512641) | groundwater metagenome | collected 2019-01-08 | study: AquaDiva: Metagenomics assemblies of 32 groundwater samples
GCTTGCTTGTATATCAAGCCATCGCCACGGTTAAGTGAATTTTGCAGGACCGACTCAATAGCTTCTGGCACGAACGGCAGCAGCTCATCGATTCGGCTGTTAGGCCAGGTGGGGAGTTTTTCGAGGGTGTCGGTTAGCCATTTTGCGGGATTGAGGTCGTTGAGCAGCCAGACGATCCGGTAAAATGTTTAAATAATCACTATTTTCATCATAATCAAATCTGATAGACATCTGAGAAACAGGTAACTGTCAAATCAACTCTGATAGCGGGCCGTTGAAAACTTTCTGCGTTCGCTGCGGTTTAAAAGCAGGCTCAGAATGCTCATTTATTAGGCATAAATTGCGTTTTCTCGCCTATTTCTGCTTTGCATCGGCTGAGCCTCGCTTCGAATACCTTTTTAACGGTCCGCTAGTACATGTAATAAACTTTAAACTTGTGAATTCCCGCCTTCGTTACCGGAGGGATTGGTGAATTGGTCATTTAATGCTTGGATATAATCATTGGCTTCATTAATGATTTCATCAATTGTTTGTTGTGTTACTTCGTTCCAGCCAGCCGGGCCCTTTAGGAACATTGGGCGGTAAGCGACTGTGCTTTTATTAAAAGCTTGCATAAACTGTTTGTATGTTTCATGATCGTTCCCCATTTCATCGGCCAGTCTCTTCAATAGGTTGTTGGCAACAGCGCGGCGAATAGAAAAATGGATATAAATAATACTGATGACCAGAAATGCGGCTATGGCCAACGCGGTGGTTTCGCCTTGCCGGAGCTCATCCGGGAATGCTGTCAGAAGACCCCAGGACTCATTCATGGATAAAGCCACACCCGCTAATACAGCCAGAATACTAAATACCATACCGTCAAATAGAATAACTCTGCTTTTCCATTTTTTAAGCATTTCAGAGAGCTTGTTGACAATCTGGTTTTTGATACCTTTGGCAGTTTGTTCAAGCTTTCCGACGATACGATAAGAGCGCTCTACTTCGATTTGGTGCATGCGTGCATTGATGTCAGCCATATCTTCCGCGCGTTTCTTTTCAAAACGTTCTCTAACATGCGGATTAGCAATCGGAACGGCAGCACTTGGATTATAAATTCGATAGAATCGTCCCGTGACTAGTCCCACTTCAGCCAGCGAACGCTGCCAGGCTGAGACAACCTCTTCAGGATTGTCTTCCTGTGCAGTTACATCAATTTGGTTAAGAATATAAAGAAATTTATTGGCGTCTGCACGATTAACACTCGCGGATACCAGATAAGCCAATGTATCTTGCATCGCTTTCGGTTCTGGATGGCGCGCATCAAAAAATACCAGGACAAGATCAGATAAATTGATGATGTGTTGGGTTAAGCGTAATGTAGATGCACGTTGGTTATCGGCGTCGAAACCCGGAGAATCAATAAGAATTTTTCCGCGTATGTTTTCAGATGGGCAGGTTTTTAGCTGTAGGTAAGCATCAATACGTTCTTGCCCAGCTTCAGAAATTTCATCAATACTACGGCTTATCTGAAAAAAAGGAAAACGCGGGTCTGCGTCGAGTGCTATGCCAGGAAGTGTTTTTGCCTCATTATGATGGCTGTAGCAAATTACTGTGAATTTGTCATCGACAGCTTGATTTCCTGTGCGTTGTAGCGGCATATTCAAATAAGAATTGATATAGGTTGATTTGCCGGCCGAGAATGTGCCTAGTACGGCAATCATAGGCCACCACGTCACACAGGTCGCATAGGATTCATCTTTACCGATTAGCCCCATGCTATGACCAACATAATCCATTTTTCTAAAACTTTTTACAGCGTTAGCCAGAGTCGGATTATCTGGATGTTCGTCAGCAAGGTGTTTCTGTAAGCCTTTCAGATATTTATTGATTTGTGTTGAACTATGTGACATAACAGTCCCTTTTCATTCTAATAGAAGTACACCCTGAATCAAATACTGCATGGGTGATGTTTTTTATTTATTTAACAATTGAGTTCGCATAATATTCTACGATTTTGTTTTTCAATTGATTATTTGGCAACTTGATTGGAAAAGTGTGCAAATTGGCCAAAATTTTCCCGAAGCAATCGGAAACAATTATCGCAATATCATTTGATATAACACATTCATTACTAGTCATTTATGTTAGAGATTATAGCAACTAGTCCGGCGATTCTACCAAGAACAATGCCGCCTTGCCAGTAAATGATATTTCTAATATTTATACCGATCTTCGACAAAATAATATTATCATAGCTCGTTTAGCTTTAAAGAAATTATAGGTGATTGAAGTTAATCACTTGGAGAAAAGAAGCGTTGATTATATGAAAAGGGTTGAAGTAGGCTTACTGTTCAGTCGGGATGAGTTTAGAGCATGACGATACAAAAAAATGATGGAGAGCAGCCCGCAGCGCGCTCGGCTCATGTAGGCCGCTACATACTTATTGGTTTTCTTACGGTAGCACCACTATGGGTTACCTGGTTGGTGTTTGATTTTTTATTAAATTTATTAGCGCGTATTGGAGATCCTTTATTAAAAGGAATGGCGCGTGCAGTTCGCCCCTTTTCAGATACTACAGCGAGCTGGCTGCTGGATTCCAACTTTCAGCATGCGGTTGCAGCACTGCTGACGGTAGTTAGTTTGTATGGTATTGGATTGCTGGCATCTTTTGTTATTGGCAAGAAAGTCATTAGTATTTACGAATACATACTGGCCAGATTGCCCTTAGTACAGACAATTTATGGCGCCACTAAACGTTTTTTGCACACGATAAGTAAACCGCCTGTTACCGGACAACGGGTAGTTCTGATCAGTTTCCCATCATCGGAAATGAAAGCAGTTGGATTTATTACGAAAATCATGCATGACGAGGATAATGGAAGAAAGCTGGCTGTAGTCTATGTGCCGACTTCACCTAATCCTACATCGGGTTATATTGAGATCCTGCCAATGGAAGACGTGATACTAACGGACTGGACGACCGAAGAGGCAATGACATTCGTTGTAACTGGCGGTACCAATGCACCTGAAAGTTTGCGTTTCACTAATAAACCGAAGCAGCAAGAACAGGCAGCGGAGAAACAATAGGAATAGAAATCATCGTGAGCGTTGTGATGTCTTTTTATGCGGGCAACGAATAAGGCAGTGATTTGATTTGCAACACAGGTCCCTGCAGCGATTGCCAACGAATCTGGGATGAATCAACGCTGCTTTGCTGGATTACCGCCAAAATATCAAAACCCCCGTTTGGCGATAATGCCGCATTGACGATGTTGCCACTGGATTGATCATCCATATCTATGCTATATAGTTCATCACCGGCTTTTACCGCTTCCACTGCAGGTATGTGAGCGAGAAACATGCGGCGCTTGAGTTTTCCGAGATACTGAGTACGTGCTACGATTTCTTGTCCTGGATAACAGCCTTTCTTGAAACTGATACCGCCAATCGCATCCAAATTAATCATTTGTGGCAAAAACTCTTCATGGGTTTCGGGTAAAATTACTGGAATTCCGGATTGGATATCCAACCAATCCCAGCAATTGGCACCAACGGGTTTTGCACGTTGGCTAAAATGTTCCCAGAGTGTAGACGCATTTTCGATTGATGCGATCAATTCTATGCGATCCTGAGTCAGGAAAAGGATGGTGATATTTTTATGATGAATGACCCCTGGCGGTTGATTTGTAAAGGACAACCCAGTGATTTCTTCAATCAGCACCGCAGCATTTTGGCCTGCAATGCCGACTCGAATCAGAGTATCACTCGCATCACGCAATTGCACATTGGCACGCAATACATAGAGTGATAAGCGTTTTTGTATCGGAATGCCCAAACTGGCAGGTAGCTGCATAAAATAATTATCATCTTGCTGCCACAGTAAAAAACTTGCCAGAACTCGTCCTTTTGGAGTGCAGTAGCTTCCGTATTGTGCTTTTTGCTGATTGATTTCGCGGATATCGCAACTGACCTGGCTTTGCAAAAATGTTGGCGCATCGTCTCCGGAAAATCGAATCAAGCCATAATGGGAAAGATCGGCCATAACAGTCCCTGTTTGTGTATCTTTAAGTTCCGTTGTGCTATCGCCAAAATGAATCACACAATTATTTTCAATAACAGCGTGTTGCTTGCGTAGGTAGGCTTGCCAGACTGGATTCATACAAAAACTGTCAATAAATAGATAAACGTAATTATACGGTATCCCGTCAGGGTAAAATCAAAATCCAGCCTCAAGTAATGTCTTGGGTACGATTTTGTTAGGATGACAGATGATTTAAATTTTTATCCACTGAAACATTTAATGATCGGTAAGTGATTCTAGAAATACCCTTTAATATATGTCTGTTTTGATCATCCATCGTAAACCTTCCTATCGGCTTGCGGCCATCCTCAGTCTGGCTCATCTTGCTGCGGCAGGTTTATTATGGCTATTGGAACTGCCTTTAGGTATCAAAGCGATTGCCATTGCCGCACTGGTATTCAGTTTAATCTATTATTTGCGGCAGGATGCTCTGCTTACTGCGAACGATGCTGTGGAGTTTTTTGAGTTATCCGGCGAGATGCAATGCACATTAACTACACGTTCGGGTGAATCAATGGGTTGTAGCATATTAGGTGGTACCTTTGTTAAACCATATCTGACGGTACTGAATTTAAAGCCTTATGGAAAAATTCTTACGCGCAGCGTAGTAATACTGCCTGATGGCATTGATGTAGAGGAATTTAGGCAGCTTCGGGTATGGTTGCGCTGGAAGTGGAAAAATAGTATGGAAAAACCATAAATTACTGGGAATAAAATTTAACCAAATGCACTGTAGTCGGAGTCGGACTAAAGTTCATCAAAAGAATTTTCTGACATAAACGGTGAAAACAATTCGCACCCGATAGAAAATTTTTCTGCTATGCTAATCGGAGGAACAAGGGAGTTTTTTTATTTGTGAACCTAAAAAAGGAGAAAATATGTTTAAAAGAACAGTTAATGCGTTGATATTTGTTATTGCAATGGTTTTCGCAACAAATCAGGCTTTCGCTGCTTGCAGTCTGGAAACCGAGAAAGATGGCAAAACTGCTTGTGCAGCTAACCAAGTTTGCTATCTGGTTGAAGGAACCTGCATTGAGAAAAAGAGCCTTCCAGCTGGGAAAGCATGTAAGAAATCAGGTGTTTGCCAGAATTCCTGTGTGAAAGAAGACGGCACAGAAACTAAAGAGGATGGTTCAGAAACAGGAAAGTGCAGCTAGTATTTTAAGAAACACTCTTCTAACTAACCTAAGCCGGTATAACCGGCTTAGGTGGTTTAAGCGAAGTAGAATTGTGTGCAATCATCTTCAAGCAATAATCAGCAAATTTAAGCTAAATTCTTCATAAACATATCCGCCTTAAGTGTAAGAAAAATAAACAAACTGTTGTTAATTCTTCTTAAGGAGTCTCTGAATAACCCATCTTTGTCATTCCGAACGTAGTGAGGAATCTTTCTGAATCAAAAATATAGATTTCTCGCTCCGCTCGAAATGCTAACTAAATAAAATATGGATAAATCATGCTTACTACGAATTATTCCCTAGCTTGTTATTTTTAATGAACTGCGACTAACGTTTTTATAAGCCACAGTTTTATTTGCAACTCTTTGTTTTATAACGCTGACACCAAGAATAGAACTCGGTACTTTCTGATTGCAAATCAAAAAAACGGGAGCCGAGGCTCCCGTTTTGGCTTAGTTCTAAGTAATTGAGATACTTTGTTAGCGGATTTTTCTGCGGCGAGCAGAAAAACCAATCAAACCTAAACCGGCCAAGAGCATGGCGTATGTTTCTGGCTCAGGAACGGCGATCATGATTGTGCGATCATCACCACTCAGGGGGTGTTGTACATTAACGTAGGCCACGTTAGGGTTGAATTTGTCAAAATAAAGCCCTGTTGGTTCAGCGCCATCGGTCGACATGGAAGCCCAACGGCCGATTGATTCGGCTACGCCATCATTATTGGCATCCGTGGCAAACCAAATATCGGCTTGACCGCCAGGTTGATCCTCAATGATGTACATATTCCCCTCGGCATCAATAGCCAGATTGTCCGGATTATTAAACGTGTCACCTACGCCCAGACCTGTGGCTTGATCGAGAGTCGATGTATTAACGAATAGACTGGCGGTGTTGCTGGCGAGATTGAAGGAATAAACTTCGTCCGTGGTTGTGGTCGCGGCGAACAGGATTTGGTCGCCATTGTCCAATGTCTTGATTTCCAGATCTTCCGGACGCTGGTAGTTGGTTCCTAAGGCATTGTCGGCGGACAAGCGGCCATCAATGCTGCCATCACTATTGAGAACAGAAACACCAGCTAACGCACCGCCGTTGGCATCGGTGATCGGTGCCCAGGTGATCGCGCCCGTCGCATTGTCATTACCGCCGCCGTTGACCTGCATCGCGAAAGTTTGACCAGCGGCAAAGTAATCATCGCCGTTGGTTGCATTCGGATTAGCCGAGACATACTTGTAGATGCTGCCGCCGTTTACCTCGTCGATGAAGTAAAAGTTATTGCTTGTGTCGAAAGCCAGACCTTCGTGTGATACATGCGGAATGACAGAGCGTTGCACGAAATTTGAGTCGCCTGTGCCCGTTGCAGTAACAGGATTGGTCAGTTCGAACAGACGGCCTTTAGTGCTGCCAGCACCCCATGATTCCTCGGCTGTCAGGTAGCTGCCCCACGGGGTCCAAAGTGAAGCGTCGCCAGCAACGAAACCTTGCGTACCCGGTGCAACGAGCGTTACGGTGCGAGTATTATAATCGGGATTCAACAAATCAATGCGCTGAACACCTGCGTCACTTGTTTCAAACGGCATAAACAGGTAACGGCCTGCATCGGCTCCGGTTTCATTAGCAGCAATCATGTCCCAGTTGCCGCTATTGGTTTGACCTTGGCTTAACTGGTTGGTGCGGTTGGCAATGGAGGCTTGCGTCCAGGATGGATTAGCGAGTTGAAATGGACTGGATTCCGGTAAGGAACCAGCAGCAACGTTGCTAGGTAAGGCAGTAAAATTATCAAAACCGGTACTCGCAGCAGTGGCTTGCATGGTTCCGGCCATAGTCATGAGCGCTCCTGAAACTAGAAAAGCGAGTGTTTTTTTCTTGAACATATGAATCTCCTGAAAGTAATACATAGAAATTTCTTTTATACGATGGCTATGTACAGGCAGTCTGGCTATCTGCATTCAAAAGAATTGCTCTAATTACTCTTGCAGATCCTGGATTTTCCGGTCCTCGGTTTATGACCAAGTTTGGCTTTACAGTACGGGAATGATTATAGAAGCCGAATATGACGGGCCTATTGCGGGGTTATTACGTATCTATTCAGGAAATATGAATTGAATGACTATAAGGAATGCTGGAAGAAATACTTTATACGTGTCGGATTTGAAAAATGAGATAATTTATTCTCCAAATTAACTCAAGCATAATGATTGAGTTGAGAGTCATAAAAGGAAAAGTAATGAAACTGGGTTTTTTGGTACTGCTGGTAATAAATGTGCTCGGCTGTAAGGCTATCACGGTAGCTAATCAAAGCCCATTTATTGAGGCCAAGTTAATCGGAGTGTGGAAAGGGGAGCATACCGAACAAGGTGGTACGATAAAAAGCTGGATACAAACTAGAAATGCCGATGGTACTTATACAATTGAATTCAGTTTTACGGAACCGGATGAGACGACAAAGAATTTCACGGAATCAGGCCGTTGGTGGGTCCAGAATGCTTTGTTTTATGAAATAGCTTTGACGGACATGGCGCAACCTGATAAATATAAATATTCTTTCGGAGAGAAAGAATGTGTCCATTTTGTGCTCGTTGAAAGTAACGCTCTAACTGAAGGAATTGATGAGTATTCGTTTAGAGAATGTTTGATAGCGGATTCACCGCCTGCAAGTATTGGCAGTTCTATTTGAGATTTTGATTAAACAGCGCGAGATACTCTTTGTATGGGAAGCAGCGCTAACACCTTGGCAACCGCTTAGGTGTAATTACATAAAAAATTCATGACTGACTACTTAACTAATGTAGAAAAAATCGCAACGGATATCGTCGCGAAGAATGCAATCGAAGTAGATCAAGCAGGCGTATTTCCGCAGGCGGCGATCAATGCTTTGCGTGATACCGGTATGCTGGGATTAATCAGTGCAAAAAGCGTAGGTGGATTGGGTCAAGGTCCGCGCGCTGCTGCGCTGGTGGTTGAGCGTCTTGCGCGCGAATGCGCATCGACCGCAATGGTAACTTGCATGCACTATACGGCAGCAATTGTCATAGAAAAATATGGCGCGGAAGCGGTGCGCAAACAGCTCGCACAAGGTGGTCATCTGGCTACATTGGCATTTTCCGAAGCAGGGTCGCGCAGCCACTTCTGGGCACCGGTAAGTACTGCAGCACGTGATCCGAACGGTATTTGTATAAACGCAAAAAAAAATTGGGTAACTTCGGCGCATCATGCGACTTTGTATGTGTGGTCGAGCAAGCCTGTTGCTGCCGAAGGTGCTAGTACTCTTTGGCTGGTTCCGAGTGCCAGTAGCGGTATTTCGATAGCAGGTCGTTTTGATGGTCTCGGTCTACGTGGCAATGACTCCACTCCGGTTACTGCAGAAAATGTTTTAATCCCAACCCATGCTATGCTGGGCGAGGATGGCCAGGGTCTGGCGATTATGCTCGATACGGTGCTGCCATTGTTCAATGTGCTAACAGCCGCCACTGGAATCGGATTGATGGAGGGTGCGACGGCAGCTGCGTGTAATCACGTGACGGGAACGCGCTATGATTATCTTGATTCGGCATTGTCTGAGCTGCCGACTATCCGGGCGTATCTTGCGCGGATGCGCATTACTACCGATCAGGCGCGCTGTCTGTGGCTTGATACGCTGCATGCGTTGGAGACAAACCGCGAAGATGTGATGTTGCGCGTATTGGAATGCAAAGCCGCTTCCGGGGAATCCGCCACGCAGGTATTGGATACGGCTATGCGTGTTTGCGGTGGTGCCGCGTTTCGACGTGAAGTTGGTGTGGAACGCCGATTTCGCGATGCGCGCGCCGGTACTGTGATGGCACCGACAACTGATCAATTGTATGACTTCATCGGCAAGGCCATCTGCGGTCTGCCGGTATTTTGAGAGGATGCTGCATGTCCGAGACTTTATTACTGGGAGCGGTTGCATACGATCCGAAGGTTGTCACTATTTGGGATGGTTTCCAAAAATGGTTTGCACAGCACAATTTTGATTTTGATTACATTCTATATTCAAACTATGAACGGCAAGTGGAAGGGCATTTTGCCGGACACTTCCACGTAGCGTGGAATTCTCCGCTGGCATGGTTGCAGACCGAACGCATTGCTGTTCAAACCGGTCGCACAGTCAAAGCAATTGCCATGCGCGATACCGATTGTGATCTCACCAGTATAATCGCTGTGCGCAATGATTCGCCGATCCGGTCGATTGAGGATCTGCGTGGCAAGACCGTTGCCGTGGGTGCTTCCGACTCACCGCAGGCGACATTGATCCCGCTATTGCATTTGGCAGAGGCGGGACTTGAACCAGAAAAAGATTTTGCGGTGCGCCTGTTTGATGTGCTGGTCGGGAAACACGGCGACCATATCGGGGGTGAGCGTCATGCCGCCAAAGCATTAATTGAGGGAACAGTCGATGCGGCCTGTATGATCGACGGCAATCATTTGTTATTTTCCCGCGAGGGTACGCTGCCATCGAATAGCACACGCATTCTTGCACAGACCGGTGAATATGATCATTGCAATTTTACCGTGCTGGATGATGCGCCTGAAGCGGCTGTGGCGCAGTTTTGTAGTTTCTTGATGTCAATGTCGTACGATGATCCGCAAGTCAGGCCTTTGCTGGATCTCGAAGGATTGAAACAATGGAGGCCGGGACGCACTGAGAAATATGCATTATTGGCCAGAGCTGCCAATCGATTCAAAACTATCGACGCATTTGTTGCTAGCGTAAGCAAGTCTTGCTCATGATCGAGGGAGGTATGTGCAGTGTCGAGCTCGGCGAGCTGGGATTGGATCAGGGCGGGCATTTGTTGATAAAACGTGCATTGCGCACAGTGTCGGTGCATGCACCGGTTGCGGTGTATGGCAATGCACCGGAACTAGCCATTCATTTACGCGGCTGGTGCCGCGCGCAAGGTCACGACATCGAAATTTCACAAATCACAGGTGGTCCAGTAGCAGTGCTATACCGTGGTGGCGCTGAAGATGGGCGCTGGCGTGGTGCAGAATCGACTGGTGAGGCCGCCACCCCACAAATCCAAGCGCATGCAAACTGGGGTTTGGCAGGCCGAAGCGCGACGGTTGAAGCCGGTGCACAGGCTTTTGATTTTCCCCTCGACACGCGCGCAGAAATCTGGGCAGAGGAAGCGGCGCGATTATATGCTCAGGCTGCTGCTGCGCAGTGGAATCCTGCGACAGCGATTCCGTGGGATGAGCCATTTGTGTTGCATGATGAAATTGAGGATGCGGTCGTGCAGGTGATGACGTATCTTATCGAGAACGAGACAGCAGCACTAGTTGTACCAGCTAGATTTGCCGCGCAAATACACCCGCATTTCCGCGAAGTGATGCAGTTATTGGCGATCCAAGCGGCTGATGAGGCGCGTCACATCGAAGTATTTACCCGGCGAGCGCTGTTGCGCAGACCGAAGCTGGGCTTATCCACGGCCGGTGGCCAGGCATCCCTTAAGACGTTGATTGATGAAACGGATTTTGCATTATCGGCGATGCTTCTCTCGGTGCTTGGCGAAGGCAGTTTTTTATCATTATTGCAGTTTCTGCATCAACACGCGCCAGACCCGGTGACAGGCGAGATAGCGCGGCTGGTTGCTCAGGATGAAGCCCGTCACGTTGCGTTTGGTGTTGCCCATCTCACGCAGCATGTGAGAGAAGATCCGGCATTGCTGGAACGCTTGGCAGCAGCCATTGAACGCCGTCATGAAACGCTGGCTCATACTGCCGGTCTTAACGAAGAAGTATTTGATTCTCTAGTATTGTTGGCTGCCGGTTCGTGGCAACCAGAGGCGCTGCGCGCGGGTTGGGGAAAAGTGCAAATACTGATTGCCGATATGGGGCAGGGGCGTGTGCGGCGTTTGCGTAAGATTGGTTTTGATGGACAGAGAGCGCAATCACTCTCTGCCTTGCATACGCGTAATTTTATGTAATGACCTGAATAGATGCATCTCTCTTGCGGCAATGACTGCTAAGTAATCGCATCATGATGCAGAGAAAGAATCTATTAGCGCATTTTTGCTTCAACGAAGGTTGTTTCCCGGCTGAAATCATCCCAAATATGGGTAGGCTTGACAAAGGAAGTGGTTGGTACAAGGAATGTTGCGATATCGAAAGCACCACTCAATGAACGGCCAACAGTATAGGCAATGCCTTTAATGAATCCGACGGTCATTCCATGAATGACACCATCTCTGTTGCCGGTGATTGTCATTGTTTTAGGTATTTCAACGACACCAGTCACAGCATTAGCGAGGCCAGTTCCCAGTTTTTCAAGAGCCTTATCAGGATATTCATCTGCAAGTACTAGACTGGGAATTGCAAAAAATAGGATAGATATCATCAACAGTGCTTGAATCATTTTCTTCATAGTAAATTCCTTAAGTAGATAATAGAGTGATTATATTTTTAGAAGTATCAGATAATTATTTTAATTTTACTTACCATTTCACTGTTTAACAGGTTGCTGCAGAATGCCGATAATTCTCTCTACTTCCCGTTCGATCTGGTTTTCCGGGTGGTTCCGGTTCTGCAGTTCGGTTCTGATCCGGTAGGCCATTTCCAGAATGAGCAAATCCATAGTGTTTTTCTCATTTCTTTGCGACGCTTCCTGATATTCCACCTGGAAACGGCTGATGGCATTCATCATGGAATCGTTATTAAGATCCATACTGGATAAAGCGGAATCCAGTTCATATTTCAAGTTGCTGGATAGTACGGGTTGCGATGATTGAGACGCTGAATCAGGCTGATAAGGCATATATTTCGGTATCAAAACCGATAACATAATTAACGCGACGCCTGCAACTACAGTAGTCGCTACAAAATACCAAAGTTTATATTCTTTTCCACGTAGTCTAATCATGTTAATACGCTGAAAGCCAAAGCGGATTTGTACAGCTATTCCTACAAAAAACAGAATGGCACCAAGTGCCATGATAATGGGTACAATCGGATGCACGGTTTTACTCCTATGTTCTTATCTTAAAATCCAGTTGCAGTTTATGGATAGCCATAATTTCAGCTGCTACCCTGATGGCAATGATTGCAGATGAATCACCGATCATGTTCCACTGCACATTCTAACTTAATATGATACTGAGTTATTGTCTGTTTGATAAGTCAATCGATGATCGAGCGCAGTGTAATTTGAATCATTAGCAGATATAAGCATAGAAACTGCAAGCGAAGCTTGGATAGATGGTGCTGCTTACTCATGGCCTATTGCCTGGAGTGGGGTAACAGGCCAATGAGAGTCTATCGGGGAGGTGGAGGTGGTGGATTGCCTGGCGGGGGTGGTGGCGGGTTAAAGTTTGTCGGTGGAGATGAATTTCCTCTATTGTTATTTGCAGGCGGCGCGTCATTGGTGATTCTGCCGGATACTGGTACGCGATGGCCTTTGGCATACATGCATTGAATGTAACTAATGTCGTAGCGCTGTTGATTGACGTAGGCGGAACTGCTGGCAGTACCCGATCCGACTAACCCGCCGGCCAAAAGACCGGTACCGGCACCGATTGCCGCGCCACCCCCTCCTGCGATCGCTGCGCCAGCCGCAGCGCCCAGTCCGGCGCCAATGGCGGCGCTTTCTATACCGCTAGTTTGCGATGCTTGCCGAGGTGTAATGCCGCCCACTTGTTCGTACGCATAGCGCCGACAATCGTAATCATCATGGCGAAACTGATCAAAGCTTTTGCCGGCACCTGGCAATGTCATAACGCTAGGCCCGTTTGGCAAACTGACGCACGCCGCTAATATACAAACCATTAGTACTATCAAGATACGTTTAATTACTTGCATGGTGTTCTCACTTCATCATTGTGCATAGGGTTGAGGGGCGACCTGTGTCCATCCGCCCGGACATTCTTTAATATGCGGATAATATCCTTGCGGGTTTTGGCAATAGTACCAGTAGTTGGTTTTCGGTTGTGCGAGTTTGGATTCCGGCTGTTGTATGTAGACAGGTGGCCGCGAAGGAGCTGTAACGACGGGTGGATAGGTAGAATACGGTCTGAAATAAGGATCTGCAAAACCATACGCGCGGTAGCGATAAGGACTATAAAAACCCGGGCCATAGTAATTTCCCCAGAATCCCGGATTGTAGTAACCGTAACCGCCCCAAAACCAAGGATCGTAATAGCCACCACCAATGCCGAGAATAAGATGATTATGGTCATGGTGGTGATGGCCATCGCCGTCATGGTGGCCGTCACCATCATAATCGCCACCGCTATCCCCGCCGCTATCACCACCACCATCTTCTTCAGCCAGTGCAAAATTATTGAGCACTATTGCTAGCAATGAAATTGAGAGCAATGGCCATTTGATACTTATCATACGAAATTATTCCTAAAACAATCCAATCATCAAGTAATATCAGTCTTTTAATTTTCTTCTGGCTAATGCAAATGCCAAAGACAATTTATGTGTGGTCTTGGTATACAATACGCATGCTATCTAAGCAATGAATCTGACATGATTTAAATTTTATAAGTTCCAATAAGACCCCGATATCGTATCGCTTTCAATCTGAGTAGTGCTGATACAAATTGATCACCGCTGCCAAATATGAATAGAAAGAAGTATCATATTAATACAGTATTGCCGTCGATGACTTTTAATGGGTCCGGTGAACTTGAATGTTATATTTTTTAGGAGAACATTAGAATGTCGCAAAAACACCCGGTTATTGCCGTTACCGGATCTTCAGGTGCAGGCACCTCAACGGTAAAATCCAGCTTTGAGCATATTTTCCGTCGTGAGCATTTGAAAGCTGCGATCGTAGAAGGTGATAGTTTTCATCGTTATGATCGTGAATCAATGAAGCAGGCCGTGGCAGAATCGGAAAAAAATAATGGACGTGCAATCAGCCATTTTGGTCCAGAAGCCAATGAATTTGAGAAACTAGAAGCCTTGTTCAAGGAATATGGTGGAAGTGGCAGTGGCCAGACACGCTTGTATCTGCATAATGATGAAGAAGCGGAGCCCTGGAAACAGAAAGCAGGTACATTTACTCCTTGGTCTCCGATTTCGCCTGGTTCCGATTTGCTGTTTTATGAAGGACTGCACGGTGGTGCAAAAAGCGATACGGCAGATGTGGCTAAGTACGTGGATTTGCTGGTCGGCGTGGTACCGATTGTTAATCTGGAATGGATTCAGAAAATATTTCGCGACACTAGTGCTCGAGGCTACTCGGCAGAAGCGGTAACGCACACCATTCTGCGTCGTATGCATGACTATGTGCATTACATTACACCACAGTTTTCACGCACCGATATCAACTTTCAGCGTGTGCCTACAGTTGACACTTCCAATCCATTTATTGCACGTGAAATTCCAACATTGGATGAGAGTTTTGTGGTGATTCGTTTTAGGGATCCGACAAAAGCAGACTTTCCTAATTTACTGAGTATGATTCATGATTCATTTATGTCTCGTCCTAACACTATTGTTGTTCCTGGTGGAAAAATGGGTATGGCGATAGAACTCATATTGACTCCACTGATCTTGGATATTGTTAAAAAAAGCAGGGTGTAGCAATTTCTCGATGATCGCCGGTTAATTCATGAATCACGAGAGGATGTGAATATTCCTCTAACGGATTCTGAATTAATCAGTGTGAGTCAAAATCCATTTCATATAATTTTTATCAGTATGATCATGGAAGGCCTGGTTAAAATCGTAACATGACTTCCTTACTATCAGATCTGAATCCACAGCAGCTGGAAGCCATTACGCTACCGCATCAATCGGTATTGGTGCTGGCCGGTGCTGGCAGTGGAAAAACACGCGTGTTGACGACACGTATCGTTTATCTGATCCAATCGGGACAAGCAAGCCCGCACGGTATTCTGGCCGTAACTTTCACCAATAAAGCCGCCAAGGAAATGCTGACCCGTATAACCGCCATGCTGCCGATTAATACACGCGGTATGTGGATTGGAACATTTCACGGATTGTGTCATCGCATGTTGCGGCTGCATCATCAAGATGCCGGATTGGTGCAAACATTTCAGATTCTGGATTCCGCTGATCAACTGGCTTTAGTCAAGCGTATATTGAAGAGCTTGTCGGCCGACGATAAGAAATTCCCGCCACGCCAAGTGCAATGGTTTATCAATAATGCCAAAGAAGCTGGATTGCGCGCTGCTTATGTTGTAGCTGATGATGCTTTTTCACGCCGCATGCTTGAATTTTATCAAGCCTATGAGCAGCAATGTAACAAGGAAGGTGCAGTGGATTTCCCCGAATTACTGCTGCGCAGTTACGAATTGCTAAGCCGCAATGAGATTCTGTGTAAGCATTATCAGGAACGTTTTAGTCATATCCTGGTGGATGAATTTCAGGATACCAATCCATTGCAGTACAAATGGCTCAAATTACTGGCGGGTACGGGAACCCAAAATGCCGCGGCAGTTTTTGTGGTCGGTGATGACGATCAAAGTATTTACGCGTTCCGTGGCGCGTATTCTGGCAACATGCGAGATTTTGAGCGCGATTTCGGCATCTCCAAAGTGATCAAGCTGGAACAAAATTACCGCTCACACGGCAATATTCTCGATGCTGCCAATGCACTGATTGAAAATAACAGCGAACGTCTAGGGAAGAATCTTTGGACCGCCGAAGGCAAGGGTGAGCTACTGCGTGTGTACAATGCACCAAATGATTTCGATGAAGCGGCATTTATCGTTGACGAAGTCAAAACTTTGCATTCGGAAGGTATTGCCTTGTCTGAAATGGCATTACTCTATCGCTCCAATGCGCAATCCAGGGTTCTAGAACACAGTTTGTTTAATGCTGCGATATCATACCGCGTTTATGGTGGCATGCGTTTCTTTGACCGTCAGGAAATCAAACATGCGTTGGCTTATTTGCGTTTGATAGCTAATCCTGACGATGACAGTGCGTTATTGCGCGTAATCAATTTTCCGGCACGTGGGATTGGTGCACGCAGTCTGGAGCAATTGCTGGATGATGCGAAATTGCAAGGTGGAAGCTTGTGGGCTACGGCACTGCAAAAAAATGGCGGTGAAGCTGCCGTCATGCAAGAATCACCTAAATCTTTAAAAGGCATTGCAGGATTTGTTCACTTGATTATGAGGATGCGTCAAAGCTGCAGCACGTTACCGTTGCCGCAAATTGTTGAACACATGCTGACGTACAGCGAGTTGCTAGCGCATTATGCCAAAGAGCGAGAAAGTGCGGAAAGACTGGAAAATCTGAATGAATTGATTAACGCGGCGACCAGTTTTGTGCACGAAGCCGAAGATGACAGTCTGGCAGAATTTCTTGCACATGCTTCACTGGAAGCCGGTGAGCATCAGTCGGGTAGCGGCCAGGATGCGTTGCAGCTGATGACAGTTCATGCCGCCAAAGGCCTGGAATTTCATAGTGTATTTCTGAGCGGATTGGAAGAAGGGCTTTTTCCGCATGAAAACAGCCTGAATGAGATCAATGGTATTGCGGAAGAAAGGCGTCTGATGTACGTGGCGATGACACGTGCGCGCCGCCGGTTATATATTAGCTTTGCACAAAGCCGTATGCTGCATGGCCAAACCCGCTATAACATCGCATCACGTTTTTTGAGTGAGATCCCGGAAAGTTGTTTGAAATGGCCGCAATCAACGCCTCGAATTGACCAGAAACCATCCTATTCGGGTGCCGGTAATCATGCTTCGGCAGCCATTTCAAGAACTGCAACTTACAGCCAGCAGAAATTTTCCAGCGGCACATGGAGAATCGGGCAGAACGTGCTGCATGCCAAGTTTGGCGCGGGTGTCATTATCAATTATGAAGGAAGCGGCAGCGAAGCACGTGTCCAGGTTAATTTTGATCATGCCGGAATAAAATGGTTATTGCACGAGTATGCAAAGTTGACTGCGGTTTAGCATATCGGCGTTGATGGAATGTGAGTGGTTCCGCCGTTTGTCTTTGTCGTCGAGTTTCACCAGAAGATGAGCATCCCGCTTTCGGACCGATTGTTTCCATTTAAAACAGGGGCAACCCACTGTGGTTGTTGCGTTGCTAAAACAGGCTAAAAGCTCATTTATCATGAATAAACTGTACTTTTTCTCTTGTTTTAGCCTTGCACTGGCCCCAGAATACGTTTTCAACGGCTTATTACGGTGTTGTACAACCGCCTTCCGCTGCACAGAGCTTACCAAAATTCGCATCACTAAAATGCGCACCCACGTAGGTTTGTCCAAAAGCACCCGCGCATGAAGGGCCGCTGACTACGCTTTCAACATAACCGCTGATCTCATAAGGTTTATATTCGTCGATCCAAGCGCCACCACTGCTGCCATAAGTCATATTACAACCCTTTACCAGAACATCTGTACCCTCACAGCTGGCATAGAAGCTTTCCGCCGCGCATATTGAGGTCCATGCGGTGGAAATATTGCTCGCATAGCCGACAGAATGCAGGCTGCGTGTATACGGATAGTTTTGGCGCCATCCGAGCCAGCCAGTGTAATAGCTGACAGGCCGACCGGCGTTATTGTTCTGCAAGCGAATTATGGCGATATCGTCGCGTCGGGCACCGCCCGTTGTCCAGGCAGTCAAGACTCGAGCGCTAGCCCATCTGAATTGACCATAAGGGGCTGCCCCATTGCGCTCTGCCGGCACGAAGGTCCAACCGGATTTAAATCCTTGGCCTACGTCATAAACGCAATGCGCGGCGGTCACTATGATATTTTTGGGTGCGCCGGTAATGGATTGTGCAGTGCAATAACCTCCACCATCAATAAGCAGTTTGCCAACGACTGCCCAAGGATAAGCCGTTTGTTGCACAGACCAGTAGTTACCCTTGTAACTGGTGTAGATATCCTGTGTGCCAAAATTAATGACTGCGGAAACCTCCGAAGGAGGCGTAGCTGTTTCTGCTGTTTCCCTATGAATCGATTTCTCGGTACTCTGCTGATCAAGCTCCTTCAGCAACTGCCACTGATCAGGGAACTCTTTTTGCGCTTGACTATTGGCTTCCGAGTTTGGCAGACCGGGAGGTTGCAATTGGACGCGACCTCTCGCGTGTGGCTGTTTTTCTTTGAAACTGCTATTGTCGAGGTATCGTTT
>ERZ1292630.2195-Hain-H41-02um-R3-2195-length-18326-cov-7_pt1 | contig 18326 bp, 3 predicted proteins | sample MGYA00564408_ERZ1292630 | MGnify/ENA primary metagenome ERZ1292630 (study PRJEB36523, sample SAMEA6512641) | groundwater metagenome | collected 2019-01-08 | study: AquaDiva: Metagenomics assemblies of 32 groundwater samples
AGGAGGGCAAAGCCCCTCACGTGATCAAGGCCCCGCGCGCGGTGGCGCAGGTGGCTATTCCCGACCACAACTTCACCGCAGTAGCCCGAGCGTTTCACGGCAACAGCTACCTTTCCCAACAGGAAGAGGTCATCCAGGCGCTGCAGCGCATCCGAGATGAATGCGACCAGCTCCTCTTGTCCAACATTTTCGTCCTGTCACCGCAAATCGACACGCTACGTCCGATGCTGCTGCACGACTTCGATGAGGCCCAATCCGTCGCGATCGCCAACCGGTGCCAGATGCTGAAAGAGCAATGGTGCATCAACATCCGGGAGCACATTCGCGACAGCCTCCGAAACAGCGGTCCGAACAGCGACGTGAACTTCAACATTGCGACGAAGGATCAGTACTATGGCACGAAGCTCCACCGCTTCATGATTACGGTAAAGCTGTTGGCCCAGGACACCTTGTACTACTTGGTGACGTCATCGTTGGAGTCTTACGTTCGCTTCGTGGAAACCAACTGCAATTACACCGTCGCGGTGAAAGATTTGACCACCGTGACCGTCTCACCGGGGGACCGAGTCGTGCCCCCGCGAATCATGGGCCACGATGGGCGCAAGCAGAAGATCAAGGAAGCTCGCTTGAACCCACCGCCACTCTTCAAGGTAGCCCTCAAGGAGGCCGACGAGCCCGGCAAGACTACGGGCGGCGTCGCCTACGTCACGGCACCCGGTGAATACGTCAAATTGGCCACCGCCGTCTTCGACAAAGCGATCACCTCGCATCAGGAAATCCCTCAGTTGGAGTCGCAAGTGCTCGAGTTCGTCTACTCCGTCCAAATGCCCATGATGCAGTCCCTCTCGGTGCACAACCCGCTGGCCATCGGATGGCGCGACCGTCTGGTCGCCGCGCTCGAACACGCCCTGCAGCCTCTGCACGTTTACCTTGACACGTATGCCCCCTTCAAGGAACTACTCGAAGTTGAAATTCCGCAGTACATCAAGAAACTTGACGAACAGAAGGTCAAGCTGAAGGACCTCGAGCGCGAAGTGCAGAAGCACTTGGCCCGGCGGCAGGAAGTGCTCGACACCGTCCCGTCGTCCGTCAACTTAGGGACGTTCATCGTGGACAGCACGGACCTTCGTCGTCGCATGGCCGAAAAGTGCTCGGCGCTGGCCCTCAAGGTGCAGGAGCTCATCGCGCGCGAAGCGCGCAAGCGGGCTGAGGACGTCGAGGAGAAGTTCAGCTCCATCAAGGCGGTGCTCATCCGACCCGTGGAGACCCCCGAGGAGTACGTGAAAATTCGCGAGTTTCTGCGCACCATCCCGGAGCAGGTGTTTGATCTTCAAATCATCATCAACGATATGCGCGACCACTGCGATGTGCTAGACTCCTTCCGCTTCCCGCTGAGCGACGACGACTTCATGAAGAAGTGGCGCGCGGTGGGGTGGCCCGCAAAGCTCGACGAGGAGGTCGCCCGGACCACGTTGCTGCTCGACCAGCAGAAGAAGTCTCTCATGGACGAAATCGACAAGAAGCAAAACGCCTTCACGCAGGAACTGAGCTCCATGGAGCGCACGGTGGCTGGATTCTACAAACGCACCGACGTCAAGAAGGCGGCCGAAACCGCCGCGGAGGTGAAGAAGCATCTGGAAACGATTGTCAAGTTCAAGGAGCAAGCCAACACGTTCATCGCGCACGAGGGGCTGATGGATAAGGCGGAGAAGACCGACTACTCTATCATCCAGCAGATCGGAAAGGATTTCGAGCCGTACGCTACGCTTTGGATCACGGTGGATGACTGGATCAAGAACCACGCCACGTGGACCGATGGGCCCTTCGAGAACATCGATGCCGAGGACATGGAGCGCAACGTCCTGCAGTACGCGAAGAATTTGATCCGTGTGATCCGCGAGCCGAAGTTCAAAGACAAGGCACCACTGCTCAAGATCGCCGAGGACATCAAGGCGCAGATTGACGATTTCAAGCCGGTGATGCCGACCATCAAGTACCTCCGCCAGCAGGGCATGAAGGAGCGCCACTGGAATCAGCTGTCGAAAGAACTCGGCTTCGAAGTGCGACCCGGCACCACGTTGCTCACGTTGCAAGATGTGTACAGCTTGGACCTCCAGCTCCACGAGACCGCCATCCAGCGGGTCAGCGAAGTCGCCGCCCGCGAATATGGCATCGAATCGTCTCTGCAGAAGATGAAGAAGGACTGGCAGGACGTGAAGCTCGGCGTGATTCCGTACAAGAAGACCGGATCCTACATTTTAACAAAAGACATCATGGACTCCACGCAGGAAATTTTAGACGACCACATGCTCCAAACGCAGGCGCTCAACTTCTCCCCGTTCAAGAAGATTTTTGAGACCGAAATTGAGCAGTGGGACGCCGCACTCAAGCTCGTGCAGAACATCTTTGACGAGTGGAAGAGCTGTCAGAAGCAATGGATGTACCTGGATCCGATCTTCCAGTCGGACGACATTGCCCGGCAGCTTCCCAATGAGACGCCGCGGTTTGCGTCCGTCAACCGGAATCTGAAGACCCTCACGGGCAAAGCCTTCGAGGTGCAGCTCACGATGCCTTACTGCACCCAGACCGAGAAGGTATTCGAGATGCTCAAGGAGAACAACGCCAACTTGGACCTCGTGATGAAAGGGCTTATGGCCTACTTGGAGAACAAGCGCTCCAGCTTCGCCCGTTTCTACTTCCTGTCCGACGACGAGCTGCTCACCATTCTGTCGCTGGCGAAGGATCCCAAGAAGATCCAGCCGCACTTTAGCAAGGTGTTCGAGAACATTGACTGCATCGACATGCTCGAGCAGGACTCTGAGATGATCGGCATGTTCTCGCAGAAGAAGGAGCGCGTACCCTTTGTAGAGTCGGTGTTTCCGCGAAAGGGCGTCGAGAATTGGCTCACAGAGATTGAATCGACGATGAAGCGGTCCATTAGGAAGGAGTTGGAGAACGGAATGCAACAAATGGCGCAACTCGGCCGCAAGCAGTTCATTTTACAGGCTGTCGGTCAAGTCGGCATTACGGTGTCGCAGATTTACTGGACGGCGGAATGCGAGAAGTTCCTGAAGGAGCATGGCAGCTTGGACAAATACGTCCCGACCGCCAACGACAATCTCATGCTCCTCGTCGAAACCGTCCGTCAGAAATTGACCGACTTGCAACGCGTGAACCTCGGAGCCTTAATCACGATCGAGGTGCACGCCCGAGACATTGTCGAAACGCTCAGCCGCGATAAAGTCACGAACGCACTCGCCTTCGAGTGGGTCAGCCAGTTGCGCACCTACTGGCGGAATGATGACTGCTACTTGCACCAAGTAGAGGCCCAGTTCCGCTACGGCGGGGAGTATTTGGGAAACACCACGCGTCTCGTGATCACGCCGCTTACGGATCGCATCTATTTGACGTTGACGGGCGCGATGCACATGTTCCTGGGCTCCGCCCCTGCGGGCCCGGCCGGCACGGGCAAGACGGAGACGGTGAAGGATCTCGCGAAGGCCATCGCCAAGCAATGCGTCGTTTTCAACTGCCAGGAGGGGATGACCTTCGCGTCCATGGGAAAAATGTTCAAAGGCTTGGCCAACGCTGGTGCGTGGGCATGCTTCGACGAGTTTAACCGCATCGACGTGGAGGTGCTCTCCGTCGTCGCGCAGCAGGTCGCCACGCTGCAAGAGGCCGCGAGGTCGAAACAGTACCGCATTTCCTTCGAAGGCACGGAGATCGTTGTCGACCCAACCTACAGCGTCTTCATCACGATGAATCCTGGCTACGCGGGGCGCACGGAGCTGCCGGACAATCTCAAGGTGCTGTTCCGACCGGTGGCCTGCATGGTCCCCGATTACGCCATGATCGCCGAGATTCGTCTCTTCTCGTATGGGTACGCCGACTCCCGCAAACTGTCGCAGAAGATCGTCTCGACGTTCCGGTTGAGCTCCGAGCAGCTCTCCGCGAAGGACCATTACGACTTCGGCATGCGTGCCGTGAACACGGTCATCTCCGCGGCTGGGTTGATGAAGCGACAGCGGCCCGACGAAGCGGAGGACATTTTGCTCCTCCGCGCGCTCCGGGATTCCAACGCGCCGAAGTTCCTATTGGAGGACCTTCTCCTCTTCGGAGGCATCATCAAGGATCTCTTCCCAGGCGTCACGGTGCCAGAGCCCGACTACGGTAACGTCTTCAGCGTCCTGCAACAAAAGTGCATTTCCAACCAGCTGGAACCGACGCCGCTTTTCATTCAAAAGTGCATCCAGCTGTACGAGATGACCGTGCTCCGACATGGTCAAATGGCGGTCGGTCCTACCATGGGCGGCAAAAGTAGCGCGATCCGCGTGCTCAAAGAGGCGCTGACGTCGCTGCGCAACGATCACAAGGAGGACCGCTTCGCCGAAGTGTGGACGTACACGCTCAATCCCAAGTCCGTCACGATGGCGCAGCTGTACGGTGCGTTCGACGAGGCCACCGGCGAGTGGCGCGACGGCCTCATTGGCGTTCTCTTCCGCCTTGCCACACAGGACAAGGACAACTCCGCGCTGCGAAAATGGATCGTTTTCGACGGGCCGGTCGATGCGCTGTGGATTGAGTCCATGAACACCGTGCTCGACGAGAATAAGAAGCTCTGTCTCATCAGCGGCGAAATCATCTCAATGACCCAGTGGATGAACATCTGGTTCGAGGTCGAGGATCTATCCGTGGCGTCGCCCGCCACCGTGTCCCGCGCTGGTATGATCTATTTGGAACCCACGGGCTGCATCGGGGTCAACTCGTTTGTAGCCAGCTGGCTGAAGTACCGCTTGCCGCCGACCTTGGATGCGAACAACATGAAGGAGAATTTGAAACGAGCATGCGAATCGCTCTTCGAGCCGCTGTTGAAGTGCGTTTACTCGACTTGCCAAGAGTTCCAACCCACCGTGTGGCCCAATCTGGTGACCAGCTTTTTCAACCTGTATTGTGGGTTTTTGGAGCCGTACACACCGACCCGGTCGTACGACCCACCGCAGGACAAACTCGAACTACTGCACGACATCTACATGCATCTGTTCGTCTTCTGCGTCACGTGGTCGATTGGCGGGGCGCTCGATGCCGCGAGTCGTAAGAAGTTCGACAAGTTCTTCCGAGACGAAATGCGCCGCAACGCCATCATCCTGGCGAACTTGCCCGACCAAGGTACCTTGTACGAGTACGAGTTTGTCGTCGAGGAGCGTAAATGGATCCCCTGGCTCGAACGGGCTCCGGCCTTCAACCAGACGGTGACCGCCGCCAACTTTTCGGAGATCATCATCCCTACCGCCGACGTCATCCGTTACAAGTATCTGAACAAGCACCTTCTCGCCAAGGGCTACCACGTGCTCAACGTGGGACCCACCGGAACAGGTAAAACGGCGTTGATCAACGAGCTGCTGATGAAGGGGATGGCGTCGGAGTACACGCCGATCTTCTTCACGCTGTCTGCGCGCACGAGCGCGAATCAAACACAGGACCTCATCTTCTCCAAGTTCGAGGTTCGCCGTCGCGCGAGCCCGCAGATTTGGGGCGCCCCGGTGGGTAAAAAGTTCGTCATCTTCATCGACGACGTGAACATGCCGCTTCGCGAAAAGTACGGCGCCCAGCCGCCCTTGGAGCTCCTGCGTCAATGGTTCGACCAGAAGGGGTGGTACGATCGAAAATTGCTCGAGTTCTACACCGTCGTGGACACCATCTACGTCGGGGCCATGGGCCCCCCTGGCGGCGGCCGCAACAAGTGCTCCAACCGCGTGCTTCGCCACTTCAACCACATCGCGTTCCCGGACATTGACGATGAAAACATGAAGGTCATCTTCTCCACGATTGTGGACAGTTTCCTCAAGTCGAGCAATTTCAACGAGGACGTGCGGCAACGGACGTCGTCGATCATCGACAGCAGCATCGAGATTTACAACACGATCATGAAGGAGTTACGACCACGGCCGTCGCGGCCTCACTACTTGTTCAACATGCGCGATATGGCGAAAATTTGCTCCGGGCTGCTTAGCGCCGATCCCAAGCTCGTCCAGACGGGGAACAGCTTCACGAAGCTCTGGCTGCACGAAACGACCCGCTCCTTCCGCGACCGACTCATCGACGATCCGGATCGGCATTGGTTTGACGACCTTCTCAAGCGACAGCTGCAAAAGCACTTCAAGCTCAAGTGGACCGACATCGTCGCGGAGGGCAGCCCTTTGCTCTACATTGATTTCATGAACCCAGGGGCCGACATCCGACGCTATGACGAAGTGAAGGACCTCAAGCAGCTCATCACGGTGTCCGAGACGCATCTGGAGGAGTACAACAACGCCCATCCTCAGAAGAAGATGGGCCTTGTGATGTTCCTCGACGCCATCGAGCACGTGGCGCGCATCGCTCGCGTGATTCGAAAGCCGGCGGGACACGCGTTGCTGCTCGGAGTCGGCGGGTCCGGCCGTCAATCCGCGTCGCGTCTCGCCGCGTTTGTGAACGAGTTCGAAGTGCGCCAGGTGGAAATCTCAAAGGGCTATTCAATGAACACGTGGCGCGAGGACCTCAAGACGATCCTCCGTGCCGCCTCGTTCAAGAATTTGTCCCTCGTGTTCACCATCACCGACACGCAGATCGTTCACGAGAATATGCTCGAGGACGTCAACAACCTCCTGAACTCCGGCGAGGTGCCGAACTTGTTCTTCGGCCCTGACATCGACGAGCTGAACTCCGTGATGAAGCCCGTATGCGTCGCGGAAAGCATTCCGCTTGACAAGGTGAACATGTACGCTCGCTTCATCAAATTTTGCCGCACGAATATGCACATCTGCCTTTGCATGAGCCCCATGGGCGAACCCTTCCGGAACCGGCTCCGCATGTTCCCCGCGTTGGTGAATTGCTGCACGATCGACTGGTTCTCCGCGTGGCCCGACCAAGCGCTCCGTAGCGTCGCGAAGAACTTCTTCGCGGAGGTGGACACCGTGAAGGATGAGGCGACGATCGCGCACTGCGTGCACATGTGCGTGTTCATCCACCAGAGCGTGGAGCGCATGAGCGTCAAATTTCTGGAACAGTCGAAGCGGCACAACTACGTCACACCGACGTCCTACTTGGAGCAGCTCAAGACGTTCCGCACGCTGATGGGGCAGGAAACCGCCAAAGTGCTGACGACGAAGAACCGGCTCATCAATGGTTTAGAGAAGCTGCGCCAGACGGAGAAGCAAGTGGCGGAGCTCCAGGCGACGCTCGCCGCCGATCAGCCCAAACTGATTCAACGTCAGCAGCAGATCGAAGAGCTCGTGGTCAACATCAAGCAGCAGACGGAGGCGGCCGAGGTGACGCGCGTGGGCGCCATCGGCGACGAGCAGGTCGCCGCGCAGAAGGAGGCCGAATGCGTCGCCATCTTTCAAAAGTCAGAGGCGCTGCTCGCGGAGGCCCAGCCCGCGCTCGACGCCGCGGACGCCGTGTTGGCCTCGCTCGACAAGAAGGACTTCACGGAGGTGAATGGCTACGCCGTGTGGAACGATGGCGTGACCATGACGATGGACGCCGTGTGCATCCTGTTCCTCTTGAAGCCGACGGTCGTGCGCGACGGGCAGACCAAGCGAGAGACGTTTCAGCCGGCCGCGAAGGAGTTGCTCGGCAACCCGGGTAAATTGCTCAATTCCATTCGTACCTATGACAAGGAGGCCATCGTGGAGAGGACCGTTAACGGACTCAAAAAGTACATTGACAATCCGGACTTCACGCCTAAGAACATTGAAAACAAGTCGAAGGCGTGCGGTGCCCTATGCATGTGGGTCATTGCCATGTACAGGTTCTACTTCACGCTGCAGGACGTGAAGCCCCTGCGCGCCCAGCTCGCGGCAGCGACCAAGGACCTCGAGGAGGTGCGTCAGAAGTTAGAAGTCGCGCGTGCCAAGCTGAAAGACGTCGAAGACAAGCTCGCGATGCTCAACCGGCAGAAGGAGACCGCCGAGCAGGACAGAACCGAGGCTTGAGAACAAGGTGCGCATCACCGAAATCAAACTCGTTCGTGCATCGATGCTGATCGAAGGCTTAGCTGGTGAGAAGAAGAACTGGACGGCGACCGTTGCGCAGCTCACGGAGCGTGAAAAGGCCCTCGCGGGAGACATCCTTTGCGCCGCCGGGCAAATTTCCTACAGCGGCCCTTTCACGTCACAATACCGCAATGAGCTCTTAGAGCAATGGAAGGCCGAGCTCGACAAGCTCGGTGTGCCCCACTCGCCTAAGCTGTCCGTCTATGACACCTTGCAGGACCCGATTCAAACTCGCGAGTGGACCATCAAGGGCTTACCAGGAGACACCCTCAGCATCGAAAATGCCTTGTTCCTGGCGAGCGCGCGCCGCTGGCCGCTCATGATCGACCCCCAGCTGCAGGCCAACAAGTGGATTCGTGCGACGTACGGCGAAAAGCTGGAAATCGTGAAGCCGTCCAACAAGGACATGATCAAGCGGATTGAGAACTGCATCCGCGGCGGCCGACCAGTGCTGTTGGAAAACCTCGGCGAAGAAGTCGACCCGTCGTTGGATCCCCTCTTGCAGCGGCTTACGTTCCGCTCAGGCGGGCAGGAGATGATCCGTATTTCCGAGAACCCTGTGCCGTGGAACAACGACTTCAAGTTCTTTATGACCACGAAGCTGACCAACCCGCACTACATCCCGGAAATCATGGTCAAGGTCACCTTGCTCAACTTCTTCATTACGCCAAGCGGTCTGCAAGATCAGCTGCTCGGGGTGCTCGTGGGTTTGGAGAGGAAGGAGCTCGAAACGGCCAAGAACCAACTGGTGCAGCAAAACGCCGCGATGAAATCCGAAGTCGCGTCGATCCAGCGAACGATTCTGCAGAAACTCGAAGAGGTCAAGGGTGATATTCTCGACGACGAGGAGCTCATCAAGTACTTGGACCAGTCCAAACTGAAAACCAAGGAGATCAAGGAGAAGGTGATCGAGGCCGAGAAGACCGAAAAGGACATCGACGAAACCCGCAATGGCTACACCCCGGTCGCCTTCCACGTGGCGTTGTTGTACTTCTGCTGCTCCAACCTCGCCAACGTCGACCCAATGTACCAGTACTCGCTACAATGGTTCGTTGCGCTCTTCGAAAAGGGCGTCGAGAGCGCGGAGCAATGCCCAGAGGACACCGCGCGCCGCATGTCGAACATCATCGAATACTTCACCTTTGCCTTCTATCAGAACATTTCTCGATCGCTCTTCGAGAAGCATAAGTTGATGTTTTCCTTCCTCTTGTGCATCCGCATTATGCAAGGCGCGGATAAGATCGACCCGATGGAATGGCGGTTCCTCATGGCAGGTCCCACGCAGATCGTCCAAGGGTCGAAGAACCCCGCGACGGATTGGCTGACGGAGGTCACGTGGAGCGAGATTTGCTACATGGATCGGGAGCTTCCTGGCTTTCAAGGCTTCGCCGAGCACATGTCGAAGCACGTGTCTCATTACTACAACATGTTCATGTCCGGCAATGCGCATCGCGAGAAGTTCTCAGGCGATTGGGAGACGAAGCTCACCAAGATGCAGAAGCTCCTCTTCATTCGATGCTTGCGTCCGGACAAGCTCATGGAAGCCGTGCAGGACTTCGTCCAGGGCGAGATGGGGGAAAAGTTCATTCGACCCCCGCGGTTCGACTTAGCGACGTCCTTTTCCGACTCCGGCCCCACGACGCCGTTGATCTTCGTGCTGAGCCCTGGCGCGGATCCCTTCGAAGACTGGAAGAAGTTCGCTGAAGTGCAAAAGATGGGCAAGCGCTTGGCGGACATTTCGCTCGGCCAGGGTCAAGGGCCTCGCGCGGAGCGCATGCTGCGGGAGGGGATGGAGAGCGGGATGTGGATCTTGCTCCAAAACTGTCACTTGGCGACGTCGTGGATGCCGAGCCTTGAGCGCCTCACGGAGGCCATGGCGGGCAGCGCCATCAACCCAGCGTTCCGCCTATGGCTCACATCGATGCCGAACCCCGGCTTCCCCGTGTCCATCTTGCAGAACGGCGTGAAGATGACCAACGAACCGCCCAAGGGCATCGTCGCCAACGTGGCGAAGTCCCTCGTGGCGTACCCGAACGAAGTGTTAGATCGCTGCAAGCAGCCGGTGCCATTCAAAAAGCTGGTCTTCGCCTTCTGCTTGTTCCACGCGTTGATCCAAGAGCGCCGTAAGTTCGGACCTCTTGGATGGAACATTCCCTACGAATACACCACCGGCGATCTCAGTTGCTGCATCACGCAACTCGGCATGTTCCTGGATAAGTACGATAATGTCCCTTACAAGGTCATTCTCGAGCTGTCGGGCCAAATCCATTACGGAGGGCGCGTCACGGACGACTGGGATCGCCGGCTGATCATGACCATCCTCGCCGGCTTCGTCAACTCGGACGTCATGAGTGACAGCTATGATTTCAGCCCGTCCGGAAAGTACAGCAGCATCAAGGCCATCGATCAGCCTACCTACATCAAGTACGTCGAGTCGTGGCCGCTCAATACCGCGCCGGAGTTCTTCGGCCTTCACGAAAACGCCGACATCACTTGCGCGAGGAATGAAACGTTCGACACCTTGGCGACCATCGTCACGTTCGAGGGCTCCGGCGCCGTCGGCGGTGGCGGCGGCGGCAAAGCCGTCAAGACTCCCGACGACATCGTCACGGAGCTCGCCATGAGCATTCTGCAGAAAATTCGCGGCGAGTTCGACATTGCTCAGTTCCAAACCAAGTACCCGACCAAGTACGAGGACTCCATGAATACCGTCCTGGTGCAAGAGGCGATGCGATTCAACGGCCTCGTGGCGGTCCTCCGGACGTCTCTGCAGAACGTCATCAGCGCCATCAAGGGTCTCGTGGTCATGTCCAAGGAGCTCGACGAGCTTTACCGCGCGATGCTCATCAACCGCGTCCCGACCATGTGGGAGGAGTTCGCCTATCCAAGCTTGAAGCCTCTCGCGGGCTGGGTCACGGATCTCTCGCAACGCTTGGCAATGATCGAGAAATGGTACGATCAAGGCCACCCGAAGTGCTACTGGATCAGCGGCTTCTTCTTCCCGCAGGCGTTTATGACCGGTATTCTCCAAAACTACGCGCGGTCGCAACAGATCTCCATCGACACGATTTCGTACAGTTTTGAGTGGGTGTCGAAGGCGCCGGAGGATGTCAAATCGGCGCCGCCTAGTGGTTGCTACATCTACGGCATGTACATGGAGGGGGCACGCATCGATCCCACGCACCTATGCATGGCGGAGTCCAAACCAAAGGTGCTCTTCGAGCCCGCGCCGATGCTGTGGCTCATCCCGGCCGTGAACCGCGTCAAGCCGCCCGCGGAGAGCGTTTACAAGTGCCCTCTCTACAAGACACTACGTCGCGCCGGCACGCTGAGCACGACCGGCCATTCCACCAACTACGTGCTCACCGTGGAGGTCCCCACGCCGAACCACAAGCCCGACCATTGGATCAAGCGAGGGACGGCGCTGGTGTGCGCTCTAAACTATTAGCGCGGCACCCTCATCTTCCCACCGCTTCTTAGTAGACGATCCGTATCCCTTTCCCTCCCTTTGTGTGTGTTGTTCTGTTCTCCTCTCCTGGAGACTCTCCACCCACTATGTGCACATACATGTATGTGAAACACTCTGTCGTTTGCCTGGTCGACTCTCTGGTTGAAACTCGAAGCCAGATGTGGTCATACTCACGATGGGTCCTGCCTTACCCCCTATTTGCTTCTCTCAAGCTTTTTGTTTCCAGCGGGTTTGCCCCACAGTCGTGTGGGCCGTTCTGTCGCTTTGCTTGAGAATGGAAAGACCGCAGGGTGTTGCGGTTGGAGGCTCCTCGCGCAGCTCCTCAGGGTCATCGACGCCGCCCGCTCGAGGTCGCTCCCCGATAGCTGGGTCGTACACTGCCACGACACCTCGTTCGGCAACGGCGCGGCCACCGCTGACACCGCGAACCGCCACACCGACTGGGGGTGCGTCTCGGCGCAACGACTACACCGTCGCCTACGACCTCGGCGACGACGACGACGATGACGACGGGGCCCGGCGTCGCGCGGCCGCCCCGGATCCTATCCGAGACGACCCCACGCTCAACTTCTATGTCACCTTCCCTGGCTTTGATCAGACGGACCGGCCATACCAGCCGCGCTCACTCGGCGCCGAAGTTCGCGCCGGCGTGCTTGCGTTCCTGGGCGTCCTGTTTCTTGTCGCCGCGGGGTCGTCAGGATACGCCACGCTTGCCTCCTCGTGGACGTACGTGACGGCGCCCAAAGTGCTCATCGGGCAGCTCGTCAACTACCGCGCCTTCAGCCGGTCGACCTCGTCGTCGTCAACGTCTCTCAGCATTTCGCTCGGTTCGCCTCTCTTGAGCGAAGTCGAGCTTATGAATGGCATTTCTCGCTACTGCGTTCAGGGCGTGTGCTTCGCCAAGACCGATTACGTCTACGAGAGTGAGAGCAGCTGCGGTCGCGGGGCGTACGAGGTCAAGACCATCTACGATGTCGCGTTTTACTTTATCGCGATCGCCATGTTCGCATGCGGCCTCTGCGGCCTTTGTTGCTTGTGGGTCGCCATTGAATTCGCGGCCGCTCGCCGCGCGCTCGACGATATCAAAGCCAACTGGAGGGTAGGAAGATCGCGGTTGTTCACCAAGCGGTTCACCTTCGTGTACTGCGGTACGACTGCGGCGGGTGGGCGAAACCAACTCTTGACGACGCCGATGCGACCTCAGCGTGACGGCGACGGCGCTGCTCCCTTCGCGTCGCCGGCCTCTTGCGCGTGGTTTCCGTTCGTGGAGCGCATGACCCACCTCACTCAGCGGCGGCAATGCGGGAGACACTGGTCGATCGCCGGCGATGACGAGGACGACGACGACGTCCCCACAGCAGGCCCCACTACGGCGGCAGGGGACGACACGCGATTCGACACGACCATGCACCTGGACTCGCAGGAGCTGGACCGGGTCATCGTGCTCGGATACAACTTTATACCGCCAGTGGGCACCGCGCGGGGGACGGGAGGAAGGACGCCGATAGTGGTCGCAGGGTCACCCGCAGCGTTGACCCGCAGAGGTGGAGGAGGGGGCTCGCCGAGGCCGGTCATGTCGTTGCGCACCGCGGTGCCGCCGAACCCTCGAGCACTGCTCGGCCGCTTACTCGACATTGATGAAACGCACTACCGTATGCTGCTCCTGCTGATATTAGGGGGCATCGGCGGGCTGTGCTTCATCGCCGGGTACATCCCTTTCACTTTTCTGCAAATGTCGTTTTTGCACTGCGGCGTGTCGGTGTGCGATTTGCTTCAGGGACGTGTGACCGCGCTACGTACGGCCGTCGAGGAGCTCGAGGCGCAGGAGCTTAAGACGAGCGTTGCCTCTTCCGCGTCGGCGTCGTTCGCGAACAGCAGCAGCACGCTTCGACGAGTCACGAGTGCGGATATTCGTGGAACGTGCGGCTTCTCCCATTCCTTCGGCGCCGCCACCGTGAGCCTAGTGCTGGCGTCGCTCGCGGCGGCCACGCTGGCGCACTTATTTTGGCTCATGCGAAGCAAAGCCGATGAGCTTACGGCTGATGAGGAGCACGACCAGGGCCTCGACGACGAGTGGCTTCAGCGCTACGACAACTTTGGTCCTGCCGCATTGGGTATTTTACCGTTAGAGCCGCAGCAAGGAGAAGCGCTTTCCAGTGCGGCTGTCGGTGCTGGAGAGGCGGCTGTCGTTCGCATACCTCCTGGCGACTGTGGCCAGGATTCGTTGGTCGTCGCGCCGCGTGGAACGACAGTCAACGCTGCCCGGAACGTCGCCTTCACTTCTTCTTCGGCTGTATCGCTGTCCACGAGCGGCGGCACTGCCCACTCACCGGGCCTCCCCGTCCCGCATCACCGGGACTTACCGGTGCCCGGGTGGGCGATGCTCCGCGGCGTGGTGCTGGATCGCGTGGCCACCGAGGAGTGGCTTGGCCGAATCGACGTTTCCAACGACTGGCAGCGAGAAGAAGCGGCCATCGTTTTCCAGCGAAAGTTCTTCCGTCGCTCGGAACACCTCGTCCGGCTTCATTTATTTTGGCTCGAGACGGATGTCGAGCCCGCGTTTTCACTTTCGCACGAGGAATTGTTGCGCCGCCGCCATGGAACACAAATCGAACGGCTGAACTTTGATTGCCTCGTTCGCACATTCATGCGCGGCCTCGTGGAGCTGGCGGGTGGATCGCCAAGCCGAGCGACGGGGGCCATCGTGGTGGATTCAGACTCGTCGCCGCAGGAAGGAAAATCCGCAGTGGGGGACGCCGACGATCGGACGCCGAAGGCTCAGTCGACATTGTTTCGACTGCCGGCCAATTTCTACCACGTCAGCGGCGCGATCGATTGGACGCCCGTCCAGCTGTCAGAGCACAAAGATGACTCGCGCCGCGCTCATCGCGACGGAAAGGACGATGACGATGACGACGACGTTTCTGTTTCCAGCGCGTCAACCGATGAAGACGACGACAATGCGGATCGACGAGGCGGCGGCGGGGCTCCGCCGTCCGGAGAGAGCCGCCCCCCGACGAAGGCACCGGTCACGGCAGGCCACCACCGGCTGACGTCCCCGCCCCGGTTCACCCCCTCGGCAGGCGGGACAGGTGGGGGCCAGCTGTTCACCCCACCTCCTGTGGGTGTTCGGGGTAGCGCCCATGGAGGAGTCGGCCTGTCGCCCAGCGACGTCGCCGCCGCCGCTCGCACACCGTTGATTCGGGATGTGGAACTGCTGCTAGACCTCGCAGGCGGGCAGCAGCCGTACTTGCGCAGCAGCCCGACGCGAGCGCCAGCCACACTGGACGTCGACGACGATGTAAGCGCCAGTTATCGCCCCGAGCGACCTCGCTACTCGCTGCCAGCGGGAGGACCCAGTGGGATGCCAGACCTTCACGGCGCTGGCGTCGACATGAGTCCACCGATGCACGTCGGCGATAGCCATGACTTTCTACCGACACCGGCTTCACAACGATTTCACCACCCGCCACCGACGAACTTTGAAGAAATCCGACGGCAGGTAGACGAGGAGCTCGAACGCCAGCGCGCGGAATGCCTTCAGCGTAACGTCATCCAAGCCGCCGAGGCCATCGCCGCGCAGCGCCGTTCGTCGCGACACGCGCAGGAAAGGCGGGAGCGAGCCGCGGACGACGTGGCACGAGAGGCGGAGCTGTCGTCGTCGAACCACCGGCTTCCACGAGCGGGCGGCAGCGGATTCGATGACGACGCGGCTCAGCAACCCCAAGTCGATAGCGGTCCCTTGGTTGAGGAGGACAGCTACGCACTGCCGTATCGACCGAGCTACGCCCCGCGTGTGGGACCTCCACGGCGAGATCTGCTCGCCCACGTCGTCGGACCGTCACGGCTGACGGATGTGTCATCGATTTCGAACGCGTCATCGGTAACGTCCGCTGCGTCGCCCAGCGTGGCTCACTACGCGCCACCACCGCAACACGGTTTGGATCGTTCCACCGGCGCGACGTCGGCCGGGAACGCCGCGGATACGTCGGCCCGGACGACCACGGCGTCACAACATTCCGCGCATCAGAAGGGATCGCTGGAGTCCGGGGGAGCCACGGCCTCGTGGGGTGCGGATGCAGTGTGCAGGCGCATAGAGTCCCTGCGACAGCTGCGGAGTAGTAGCAACCCTCCATCCCTTACGACGTTGTCCGTTCCACGGCAGCCGCCGCGTCCCTTGTCGTCGGCAGGGGGCGGAACGGCCGTGTTGTAGCTGCCGCTGCCGCACCCCTCCTTTTTTTTTGTTTGCCGATTGTTTTAGAGAGCAGAGCAGCAGAGCTCGGGTTGGTGGGCACGCCCCTCCTTGCTGGCAAAGGTCAAGCCTTCCGCCCAACATTGCCGTGATGGGTGGACCATTGACTCCCCCAATGTCCCCTCTCCAATCGCACCGACAGTGCCCCTTTTTACCGATCATTCGTTGCATTGGTAACTTCGTTGCGATGCATCCCGCCGGATTGCCGCCCCCACCGCCCTTGCGACGGCCCCCACCATCGTCCTCCCCATCGGCTTCGCCCGGAGCACAGCTGAAGCCGCAGGTCGCTGCGCCGCCGACAGCGATCGCCAACCAGCCGCGCGTCACCAGCACAGCGACACCGCCACCTCCCACAGCGTCGGTGATCGGCACCAGCCACGCCTCCGACGCCGATTACATCGCGCAGCACAATCTCACGGCCCTCTTCGATCGGGTGCTGCACCGCATGCGATTCCAACCGCCGTCGTCGTCGTCTTCGGCCGACGCCGCGGCGGGGGGAAGTGGGGATCCCCAGGCGACACTGAAGTCACTCTTTGATGCCGAGTTGCAGCGCCGCGCGAGACGGATCGCGGCCCTCCGCGGCTACGCTCAGTCGCTCACCGTTGAAGTCAATATGCCTCCGGCGGCGAATGCGGCGGCCGCAAGGTCGCCACCCGCGCCGTCCACGATCGCCATTCAGCGCGCACCGAGCACGTCGACGGCGTTGGTTTCGTGCTCGCACCGCTACTTGAACATGAAGGATGTCGAGTTCAATAGCGAGAAGCGGGCCGAGCTGGAAGCCCTGATCCACAAGTTAGTCATCCAGGAGCTGCTGGTCGCTCCCGCCGCCGCTGCATCGGAGCCGCCGCCCGATCCACTGGACGGCTCCGTGGGTAGTGGCGATCCGTCCGTCATTGGAAAAGTGTCCGTGGACGGCCGCGTCGTGTACTACGTGGTGAACGACGATGTGCCCTTTCTCAAAGGCTGGTGGAACGAGACTGTGAACGTGATCTGCGAAGTACGGCAGGAGGTGGCTGGGAAGCTTCAGGTGGCACTCCACTTTTAGGCAGAAACAAATCGAACGAAATGGGGCGGGATAGCCACCGGGGGATCGAGGCCGATCGAGAGAACACAGTGCTTTTTTTTTTCTCTTTTTCTTCGCGTCGCTCTTGAGGTTGTACTACGATGCAGAAAACTCTTTTTTTTCGGTGACCTAGACCTAGGACCGGTGGGTCTTCTGTCGAGAACTGTGCCACCGAGACCGGCCGTCCTGATGATGAGAACCGTTTGCCGTTGTGGGGTGAGCGGTACAGTTAATGTCCGTCCCTCCGCCGTCTCCGCCACTCGGAGCTGATGGTAGTAGCTCATCGGTTCGCCGTTCGCCGTGCAATGGGGATCCATCCGCGGAGCCTTCGTCGATCTCAGCAGCGGGCGACCCGGGGCCAGGTAGCCGGAGTCACAACGAACCCCTCCTCGCTCCTCCTCAACCGCCTCAGATGGCATCAGATGTGGGACCGCCTCAGTGGAGCGTCGACAGCAGCGGCAATGCCCGCCGTTTTCGCGGTGTGATCGTGAAGCTGACGTTTCCGCAAGGATTCATTGCCTCTCCGGCTCTTGCGCTTGCTTTGGAGGTCGCTGGCCTCGTGGCTACGCGTCGTGGCTGCGGATAATTTCCTACCTCATCGTCTGAGCGGTTTCCAGACGCCATATTTACAGTGAGCGACTTGGTGCGGGGGCAGGCGCTCAAGCACGTGCGCGTGGGCGCCGAAGTGACGTTTACGGCCGCCGCCGTTCACGATGACGGCGGGGGTGCCGTGCCGGCCAGCTGCCTGCCGATGCGGGCCACGGCCGTGGTGGTCTGTGTCGAACCGAGTGCGACCCCGTCACTCGTCCATGTTCAAGCGGTGCCGTCGCGTAGCGGAGTAGACAATGTACGCTTGTCTGCAGGAGCGTCGCCCACCGCGGCTGCATCCTTACTGCCCGCGCAGGGCACTGCGACCGCAGCGGCGCCAATTGCAGCCGCGTCATCGTCGCTGGCCACCGGCGGGGGGGTGTTCCCGCCCACCACGTCCCCCGTCGCCGCCTCGGGCCCCCTCCCACGGTACGGTGCCTCCTCGTCGCCTCCTGGACTTTGGAATGGAAGCAGCAATGTGGGTTACAACCTCCCCACCGCGTCGCTCGAACCCCTCATGACTCCTCTCTACCATGGTCACCTTGGCTCACCGTCTATCGACCCCTCATACGGCCAGTCGCCTCGAGTCGTGGTAACCCCTGTTCGCACCCTGGCTCACTCTTTGCCACCCCCGTGGATTCCAACGCCGGCGAAAGTGGCCGCCACTTCCCGCCATGCCGATGTCCTGCCCGATGCAGAGCAGCACCCCACGCACCGTGGCCCTCGTCCCGCCACCGGCAGCACCGAAGTGGACGCCGCGACGCCGCCCGGTGTCAGGAAAGACGGTGGTTGGCGGCGGGGCGTTGTGCTGTGCTTCGACGGCCTCGACGGCTGCCTGCGGCTACGCAATGACGACGCGGGCGGCGGGGGACCATCGACGACTCACGGCGTCCGCGATATTTGGTTCTCGCAGGAGGACAG
>ERZ1292630.2197-Hain-H41-02um-R3-2197-length-18311-cov-6_pt1 | contig 18311 bp, 12 predicted proteins | sample MGYA00564408_ERZ1292630 | MGnify/ENA primary metagenome ERZ1292630 (study PRJEB36523, sample SAMEA6512641) | groundwater metagenome | collected 2019-01-08 | study: AquaDiva: Metagenomics assemblies of 32 groundwater samples
GGGGGGGCAGGGGGGAGGGGGGCGCCCCCCGCTTCCAGGGCAGAGGGGGGAAATACCCAAAGAATACATCATCAACGATGACTATTGGTTTCGGGGCCGTTTTTGGCGGCGGCACGCGGCATACAGTGCGTTCGAATACGACGGTGCCGGGGGTCGTGCTTTGGCCGATTTCGCTCTCTCGCTGCGCGTCGGCACACACGGCAGCATTGGTACCTTGGCGTTGGGAAGCATTCACGCTCAGAATATTTCTCTTCCATCGTCGCTGCTGTCGAATCGATCGCGCCGTTCTGTGGATGGCGACTCGATCGCGCCGTTCCGTCCGTGGATCATCGCGCGATCACTTGAATCGCGGCTCACTATGCGGCAACCACCACGGTTGGAAGATATTTATCATTTTGCATTTTCGGATTATCGCGAAGCCACTGTTTGTGCCCTTTTGATGCGACTTGGAATAGTCGTTTCATCCAGAACACATTTGTGAGCCGCCGTAAGTCGTACCCGCCTGCACGCCGCCGCCGCTCCACGTCCTGTTGCCAAATCTCCAGTTGCGACGTCGTCAGACTGTCACTGCGGTAATCGTCGGCGAACACCACTGGCAGCTTGTCAAAGTTCCGTTCCTCGCTTTGAAACTCAGCAGCGGGAAAGTGCGGCTCAACCTCCGCTTCATGCCGTTGCCGGTACCGCGACGCGTTCCACAGGATAGGAATGGCACCAAGGACGATCGATTCGGCAACGCGGTGGCAGTCGATTCCTCCGCCAGGAGGCGCCAAAACAAAGGCCGCCCGCTGGTACGCCGCGAACGTTTCGTCGACGGATCGACGACCGGCGGCGAACTCAAACTGATGGCCGCCGGCCGCGCGTAAGTGATCACGAATGGATTTCCGAAACGGATTCGTGTGATCGGACCAGCCGTCCAAGAAAACATGCAGAGGACGCCGTTCCAGATTGGATTTTGCCATCCGACTGGCAAACAAAATGCGGTTTGCCTGCGTGGCAGGGTGGATGTTGTGCTCTAAGGAGTCGTGAAACGCGAAGCCTAGCGGCATGCACTCCACCTTCGGATGCACTTGATCACAGTTGGTCATGAACCAACGATGAATCACAGGCGAGTCGAGGCTGTCATGAAACCGCTTAGCACGGGGTTCCGCTTCAGCGTTCGAGGTCGACCTGTAGACAAATCTCGGCCCTGGATCTCGGCAGTGGGTGAGAATGACTAGCGGCGGATATTGCCTCCTCCTGACGATTCGCGGACGGAGGGTCGACGACGACGTGGACGTCGCCGGCATGCGCGTCGTCGACGACGTCGACCCTCCGGATTCCGACGACGGCGTGGAGTATGAAAAGTTGCTGGGCGCCGTCACGTCGAACCGCGACCACGCCGACGCATTGTCGACTGTCTGTGCCCGTAAGTCTTCTTGTTCCGCCGTTAGCTTCATGCGACGTTCGTACTCAGGAACGATCGTGTCGATGAAAGGCTTCAAAAGATGCATTTCGATGTACACGATGGGCAACATGCGGCGACGTGCAAAACGCAAACGGATGGCCTCCAGGCGGTCAAAGGTCGCCTCCCTTACTAACCTGGTCTCCCATATCCCCAGGTGGCAAGCATCGTACACGTCATAAATCGAGTAGGTCGGTTCTAGCCCATCAAGAGGATGCGGCACCGCTCGCGGAACCTGGTGGGTTAGTGCACCCGCTAAGCTCACGATGACCTTGGACCACAGGTACTTGATCGCGTGCGCCCACTGCGGCGCGGTCAGACGAACCGATGAGCGCCACGATGACGGATCCTCAACGCGTGGCACGGGAAGGGCGCCGTCGGCCTCGGACCATCCTGTCGATCTCTCTTCCGTCGATTGGACGCTTCCAAAGTCCAACGAATCCGCATCTTCTGACAGCGGCGGCTGTTGCCGGCTCGAGCAGCTCGTTGTGTTGTCGAGAGTCGAAACCGGCGGCACGGTAACAACCGGTTCGAAAGTTTGCGTTTGAGAAGTAGGTGAAGGGACGATGCCGCCAGAAGCCGTCGTGGGCAGTATCGCCGTTTGCAAGGCAACACTGTTCGGCATGGATTGCCGTGTAGAAGTTACCAACGGCATCGTCGTCAATGAAGTCGCGTTGTCGCGGTTCGGGGATGGGGCTGTGGTCGGGGGGAAAAAACCGTTGTAATCGATTAATGGGGACGCGTCGCCGCGATCAAGGGCAACGGAAGGTTGCGGTGTCGACGCAGAAGGAGACGATGGAGGGGTGGTCGATGACATCGTGGCGATGAAAGCGAAGGTCAGCAAAGCCATGGCCCCTACGGGCAATGCGGTGCGGCGTAGCACCGAAGACATGTCGTTAGGCGCGAGGTAAAACTACGAGTTAGCAATCAAGCCTCCCGGTGCAGAAGTAAGGGTCTCAGATACACCGACCCACAGCACATTATCCCCACCATCACGATAAATGCATAAACGACGCGACCTTGCGTCAAACTGTTTGGAGCTACATCATGTCAAGCCGCATGCTGTTGGTACACGCCATCAACGTCGCCGAACCCCGACCCTCGAAGGGAACAGGTGACCCCGCTTGCAATATCGACGACTAGTCACGAGAGGTGAATCGACCGTCCGCCGATCCTTCCCAAGATGAAGTCTTCCTTACCGTGTGACTCAATAGGTTTTGCCTCCACCGTTGCAGGTGGCAATCTCCCTCCGCCAACAGCACAACAAGGCATTCGGCTCCCGATTCGTTGTCCACCAACGGTACTGCGGGGGCGGTGGCGCCTCGGCGGCGGCGACGGTAGTGGAAGTGGTGTGTGGTGGCCGCAGCGACCGGCTGCGGGCCCGGCACGTGCTCCAGGGGAGTTGTCCAAACGCCGAACTTGCTATCAGCAAGTTGGACACGCCCCGCTCGAGCGTGCATCCGTTGCCATTTGTTTCACTTGGTGGCAAAGGTTTCAGCGTGGGAGAGAAAGGAAGAACCTAATGCCCGATAGGTGTTTTGAAAAACCAAACCCGTCGATTCCCCATTTCCTGTCAAACGGTCGCCCCCAATCGGTGTGTTACCACTCGGCGTGCCGCCGTCGGTAGAATGGCATCGGGAGGAGCCGTGCACCTTCTTGCGTGTACACCCCATCCCGTTGCCCGTACTCCTCCACGGAGCTATGATCGCATCACTTCCTCCGACGATAGATACCGGACGGATTTTGGGTCACGGGACACTGCGCCAAGTCACCTGCCATCCACAGGCGGTATACTTGCACAAGTACGATTACATGTCAACAACACAGCACGAAAAAATGTCAAGGCCGCTACTTGACCTCTTCACGAACAAAAATCACGATGATGCTCGTAAAAATGTGATTGCCTCTGCTCTCCCAGTCGCGCCACATCTTTGTGTGGACATCGAGCTGCAACGGCGGGAAGTCCACATAGCGGTCCAGCGGATGAGTTCCCACGAAGAGCTTGCGGTCTAGCATGCGACACCCAGCGTCCTTCACCGCCACCGCCATCAACTCGATATCATCGGCGGTAAACAACACAATGTCGTTGAGGATCTCGAAGCCGCGTCCTTGCCCTGGCGCCTTGCTCAGCATGAATTCGGTTGTGTGTACGGAAACCCCGCCCTTGCGCAGAGCCCGGCATGTCGCGACGGCGAACCGGATCGATGCGTCTCGGTTTCCAGTGTGTTCCAGCGACCCGGCGGACCACGTGAAGTCGTAGGTGCCTTGCTGCATTGACGCCGGGACATTGTTGAGGTCCACCGCTGCGAATTCGGTGGAAGCGTTAAACGTGGCCTCATCGACCAACGCCCGCCGAAATCCGCTCATCTTGTTGCTCGCCCACTGGCCCGTCCCGGCCCATCCCGCCCGGGATCGTTCATCGACCGTCATCGGCATGTCGGTCATGACGATTTTGCACCCTTTGCTCGCGAAGTACGACGGCAGCGGTTCGGTTCCTACTGAAAAGCCGATGGCCTTCCCCGGCATGACCTTAAAGTGTTTGACCGCGCGGATGATGGCACAGAATTCCCACTTCTTTCGGTGGAACAAGCGCTCATTAGACGGTTCGTCGATTTCGTTGAGGCAGTCCTGGTGCCACGGAGCGGCCATCTCGGCGGTCGTAACGAGCTTGGTGGCCACCTCGTTGACGTCCGTGTCGCCGTGGAAGTGTGGGAAAGTCGGCTTCCAGTGCGAGCCGGTTTTCTTCCACAGAGCCCATTGCCCGCCCACATCGTTTGCGCACGTGGGAATTGGGACTGGCACTGGCGGGGGGACCGGTGTTGGTGAAGGCGCTGTCACAGGCTGGGCTGTGGCAGTGACGGTGGCCGTGTCGGTGACGGTGGGGGTTTCTGAGGGTGCGCTGGGGCACGTCGTCCCGAAAAACAGGACGGTTGTTAGAATGCCGACCGTAACGCCAAACACGAAAACTCCCAGCGTATGTTGCGATCGGGTCACCATTGCTGAGCGGGTTGAGTTATAACACCCAACCGTTTTAGTATTAACCGCGAGAACAAAACGAAAAAAACCCAGCACAAATCCTACTCAATGTAATCACAAACCCTCGGACATGGAGGCGACAGGGTCACCCTCGACGTTGTCTTCTTGAAAAACACAACAAGCGTTAGGACAAAAAGACAGTCACGACCCGTTTTTCCGGGCGGAGACGCCCAGTCACGTGAGAACCACCTTCTATTCCCTTTGAGAACTCTCCCGCATCCGCCAGCTACGAGGATCGGAAACAGCGACAGCGAAAAATAATTACGACAGCTGTTCCTCACGCTTTGCACGCTGGCCAGAGAGAACGTTCGTTTACGTGCCAATGGGCTCGGTCACAAAATAATCACTTTTGACCATAAGCCAGCGGCCGACGAATGTACGTCAACTCGTAGCAGCATCGCATCGTTAACGGCAATCGCACAATATTGCCCATGGGATTTTCGTGAACGTACACCAGATAAAACGATCGCCGTAGCCAGTCGAGAATGTGTGAAAATACACGATGCGCGCGGAGCTGACCGACCGCGTCTGTGGTGATAGCCCTGTTCCATGGGAATCCCGCGGTTTGACGCTGTGCGAGGGCGGCGTCCGACGGGGCTTCGGGGTAGGTCGCCAAGTGGCTCTGCACGGCGCCTTCGAACGCCTTGGCGTCCTCATCGCCGTCGTTGCTCGCGGTGGTCGCGTTGCTCCAGAGCATGTGTGCAGGCACGTTTCGCTGCCACAGGTGGATCTCCATCATCACTTGCTCGCTGCAGCCATGCTCGTCGAGTTGTTCCACGAGCTGTTGGCCGGCCCGCGACGGACCCTGGTCTTGCCGGCTGCTGCTTGCGGTTTCACGGTGACTGTGAAACAGTCGATGTAGCGACGACGAGGTCCTCCCCTCGGGGTTGGCCACGGAGGACATGTCACCGAAAATTTCCCACTCGAATCCTTCGACATCCATTTTGATTAGTGCGGTACAGCGCGAAACGCCCTGCGGAGCTGCTTGAGCCGCGGCCGGCGTGGTCGTCGGCTGGGTTAGCGGAGAGTGAATCACCAGTGGGTCCAAGCTCACATTGCGCGAAACAGTTGGTCCCGAGAAGCGGGTTTCCACTGCGTCCGACAGTCTAAAGATGTCTGCAAGTGACCGCACCCGCCACACTTGTGGCTGCCCTGTTCGCATCGCGACACCTTTGCGGTTATCATCGGACACCGCGGCGATGCCCAGCGGAAACGCAACGCTCGATTGCCCTCGGCGGCGGTACCGAACCATACCGGGTCCTAACTTCGCCGCCTCAGCCTCCTCCGCTTGGGCCCAGCCTACGCTGGGGTCCAACGTGTTCATGGCCACTGAGTCTTTGCTAGTCTTGGCTACCTCGTCTTCGAAGGAAAAATCATCGTCGTTGCCAAAAGAGAATCCGATCGGCCTTCCGCGTTTTGCGATTGAGGCCGGGTCCGCGGATGGCAAGGGCCAGCAAAGCGTCCACATACCATCTCCGTTGCCGAGGCCACCGAAGGTCCTCGGCGTGAAACTGCGCCCATTGGTGGCGATCTGACAGATGGGGCCTTCATCGACGCGGAGCAAGCGGAAAATTTTGAGCTGCTCGCGCAGTAGGGCCTGATCCAACGGCGTCGCCATCATCATGCGGACCCCCTTCACGGGTGCCGACGTGGAGGTTTGTGGTGGCGAAGGCACATCGACGGTCGTCACCGGCTGCACGCCGTCCGGCGTAAGATGCATTTGTGGCAAGCACACGGTCATACCGGCAGGCAAAGAACAACTCCCCCCTCGCCGATCATCGAGGGGCCAAACGTCCGACACGTGTTGCTGCAAGAGGCGTCGACCGTCACGGCCGCTATTTCTCGATGTCCAACCCATCGTGATGTTAGCGAGCGCCACGAGCGTCATCGAGACGCGTAGTGGTGCCAAGGACGAGGGAGCGGAGGAACCAGCGGCATTCGTCGTCGCGTGCAGCCAAGACCGAACGACGTCCGACGTGTTGTTTGCCTGCTTGCTCACGCGAATCGCGGCGACGAGCCTCCACGGCCGTATGCCATTGAGGCCATTCCTGTCTGCTCCTCCTTCCAACCCCGACGGAATCGGAAAGTCGTAAAAACTTTGAGCAAGCAGATGCGGCGACGACTTGCCCGAGCTGCTGGTTACGCCATCGCTTGGCATCGCAGCGGCTTGCCACAGATTCTCGCGGCCAAGCCAGCTCACCCGTGGTCCAAGAACGGCGCCGGTTGTCGTGGAGCCAAACGAGGCGTGTGACCAATCATCGGCGTTGAAGGTTTTGACGTGGCACGGTGATGCTCGCCAAGCCGCGGACAGAGGGGTTTTACGGGTGCAAGGAATCGGCGGCGGCGAAGGTGTTGACGACGTTTGATTCGAGGCATCGTTTTGCAGTGCGATGCGGCGTGGTAAGGCCGAAACATCCGATTCGGAGAGGGACGACATGACGTCGACGAAAACCATCGCGTCCGCACTCGAGACGCCAGCGTGTACCAAAATAGTGCGGCGCAGTTCGGACCACGATGAGGGCCGTTCGTTTCCGGGCAAGCCACCAGCGTTGATTTCCACCACGTTGTCGCCCAAGGTCACGTCGGGCATCGCTTGGAATGGTGATAGGTCGGCCATCGCCCCGTAGTTGTCCACAGGCCGCATCACCCGACCTGTGTCACCGCCCTTCGCGGGCGACACAACCAGCGTTTGTGTGAGCGGCGTCGTGTCGTCGTGGCCGGAAGACTCCAGCTTCATGGTCATCGGCCAAGCCATACCTTCCCGACACGGGGTCACCGAACTCGGCGAACTCACAACGTCACAAGAGAGCGGCGCCAAGTACGTCGGAGACGGCTGTCGGCCTTCCGATTGACCCCGCTGGCGGACCGCTTCAGCGATGGCCGATGGTAGAGGCGGCGCGGTGACCGTAGACGTGACCGTCACGGTCGACGTGGATGTCCCTGTGGGAGTGAGCGTAACGGTCTCCGTCGCGGTCAGTATTGGATGAGTCGACATCGGTGTCTGAGCCACCAGGCGTCCAGAAGACGACTCCGCGGGCTGGGCTGATGTTGAGACACACACACTGTCGGCAGGGGGCGACCTAATGGACATGATTTCGTGGAAGCTGACCATCCCGACGGCGACGGCGAAGAAACAAAGACCGGTTCGCAGCCACGACCGACCATGGAACGTTGCCATGTGCCTCAGAATAAGATTAAGACCTTCTTGGGTGGGTTGGGAACGGCGTCTGTGGCTGGTCACCTCACCGTGCTCGGAATTGCACTGTACCGTACCACTGTACGCAAAGATCGGAAAAAAATATCTATCTTTCCTGTGTAACAGTGATATTTCTGGGAATCGATCTCCATGTCGCTCCCCCCCGTACATGGGTTCAGCTGGGAATTCAAAGGTATCGTAGGAAAAGTGCATCGCCATCGGTGGCGGAACTGTGAATCCCGCCGTGTGAGTCCAGGCAAATCACCCACGCCCGCACAGCCGGTTATGCCCACATGGGCAGAACCACAACTTCCTTCCTTCCCGTACTATTGTCTTGCCTTGCCGGCAGCTCTTATCATCTCATCAGGTTTGATATGAAGAGACCAAAAATCATACGTCATTGAGCGTCCACGACGGGGGTCCGGTTCGTCGCGTTAACGACCCAATCCTCAACATGCACCACGGTGCGGTTTGCGGCCGGCTCTTCCTTCAACACCCGCCGGATTGCCGTCGCCAATTGCACGAAGATTCCTCGCGCCAAGAATCGTTCGTAGTGTGCCCCGTCGTAGGACAAATCAAACACGTCGAACCGGATGGGGAGAGCGTCGACCGTGGCGATGCCAAGATTGCGCATGACACGCATCGACTCCTCATGGTACTTGAAGATCATATGCGGGCAACGCCATTCTACCGGGGGGCAATGGTTGTGATCGCCCCAGGGAATGGGATGCGGCGTCATGGAGATCCACAGCAGCCGATGACGCAACGTCACATCGAGCGACTCGATCAGCTGCGTCAATGCCACGCCGTACTCTTCTGGGGTCAGACGCAGTCGGTCCGCCGCCGCCCAACTGAAGTGCCACTGGCCCAAATTGAATATCGTCACGCGACACTCTTTCAGCAATGTGTGGGGAAACTCAGAAATGCGCACGAAATTCATAAACGTGAATCGACCGCCATGGCAACGAAGCGCGAGGTCCGGATAGTGATTGTTGATCTCGATGCACTCTGCCACGAGATTTTCTCCCAGGTTCCGCGTTTGAGAGTCACCGATCAAACACAAGTCCGGCAGGCGGCGGGCCAAGTAAGCCGACCACCAGGGGAGGCGCAAGGCCGATATCGCCGATGCGTTGTCGCCGATGGGTGGACGCGGTGCCGCGACTGGAAATACAACGGTCGGGTCAAACGTTGAAAAGGACTCCTCGATCGACGTTCGCCAGTGAAGTTGCATAAATGGTTGCTCAGTCGCGACCAAATTGGAATCGGCGCCTGTCCGCAATGGCGGATGCGGGTGCCACACGCCTCGGCCATCGGCGGTCGTCGACCAGTAGACCAGCCGATTGGCCGCGTCGTGGAGCCCAGCAACCGTGGTAACTTCCGGAGTCGGAAAGTGAGTGAGGGCACTTCGGCGGTTTGCAGCGTCGTTGACAGGAGGAGCCGACGTTGTCCCCGTCACCGTCCAATTAAGCGACAGGTCGTCCACGGGGTGATATCCCTTCCACTGACAACTGCGCCAATCGTCGAAGGCGTCATCGTCGAAGATCACTTTCACCACCGCACGATAGACACCGCGGCCGCATTCGTGAAAGGGCGCGGCCCACACTCGACCCCGCCAGCGGTCTGCGAATGTGTCTGGACGCTGCGGGTGTTCTGCCGCGGCTAGGGCTGAGTCTGCACCACCGGACTCCATGGGAACGAAAAGACTGGTTTGCAGCGTGGCGCCATAGATGCGCAGCAGCGCGTGAAGCGTGACGGCGGCCGACCGCCCGGGCCAGTGCAGCTCGACGCGGTTGGATTCATTCAACGGTCGTAGTGCGTCGCGGTTGACGGAGGAATACAAACCCCGACGAAGGAACAATCGGGGGGGCGGCAAACTTCGATTTTGGTCCCTAAGAAACTTATTCTGCAACTCGACGAAGTCAGGGAATCTTGTCCATGACAATGGCATGGCGGTCTCCTCTTTTCTGAGGCTGACTGTCCGGGAATCGGCCGTGCTGTTCGGAGACTGGCTCGTCAGCGAGGGCATAACTGTCCGGGACTCAGTCGTGCTGTTCGGAGACTGGTTCGTTAGTGGTGGGATCCGGGACTCGGATGTGCTGTTCGGAGACTGGCTCGTCAGTGAGGGCACAACTGTCCGGGACTCGGTCGTGCTGTTCGGAGGCTGGCTCGCTAGCGAGGGGAAGGTGACCACCGGCGACGAGGCATCGTGGCGTTCGGGTGCGACCGTTTCGTTCGCGATTGTCGCTTTGACGCTGGGGACCTGCTGAGTCGCGGTATCGTAGGACACAACAACGGACGACGAACGGTTGGTGCTCCCTCCGCCAGACAACGTCTTCCTCCTCGTCGCGCCGCCACCGATCAGGTGGGAATACCACGCCAAAGAGAGAGCGAACACAAGAAGAATCAACAACATGTACTGGCGTGCCCGAGGACCACTACTCGGTGCGATGACCGCGGCGGCGGCGGGAATGCGGTTCACCTCTGAAAACGATTCCATTCCGGTCGGCGAACGGGTTTCTCACACGTAACCAAGAGAAAAGAAAAGAAGACCTACCTGTTTGACATGAAGAAGAGGGATGAACATCCTTACAGCACAGGCAAGGTCTCACAACCGTTTTTAATTAATTAAAGAAATTAGTAGTTGGAAGGCGATGATATGATCGTGGCGGTGCTGCTCAGTGGGAGGTCCGGGCGCGATCACGCAAGAGTAATGACGGGACCACGATCGCTCGTGGTCCTCGCCACCCCGGGAGGCTTTGAGCGGTCACCAGTTCAAACGCAGCGGAACACTCATGCCTAGTTTCGTCTAGCAGCGACGGCAGCCGATGGGGCCTCAGCAGCCGTTATTTTTGTTTGGGTCAGAAAGCGATTTTCTGCCTTTTTACTGGTCGTTAATTTTGGTCGTTAATTTTGAGCGACACCATCAGGCGGAAATGAAAGATCCATTTTCCCCACTTAACACGCTGGGGGAATTCGACGACATTGACAATTTCTTGGGACGGACCGTTTTTATCGGTATCATCGAACACAGTTCGGCTTCGCGCTCTGCGTCGTGCGGTGGAGAGTTCACAAAATAATTTAGCACGCACATCCCGCGGAGACGTACGTACATTACAGTCCTACCCCATAGATCATTCGACGAATCGCAAAAAAAAAACATTGAATCCCGCCAACGTCGGCTACACCATGGTTTGTGATGGACACGCCAGCTCACTGGGCGACATCTTTTTCACCAATGGCACGAGGTCGGCGACGCGCCATATGGCCATGTAGTCCTTGTCCTCCAGCGACGAAATGGTGTGAGATGGGGCATGAAACAGCGGTACTGGAAAGCTCCACGGCGGGCACGAAAAGTCATTCGGATAAATCTCGCCTTCTCGTATCGAGTCAAAAAAGCGGCAACGCCGTGCCACATCGTCGTGACATATCCAAGCGATGCTTTTGGGGAACGTCCAAATACTCGGATAGCTGCTCATCGCGATGAATTTCGCGCCGGATTCAAGGATCACCTTGCGTAGGCCCTTTATGGCGCGTTGAATAGGAATATGCTGAACGACGTCCCTCAAGATAATTAAATCGACCGCGCGTGGCGGCGCATCCGGTGCGTCGCACGTGCTTCGCCACTTCGGTGCCCCACACTCCACGAAATCCCAAACCGCAAAATCTTTGTTGAGGTGATTCTGAAAGCGCTTCCGATTCCCCTTTATGGTAAAATTCGTAATATCCCCGCCAACGTACGCCTCGGCCTCGTTGATTTCGTGCACGGCGAATTGCCACCCGACGTCGCCGCACGGTATGTCGGCCACACTTCGGATGAGATGGTCTTTCATGAAGTTGGTCAGATGGCCAACCCAGTCAAAGGCGCCGGCGATGGTGCTACCGGCACCGCTGCGGGTGCGTCTATCGGCGCCCCAGATTCGTCTCTCGTAGGTTTCCTCAAATCGTCTTCGCGCTTCTGTGAGCGGCACCGAGCATGGGAGTGCATGCTGCACGCGGCAGGGGCCGGTCACTGCTTCAGGACGAGGAGGAGGAGCGGCCGTCGGCGGCGGCAGCGTAGCTACCGGCGTAGGGGTCACGGTTGCAGTGACGGTGGGGAATGACGGGGTCACAGTTGCGGTGCGGGTCGATGATGGGGTCATCGTGGCGGTGACGGTAAATGAGTGGGTGACAAACTCAGTGCGGATTTCGGTGGCGGGGGCGTTTGTGACAATGAGTAGACCTGCCGCGCCGACGGCGAGCAACACGAGGAGGTAGCAACGCCACCGCCCGCCGGTCGACGTATCCATCTTCAAAATGAAAAGGGCTTTGCCCCCCCACCTCTTGTCTGAAGCTGAAACCAACCAACCCGACCGCATCCCCTTCGTCTTGCAACAGCACTGGACTGCCCGTGACTTGCGATAAAAAACCTCGTCGTCCGTCTGTACACTGCACACCAGGGCAACTTGGCGCAATTGGGGAGGACTTCCTGTCATTCTCGTGTTTCTTTGCTATTGCAACGCGAGGATGGAACACTACTAGGTGGCACGCGTCGTCGTCGAGACGCGCAGTGGTGCCACTTTTGCCGCTTCCATTCCTGTCTGGAACACTAGTAGGTGGGTGGCACACTACTAGGTGGCACGCGTCGTCGTCGAAAAAGTCGGCACTGTGCAGTCGTCGTCAAACAGCAGTTGCGGATGCGGATCATAAGTCTTCAGGGTCAACAACCGGCCCTGCAACGCCTTCGATAGCGCGGTCAGGTTGGACGCCGATATCATATCCGCTGCGCGACGTTTTAAATCGCCGGAGGCGGCCGCACCATTGCGCTGCGACCCACTCGACGTTGACGACTTCACGCCGGCGAGCGTCGTCGGGAGCAACCGGCCTGCCGTGGCGGTATCACCAGCCGCTCCGCCTTTGGCCGTCGCGGCGACTCCTCCCCCTCCCCCCTTCATGGGGGTGGCCTGCAGCAGCCGTTGCTTCATGTCGAACATCTTTCGAAGGGGCAGCGACGCCGACGGCTCAACGGGCGGCGGCGTGAAGCCTTCGGCGGTGTCCGACACGCCGCCATCATCGTCACGAGCCGCGGGTACATCCGAGGCACCGGATGGACGATGATCGTTGACGCCGCTTGGCGGCGTGCCTCGCACACCCTCTCGTCCCGCGGCGGTTGGTCCTCCGGCGGCCATTCCGGGCCGCGCCTGCTGAGGCTGATTCCCGCCGGTACCGACACGGGCCGGGACGGTTGGGTGGGGGGGAGCCGCGGCTGTCGTCGTCGTGGTGGCGGTTGGCTTCCAGCCGCCAGTCGAGGGGGCCGTAACTCCTCCGGTGGCTGCCTTTGCCATCGGCGTCGGCGCTTTGTTGGCGGAAGCGGGGAGGCGCTCGTCGGATCCTGACCCTGTCGCGTCCTTCTGTTTCACGCTCGCGGCAGAGGTCCCCGGACCTCCGCCACTGCCAACGAGGACAGCGGCCTTTGCAACGGGCTGAACGGATCGGGAGTCATTGACCTTGTGGTTGGTGCGGTGGTTGGCAGGAAGGCGGTTCGTGGTGTCGTCATGATCAACCGTGGAGGCGGACGACATTGCGATGAGCGGACCACCGGCAGCCGCGATTGGTGGGGTCGATGAAGTGTCAGCGACGGCGATGAATTTGGCGGTCTGTGAGGGTACGTGGTGATTGGAGGTGTCCATCCCCGGCGTTCCATCCACCTCTCGGGGTCCACTCGACGGTCCTTCATTGACGTCCTGCGAAGAAGTTAGACGCCGGCCGTTCAACTGGGGCGGCTGCGCGGCAGACCAACCGCGGCCTTCCGCTTCAGAAACCAAAGGCTTGGTGGGGGTGGCTACAAAAAGCTGCGCCGCGGGGGACGGTCGATCCTGAACCGGAGCGCTGCTCCTCGGTGTTGTATGAGCCGGAGACTTGGCGCGCGGTATGATAGCATCGACCGCAGCTGCCACTACCTCGTCCTCCCCCGCCGCGTCGGCAGCCACAGTGTGGCGGTCGGCGCGTGGCCCGCTGGCGCGCGGGGCGACTCGCGGCGGTCGACGAATCACGCCACCCGGCGGCGATGACGAGTCGGCGGGACCCTCTTGCCGTCCCGCGAAATCATCAGCGTCCCGTCCGTCATATGTAAAACCCGCCGATGTCCGCTGAGGCCCAGAGGACGAAGAATCCCCGTCGTCGTCAGCGGAGGTATCCTTCTTCTTCTGCGAAGGAACTTCGTCCGCGTCGTCGTCGTCGTGATGTCCGATGAGATACGATGCCGCAGAGGCCATGCCTTCAGTTAGTGCTGGCGGATTCTTCCTCGTCGCCTCCTCCTTCTCGCCCTCTGACGCGTCGCCTGGCGACGTAGGCGGTTCCTGGGCTGCGATGTCGACATGCGTTTTCATGTCGTGCTCGTCGTCGCGTCCGGCTTCGATTTTTTGCTCAATAATGGCATTCGACTTCTGCCGTGGTGCTGCCGCCCCTGATGCCACCGCCGTGGGTTTTTTTGTCGGTTGCTTGGCACCTTTGCCGTTGGGGAGGTCACCGCTGCCGTCGGCAGCAGCCGCAACTTTTCCGCGGGACCCAGGGGGCGGCTTTTTCGGTGATTCCGCGGCCGTCCCTAACGACGTGGCCTTTGTGGGGCCAGACGCCGCGACCGAGGCACCCGTACTTTTGGACGGAACTGAGGTCCCACCGGACGTCCCCGGGGGAATCAACAAGAGGCCCCCCGAGTTAGAAGGGGCAGCCACGTTCGCTGAGACGACAGAGTTTTGTTGAAGCTGAAGCTGCCGTAGCTGTCGGAGCAACATCGCGTACTCGACGCGTTGCCCCTCAAATGCTTCGCACATCCGGAGGCAAAAGTTCCCTGCCGTGAGCGCCATGCGTACCGAGTTGAATTCCGATCCCGAGTAAGCGAAGAGCGAACTCCATGTACTCGGGAAGTTGTCAGATGGGTGAGGTGCCCGGCGATCGTCGCGAAGTGGGGCGTGCATCTGAGGACAGCGTAAGAGTGACGAAAGCTTGGTGTTGGAGCCGATGTCCGCGCCGGTATCGGCCATGCCGTTGCCTGTGGACGCCTTCTTCTGAGCGGCCAAAAGCAAGTCGGCAAGTTCCTCGCGTTCGATGGCGTCTTCGACAGTCGAAAGCGGTTCGAGGCGCAAGGCGTCCGAGCTCTGACAGAGCGACTGGTGCACCGCGCCGATCGCCGATCGCAGCAATTGGGTAGGATTGTTGTGGTTGTTGCTGTCGGACGGAGCCGTGGCGACGAATGACCCCGAAGTCGGTTTCGTGGGCAGGAGTGACTTGAGAAGCCCTTCCGCTTCCGAGGCGGACGTCTGTCCGAATTCTAACAAATCCTTCGTCCAGTATTTTAAATCATTCTTGAGGTTTTGAAATGCCGCACGCGTTTTGGACACGTGACTCCTCACGCCACCCAACGCAGCCACGATGCGCTGGGCTTGTTGCGTGGCCAACCGTTGATCCTGAAGCGCACCTTCGAGCTGACGGACCTGCCGCTTCAGCGTCGTGATACTGCTGCCGTTGTCAACAGCGGTAGTGTCGGCGGCGGAAGCCCCGGCCATCCCCCCCGTTGTTCTACTGTTTCCACACCCCGCACAACCGTCGCGATGAGCTTCTTCCCGAAAAAATCGCCTCATCGTCGACGAAGGGCGATTTTTGGCGCCGTGCCGATACGCCCCAGAGGCGGCAGCCGTACTCAACTCCGCCGCCAAGTCGAACTGCCGCGATAACGCCTGTCCGAGGCGAACCGCAAAATCGTTGGCTGTGACGCAGTCCTGAGTGGAGCAGTTCAATTGTTTCAAGAAGGTGACCATGTGTGCGGGGGTCACGCGGTCGCAAGGTCCTAGCACGCCTAACTCGGGATCCTCCTGGTCGCCATGCGCCATTGTAAAAGTCGACTGCCGAAGAGGCGACGGCGAGAAGACGCCAGCAGTCGCCGCCGCCGCGGTGTCCCCGCCGCGTTGATGCGTGCTTCCTCCCGATGACTGGGTGTGCGCATTGGAAACCCCAAGTTGATGGCTGCTCCATAGCTGCTGCGCGGCTTGCGCAAGCGGCGAAGGCGCGCTTAGCGATGCCTCGCTGTCGACCCTAGCGCGAACACGGTGAAAACGGAGGAACTCGTCCGGCATGAACAGCGCCGCGCCGTCAGCGGGCTGCTGGTGGCTGGCGGAACCATCTTTCATCCACGAAAGGTCATGACGCTGCTCCTTTGCGGTGGATGTCATTCGCCCGACAGACGCCGTAAACTCTCTCGACCCTCCTCCCCGCGAGGAGGCGACGTGGTGTTGTCCATCCTTTATCGGTGCCGGTGACACAAACGACGACGTCGGCGTCGCGGTGGCGCGCGATGGGGGCGGCGGAGATGACGGCGTGGCGAAGGGCACGTGGTAGCCCGGGAACGGGTTGGAGGCGAAGCCATAGCCGCCATCGGAATCGTTCAGGTGGTGCTCGATGGATAACATCGCGCCGTACGGACGTCGTGGCGGTGGTCGCACTCCCGCACCGCCCGAACCAACGAAAGACGGAGGTTCGTTCAATCCGCCGCCGGCGGCGTTCATTTGCCGATACGTGCGCGCAAGTTGCAAAATGCCCTGGACGGCGGCGTCTGTCTCTCTCTTGGAAATCCAATCGGACGAGTGCATGGAACCGGGTGGCGGTGCCGTCGGCGACTGAGGAGGTGCGAAGCTGCTGCCCACCTGTCGCCGCGGAGACGCCGGCTGTGGGACGTGCCGCGGAGACACCGGTCGTGGCCCGACTCCTGCGTCTGGCGAAGCCGAAACGTTAGTGAGGGACGACGAAGATGCTTTGGTACTGACCATCGACTGCGGCGGAGGTGCCGAGGTGGATTGCGACGAGGAAGACGCATCGTCCGATTCCGAGGCTCCAGACACGACCGAGATTGGCGGGATCGGCGGCGGCATCGAGGACGGTGCTTTCTCGGTCGCTTGTGAACTGAGCGCCAGAGATTTCGATGGATGATCTTCGCCGACGGCGGCACACAATTCAAGGAGGGAAACGGACCAATCGACGACAGTTACAAAAACGTTGGAGGGCGTGAAATAACTCTCTCTCGACAGACTGTATCTTTGAAAAAATACCTCTGAGAGTCACCCGGACACAACATGCCGCATTGAGGTCGGATGAAAAACCTTTGTTCGTGAAACGCTGTGCGTCGCCGTGTCCCCACCCTCATACTACCGCGTGTGCGCGAGAAAAAAAGCGGACCCAATGCATACCGCGTCCAAGAGGCGCCGCTGGATGAGCTCTGCAGAAAAGCGCTTTAGGCACGTCAACACCACCACGTCATTACGGTCTTCGTCCCCTGAAAACGGAATCAGCCTTGCGGCGACCGACCAAGCTTCCGGAGTGCTTGTTTTCTCCGCAGCAGGGTGCTGCGAGACGGCTGACGTCAAATCACTCACCAGCGCGCCATTTTTTTTTGGCTGGGCCTCTTCTGCCAAGTGGTCGCCGCCCGAGGCATGCTGATGCGATTTCGTTGCCGTCGCGACGTCGCCATCATCCGCTTCGACAATGCTGCCCCATTCTCGTCGTAGCGCCGTGCTGAGTCGAGAGAGGCATAAGTGCCACGCGGCAGGGCGAAACACTTGCCGGAAACAATTGAGCTTCCCCGCGTGTTGCTGGAGGCACGTCGTCGTCGCCATCGTTGGCATCGCCCGGCGGCCGTCGCTGTCAACTTCATCATTCACCGACGGGTATTTTCGGCCTCCTGCTCTCGCGGTCAGATGCAACGCGAGACACGTGCCGACTCGGAATGGATTCACCTCGGCGGCACCGCTGGCTGCAGCTTTCTGGGCGGCGTGTTGTTGGTGACTTTTCCCCGCGGCCACGGCGGCGGTAAGACTGGGCGGCAAGGGAATATGTGGCCGCCGGAGTGACTCGCGATGGCGGTGCTCGGCATCCAGCTCATCCTCCGCCGCAGGGACGTGCTGCTGCGTAGCCAAGGTCAGATCCCCAGAAGGCTGCTTCTCGAATGTACTGGAAGCCCCGGCGCAGTGCAACCGGGCCAGTGGGGCACACGCCGCGTAGTAGGCGGTTTTATTCGGCATTTCGACTTCTTGGAAACCATCACCACGGGGTCTCAACGGAACGATGCCCGTCCCCTTTCCCACAGCCGACAACGGCAACGTTGTGGCGGCGGTAGGTCGCCACGCCGTATATGGATGAGACTTGCGCCATCTCGTCAAGTCGACGTCGAAGTCGGAGGAAGCGGCGGAATGTGGCATCCATCGTGTTCGTCGCTCCTTGTCGACCACCATCAGCACATCGGATTGCTTTTGCGTCCCACCGGCGTCGTGCGATGATGCTTCTTCAGGCAGGTCTTCGTCGGCAGTGTGAATGTCCACCTCCCGATCCCCGTCCAACTCAATGCTCAACGCAGCGACGGACGACGACGACGACGCCCCCCAGGACATGAGTAGCGACATGTGAAAAAGGAAGCAAAGCGTAAAGCGTTTCGATCGCGGGGCGACGACGGGGTCGTCGTCGGGGCGCTGCGGCGATGTGCGCATCGTGTGTGGAACGGGTGTGGGAAACAAATGGAGAGAAAGATTGAAGGATGAAGTGATCGACTGAGAGAGAGTTTAAGAGGGAAGGAAGGAAGGAAGTTGTGGTTCTGGCCCAGGTGGGCATAACCGGCTG
>ERZ1292630.310-Hain-H41-02um-R3-310-length-51467-cov-8_pt2 | contig 18311 bp, 20 predicted proteins | sample MGYA00564408_ERZ1292630 | MGnify/ENA primary metagenome ERZ1292630 (study PRJEB36523, sample SAMEA6512641) | groundwater metagenome | collected 2019-01-08 | study: AquaDiva: Metagenomics assemblies of 32 groundwater samples
TGCGGTCAAATGACGGGGCGTCTTTTTTGGAGGTTTCAAGATCAAGAAAAATCTCCCCCTCTTCTTCGTCGAGTGGAAAGGAAAGGATGTTCGTGGAGTTATCTTTCTCACGATATGTTTTATTGAGCGCGCGAGATTTGCGCGGAGAGACAATGACAAGGGAGCACTCGTAATCTTTGCCGAGTACGGCTTCTGTCATTTTAGCAAAAGGCAAGCGGGGAAGCTTGCCTTTTGTGGTGTTGGTGATCGCGAGGGGCATTTATTTTTTGCCAGGACCCTTTCCGCGAGGATTCTCGGGGAGCTTGCCCATCTTCTTCAAGAGTTCGTATTCAGCGGTCTTCGCGAGAACTGTAAGCTTGCTTTTCTTCATCTTGAAATCAGAAGGTTTTCGTTCTGCCCAACGGAGCGAACGAACGCGTGGAATAACGCCTGAGCCCTGCATGCGCTTGGTGAAGCGACGAATAAGGCTGATCGCGTTTTCGTTGGGATTCTTTTTTACTTCTACATTTATTGACATATGTGCAAATCTACCATAAACGGGTTTTAAGTGCAAATTTAATGCACCGCATGATATTATCGCAACCCCTCTTTTAGGTGTTTTACAAACTCGGGGAGGTCGGCGATCTTCACTGTTTCCTGAGAGCGTGTCTCCATGTTGCGGACAATGACTGTTTCATCGAGCGCTTCTTTTTGGCCAAAGATGATGGTGTATGGGGCACCGCTACGCTCTGCTATAGCGAGCTGTTGTCCGAGCCCGTCTTTTGAAAGTGATTGCGCTATTGGCACGCGCGCCTTGCGGAGGACTTCAATGATAGCAACGCTCTTTAGTTTCGCTTCAAATCCAAGCTGAATAAAATAAACTTTTGGTTTTTTGATGATGCGGGGATCAAGCGGTTTGTGTGACGGGGACTGTATGACGCGGTCTACGCCGATACCACCACCAACTCCAGGAACATCTTTTTTTGACCCAAGCGCACGAGCAAGATAGTCGAAACGGCCACCGCTCGCGAGCGCGAGAGGTGATAAGCCCGGGGTGCTCTCATCACCGAGATCAAATATCTCAAATACGGTGCGTGTATAATAGTCGAGACCACGGACGAGATTATTGTTGATGCGGTAGGGAACTTTCATAGCGTCAAGATATTCGATGACTTCTTTGAAATGCGCCCGACAGTCGGCGCAAAGCGAAGAAATTGGTGCGGGAGCGTTTATTTTTATATCCTGACATCGTGAGTCTTTGCAATCAAGAAGTCGAAGTGGATTTGTCTTCAAGCGTTCTTTGCAGTTAGGGCAAATCTCTGCGATATGTTTTTTGTAATATGAAGTGAGTTCGCGAATATAGGTACCTCGGCATTCTTTGTCGCCGATTGAGTTTATTTCAACTGAAAGATTTTTGAATCCAGCTTCTTCGAGAATGAGTGTGAGGGTTTTTATTACGAGTGCATCTGCGATGCTCTTGGTCGTGCCGAGGATCTCCGCGCCGAATTGACGAAGCTCGCGGAGCCTCCCTCTCTGAGGATTCTCGTGTCTAAAAAACGGGCCGTGATAGTAGAGTGACACAGGTTGCGGAAGCGCCTGCATGCCATTTTCAATATACGCGCGCATGATTGCTGCGGTTCCCTCTGGGCGCATTACTAAATGGTCGCCACCTTTTGTCTTCAGGCTGTACATTTCCTTGTCGCGAATATCTGTACCGATGCCGAGGCTCGAAGTGAAAACCGCTTCGCGCTCGAGGATGGGTGTTTCGATGGGGCGAAAACCGTAATAAATAGCAATCTCGGAAGCTTTCTCAAAAAATCCCTGATATTCGTAATACTCCTTATCAAGAATGTCCCGCATCCCTTTTGGACTTGCGATGTCCTCTAGTTTTGGCTTCTTGCTTTTCTCACTGCCACCTGTAGTTTTTTCTTGAGTCATAGTGTTAATAATTATTTTTGTTTAAATTCTCCGGGAAAGACCGATGTCTCAGAAAAGGGGAAAAGGCGTAAAAATGCTCTTCCGATGATAAGATCGCGCGAAACAGGGCCCCATGAGCGCGAATCAAAGCTTCCTGCGCGATTGTCTCCCATCATAAAATATTCATCAGGGCCGAGCGTCAATTCAACATTATCACCCTTTGAGTATTTAACATAAGGTTCGTCTAGAATAAACGTTGTTCCGTCGATATTTTTTATGGTAACGAGACCATTCTCGTCCACAATGACGGTCTCTCCTGGAAGCCCGATAGTTCGCTTAATGAAATATTGTTTTGGATTTTTTGGGTACTTGAAGATGACGACATCTCCGCGAACTGGATCGCCGACATGATACGAGATCTCGTCAACGATCAGATATTGCTTGGTCTCGAAAGTGGGATTCATCGACGCGCCTGACACAATGAATGGCTGGGCAATATAAACGCGAATGGGAATGACAATGATGAGCGCGATGATGATGAAACGAATAGTTTCAAGTATGTCGTCTTTGAAGGAATGTTTTTTTTCTGTCGGCGTCACAGGAACTTGAACTGAAGTATCATTGTTCATGAGCTTCATCATAAAGCAACTATGGACTTGCTGCAAAGGGTAAATGCGTGGTGTAGTGCTATATTATTTTTTGAACACCTTTAGTCCTTCGCGGATTGCTGCGAATACTTTGTCGTTCCGCAGATCTCCGATATCGGCAAAGCCTTTTTCTCTCAGAATGCTCTCAATGATTTTTAGGTCTTTCTCAAAGATAGAAACGAGATTGTCCTTTCCTGTGCTCTCTGCATAATTTCTAAAAACTTGAAGTTGGAGAAATATCTCAGAAAGAATGACGCGCTGTACAGGATGGTCTTTTAAGGCCGCTTCGCTCTTTGTTTTAAGCGTACTTTCGTCTGACCATAGTCCTGCAAGCTTAACTACGAGGTCTTTCTCGACGCCGATAATCACTTGAGGTATCTTGACGGGACCTTTTTGGTCAAAATTAAAATATTTTAATTTCCCGAGTGTTCCTTGGTCAATATTTTCTTTTATTTTGCTGAATTTTTCTTGTTCCGTTGCTGTTCCAAACGTAACATCTATAGAAAGAGAGAGATGTGAGGGTTTTTCTTCAAGGTCAGTTAATTCGAGGATAAGATCGCTTCCATTGAAATAGTCATCATACTTTGATGACTTCATTGTTGTTGCATCTTTCCCAAACCAATCTCCGTGCCCAATCTGGTGATACATGATTGCCTCGAGAACTTCCGCGTATACTTTATTCGCCTCAGGCTTGAAGCCTGCTTCTTTTTTTTCTACCGCTGCGAGATCGCGTGTAACATTTGCCTCTCCATAAAGTTCAACAAAATCATGAGGATCGATCGCACTCGCTTCAAGGAGCCCATGCGCTTTATTGTGTGCATGTTCGACCGCAGGATGGATATAATCTTTCTCCCGCTCATGCGCTATTTGCTGTTCAAATGGATTCTCTCTCATGGTTTTTTATTGTTGTTTCGTTTATTTCATTGTACTATAGCATATATGCAATATGTAATCGTAGGGCTCGGAAACCCTGGGGAAGAGTATGAAGGGACACGCCACAATGCGGGACGCATGGTGGTCGAGCAGTTTCGCAAGAAATACGACTTTCCTCTCTGGGAGCTCGACAAGACACTCAAGGCCCTCGTATCAAAAGGGACCTTTGGCAAAGACAAAGTCATTCTCGTCATGCCGAACAACTTCATGAATGTTTCAGGGAAGAGCGTCGTGTCGCTCATTAAGAATGTGAAGGACGCGGAGCGAACAATCGTGGTGTACGATGACCTCGACCTTCCGCTCGGGACGATGAAGATGTCATTCAACAGAAGTTCTGGAGGGCACCGTGGGCTCGAGTCCATCATCAAGGCGCTCAAGACGAAAGCATTCGTACGTCTTCGCATCGGCATTTGCCCTACGACGCCGTCTGGCAAACCGCGCAAGCCAAAAGATGCCGATGCTCTTTTGGAATTCATTGTTGCGCCATTTAAAAAACCGGAACTCGAAGTGATGAAAAAAACAACCAAGAAGGCTTCTGAAATTCTCGCGCTTGTTTTGACCGACGGGAGAGAGAAGGCGACTGGGGAGGTGAATTAACTTTTTTTACTCTCAAATAAAATAAAAGGGGCGGGACCGTACGGTCCCGCCCCTTTTATTTTATTTGAGAGTAAATTGAATTTACTTTACTTCTCCGTACGCGAGGGTCATCTTCTGATCCTTTGCGTCAAAGAGCGTGATGGTGAATGAATATGTTTTTCCAAGATCAAGCGCCTTGCGGAGCTTTTCTTCAGAGCCAAACTCAGATACATGCACGAGTCCCGCGATTCCTTCCTCGAGAGATACGAGTGCGCCGTAGTGGTTGAACTTGATGACTACTCCAGTTACTTTGTCACCCTTCTTGTAACGCTTCTCCGCATCTTTCCATGGATTTTCTTTGAGCGCCTTGAGGGAGAGGGAGATCTTGCCATCCTTGATCTCGATGACCTTTACGCGAACTTTCTCACCGAGCTTAAAGAGCTTGCGTGGATCCTCAACGAGACCCCAACCAATCTCTGAAATGTGAACGAGACCTTCCGTACCGTCAGCGAGTTTGATGAATACGCCGAAATCAACAAGTCCTGAGATTGTACCTTCGAGCTCATCGCCTTGTGAGTACTTGCCTGAGATCTCACGCTTTTCTTTTACTCCCTGCTCTTTCTCTGAGAAGATGAGCTTGCCTTCTTTTGGTGAAGCTGAGATGATGGTCATCGCGATACGCTTGCCCACAAGTTTCTTGAGTTCAACGAGGATCTTATCCTTGTCGCCGTCATCGATGCGAGGGTAGTGTTCGCTCTTCAACTGTGAAGCGGGGAGGAAGCCCTGGATGCCTTGCCACTCGACGATGAGTCCGCCCTTGTTTGCGTCCTTGACCATGAGCTCAAGCGCCTTCTTTGACTTGATAGCTTCTTCAGCTTCGGTCCAAATGATCGCCTGACGAGCCTCTTTGAGCGAGAGTTCGATGTAGCCTTCTGGATTATTGATATCAACAACTTTCGCCGTGATGAGATCGCCGATGTTCAACTTCTTGATGACATCGCGTGCATTGATGAACTCGCGTCCATAAATGATACCCGTACCAACAGGTCCAAGGTCGATGTACACACATGACTTTGCAACGCTGAGAACAGGACCCTCAACGAGGGCGTCAATCTCCGGCGGAGTCTTGCTCTCGAGCATGAGGGTGCCCATGAAGGACAAAGGAATCTCTTCTACGGTTGGTGCTACGGTTGTTTTTTCTGTTTCTTTCTTCATATAATTATAAAAAATCCCGCTCTACCATAATGCACCTTAAGATGCATTATGGACAAGCGGTGAATAGGGCTCGGGGTCTTCGCGGTTCGGTCGTGTCAGGATCGCGGAGGGTTACCTTTGCCCGTGCTTGTTATTAATGTAGATACTATATATGAAATATGTGAGAAAGGCAAGCCCCCCACTGAAAATATAAAAAGAAAAGGGGGGAGACTTTGTTAAGTCTCCCCCCGGTTGGCGTTAGCGGATGCTAATGCGGGTTGATGCTACCAGGTCGGGCGGACAAGCGCGTGCGTTAGTGTCCGCCGGAGCCGGTGACGATGGCGCGAGCGCCGCTGGGTTTCGTTCTGGTGATGCCACCAGGTGTGTTGATGGAAGTTGTCGTTGGACTATGACCGCAATTGTCTCTTGCGGGACCTGCTCGTGCTTGGCTCATGTTTCCTCCTTGGTTAGGCCGGTTTGAATGGGCGATGTTGCCCTGAAAGAACACTGGCGAAATCATTCGTCAGTAGGTTCACTATAGCAGATACAGAAAATTTGTCAAGGTGCGTGGAAAACCCTTTGGCAAGGGTTTTCCACGCACCCGTTCCTATTTTCTAAAAAATTTGATACACTGCCCCCATGATAGTCACATATTACGGCAAACAATTTTTCAAGATTCAGCTTGGCGACACGGTTATTGCCTACAACCCAATCGGTAAAGATTCAAAGCACAAAACCTCTCGTTTTGGCGCAGACGTCGTCTTGACCTCGCTTCGCCATCCCGACTTCAACGGCGTCGAGCAGTGCACGCACGGAGAAAAAGAACCCGCACTCATCCAGGGTCCTGGCGAATACGAAGTGGCTGGCATCTTCATCAAGGGTTTCAGCACCGACACGACATATGAAGGAGTGAAAAAAATCAACACGGTATACTCGGTGATGTTCGAAGGTATCAATCTTTGTTTCTTGGGTTCGCTTCCATCAGTTGATTCATTGTCTCGCGAGGTCAAAGAAGGACTCGGTGAGATTGATGTTCTGTTCACTCCTATTCAGGGGGGCGATATGCTCGATCCTGCTCTCGCATACAAACTCACGCTCGCGCTTGATGCGAAAGTAGTCATCCCTATGGATTACGAAGATGCAAAAGGAACACTTGAGCACTTCATCAAAGAAGCGGGAACAAAAACAGAGATGATGGAGAAGTTCACTTTCAAGAAAAAAGATCTCGAAGGCAAAGAAGGGGACGTGGTCGTGATCAAGAGCATGTAGTGGGAGTAGGAAGCCTCGTGTGTAATTTTATAATATAATTATATGCTAGAAAATCTGCGGTCAAAGCCCGATTATATAAAAAAAATAATAGCAACCTTTTTTGCGACGGTGGTTTTCATTATCATCGCATTTGTATGGTTCTCGTCGTATGATGCGCGAAAGCATAGCGAGGAAAATCGCGACAAGGCGCTCAGTCCGCTTTCAGGATTCACATCAATGTATGACGCAAAGGTCTTTGAATACAAAAGCATGTTGACTGGCACCCCTTCTTATACGTCGAATTCTGAACATACGGCAACCTCGACATCCACAAGTACAATCACGTTTGATATTTCAAAAATCGTCATTATTGACCCGGGATCATCCTCCAGAACCATGGGGACTTCATCTCTGCCTAGCGTGCCAACACGCTGATTCCTCTTGAAAGACATCGCATTCTCATATTTTATTTTTATGTTTTTTGTGGTAGTATAGAGAAACTATGGCGAAGAAACCTGAAGAAAAAAAGGCTCCAGAGAGCACCCCAGAGAAGCCAGAGCACATCGGTATTGTGCCTATGGATATCGCATTGGAAATGCGCGAGTCGTATCTCGACTATGCCATGTCGGTCATTACCTCGCGTGCACTTCCCGACGCGCGCGACGGCTTGAAGCCCGTTCATCGTCGCATCCTTTTTTCCATGAGCGAGATGGGACTCACTGCCTCGGCAAAGTTCCGCAAGTCAGCAGCGGTAGTCGGAGATGTGCTCGGTAAATATCATCCCCATGGTGACTCTTCAGTTTATGATGCGATGGTAAAAATGGCTCAGGAATTCTCTTTTCGCTATCCGCTCGTGATTGGACAGGGGAACTTCGGTTCTGTCGACGGCGACTCTCCTGCAGCAATGCGTTACACCGAGGCAAAAATGTCGCGCCTTTCTGCGGAGCTCTTGCGCGACCTTGAAAAAGAGACCGTTGATTTTCGTCCAAACTATGACGGTACTCGCAAAGAACCTACTGTTTTTCCAGCGGCAGTTCCGGGACTCCTTTTGAACGGTACGCTCGGCATCGCTGTTGGTATGGCAACCAACATCCCACCGCACAATCTTTCCGAGGTGCTCGATGCCACAGTTCACCTCATCGATGAGCCCGACGCTGTTTCAGAAGATCTTTTGAAATTCATCAAAGGTCCTGATTTTCCTACAGGTGGTATTGTCTTCGGCGAGAAAGATATGAAGCAGGCTTACACGACAGGTCGCGGAGGAGTTGTAATTCGTGGAGAGGCGGAAATCGTAGAGGAAAAAAATATGAGTCAAATCATCATTACATCGCTTCCGTTTCGTGTGAATAAGGCTGACCTCATCGTGAAGATTGCAGACCTTGTGCGCGAGAAAAAACTCGAGGGTATCCGCGGACTTCGAGACGAATCAACGAGAGACATTCGTGTCGTTATCGACCTCAAGAACGGGAGCTACCCTCAGGCGGTTTTGAACTTTTTATACAAACACACCGATCTCGAAACATCATTTCATTACAACATGGTCGCTCTTGTTGACGGCGTACCCCAAACGCTATCGGTCAAAGGACTTCTATCTACCTTTATCGGGCACCGTCAAGACGTTGTTCGTCGTCGCACGATGTATGATCTCCGCAAAGCTGAGGAGCGTGAGCATATTCTTCTCGGACTCAAGATTGCGCTCGACCATATTGATCGTGTAATCACACTCATTCGTTCGTCAAAGGACACAGCGACAGCGCATGCGAATTTGATGAAGGAGTTTAAACTCTCGACACTCCAGGCTACTGCAATCCTCGAAATGAAGCTTCAGAAACTCGCCGGACTTGAGCGAAAAAATGTAGAACTCGAGCTCAAAGAAAAGCAGGCTTTTATAAAGGAATGCAAAGACCTTCTTTCAAGCCCCAAGAAAATTCTTGCGGTTGTAAAAAAAGAACTCGTCGACATCAAAGAAAAATACGGCGATGCTCGCAAGACGCGCGTGGTCAAGCACGGTGCACAGTCGATCTCGCTCGAGGATATGATCCCCGATGATGAGTCCATTCTCGTGTACACCAAGGGTGGCTATGTAAAGCGCACCAATCCCAGCGAGTACCGCCAACAAAATCGCGGAGGCGTTGGTGTTGTTGACCTCAATACAAAAGAGGAAGATTTCATCACCCTATTTCTTTCCGCAACGACCCACAACGACCTTTTGTTTTTCTCAGATCGCGGAAAAGCATACCAGATGAAAATGTTCGAAATTCCCGAAGGAAAGCGTGCGACGCGCGGAAAATCTATCATGAACTTCATCGCACTTTCAGGTGACGAGAAAGTCACATCGATTCTCGCTATGCCAAAGAGTCTCAAAGAATCAAAGCTCTCACTCTTTATGGTGACGAAACACGGCACGGTAAAAAAAGTTTCAGCGGAAAGTTTTAAAGACGTTCGCAAGAACGGGATTATTTCGATTAAGCTCGAAACGGGAGATGAGCTCCTAGCCGCGCTCTTTACGGAAAAAGGCGACGATATTATTTTGACGACATCGAAAGGACAAGCCATCCGTTTCAAAGAATCCGATGTGCGCGAAATGGGACGTACGGCGGGTGGGGTGCGCGGGATGAAACTTGGTAAAGGAGACTTTATCGTTGGCGCTGATGTGGTGAAAAAAGATGCAGACAAGCCGACACTTCTCGTAATGAGTGAGAATGGTTTTGGTAAACGAACCGACCTCAAGGAATATAAGATTCAGAAGCGTGGAGGGTCTGGGATCAAGACTGCAAAAGTGACCGCAAAGATTGGCGCGCTTATTTCTGCAAAAGTTGTTACCCCTGTTCACGAAGAGGTCGTCGCTATATCAAAAAAGAGTCAGGTGATCCGAATTACGATAAAAGACGTGCCAACGCTCGGACGCGACACGCAGGGCGTGCGCATCATGAAGCTTCGCGAGGGGGACAGCATCGCGTCGCTCACGTGCCTTTAGACGAGAATAAAAAATGACCCCCTTTGATTTTAAAAAATCAAAGGGGGTCATTTTTTATTACATTCCGTTTGCATGTAAATTCGCTCCGAGGTACAATGAGAATACATTTATGGAACTAACAACGTTTACAAATCCGGAAACGAACATCAATGAACTTGGTATTCATGAGGGTATGACGGTGGTTGACCTTGGTGCAGGCTCGGGGGCATACACGGCAATCCTTGGAGAGAGGGTTGGAGAAAAAGGACATGTCATTGCTGTTGAAGTACAAAAAGAATTCCTCGCAAACATTAAAAATCTTGCGAACTCTCGAGGACTTCATAATATAGAGGTAATTTGGGGGGATATTGAGAAATTTGGAGGCACCAAAATCAAAGACGACAGCGTTGATGCTGTGGTTGTTTCGAACGTGCTGTTCCAAGCAGAGGAGAAGCAAGAACTCCTTCGTGAGGCAAAACGTATTTTGAAGGGAGGAGGCAAGATCCTCATCATTGATTGGAAGGATTCATTCAACAACCTTGGGCCGACGAAGGACGCGGTGGTTCCGCTAGCGATTGCGCGAGGTATGTGCGAACGACAAGGGTTTGTTGTCAAGAAAGATTTTGACGCAGGGGAGCATCACTATGGTCTCGTAGCGTATAAAGCATAATTATATGAAAGAACAAAGCATATTTCAAATCGTCGTTCTCGCTGTCTTTGTTGTGCTCTTCATTTTGGGTTTTCTTGGTTTTTCAGACAAGATTCCGCTCCCAAAAGGGAAGGGTGACGTGAATTATGGAGAGATTACATTTTGGGGGACACTTCCTGCTCAAACGATGAACGGAGTTATCGAGGGAAAACTTAGAAATGATAAATCAATCGCAATAACGTATGTTCAAAAAGATAAGGCGACTATTTCACGCGAACTCGTAGAAGCTCTTGCTCGCGGAGAAGGACCTGATATCTTCATGCTTTCAGAGGACGAGATTTTGAAGAACCTTGATAAAGTAACTCTTATTCCATACGAAACTTACTCAGAGAGAGCTTTTAAGGACGCCTTCATTGAAGAGGGCGAACTATATTTGAGCTCTCATGGCATCGCCGCTCTTCCATTCATTGTTGATCCACTCATCATGTATTGGAACCGCGATATTTTTACAAGTGCTGGAATCGTCACCCCTCCACAGCGTTGGTCGCAGTTTTACGCAATGACTCCAAAGATTGTAAAAAAAGACGAAAATAAAAACATCACTAGAAGTTTCGTTTCTTTTGGAGAGTATCAGAATGTGTCTCATGCAAAAGATATTCTCTCGACCCTCATTATGCAAGCAGGGAACGCAATCATCTTAAGAAAAGACGGTACATTGAGTGCTGATATTTTCATGAATTCGGGCTCACAGACTCCTTCCGCAAGCGCTGTTTCCTTCTATACTGAATTTTCTCGACAAGAAAAAGATTCTTATTCGTGGAATCGCTCGCTCCCTGTTTCGAGAAGCATGTTCGAAGCGGGAGATCTGGCTGTTTATTTTGGTTTCGCGAGCGAATATCGCGGAATTAGAGAACGTAACCCGCACTTGAATTTTGATGTGGGAGTAATACCGCAAGCAGATCAAACGGCGACAAAAGTTACTTTTGCCCACATGCAAGCCATCGCTATTCCAAAGGCCGCAAAAAACCCAAATGGCGCCCTTTATGGCGCGTTCATACTCACAACGCCTGAGGTGATAGGAAGTGTTGTGGTGGCAACAGGGCTCCCTCCTGTTCGACGCGACTTGCTTTCGATACGTCAGAGCGACGCCGTGTATTCTGTATTTTATGAATCTGCAGTTATTTCCCGCGCATGGCTCGACCCTTCGCGCGACGACACGAATGTTTTGTTTCAGAGGATGATCAATGACGTCGGAACTGGTCAAAGGAAGATTAGTGAAGCGCTTACCATACTGCAAAATAGTATGACGAAGCTTTTGATAAATTATCAAACCGCATTATGACCAACATCACATACCAAGCAAAAATATTTTCAAGCATAAGCATTTTGGCAATTATGGTGGCGCCTTCTGTTGTCATGGGCGCAGGACTCGTACCCTGCGGAGGGGGAGGTGGCGAGCCCCAATGCGATTTCAACCAGCTTATCGTCATGACGAACAACATCATTGGTTTTTTGTTGTTCAAGGTGGCGATTCCGCTCGCGGCGCTTGGGTTTATGGTCGCAGGAGCAATGCTCGTGCTAATGCCAAATAAGGAGGGTGAATGGACGAAGGCAAGAGAACGTTTCGAAAGTATCGGAATGGGATTTTTAATCATCCTCGGATCATTCCTCCTTGTGAAGCTCGTTTTGTTTACATTCTTGAACACGGACGCTGGATTCACTTCGTTCTTACTGTCTTAGAGCCTGTTTAGAATCTCACCGCCCTTAATAATGCGGGAACAAGGCTTGCTTGCCAAAACGGCTGAATTTCGGCTGCAAATCATCAACTCTTCCTCCCTGTATCTCGATATGGTTCGTCAGACTTTATGATTTTCGCTCGAAATTCAGCCGTTTTACCTAAGCATGAGATTCTAAACAGGCTCTTAGCTTGCAAGAAATGATTCAAAGGGTATATAATGAGAATATTATTATGAAAAAACTATTTGGGATACTTTTTATAGCGCTCATCACAATGATAGGTGGTCTTGCGATGGCGCAAGCACCCATAGAAGAAAGATCATTTAATGCTGATGGAACACGTGCCACATCGCAGCCTTCAACAGACACAGGAGGAACCCAAGGTATCGGAGGGACCACGGTGACACAAGGAACTGCAGGCATTGGTGGAAGAACGACAGGAAACCAGCTCGTAAATACGCAGATCACAAATCCCATTAAGTATAATAACTTCTATGATTTTGTAGAGGCAGTATTGAAAGTAGCGGTTCAAGTACTCATGCCGTTCGTCGTTCTCGCATTCGTATGGTCTGGATTTCTTTTTGTGCGCGCTCAAGGTGCTCCAGCGGAACTTGAGTCCGCGAAGAAGGCGATCTTTTGGTCAGTCATCGGAGCCTTCATTCTTTTGGGCGCATGGGCATTTGCAAAGATTATTGGCACCACAGTAACCGCATTAACACCATAAAACATCATGGACTTCGCAGTATTCATCACCTATATCATTGTCGCTATCATCAGACCTCTTGTTTGGCTCATCATGTCGCTTGCGGTCGTGTATTTTCTCTGGAACATTGCGGAGATTATCAGAAAGAATGACCAGCCAGACGCGATCGCACAGCTCAGAGAGAGGGCATTTTGGGGAGTCATTGCGATTGCAATTATGGCTGGACTTTGGGGTCTCGTAAATATTCTCGTCAACACATTCGCCGGACCCGCAGTCGGCGTTAGAATTCCGTTGCCATTCTTGCAAAATATGTAGACTTGAGGCAAAAAGATTGCAGTTTAGAAATGATTTCTGTATAATTACTACGTAGTGGAAGTATTAAAATACCTTTTAGTTTACACAAATTAAAGCGGTTAAAATTTATAAATTTATAATTTCAAATATGAAAAAAGTTATTGCACTAGGCATCGTGTTATTTGCGCCAGTTCTCACCTTTGCTCAAGGGCTTACGGTTTCCTCACCTGATGCGATTGGTGTTGTACGGTTCATCCAATCAGCTTTGGGCGTTGCAACGAGTCTTATCGTCGCTGCAGCGGTTGTATGGTTCATGTGGGGTATATTCAAGTTCATCATGAGCGCAGGAGATGAAGAGGAACGTACAAAGGCTCGCGGTATGATGGTCGGAGGTATTATTGGTATTGCTGTTATGGTCTCAGTATGGGGACTCGTACGATGGGTAACAAACACTGCAAACGTGGGCGGTACCACGTTCGTTGCGCCTCCAGCGATTCCAATGCCACTTTAGTCTATTCAGAATTTTCTGAAGGACGCGTGTTCTGCTTGATTCTGTCGTACCTAGTTTGTGTTGTTGAAAGTTGAGAGTTCAGTCCTAAACTACTATGGTGAAAAAATTTTTTGGAATTTTATTTGTAACGCTTTTTGCAATGACAGGTAGTCTTGCTTTTGCGCAATTCGGAAGCCCTCAAACAACCGTGCCGATTCCGGGAGGCTTGCCCGGCGGAAACGTTTATGTGGGTCCGGGAGCACAGAGCTCTCAAGACATTCTCAGTTTCTTCAGTCGTGCCACACAGGGTGCAACGCTTATCGACAGAATTACGCTCCTCATTATTAAGCCACTTATTGTGCTTTTGTTTGCGCTCGCGGTCATGTATTTCATCTACGGTTTGCTGAAATTCCTGCAAAATCAGGACAATGCATCGGAGCAGGAGGCGGGGAAACGGCATATGGTGTGGGGAGTGATCGGGGTGACGATCATGATGGTCGTTGGTGGAATACTCAATATGATCGCAAAGACTCTTTCCAGGCTGTATTAGTGATTACTTGCAAAAAACCGCACACAATTGTGTGCGGTTTTTTTGCAAGTGTAAAAACTATAGGTATCCGTATAATAAAAAAACCCCCAGAGGCTATTTCAGCCTGAGAGGGTTTTGTAAAATATTGCAAATTTAACGTAACTTTTGTGGATCAACTCCTACAGGCCCGTGTTTGAGAAACACACTATGTTCTTCTCGGTCGTTTGAGGTGAACATAAACCTTTGGATATCTCCCCGTATGTCTGGGTTTGAGTCATTACACCCATACCAGCTTCCTTCAGGGTTTAAGGATGTAGTGATAAAGAATACCACATCACCCGAACACCTGATTTTGTAGTCGCGGTTTGAGGGTATTTCTAAGACCCCTCTTACGCCTGGCTTTGCTGTGAACACCTCGGCAATTACATCGTTTGCGTTCTTCGCTTCACCAACTACAACTGCCACTGGTTCCGTATCTTCAAACCAGTTTTTCAACGTCTCTGGTTTCTGCTCAGGCGTGAGATGTTCCCACGTTATCATTGAGAAAAGTACAATTACTCCCAACCAAAGCAATTTCTGGATCCATTTGTTTGGATTCAAAATGAGCATGAACAGACCGAGGCAGATCAACCCTATAAAGAGCCACTCTCTTTCCCAGAACCATTCGTACACTTCAGGATCCTTTACCCAGAGTAACGCAGCAAAGAAGAAAAGCGGAATTGCAAACGATATTCGCACTGTTTGTTCTTCCAGCAATTTCATCCATTCAGGACTTTTTTCAATAGGAGTTTTTAAGGGTTCTTTTGGTTCGCCTCTAGCTACTCTATTTTTTTCCTCTTTGGCTTGCCTGTCTCTCTTGTCCTTTCTTGACGAGATGACCCAAAGAATTACGACTAAGATTAATAGTGCACCGATTATCTCTAAGAGTGTCTGGATCATTTTTTACCCTCAATGTAGTTTGATGGAAGTATAATAGAAACTGGAGTAGATTTAGGACCACTTTCTCCATTAACTATTATGTTTGAACCAGTTTTTCCCAATGTTTCAAGATATTGAATATAGACAGCATTTTGACTCAAGCCTTTTGCTACTTCATTGGTGATTTTGAGAGCTTCAGCCTTACCGTATGATTTCTCAATAAGAGCCGATGCGTCCCTAGTCGCTTCTTCCTGCATTGTTGTGTAGGTTATCGCTTTTTCGTCTGCTGGTTCGATTCCTGCAACTTGAATGAGAAGAACTTTAACCCCAAACTCACTAGTGATAAGTTTTTCAGATAGGGCAATAATCTTATTGATTGATACAACAAGTTTATCTTTGATGGTCGTTTCAGAAGGTTCATCCTCAAGCGATTGCTGCACCTTTTCAGAGTCTTTTTTTACATAGTCTCTTGCTTTCGTCGGTGCTACAAAAGCGGAATAGGGTAGATGACAAAATTCATCACGTGCCCAACCGCGTATTCTATCTAAGCTTGCATCAAGCCACCGAGTGATACGAAAGAGAGCTTTTGCTGGATTGACAACCTGCAGAGTGATTTGAAGTTTGATGTTGAAGCGAAGTCCGCCTTGGAGCTCTATGCTTTCTAGCTTAACTCCATACACATACTTTTGTACAAGGATACTGTCAACATCCTCGATTCTCTGGACATACTTATCGTCGGGCCAATGATGAGTGTACTTATGGTTTTCATACGAGGGTGGAATACCTATAAAAGAGATGCCAGACATGGGGAATAAAATTGCTTTGATCTTCGAACCTAAAGATTTTGCATCTTCATGTTGTATAGAATCAGGTACAATTTCATATTCATCAAACCTGTCATATCCTTCCTTCGTTTCTGCTCCCTCTACCTTCCCTTTGAATTTGTGTCCATGATACGCAAGTCGCATATCATGAAACAAACCAGTTTTTTTTATGCCATTAGCATGCCCTTCTTCTTTAAGTAGCCATATAATCTTGAGCTTTGCGAAGAAATACACGACCAACTGCGGCAAATACCATATTACTATCAACGGAAACAAATTCACTACGAAAGAACCTGAGATGAAATTTGAAACACTTTCGACGAAAGAATTGAGTTCTTCCATGATTGACCTCCTGAGTTATTTAATTTGCAATATTATCAATGAACTGATAATCCTAAATCAATTATAGCACTTTAATATAAAAAGTCAAGTACAAATATTGGAGAAGACGTGGAGGGGAATAGGCTATATTTTAGAGCGTATTTGAGCATTTTGAGAGCTGGCATGTTAAACTGAACCGTGTAAACGAGCGTGTGGCGGAATTGGTATACGCGTGCGTCTCAGAAGCGCATGGAGTGATCCTTGGGGGTTCGAGTCCCCCCACGCTCACAAATGAAGCGAAGCGAGTGTTGAGCGTGAGCACGCAAACTGCTTTGCGTGAGCGGGGACTCGAAAGCCGGAGTATGTCGCTCGCGACTACGAGGCGGGGTCGCGAGTACTTTGGAGCATTGCTCCTTAGTAACTCGTGACCGTGGAACCCCACGCTCACAAATGAAGCGAAGCGAGTTTTGAGCGTGAACACGCAAACTGCTTTGCGTACGCGGGGGGCTCAACGAACAGTATAGAAAGTTTTAAAATTGAAAAAGAATTAATTTCATATGTGGCGGATGGATACCCGAGTTCAATAAATAATTGCATAAAAATCCTCATACGCTATAATTAAGCTATAGCTTAATTATAGCGTATGAGGAAACTAGAAAAAGAATCAAAAAAGAGAACTCAAAAAACTAATATCCAAAAAATAATTTTGGAAACTATTGCGGTTGCAGGAGTCGTCTCTATTGCACTTGTTGCACCAAACGTCCTTGGCGCGCTGCACACTCTTGGTATTAAAAATTTAGGCAGGCGAAAGGAGGCAATTAGTAGGTCAAGAAAGAACATGGTAGAGAGTGGACTTCTAGAATACAGCACACAGGGATTTCTGCGCCTTACAGAAAAAGGTGAGACTAAGCTAAGGATAATTAAACTCAATAATTATAAATTACATAAGCCAAAACGATGGGATAAAAAATGGCGAGTGATTATTTTTGATATAAAAGAAAAACGAAAGGGAATGAGGGAAAAAGTACGCCGAACGCTTATTTCGATTGGTTTTGTGCGCCTTCAGGATAGTGTCTGGGTATACCCATACGACTGCGAAGATTTTGTTACGCTCCTTAAAGCTGATTTTAAAATAGGGAAAGAGTTATTGTATATGATCGTTGATACGATTGAAAATGATAAAGAATTAAAAAAACGATTTGGTTTGCTTTGAAAATTCAGTTATTAACATACACATATCCTAAGCTATAGCTTAGGATATGTGTATGGGCGGTTATTTGAATTTAATCTATAACTCTATAATAAAAAAGTTGGATGTAATAGCATCCAACTTTTTTAGTTTGTGCCGAGGGGGAGACTTGAACTCCCATGGGTTACCCCGTCTGCTCCTAAGGCAGGTGCGTCTACCAATTTCGCCACCTCGGCATATATTTATGATGTTACTTTTCACCTTGCCCTTAGTGAGCACAAAAGGCAAGTGGCTTCGCCGTCTACCAATTTTGGCACACCGGCATAGATAATAACTTACACTATAATATTAGAAATAGCGAGGAATAGTACGAAATTTAATTTATTGCAGGGTGGTCACGAGTCACTAAGTATATTGCATCGCAAAGCTCGCAATCTACGTAAGTGCTCTCGACCCCGGCTCGTGGTTTTGCGTGCTCGCAAAACATCACTGCGCCTTGCACAAACTTAAAACCTGCCGCAGGGCAGGTTTTCTTAACGTTTGTGCACCCAGTAGGATTCGAACCTACGACCATCTCGTTAAGAGCGAGCTGCTCTACCAACTGAGCTATGGATGCATTTTGCCACTTATCACTTTCGAAAATGGCTATTCAGCATTATACACAAAAACGAAAAATTTGAAAAGAATTATGGTTTTGTGAGAAGTGATGTGCTAGACATTTTTCAGCAGAAAAACATCTAGCACGCCACCACCAACAGTATCATAAACGCTCCTCGTTAAACTCGTTTATTTGTGGTTGAGAGGTGATAAGTCGGTCACAGATATTTTTCTACTGAAAAATTCCGCGACCCCGCCTCGCGCCGTCGCGCTCCGGCTTTCGACTCCCTCCTTCCGGCACAAATAACACTCATAAACGCTTCTCGTTAAACTCGTTTATTTGTGGGTCAGGAGGGAGTCGAACCCTCATCCGCAGTGCGGGCAACATTTTAAGTGTTGTGTGTATACCATTCCACCACTGACCCAGATCACAGAAGGATGCAAGGCAGAAAGGTATGCACACTGAATGAATTATGTACCGCTCTCTGCAATAAGTAAAAAACTCCTGAGGAAAGTTTTACTTGAGGCGTGGGCGAGAATCGAACTCGCGTATAGAGGTTTTGCAAACGACCGCCTTACCACTTGGCTACCACGCCTTATATTTAATTTT
>ERZ1292630.875-Hain-H41-02um-R3-875-length-30406-cov-8_pt2 | contig 18311 bp, 7 predicted proteins | sample MGYA00564408_ERZ1292630 | MGnify/ENA primary metagenome ERZ1292630 (study PRJEB36523, sample SAMEA6512641) | groundwater metagenome | collected 2019-01-08 | study: AquaDiva: Metagenomics assemblies of 32 groundwater samples
GATGCGTGAAGCCGGCTAGGTCGCGGTGACGCTGAAGCTCGACCACCGAATCACTATGGCTGTAGTCAACGTTCGTGTCAGAATCAACTCTGTCGAAGACTTTGACGACCACTTTTTGAGGCACGGCGCCCTCCGACGTCGTGTACCGCGCTTGGTAGACCATTCCCAATCGGCCCCACCCGATGCGTTCAGTGTGGCCGTATGTGCATGCCACAGTTTGGGACGACAAATAGGGTACCATCGTACCCCTACTCTCTGGTTGTTTGCAGTCAGCGATGTATCGACCGCCAAGGGGTGGCATTTGGAAAAGCCGGGCATTTGCAACGGTGTCCAACGTCTCGAGACGCACAGCTAACAAGGCCTGGTACATGCTCAAGCGTAGGGTTGTCGAGACCGGCACTGGACCAGTCGGTGAAGTGGAATCGGCCGCCCCCGACGTGGCCAGATAGCACGGGAGCGGGGGTCCCACTTTCCAGAAGGCGTTGATGACATCGGTCAACTCGGCGGCTGAACCGCGGCGTAGGAGGCGGACCCGAGCGGCAACCGTTCCGCCCCAGTCCCGCAGTGCTTGAATAACATCTGCGGCTGGTTCGATGCCGACTTGACCTCCTAGGAGTGCTCGCAGACCCTCGAACAGTGGCTGCTCAAAAATCAACGGTCGCCAACGACGGCCATCCAAGGTGGCTCCGGTGTCTCCAGGCGCAGAGGGTGCATCGGTGGCCGGGAATCCAACTAACGTCAGCAACGGTACGGCAAGCTTGGTCAACCAAGAATGGATCTGCGGAGGTAGACGAACTGGCTGCCGGTCCGGTGAATAGTTCTGTTGATCGACCACTTCAAACGACAGGAAAGGAGGAAACGCCGGCGAAAACAGTTTATCGATAATATCTTCCACCTTGCGCTCAGCGTCCAGAAAATTCTCCAGTAGCAGAAGAACCGTGTCGATCGCCGAGCGACACCATGCGTCACTCATGAATGTATCTCCCATCGCCTCCAGCCTTTCGACGATTCGACGCTGCATCGCGTACTCTTCATATGACTCGCCCAATGTGTTCAGCCACGCCGCGAGGAGCGGGTGGTCAGCGCCGGAAATGATCCCGAGCCGGGTCTGGAGCGCGATTCGATCGATCGGCAGTTGCTGAAACACGTTCGTCGTTGAAGATTCATCCTTGTCAGGGCTGTCATACGGTTGCTGCAAGTGCAAGGCCTCGCCCGTCGCGCGGTCGCCCATCGCCATAACGACAAATCAGAAAAAAATAAAGGGATCGTTGAGGGATGCGGAGCAGAAGTTAAGAGACAGATTGAGTGGCAGACAAAGAAGAGTACAACAGGCCTGAAGTCGGAATAAAAGCGTATGCTTGGTCAGAAAACACTGCGTTTGGTCTTCCCCTCTGTTTTCGGATGCTTCACGCGACGACGAAATCAGGAAGAAGTTGACGGCACCGCTGCCATGTCGCCCATCGCGTCCCGAACGCAACGAGTGGTCGTCGCTGCAAATTTCCGCCCGCCATCGCTCCGGAGTGCCGCCAGGGTCACCTGGCGTGCGGTCGCCGCGAGGCATCGGCGCGAGCTCCGCAACTCCAGCATCAAGTAGAATCCGTGCCTGGAGGTACTTAACCGTAGTGGGAATGCAAAATCGCTGTTTTGCACCAGAAAACCGTGCAACAGCCGACCTTTTCGCCACGGTGCGACCGCGCCCGGAACGGCCCCAAAACCATGCAAAACCCCCCCCTCCTCGGCTAGAGTGACAACTTTGTTTTGACGGCAAATCGCGCGCGATTTTAGAGTCAACATAACTTGCGCGAGCTCCCCGAATTTCGGCTGGTTGTTGGTCAACCTAACCTCTCTGTAGGGGCTAATACGGATTGTGGGTTTCCTCCGGTTTCTGGGTGGGAATTTTGACGGGGGACTGCGAAAATCTACGAAAACGAGAAAGTGACAAAGGAGAGATCGAAACCCTCTGACGTGCCCGCGATGAAAATCGTAATGGTTCCTACGATGATTTCTTGGTAGCGGAAACGCGTCGTTTGCGCGCGGCTGATCCCGAGGCTGCGGGAGCTGCGGTGGCGTTCGAGAGTGACATGACGGACTGCTCCATCTTGGAGCTGAAAAGCTTGCACAGCGACTGAGCATCCTTGACCTCCTGCTGCAAAGCCGCCAGTTCCTGCTGCGCCACGTGAAATGCATCCGGCGCACCGAGGGGATGGGGGCCTCCGAAGTGAGCGTTCGTTGGTCCGCCCGCCAGGGCCCCTTTGGCCCCTCCCTTATGGGTCTTTTGCGAACCCGACGTCGCGGATGACGGGGCCGGTGGATTCCTGCCGTTTGCAATGCTGTAGCAGCTAGGAGCTGCCGGAGGCGCCACGGTGGACTCCGGGCAGCGAGCCAAGTGCGCAGCCCAAAGGTGATAAGCACGGGAGTACATGTCGAGGGTTTCACTAACGATCAAATCGATGTTGCGCCGGAGCGACATGTCTTTGACGTCCATCTGACGGCGCTTTTCGTTCAAGGCGTCTTCCGACGATGTGACCTTTGCGTCGGTGGCTTGGACCGCTTGAGAGTCTTTTGCGTAGTCCTCGCAGAGTTCCTCCCACTCCGACGCCAGGACCGCCAGGGCCGCCTTTTTCCGGTCTCGGGTGGCTCGACCGGTTTCCAACAATTTCTCTTTCCGCTTGACTTCTTCTAGAATGGCGTTTTGCGTCAGGGTTAGCGCACGTTCCTGCAAGTAGTGTTGGTGCCTCGCCTCATCCAACAGGGGCTGGGCTCGCGCCCGGCGCAGCGCGGCGTTTCGCTCCAACGCGGAGGCAATTTGTTCCGCCACTATTTTTCCAAAGTCCACCGATGTCAGCGTTTGGGACCGGCGGACGGCTTCGACCACGCCACTGTCCTCGAGGGGAACACGACTGGACTGAAACAGTGCCACTGACTGTAAGGTCGGATGCGTCGCCAATACGGGCGCGATCGCCTTGATATCGTCGAGGTCCATTCCGCACTCGGCGGCAGCGAACCGCGACAACGTGTGGTTGACGGTGAGCGCACGGCATATTTCCTGACCACAACCTCGGAGTTGATTTCCAGTCATGTCAAGGTCTGTGAGCGACCGCGCGTTGCCAATTGCCTCTGCGAACGTTGCAGGCAACGAACGAATGTGGCACCGGGCCATCGACAGCCGCTTCATCGTTGCGGAAATTATGCACGCGTCGAACAGTTTTCCCACGCCGGCCGTCGACGGTGGCCGCCTCCCCCCATCCGCGGGATCGATCCCCATGTTGCAGAGGTCGTTGTCGTCGAGAACCAGCACTTGCAGCTGAGACGTCTGCACCACTGCGGCCAGCGCATGCAATTCCACGCCGTCAATCATATTGTTGGCTAAGTTTAGATGAGTAAACGCGTTGACGTCCACGTGGCTAGACGCCAGATGCACCGCCAGAGGAGAAACCGCACCGCCGCTGCGCCCAGCGCCCCCTCCGACTGACGGTTCCTGACGGTGGGTGGTCGCCGATGGCGCGGCATCCGCGGCGAGAGCGTGACAGCGATCTCGGATGCAGCTGCAGAGGACGCGCAAGCCACGGTTGCTAATCCCGTTCGAGGAGACGTTCAGCTGTTGCAACGGCGTGTGCGTCGATTGCAAAAGCCGTCCAATGCTACGACACGCGGCATCGCCGCAGTGGTTTTCTCCCAAGTTGAGTGACGTGATAGACTGCGAGGGGCCATCGGCGAGAGCATCGCAGATGACCGCGGTGCTTTGACGAAGGCCGCAATTGAGGAGGTCGAGTTGCGCCATAACCCTATTGTGCCGCAGGGCCTTCGCGAGCGCGACCACACTCGCGCCCCAAATGCAGTTTCGCGTGGCCCCGGTCACGCCGCCCAGGTCGAGTGCCGTCAACGTGTTGTTTGTCATCAGAGCCTCCGCCAGACTTTCGACGCCATCCCCTACGTTGGCGGATTGCAGTCGCAGGACGCAGATCGTGTCGTTCTGCTTGAGCAGCTCCGCCAGGGCACGCGCGCCTTCCGCCCCGATTGAATTGGTCGACAGGTCGACACAAGTGACGAAGCGATTGTGAGCCAACATTCTCGCCAACGCCTTGGTGCCTTCAGCGCCAAAGCCACAGCCCCGCAAGTCGACATACCGGCCACGGCAGGAATGCGAAATCAGCACGTGAAACCGAGTGCGTCTCTCGATGTTGCTGGATGCGCACCTTTGATCTTGACACTTCGCCACGTACAGTGCGTCCACATCCTCGTGATTGAAATGAACCAGCGCGTCGTCGGATGCGTCCAGGATGCCACGCTGCGAAAGTTCTGAGAAGTCAATGATGGTCAGGGCACGGAGGAGCCCGGCCGACAGCGGTCGCATCAAACACTCACTGTCGATGTCCGTCGATCTATTCGGAGAATGCCGCGCGGCGGCCACGACGGCGTCCGAAGAGGTGGAGATAGAGGAAAGGGCGGACATGGGCCGAACTATTGCTGCGGCGAGGATTCCCTGAGGCGTGACCGAACTCGTACTCTTACCAAAAGCCGATGTGGGTCGAGAAGACTGACGTCGTGAATTAAGGGGCGGTTGCTGCTCGCCGTCGAAGGATAGCCCATTGGCCGTCGCTTTTGTTTTTTGGAACCGTCTCACAAGTGATGAGGATGAGCTGTCAGCCGTCGACGGACGCATCAATGCCCTGAGGGCAAGCGGCGGGCTCGTCGTCGCGCTGTGATGTGCACTATCGCCGCCATCGGCGAGCATCACGCTGTTGCGGGATTTCGCCGTGCCTGGCCTCATATTGCCAATATGATATGATACCAAGCTTCCTTGTAACAAAAAATCCTTCGAACCCAACCAATCGTAGGATGCGACGAGGAGGAGAGGAGGGGGGCCGACGATGACGGCGCAACAACTCAACGAGCCACTCATGCTTCCTCACTTACAGACGCTCTTCACGCCCCCCCCCCCTTCACAACGCGAAAAGGAATGATTTGCCAACTCTGTTCGAACCGTGGGCCAATACTTTACAGACACCCTCCCCGCCCGACACCATGCCCTACTTGATGGCCCGTTGGCGGCGGTTGGGGCGCCGCTGGTTGCGAGGACGACACCGGTGGCCGAACGCCTTCCGTCGTTGTCGTGGGGGCCGGCGGTTTCTTGGTTGCATCGACAATTGGAGCGGGCGATGCAACGGCGGCGGGCTGTTGCGGCTCCAGCGGGATGGTAGCCGTGGTGGCGGGGGAAGATACGCCGTTCGCTCCTGGCTCTGCCGGCTGCGTGCGTCCCTCTTCGCTACAGCGACTTCCCGGCACAACGATTATTTCTTGCCCTCCCAGCTGTGCGTCGTGAGTGGATGCGAGGACTTGCGAGAAGGATCCGGCCGTTGGAAGGCCGCCCCGCTGCACAGGCGGCGGATGCGGATGTACCGCGGCCCCCTTGGGAGGGGGTGGCGTGACCCTGACAACTGCTGAGCCGCTCGAACGACCACCGATTTGCTCCCCGACAAGAACACCACCGACCGCCTCTTCCTGCTGGGGTTGCTGAGTGGTGGCCGCAGGGGGGGTGGCGTCTTCGCCATTCGTGCTCCTCGCGACGGCAGATGATGATGGCGGAGGCCCTGGCGCCGCCCCCAACCTCCCATCTGGCGGGGGAGAAGCGGCCGCCAACGTCGTCATCGGCTTGACGTGACACGCCCCATTCTGCCACGTGAGCACCCCCGTCACGCCGCCCCCATCCACATAGTACGGCACGGGCTGAAAAGGGACCGTCTTGCCGCCCACGGACCGCCGCACGGAAGGCGTTTCCAGCGCGAGCAAGTCGTTGAACGTTGGCGTTAGCAAGCGACCCGTCTGGCTACCCCATGCCAAAAGGGACGCCGTGCGGGCGAAATCGACGCACCACAACAGCGTTGCCGGTGGATAGTTGTCCGACTGCAAGGTCACGAGGTGGTCCTTGTCGGAAGTCACCAGGAACACATCGGTGACCGTCAGCCGCTCTGGGGAGGCGCCAATGGGAGGCACTCCCTTTTCGCGACACACGTGGATGCACACGTCGAGTAACCGCAAGTCCTCGCGGCTCGCCTTCCAGTTTCCACTTTCCAGCTTCAAGGGTGTCGTGTGCACCGTCCATCCGAACTCCTGGACGGCGTACAAATAGCGCGCCTTATTGGCAAGAAGTTGATCGCGAATCGGCAGAGGTTGCCGCTCAAGCGCTTTCATGTCGAAGTCGGCGGGGTCGGGATGAAAGAAGTGCAGACAGGAATCCAAGCACGCGACCGTCTGGGTTCCAAACTCATCCACGGCGGCATGAGTCGAAGGGTTGGTTGCCGACGACGGAGAACCTGGCGTCGGCATCGGCATAGGCGAGGAGTTCGCAGTGGCGGCGGGATGCTGTGGCATGGGTGGGGTTGCACCGACACAAGACAGATGGCGGATCAAAAACTCCTTCAGCAGCACCAGGCGAAACGCATCGTGGTGTGTCAACATGGCAAAGCTGAACCCGTCGACGAGAATGGCCATGACGCGGCGAGAGCCCCGTGGGGGAGTTGGCATCGTGGACGATGTGGTGTGATGGTTGTACGGTGGGGGGGCGGGCGGCCTACCTCGCTCCTGCGGGAGGTGGTGAGCGCCTACGGATTGTGATGTTTGCGCCATGGGGTCGCTCCCGTGGTGCACCGGCTCCCCACCCGCGCTCAAAGCAGCAGCGGTTGGGTTGGGCTCCCCTCGTCGCCTCAGGGCCCGGTCCAAATACGACGCAGGCGGTGCTACACCAGTCGGCGCGGCGGTGTTGCTAGTTGCAAGCGTGACCGGCACATTGTTGCTTTCCATCCGCACGGGGGGAGGATGACGACACGTTGTGGCTGCCGGTGGGTGTGTGAGTGGGTGGGGGGGAACGACCTCACAATGGTCATCGGTCAGAAAAAAACGCGGGATTACAGGGGGCACCTTCGCACCGACCTTGCGGTGCAACACGTACGAAGGTGCCGGCGACGCAATTGCATGTTTTGAGTCCAACATCAAATGTGGTTTGATTCTCTTTACAGAGAGTAAGGCCAATTTCCAACGACAACATCACAAGCCTGGAAGGGAGGTCGATTGTGCACTAGGAGAGAGTGTGTGGAGAAGGGAAGCAAAAATGTTGTGGGTGTTGAGGAATTTTATACCGTCTGTGTGGGTCACCAGAGTATCTCTTCCTCCCCGTCGCTGGGAAGGTCCCTCCGCCTCGCGGATGGGTCACTCCCGACATCGGCGCGGGCTGGAGGAGGGGCGGGTGGTCGTTGTTGATCAGAGGGGGCGGGCGCGACGATTGGCCGCTCCTCCGTGTCGTCGCGGAGTTCTTTCTGCATCGCGGGCGGCAGAGGCCGCACGACGTCGTTATCGGACGGGTGGCTGCTGGGTAGCTCCGTCGCTGGAGGCGTGGTGGATAAATTTTGGTGCACCCCCGCCGCCCTGGCTACTGTTTGTGGGGATCTCGGCGGCGGGGCAACCAGTCGCCCTAGCGCGTCGGGTTGAAAGAGGACCCGATCCAACACCATCAGCGTCAGACTGATCACCGCGCACGCCACGCTGCCCCACGTGACAACGGTGACTAAAATGGTGACATCGATTTTCAATTCCGGACGAGCAACCTTCAATGCGACCACCCCCGCACAGGTGGACAGGAAAACGTTCGCAAAGGTACTGAAAAGGAAGCGGTAAGGTCGGGTGACAAGCGTCGCGACGGCGATGATGAAGAAAGCGATTGCGAGCATCAGGAATAGAAGCGCGCACACGTCGCCCGTGACGACGAGCGACAAGCTCGACACGCATGACACCAATAGGCTGCGAAGCAAGACCGCACCGGTGGTCCAGACAAAATGTTCATCACCGAATGCGCTCACGACGGGACCGAAACTAGCCACAAACGTCGAGTCGGCATGCCAAAAGCCAGACGCCAGGACGACCGTCCAAAGCGGCGAGGTGAACCGATGCTCTCGACTCGCGTCATAACTCAAGAACCGAATGCCCCCCGCCACGCCAGAGGCATCATCACCATGATGTTCAGACGGCAGCGCAGAGATGGGACTTTCCGGTTTTTCGCGCGCGTCACCCGGATTGACCGATAGGTCGCTTTCGCCCGTCTCTTTGGGGGCGGCATACTGTCGTGCGGCGTGACAAACGGTCGACGCCGAAATGAACCGACGCGCGTAGATGGCGGCTGCCACGAATACCACGCAGTGCACGGTCGCAAGCGTCACTCCGGCGACGGCGGCCGCCTTGTCCCAGAAGCCCACTTTCAGAAAAGGCTCCAATGAAGGATCGTTGTCGGTGAGGTGCCACAGCGCCGCAAGGGCAAACGCTTCAAACGACATGCCTTGGAAAAAGAAACCGAAAACAAATAGCGATGGGTTGGGGAACTTGATCGCGACCATCGCGCGGATCCACGGCCTGTCAAGATTGGGATGCTGGTTGGCTCCCGCGGCTCCCATGGAAGACGGTTCTGCAGAAGTTACTCTTTCGGCCACGTCACGCGCCGCCATGGCCTGCAGCTTGTTTTTCACACCCAGCATGGCGAACGCAAGAAAATGAAGCGTGGCAGGACCGAGCATGAGCACGACCGTGCCCAACCAGTACGCCGACGCCGACGAACCCAGCGCTAAGGGTGTGGCGGCGGAGTAGCTCCTCGCGGCTCGGACGCGGCGGGCGTTTCGACATGACACCGTGGTCATGATCGACACGGCTTGTAACGCCGAGGCGCCGCCGCCGCCGTCGACGAACATGGTGGCGATGGACGACGCAACGGTCGTTCCGACAAGCGTGTCACTGGGCGACGTCTTCGCCACCGGGGCGCAGTACGTCATGATGCCCGGCGCAGGTAGGGAAGTGGTCCGGTTGATGAACGTCACCGCCCAGGAGCGAGGCACGGATGTGGAAGCGCACGGCGTGCACCAGTTGAACGCTGTGGTCGCCACCACCGCCGTCGTGTTTTTGACGTTGGTCGCAGTGGTGGCGAAGGAGATGTTGCTGGCACTGTTGGAAGCCCCATTGTTTTGGACGGTCGTGGTGGAACTGGTCGGCGTCGTGGAGGACGACGAGGTGCTGATGATGGACAAGGGCTCGTCGCAGGCGCCGGATTCGCTGCTTCGCAGAAAGATGGCGCGATCGTTGGGCATGCAAAAGTACACCCATTCTGCCGCGAACGAGTGTTGCTGCTGGAGGCTGACGTCGACAAAAAGCTGAAAATACCTCTCATCTCCATATCCTGGACACGGGTTGTCAAAGCCGGTCGGGGCGCTGGAAGCAGATGTCTGTAAAGGTAACCATCGGCGACTTGGCGTCGCGGCTGCCTTTTGGGGAATTTTCGCGGTGAGGGCCGAGGCCGTGAGGAAAAATGGGGTTGCTGTTGACGCATTGCCGATCGAGCGTGCCCGGCAGAAGGTAAGGGTGAACGGCTGTGTGAAGCAACCCACTCCGCTGACGGTTGGCGACGCCGCCGCGCCGCCTGATGATCGCAACGTAGCGGCTGCTGCGGCGTGGGCGATTTGGATATTTTGTGTCACGTACGTTTTCGAGTCGCAACCACACTTTCCAGACGACAACGCGGCATGCAGACACAGACCACACGTCGCAATGGACGTTCCAAAGTGAAGATCAAAATATGGATCCACACGAAGCGGTGTGACGAACTGTTGCGTCGTCGTCTGGCCTAGATCAGGATCAACAGGCGACATCTCCAGCGTGGACATCGCGGAATTCGCCGCGGACTTCACGGCCAGAGCCATCAGCTGGTTCAGTCCCGCGGAAAATGTCGGATCGCGGCACAGCTGCAGCTGCAATGACAAAGTCGCGGACAACACGTCTTGACAGGCGGTGGCCAACGCGACCTTGTCGAGCGCGGTGATGCACTCGGATTCAAAAAACGTTGGCACCGACGTGTTCGGTGACCCGTACTGCAGCGAAGCCCTGTCATTAAGCAACACCGTTTGTAGCCCGTGATGCCATCGACAATTCGACGCGGCTGAAATTGCAGAGGATGACAATGCGGGAGCGAACGTGGCAAACATGCATCGCATAAACGTTCGGAAGCACAATGCAACGGCGCCACAATTTGGAAAAGCAAGCGCACCCATACGACGCTGCAACGCGAAGGAACTGCCATTGAAAGTCGTCGTATCAACCACCCCACTCGCCGCGGCGTTTAAGCACTCGTTTCGTTTGACGTAGCACACAGTCTGCGGCTGGGTGGCGTTTGAGAAGAAGAACAGGCGAGATGACGTTTGAGACTGTATTTGCGATGGGAGGCTGCCCCCCAAAGCTGATAGGGCGGCGGCGGCATTCGCCTCGGCGGCTTGAACGGAGAGCGCGCAGCACCGAGCGTACTCCAAAGGAAGGAAGACCGTCGCGTTGAGTTCGCGCGTGCTGCAATCCGACGTGGCCGATATGGAAATGGACGAAGAGTCTGACCTGGTCATGCTCAGCGATGCTCGCGACAGCAAGGACGACGTCGCCGCAACTATTCGGGATGCGGTGAGAGTGATGGACTTTGTCAAAGTGACATCTGGCGAAGGCGTGGGTCGAGTCCTCGACGTTGACAAGGTCATCTTAGCGGTCGTCGTGAACGTCATCGTTGCGGATGGAGCCGTCCAGCTGCACAGGTATGCTTGGGCCGTGGAGCACACGGTGTCCTGGAGGCCACTGGCGGTCAGCGACAGGCAGTTTTTGGACGCGTCTACGGCCGGAGCCCCAGCCGACCACGGACACATGCTCTGCTGACAGCTCGAGCCATTTTGGAACGCGGCGTCCGTTGCACCGCCGGCACCGGAGGACCATCTCCAGATGCCTTCGTCGGCCGCATCGGAGCCACCTAACCAAAATGAGCTGGACGATCCGGTCATGTGAAGCGCGCTCGAAAACTCGTCACTGCTTGACACTCGCGCAAGGGCGCCACGTCGTCCAAGATACGTCAGCAGCGCGCACGCACTCACGGCACCGTCCCACGTCACGGGAGCGCCGATGATCAACTTGTACCGTACGGTATGTTGGGAGTTGTCGCTTTTAGCCAACGCAACATTGGCCTCAAACTCACAAACGTATCGGTTCGCGACGGCGCACGAGCCTTCCGTCAACATGCCAGCTGATGTCGATGTCACGCAGCCGGTTCCGGAAGGCCCTGCCGTCCACGTTGGACAGTAGAAGCCCGCAACGCAGGCGCCACTCGCAAAGAAGGATCGATCCGCTTCATACGGCGCGACGAATGAGTAGGTCGTTGCCGACGTCCACTTGGCTCCGATCCACACGTCGGTGGTCAGGATACTACTCAGCGCCGTGTATTCCGTGTTCGTGGTGAAGTGTGCGAGCTTTCCACGCTGGTTCCAGTATCGATGCTGCGCCCGGCACGCTTGAAAGGCGGCGGACCATGTGACCTGCGAAGGGTAGGCAACATATGCTTTGGAGCCCGAGATGGCGACGTCTAGGTTCCATTCGCACACGTACGGCAGCGTGTTCGTGCAGGGCGCAGCTGACGACCAAAGCCGGGTCGGGTACTCGACGGATAGGCAAGCGGCGCTCAGGGAAGGCGTTGACGACCACGCGCAGGGCGGCGTCGAGCATCCACCGGATGAGGAAGCATGGAAGACCGTCCGCGACGTCGCACCAAGCCACCGCCACGTGGACGCAGCGGCACCGATCAGCGTCCCGTGACTACTTCCGCCTACCCACACGCCAGTCGTCAACGCGGCATAGCCGATCATTAACCCCACCTGGGCGGCAGCTTCCTCATCGGAAATGTCCGCGAGGTTACCCGGCACGCCTTGCACGAGCGTCCCGCGGCAGCCTTGGTTGGCATTGTACCACGACGCGGTAGTCGTTACAAGCTGCATCTTCTTTCGTCGGTTGACGGACGTGGTGCTCGTGTCGCCCCTGAATTCACACCCAGCCGGCATCGTGCCGCTCCCAGAACATGGGAAATCTTGAAATGAGGCCTGTGTCACGGAATACAGACCGCAGCGCTCCGCGTTGCCCGTATTGGGCTCTCCAGGGCGCCAGCAGCAAAACTTCGTCGGCACGCACGTCGGGGCACCCGACCAGCCCGTGAAGAAGGTACCCGTTTCTGCCGCGGGCCCGTAGTACCACTGCCAGTCGCGAGACGCTCCGGTCAGTCCGGTGGCCTCATAGTGACCCGTCCAGAGATACTCAAAGTTCAACGGCATTTCTTTTCCGATCTCCCACGCGGCGCGGCGCTCGTTGTCGGAATTGATCGTCAAGGCCCAGCCATAGTTATCCGGGGCGTTGAGCGTCTGGCTTGAGCACAGGGCTTGCAGGCCCGTGGCGTCCAACAGATTTGTCGGGAAGCCTTTCAATACCCTAACCGCAGGAGACGTCGACGCGGCGGTGTAGATGTCGAACTCGCACACATAGTACTTTGGGATGAAGCAGCTGTCGTCGCTGTAGGTGTTGACGACGTCAAGCTGCTGGCACCGTTCGCTGGTTGAAGACGGGCTACCCGCGGCCCAGTTGCAGTACTTTCCCCCGACGCACGCGCCGTTTGAGTAGAAGGAGGCGCGAAGCGGTCCGGTCGCCCACTTCCACGTCGCCTTGGAGGAGCTGTACGACGCAGCATTCGTCCCTCCCACCCAAACCGGAGCACCACGAGTGATCGCGATGAGCGTGGCGTGATCGTCGGCGGTCTCAACGGTGGCGAGGTGGCCGCGCTGTCCCTTGTAGTTGAGCTGGTGACACGCGTCCCGCGCGTCAGACCACGAAAGAGCGGTCTTTTTCATGAGGTAGTACGTTGACGACGTGGCCGATTGCGAGGCGAGCTCGTCGTGACGGCAGAGGCAGTTAAACGGGATCGCACACGAGGTCGAGTACCATAGCAGATTGGGCCCGGACACGGACATAATCATGCAGCTGGTGCCATCGGTGGGGTCGTTGTGTGACGGATGGCCAGCATCCCAAAGGCAGTATCCCTGATGACAGGTGCCCACGCCGGTTGCCGTAGACGTGAAAATGGGACCCAAGTGCTCGATGGCAAACCACCTCCAGACGTTATCCGTTTCGCCATACGTCGGATTGTCCCACGCACCGCCGTTGACGTTGGCCCCCGCCACTTCGGTGAAGGCCGCGCTGTGTTCCGCTGCGTTCAGGATGTAAACGGTGGTGCCGCGAACATTGTGCACCGCGTTCACCGGCTTGCCGCACTCCAGCGCGCACTGAGTGATGGAGCCCGTGGCCCCCAACTTGGTGAAGCGGACGCTGCCGTCGGCGGTCAACGTGAAGGCACGGCATGACCACGACGCACCTCCACCACTGCCGCCGTACTCATCGACCGTGGTGGCGATCAACACCAGCACGAGCATCGCTGCCAGGAGCGTCGTCACCCTCCTCGTCGCCATAATCGGGCTGAAGGGCAGCAACCCCCCCGACGGCTCACGGCCGGCACGTCGCGGCGGTTGGAGGACATCGTGGACGGCCGCTGAGGCTTCTGCAGTCACCGCCATCGAGCCGCGGAGAGAAAGAATGAGAGTATTAAAGGATATGTGTATATTAAAAGCACCCACCTTTAGAGGCGTTTGTCGTTCGATGAACAATGGAAGCGACTTTATTTCCAACTCTCACCTTCATTTGTGTGCATCATCACCCCGTAAACACGTGTGCGGTCGGTGACGGGGGCGGTGTGTGCACCTCGCCGATTATTTGATGGCGGCTCTAGCCTTCGTGACGGCGCGCAAGAGCTTTTGCGACACCGGGCTGCTCGGCGCATGGCTTGCTGAGGCGGCGACGCTGGGAGAGGCCGCTGACGTGCTCGTCGCCTCGCTCGGCGCGGAATCGTTGGGGCGCCGCTTTTGCTTCATCGACGACTGCAGCAACGTGATGACGCGGCGGGCCACGTCGTCGGACGGCGGCGGCTGCTGTTGCGCTGCGCCGGCGTGTGCTCCCCTGCTGCCCTCGGCGGGAGAAAACGGCGCGTTCCGTCGGTCATCGGGAGACCCTTCCGCCGCGCGGACGGATGACGGCGACGTCGCGTCGGGCATGGGCTGGCCCCCGACGTGATGCAGATAGCGGCTCGAGGATGCCGACGGAAGCATGCTCATGTGGTCGATCGGCACGGACAATCCACTGTAATACGAGCCGCCTTCGCCCATCGTCGTCGCGGCGTCGGCGTCGTTGGCGGCCGGACGCCCGCCGTGGATGATGCGCCGTTGCAGCTCTCGCAGCGTCGCCTGATCCATGTTGTTGACCCAGGTCATAAAGTCAACAAACGTGATGTGGCCAGCGGCGCGTTGATCCAGTTCAGAGAACAGTTCTACGGCGTAGTTCACGTCGTGTCTCAGAGCGCGTAGCATCGTTTTCAATGTTAGTTGGCCGCTGTTGTCCACGTCCAGCGACTCGTACATTTGCTGAGCTTCCATTGCAAACGCGCGCATGTGCTGATCCGGGCGGCGGTGAGCCGCATCGACGCGACCCGCGCAGGTGCCAGTGAGGGTATCGCGGATGGCGGTGAGGTGGCAGCCACTGTACATCTGCGCCCGCGATTCTAAGGGTACCCACATGTTGTACCGCAGATCTAGTATTTCTATGTCGGCGACGGCGAACTCGCTCCCGTCAGGTAGGACGCCATCGGTGAGGACTCGCTCCTCGATGTCGCGCTTTAATTGCGCGAGGTGCGGCGTGTTGGAGAACGACAGCGTCAAGCCAGCGAAAAATTCGTTCGGCTCGAATAGGCAGCAAACGTAACACAGGAAATTGACCATTGTATGCGGATTGGACCACAGTCGAGGGGCCACCAAAAAAGGGACCGAGGAAAACACCTTATACCTAGATACAGGAAAGAGAAACGGCAACAGAATCTCGGATAATGCGGAATGCATCCGACGGGGGCCACATCCCAAATCTGACGGGCCGATGATGGTTAAAACGAGGTAGCGGGGGGTAAAACTGTTGCCTCCACCAATCCTCATTTTTCCTTGGCGTTATCAGCCAAAGGGACATCTCGCCGACTTCAATTTGGGCTGTCTGAGATCAGAGGTCCATGTCCGCAGAACCGTCCGTCATGGCTGACGCAGGTTCGTAGCACCCACGGACCGCGGCCACCATCGTCATATCAGGGACAAGACGCAGCGTACTGAACAGCGGGGGCGCGGGCGACTCGCCTAGCTTGGCGACCGAGCCAGCATCCGCGCCACCGGTCGGTGCTACGTTGCGCACGTACGCTGCCGATCCGCTAGGCATGTTTCTTGCGAGTGACAGTTCGCGACAGAGAAGCTTGTGGTCTCGCCAGTCCGCCTTCTGGCAGGTCGCCGAACAGTAGTAGACAGATTTGCACGCGCTGCATTTCAGCAATTCGGCGGGAGGCGTGACGCACGCTGGGTTCGCGCACTTGGGTTTGCTATGGGCCATGATCAGCCTCGCTTCCGCGCCGACGTGCACGCACAGTAAGTACTGAGGCGCAGCGAGAACCGCAAACATTTGCGTCAAATTTGATTGCAGCGCAAAACACTCTTGATTGGCGGCCGCTCGTTGATCTTCATTTTTGCCGCGCAAGTCAATGACGGAGGCGAGCGCCTTCGTTGCGGCGGCAATAAGACCGGGCACCTGGCCTTGACATGCGTACTGCACGTGAAAGATGATCAGCTCGATCACGGTGAGAGCCTTGAGCCACTGCGAGGCCGGAAGCGGCGCACCGTTTGTCAGCTTCTTCGCCATGAAAACGGTGTGAAATAAGTGCAACCGCATGATGGCGTAGTGCCCGTTGTGAACGTGCGCCACCGCGCGGGCACAGAATTCGATCGAGTAGCGATGTTGTAGCTCTTTGGCAATCGTCGACACGTCCTCTTCCCCATCGCGGATGCTGAAAATGACTAAACTGTCTAAAATTTTGACCTTTTCGACGTCGGCCAGGTAAATCGGAAACCGGTTGCGCAGCCTGGCGAAGCACGGACACAGCTCGCTGCAAGGCACGACGGGCTGATCGCTCAAGTAGATGGAAAGGATCGCCGCTTGCTGCTGTTGCTGCTGCGCTGCGGTGGAATTGACGTTATGATGTGAGTTGAGGCACGTGAAGAGCACCTTGAGGTTCGACGTTAAACTGTGGATCGTGTCCTCGATTTCCGGCGTAGACGCCAGGGGCGCGGCCGTGATCGCAGCCGTACTCACTAGGGCTCCGGCCTTGAGCTTCGCGATGTCGTCGCGCGCGGCCTGCAGCGTCACCGGGAACGTCTTATTCTGTTGCAGCGAAGGATTCGTCCCAATTAACCGGGCCATATCGTCCGTCACGCGTTCGACGAGCGTCACGAGCATGCGCTTGGACTTCATGTTCGCGGACGTGAACCGCCGGATGAGACCAATCACCTCGAACACCTGCCGCGACAGCTCGAACGTCACTCCGTCGGTGACCTGGTTCTGGGCTTTGGTCCATGCGGCGTTTTGAAATTTGGTGTAGTACGTGACGACGGCGTGTTCCATGAAGGCGTCGGAGCCCAAGACAGCGTTGTGCATCAGACACTCGAGGATGCGGCACATGGCGAACGATTTCTCAGGGTTCTTTAAACTGGTGGTGAAGTCGCAGAGCCAGCCAACGCTCATTGGGGCGAATGGATACCGGAGGCCGGCGTTATGCTGCGCGGACACCGACTTGCTCAACCGTCGCTTCGCGTCCGCCTCGCATTGCGCGGTGATTGTCATGTTGTCGATGGTGAGGTGGTCCCACAGGCGGACGGCCGCCTCGGCGTCGTCGGCGCGTTCGAATTGCACTTGTGCCGAGACGATGTTGTCCACGTCGGGGACCAGCTGGCAGCTGAGCACTTTTCCTTTGCACGTCACGTGATCGATAATGCTGCGTAGCGTGGCCTCGCTGAAGGTTGGAGGCAGATTTTCCAGAATGACCATCGTGGCGTTCTCCATTGTGGCTCGGGTGGCCGTTTGACGAACCGGAGAAGGAGGGAGCAATGAAGGCGACACTCAAAGAGAGGGGGCTGTCGCGCGTCCATGCATTCCGGATACAAACGATCAATTGAGCCCCCGCGCTGTACGGGCCGACAGCATCGCTTCGTCACCGATTTCGTCATCTGTCAAAGGGTCGAATTTCGCGAGGGATTTGATCAATCTACGCCAACCTACTTCGTCGACTTCGCTCGCTCTTTCCGGGTTGTCGTCCCAACACGCGTGTGATCAGATTACTTGCATACGGGTTCAGGTCCCGGGCAGCGTGCTGGACTTGGAAATTTGTCGCGCTAATAACACGTTTGGTCGTCCCCGCGTCATCGTAGTGCTTATCGCGCGAGCGGCGGGCCGCCTGGGTACCGCTCTTCGCCTTTTCGACACGCCGCGGTCTTGTGGCAGACTCCGTCGCAGGCATTTTCAACTTCGTGGGTTCATCCATGACGATCGCCGCGTCGAGGGTCCAGAGGAATTCCGTAGCGAAACAAGCGATCGAACAAAGACTGTCTGAGGCGTTTCCTCCCGCGGCGGCACCGTGGATTTGTTGCACTGATGGATACACCGTTGTACCATCCCACATGGAAATGAGCCATATTCACAGAAAATTGGGGGAAAATGCTTGAAACTAGCGATTTGGGGTCGAAAGGGGTCGACTCAACCTTCGGAAACGCTGTTGTCTTGTTTTCATTTCCGCAGCTTTTAGTTCCCCGCAGAATAAATTTAGTTGACGGCCGACGCAGCGCTCACGTGCATCACCCCGAATATGGGCCAATGCAACCGACTGTGCGCATGAGTGCATCGCGCCAATACCCAACTTCAACGTTGCCGGGCGTTGCCTCGTCAGATGATCCACTATCGACAAAGGACAGGGAAACTTCGGCCAGGGTGGACAACGACCCTTGGACGAGACAGAGCGAGTGCCCTGGCGGCATTATTGTGTATTGCTTGTTGCGACGATTATGGTTTATTGTATGTAGGTGAAGCAGGCACTGCTGGGCTGCGTTTCACGCGCGCGAACCTCGAAGGTGTAGTGCCGCGCCGGGTCCACGACATCGGCTCGATCGGGAAAGCCCCGGATGTGGAGGTTCACATGGGTGATCTGTGGGTGGCCCCGATACGCGGCGGCTTTGATTGCGGCACACAGCGAGTCGATGTCGACGGCGCCCGCCACGGCGAATGTCGCGTTCGTTCTGCCATCGGCATACATCTCCTGCACCCACACGCGTTGCTTACGTACGTAGGCGAGTCGTTTGGTGGCGAACTGTGCGAGGGCCTCGCTCAACGGGACAGCGCGATTGGACAACACATGTTGGCGGAAGAGTGCGAGCGACGCGGCGGCGATGCAGCGGCCGTGCGGCTGCCTCGTGTGCTCGGCGATTTCCTGCGGCGTCATGAAGCGCTGGTTCGGCTCGAGGCAAGTT
>ERZ1292630.2199-Hain-H41-02um-R3-2199-length-18298-cov-5_pt1 | contig 18298 bp, 11 predicted proteins | sample MGYA00564408_ERZ1292630 | MGnify/ENA primary metagenome ERZ1292630 (study PRJEB36523, sample SAMEA6512641) | groundwater metagenome | collected 2019-01-08 | study: AquaDiva: Metagenomics assemblies of 32 groundwater samples
TGTCGAGCAGCGCGCTGGTGGTGCCGGCCAGCGCCGAGACGACGATCACCGGATGCCGCGACAGGCGGCCGTGCACGATGGCTGCCGTTCGCTCGATGGCCGCCGCGTCACCCACCGACGTGCCACCAAACTTGGCGACGATCATGCGACGCCGGCGCGGCCGGTGGCCACGAGCAATTCGGCGTTGAGAATGGAACCGCCCGCCGCGCCGCGAATGGTGTTGTGCCCCATCGCCACGAACTTCAGGTGGAACAGCGGGTCGACGCGCAGGCGCCCCACCGAGACGGTCATGCCGCGCCCGCGCAGCGCGTCGCGGCGCGGCTGGGGGCGATCATCGCTCTCGAAGAAATGCAGCGGCCGGTCGGGCGCCGACGGGAGCCCACGCACCGCGCTCGCGCCCCGCCAGCCGCGAAGCACCTGCGCGGCTTCCTCGAGCGACGGCGCGCGATCGAACTCCACCGACAGGCAGACGGTGTGGCCGTTTTCCACCGCCACGCGATTGGCGTGCGCGCTCACCGCAAAGGACGCTGGCACCACCGCGCCCTCGTTCAGGCGCCCGAGCATCTTCTGCATCTCGCGCTCGAGCTTCGGCTCCTCGTCGCCGATGTACGGGATCACGTTGCCCAGGATGTCGAGGGACGGAACCCCCGGGTAGCCGGCACCGCTCACCGCCTGCATGGTCGCCAGGAACACGCGTCGCGCGCCGAAGGCCTCGTGCAGCGGCGCCAGCGCCATGGCCGCCATCGTCGCCGCGCAGTTGGCGTTGGTCACAATGCCGCCGGCCCAGCCACGTCGCGCGCGTTGCGTGTCGAGCAGCGCCAGGTGAGCGGCGTTGACTTCGGGGATCACCAGCGGCACGTCGGGTTCCATGCGGTAGTTCTTCGCGTTGCTCAGCACCAGCCGGCCCGCCGCGGCAAACGTCCCCTCCACCTCGCCGGCCACCTCGCTGTCGAGCGCGGAAAAGACGATCGGCGACGACACGGCGCGCGGGTCGCAGGTGGTGACGGTCAACCCAGCCACGTCCGCCGGCAGGTCACCCTCGATCCACCGCGTCGCGTCGGCATAGCGCTTGCCGGCCGAGCGCTCCGACGCGGCGACCTCCGCCACCCGGAACCACGGATGACCGGCGAGCAGGCGAATGAAGGTCTGGCCGACGGCGCCGGTGGCGCCCAGGATCGCCACCCGCATGGGTGTTGCGCCGCTGATCATGAGGCGAGGAGCGCGCGCACGAGCCGCTCGTAGGCGCCCACGGAGTCGCGCAGTTCCGCGATGTCGATGAATTCGTCGGGGGTGTGCGCCACGTGGATGGACCCGGGGCCGAAGAGCAGCGGCGTCCCCCAGCGCGTGAGCAGCGGGATGTCCGACGTGTACGCCATGGGTGCCGTGTCGAACCCGGGCACCGTGTGGAAGCGCTGGGCCGGAATGAACGATCCGTACGACAACTCGGCGCGCCCTGCGGCCCACTGGTCGAGCGCCGCCTGCACCGGCGCGCGATCGCCCACCAGGCGCACCATCATCTCGGCTTCGCATTGCGCCGGCACGATGTTCGCCTCGGTGCCGCCCTTGATCAATCCCACGTTGACCGTGGTGGCTCCGAGTACCGGATCGACGGGCAGCGCGAGCGTCGAGAGCCCGGGCAACAGTTCGCACATCGGGAGTATCGCCGAGGCTCCGAGTTCGGGGTAGGCCGAGTGCGCCTCGCGCCCTCGCATGCGCGCGGTGACGCGCCATGCACCCTTGCACCCGATGGCCAACCGGCTCTCGGTGGGCTCGCCATTCACGAGGAAGCGGGACGTCGCCTCCAGCTGATTGGCGGCGCGCGCGCCGTCGGAGCCGCGTTCCTCGCCCACCACGAAGAGGAGGTCGACGCGCTCTTCGCCGGCTTCGGCCAACTGGTCGGCGGCCACGAGCATGGCGGCGGCAATTCCCTTGGCGTCGCAGGCGCCGCGGCCGTACAGTCGCCGCCCGTCGAGGCGCGGCGGCACGTACGGCGGCACGGTGTCGAGATGCGTGGAGAGCGTCACCCCGCCCCCACGACGCGAGGCCCAGACGTTGCTTCGCCCAGCCGACACTTCCTGCAGCGTGACGTTCCAGCCCCGGGCAATGAGCCAGCGGGATACGAACTCGACGGCCCGGGCTTCGTCGCGGGTCGACGACGGAATGGCGAGCAGTTCTGCGGCGAGGGAGACGACGTCGGCCATGGTAACCAGAATGTAAGTTCGCGCGCCGTCCGCAGACAGGCGGCGGGGACCATCGCGTCGGCGAATCCCCGGGCCGCCGATGAGGGTCTCCTTGACAGCGCGCGCGCAGTGGTTCCATAATGGCCGTGCGTGTGACCTTTCTGTTTCGTGACGCGTCCGGCGATCCCTGAGTACCTCGTACTGAGTACTCCCAGCGGATCAGCGGCATGTTCCGAGTGGACTGGTCGCGCGACCGCGAGTCGCCATTGCAGGTTCTCACCGATACGCAGTCCGGGAGGTCGTCCGTGCGTACCACCCCATTGTTTCAGGCATTCATGCGCTGCCTGACGTTCGCCCTTGCCTTCACCCTCGCCGCCGCGCGCGTGGAGGCCCAGACCGGCAAGATCACAGGCGTCGTCACCGACGCCGCAAATGGTCAGCCCATCGAGGGCGCCCAGGTCCTGCTCCAGGGCACCGGCTACGGCCAGGTCTCCGGCGCAAGCGGACGCTACTTCATACTCGGCGTGCCGCCGGGCACGTACGCCGTCCAGGCCCGCCGCATCGGGTACGGCACGCAGCAGACCACGGTGACCGTCGGCATCGACGTCACGCGCGAGGTCAACTTCAAGCTCTCCAACGCCGCCAACGTGCTGGCGACCGTGCAGATCACCGAGACACAGCAGAACCTCGTGGAGCTCAAGCAGACGGGCACCACGCAGTCCATCTCGCAGGAGGAGCTGCAGACGCTCCCGGTGCGCAGCATCAAGGACGCGCTGCAGCTGCAGGCCGGGTTCACCGACGTGCCGCAGGTCTCCACCGACCTCACGTCGTTTGCCGCCGCGCGCCGGGTCGGCACCAGCGGCATCCAGATTCGCGGGGGCCGGTCGGGCGAAACGATGACGCTCATCGACGACATCCCGGTCAACAACTTCCTGTTCGGCGGCCAGGCGCTCGACGTGACCAACAAGGCCGTGGCGGGCGTTTCGACCGTCAAGGGAGGCATGGAGCCGCAGTACGGCAACGCGCTCTCCGGCGTGGTGTCGCTGGCTACCCGCGACGGCGGCACGTCCATCCAGGGCGCGCTCGACTACGAGACGTCGAAGATCGGCACCTCGTTTGGCGGGGTGCAGGACGGGTTGCGCGGCTACGACTTCGTCGAGGGATTCCTCTCGGGTCCGGTGCCGGCGACCAACAACAAGCTCCGGTTCGTGATGGCCGGTCGCTCCACGGGCGGCGCGTCGCAAGTGCTCAAGTACGACGACAAGGTCTACGACCCGTTCCTGAGCGACACGATCTCACGCAACATCTATTCGGGCGACCTGCTCACCGGCTGGCGTTCGCAGGGCTACCGCTCGCAGCGCGACGCCTTCGGCAAGCTGACCTACCTGTTCGGCCCCACCACCAAGCTGAGCGTCAGCGCCATTCATTACGAGAATGCGCGAATGAACGTGGCCTTCGACTGGGGGCAGATGGGATTCAGCCGCGCCAACCAGTGCATCGACACCTACCGCAGCATCTACGGCAAGGGCGTCGACGTGGTGGACGCCTGCAACACCAGCTACGGCACCGACCGCTTCACGCCGACCGGTCGCCCGACGGGCGACGACCGCAACACCTACGTGTCGCCGGCCACCATCAGCGAGGTGCGCGACCTGGTGACAGCGCGGTTCGAGCAGACCCGCGGCCGCCTGAACTACAAGTTCGTCTTCGGCCAGCTGGCCTCCAAGCGTGAAACCTGCGCGACGTTCTTCTCCGGCGTCTGCCTGGGCGAGCGCGTGGCCGACACCAACTTCAACGGCCGCTTCGCCGTGGCCGGCGTCACCTCGGTGGACATCACGCCCACCGAAGGCACCGACGAGATTGCCGGCAACGACCGCAACACGACGCACCTGGCGCGCTTCGACGTGCAGTACCAGGCCACCGACCACCACAACCTGGCGATGGGCCTGTTCTACCAGGGGCACGACATCCTGTTCCGCGAAGTGCGCGACGTCGGCCTCAACAACATCCAGCTGCTGCCGACGGACTACGCGGCCAAGCCGTGGGATGCCGCGGCCTACATCCAGGACCGCATCGAGTACGACTTCCTGACGGTGCGCCTCGGCGCCCGCTTCGACTACGGCCGTGCCGGCGGACTGTCCTTCACCAACCCGCTCGACCCGACCAACGGCACCACGCAGCTGACGGTCTGCAACGACCCCACCAAGTACGGGCTCCCGGCCAACTGGGCCACCGGCATCGATCCGGTGACCAAGCTGCCGGTAACGGGCATCGCGGCCTGCGGCCTTATTCAGAGCAAGGGTGACTCGGCGCGCGACCTGGCGTTCCAGGATGACATGAGCCAGGCCTCGGTGCGCCGCGCCTTCAGCCCCCGCCTCGGCCTTTCGTTCCCGGTGACCGACCGGTCGAACGCCTTCTTCAACTTCGGCGTCTACTACCAGAACCCGCTGTACAACAACGTCTATCAGGGCACGGGTATCGGCACGGCGGCCGAAGGTACGGCCGCGGCCGCGCAGTTCGACGCCCAGACGTTCGTCGGCAATCCCCGTCTTCGCGCCGAGCAGGCTGTGTCGTACGAGATGGGCTACGTGGCCGAATTCGGGAAGGGCTCCGGGTACTCCCTGCAGTTCGTGGCGTTCTCCAAGGACCAGTCGGGACTGACCGGCATTCGCACCGGCGGCTTCCGCAAGGGCACGGACGTTCGCGTCTTCGACCCGGGCGTGACCTACGGCACGAACTCGCCGAGCTACACGGTGCTGGTGAACCAGGACTTCCAGACGGTGCGCGGCTTCGAGCTCGAACTGCGCCGCCGGCTGGCCAACTTCTGGAGCGGACGCATCAACTACTCGTTCTCTCAGGCCAGTACCAACGCATCGCCCCCGGACCTCGAGAATCAGCGCACCACGGAAGAGGGCGACATCCCGGCGCGCACGGAAATCCGCAGCGACATCGACCAGAACCACCAGTTGGGCGGTGCGGTCAGCTTCATCGTCGCCAACAGGACGCCCAACGTCTGGGGCGGCAAGCACCTGCGCAACTCGTCGGTTTCACTGACCGCGCGTCTTTCGAGCGGCTACCCCTACACGCCGTCGCTGACCTTTACCGGCAGCACGGCCGACCGGCTCGAGCGCAACAGCGGCACGGCGCCGATGACGTTCACGGTCAATGTGCAGGCGCAGAAGGACTGGACGATCGCCAACGTGCGCTACGGCGCCTTCCTGCGCGTCGCCAACCTGCTCGACCGCAAGAATTGCGCGCAGGTGTTCGCCACCACCGGCAATTGCGATGGTGGCGCCTCGCCGCAGTCGCGCCTGCGAAGCGGCAACTTCACCGGCGAGGGCGAGACCTCGACGTTCTTCGACCGTCCGCAGTACCTGTTCGACCGCCGTTCGATCAACGGCGGCCTGTCGATCAGCTTCTAATCTGACGCTGCCGGCGGGCGCCGTCCGCCGGACGCACCTGACTCAGGAGTACCACAGATGGATCGGTATCGCGGAATTTTCTTTCGACGCCTGATGGCCGCGCTTGGCGCCGCGCTCGTACTGAGCACGGGGGCCCTGCAGGCACAGGTCGTCGCCGAAACACACCCGGACGATGAGCCGGTCCCCTCGCTGAACACGAAGCCCAAGGGCTTCACGCTGTTCGGCATCGGCGACTTTGCGATCACCGGCATGCGCCAAGGGGGTAACTCGTACTGGAAGACTACGGCGAGCGGCCCGTCTGACGATGACCTCACCTTCAGCGCCGGTCTCAACGGGCGCGTCACCAGCAGGGGCAGTATCGGCGGCTGGTTCGAGCTGCAACTGTGGATGGCGGCCTCCAAGGGCGACTGGTCGCGCTTCCGCGAACTCGTCCCCTCGCTCGAGAATGTGAAGGGGGGCGGCTGGAACGCGCGCATGCAGTACTCGCGCTGGACGAGCTCCCGCACGCGACTCGCGTTCACGGGCCGCGACGGCTCGGTGGGGTCGCTGTTCAGCGGCGTCACCACGGAATCCGGCACGGGCACCTGCCGCGACAACAGCGCGCGCGCCAATGCCTTCATCAGCGCGGGTTACCCGCTGCTGGCCGGCTCCGACTGCCCCGACACCTGGGTGGGCAGTACGTTCGACGGCGAGCGCCCGGTGCCCGACTCGGTCTGGCTAAACACCTTCAAGGCCAACCCCAGCGGCTTCACCTGGGACGACTGGAAGATCGCACCCAGCCGCCGCGCCCAGGACAAACTGTACGGCGCCTTCCAGACGTTCGGCTCCACGGTGGACTACGGTCGCGAGAAGCGTGCGGTCGTGGGCTCGGTGATCCCCGGGCAGAGCGGCACGCCGACGGTCGAGGGCTACCCGCTCGGCATGGAGTGGCGCTTCGAAGCCTGGTCGTATGCCGTGCCGACGGTGGCCGACGCCATGTTCTACAAGGCGAACATCATCAACCGCAGTGCCGACGTCTACGGCGTGGGGCTGGACTACGACTCGCTCTTTCTCGGCTTCATGAACCGCTCGTTCCCCGCCGGCACGCAGGCCCCGACGTTGTACCCCGACCTCCAGCGCAGCGTGATCATCGCCTCGCTGGCCAACCAGAACGGCACCAACTGCTACGGGGCCAACCACGGCGCCAACGTCACCGGTGGCTACCGTCCCCTCAACGGCCCGCGGCCCTGCCTGTCGAACACCGTCTCCCGCGGTTCCAGTGGAACGTACCAGGCGATGGTGATGTTCAAGAGCCCGATCGGCGACCTGCGCAACAAGAAGTTCACCGACCCGGCGTCTCCGTTCTACAACCCCACGCATCCGCAGCGTGGCGACACGCTGCTCTTCAACGTTATCAGCGCCTGCGGCTTCAGCTGCGTGACGTCCAACGGCATGGGCGTGAGCGCGCGGGGTACCTACGGTCTGGTGACCGGCAATGAGGCGGACGTCTTTGCCGCCACGCGCCCGCCCTCGGAGTGGACCGACCTGGCCTACTTCGACATGTTCCACAACTACGACTTCCCGGCGCGCTGGTCGCCGTCGACCGGCCGAACGGGCGGATTTGCCCGCTACATGCCGCCCGGCAACTGGGACTACAACCACGACGGCAAGCTCGACACCCTCAAGGTGATGACCTGCACCGACCCGGTGGCGGCGCTGAGCCTCAACGGCTGCGTGGCGACGTATGCGGACACGCTGCTCGGCGGCTTCCCGAACGTCACGCACAACAACTACAATGCCGGCGTGGGCCCGATCAGGCTGAAGGCCGGTGACACCACCAGCTTCTGGGTGGCGTACCTCTCCACCACGGACTCGACGGCGCTCGAAGCCCTCATCGGCAACGTGACGCAGCTCTACCAGAACTTCTGGCTGAGTCCCGAACCGCCCTGCCCGGTGAACATCGTCTCGGCCGTGCCCACCGGGGGCAACCGGCAGTTCGACACCTTCCTGCGCCTCTACTTCGACCAGCAGCACAATGAGTGCCAGGACAAGTTCCTCATCGAGCAGGCGAAGGTGCTCAAGGCGAGCCGTCTCTCGGCCGATGTGCGGCTGAAGGTGTACAACCCGCACATCGTGAACAACGTCCGCAAGATCGCGCTCCCGGTTGGCACGATCCTCCGCGACACCGTCGCGGTGGACACGCTGCCGGCCACGCTCAACGCCTGCTCGGCGGCGGCCACCTACTCGGCGGCGCTCTGCCGCATCATGGTCGACACCGCCGTGGGCGTCATCGACTCGATGCTCGTCTTCAAGTCGTGCGACGGCGGTGGCACCTACACGAATTCCACCGGAGTGGCCTGCTATCCGACCATTTCTCGCGATGCCGGAGGCGGCCCGTCGCGCTACCCGTGGATGCGGTACTCCACGCTGGTGCGCGGCAGCAACGGCTTGTGGCCGTCCGTCTACACCGACGGCAGCATCACCGGCGGCGTCACCTACACCTATGTGATCACGGGCCAGTCATTCCCGGCCTCGTGGGACGTCGTGACGCTCGACGCCAGCGGCCGGTTCGTGCCCTCCAGGTACACTATTCGCCCGGCCACGCTGAACGGTCTCTCGTCCAACACGGCCAACCGCAACGTGTCGTCGGTCTACATCCCGACCAGCCGCCAGGCCGGCGGGGAGGAGTCGTCGATCACCTTCAAGCCGGTCGCCAACGACACCATCGCGTCGTACCTCATCACCACCCGCCTGGGCAAGGCGGTGCGCGGCAAGGACCCGTTGACCGGCCGCATGGTATTGTCGGACTCTGCCGAGGTGGAGGCGTTCTACCAGAACGCCACCGCCGCGACCCCGACCACGACCAAGGTGCGCCTGTTCCAGTTGGGTGACTCGGGCACGGTGGGTGCCACCAGGCGATTCCCGGTGCGCAAGGAGGAGTACACGGTGACGGGCGGCGTCGAAATCGCTGGTCATCCGACGGTCACCACGGTAACAAGCGGCGCGGCGAAGACGGTCTTCTCGCGCTTCCGCACACCGGCCACCCGCCGGCTGCAGTTCACGTTCCTGCAGGCCGGCGTCCCGATGTACGTCACCGACACAGTATCTGCATCGGACGACATCACGCCGCCCAATACGCTGGCCAACCCCAACTATGTCGGCCTCTTCTTCTCGTTGGACACCACGCGCCAGCGTGCCCTGCGTGGCACGTTCTGGTCGGCCGAGGGCCTTCCGGTGCAGCTGAGCGGGACGGCTCCGACCATCGGCTGGGTGCCAGGTGCCGCCGCCACCATCCGTGACACCGTGGCCTACAGCCGTTATCAGGTGACGTTCAGCGGCAAGGAGTTCGGTCCCGGCTATCCGTTCAAGTTCGACCGGGCCAACCTGTCGGGGCTGGCTTCGGCCTACGCGGCGTCGCTCTCGGCGCGCACCAACGCCGGCACGACCGACATCTCGACCGCGGCGGCGGCGGCCATCGCGCTGGCCCTCAACAGGCCGGCCATCAAGACCGACTCGCTGGCATCCATCGGCGTGCCGTTCACAGTGAAGAATGCCTACCTCAACAAGTCCGTCAGCGTAGCGGTGCTGAAGAGCGAGCGGCCGACCACGGCGCTGCTGGGCACCAATGCCGACACGCTCCGCGTGCCGGTGCCGGCTGGCCAGTGGATCCCGGGCGACAAGCTGTACTTCATCGAGACCTTCAAGACGGTACGGTTGGACACCGTCACGGCATCGCCATTGGTGCGCCGCATCCGGCTGGTCAACGGCCTCCCGGACTCGGTCGACGTGCAACGTGTCACGTGGGGCCCGACGCAACTGGCGTGCGCCACGCCGGCGACGTGCAACCCGATCGAAGGAATCGGCGGTACCGGGTACACCGCGACCAACGCCAACCAGCGGCTGGACGTGCTGTACTACCGTCCCATCCGCGGCATGCCGGCGTTCGACTACACCATCACGCCCGAAGTGGCCGGGGAGAACATCGCCGCGGTGACCGAAGGCGACCTGTCGCTGGTAAAGGCGGTGCCCAACCCGTACATCATGTTTTCGCATTACGAGCAAACTCCGGGAGTCAAGCGCCTGATGTTCACCCACCTGCCGCCCACGGGCACGATGCGGATTTACACGGCCTCGGGGCAGCTGGTGCAGCAGATCAAGTGGACGGCGTCGGACTTGCAGCGCAACTGCCGGGCGACCGTGAACACCACGAACTGCACCGACGCAGGTGACCTGACGTGGAACATGCGCACTCGCGAGGACCTCGAGGTCGGGCCTGGCTTCTACGTGTTCCTGGTGAGCACCGAGGTCGGCGGCAAGAAGGTCGAGAAGCTGGGCAAGTTCGTGATCATCCGCTAACCGAGGCGACGACTACTCATGCGACTCAATACTCTTCGCCTGGCCGTCGCGGCGGGCGCCCTCCTCTGGGGGGCGTCCCTCGCGGCGCAGGGCACGATCATCGTCCCGGATGCGACCGACCGCACCATCCGGGTCGGCACGCGCGGGGCCAACTTTCTCCATGTCGGCGTGGGGGCTCGCTCGCAGGGCCTCGGCTCCGCCGCGGCCTCGATGGTCGAGGGACCGGAAGCGATGTTCTGGAATCCGGCCGGCATCGTGACCCGCGACGGGATCGCGGTGTTCGTGAGCTACATGCAGCTCTTCGGAAACAGCGGCGTCACCAACACGGCGGCGGCGCTCACGATGCCGCTCGGCCAGGGCGCGCTCGGCCTGTCGTTCACGCAGTACGGCTCGGGATCTATCGATCGCACCACGGAAGTGGCGCCGGACGGTGACGACCCCGCGTTTCCCGGCCAGTTCCAGTACACCGGCACGTCGTTCGCCCTGCAGTATGCGCGCAACATCACCGACCGCCTGTCGGCGTCTGGTGGATTGCGCCTGGTGCAGGAGGGCATCGACTTCGCCCAGAACAGCTTCGTCGGCTTCGACCTGGCCACCCGTTTCCGCACCGGCCTCTACGGACTGAGCGTGGCGGCGGCCGTGACGAACATCGGCCCGAGCAACCGGTTCACCGGCAGCGGCGTGCAGCGGCGCATCAGCGCACCGCGCGAGAACGGCTTTGCCACCGGCGGCTCCATCCCGGTGCAGTACAACACGCGCCAGGTGCAGTTGCCCACGGGCTTCCGCATGGGCGTGCAATCGCACCTGCTTGGCGACGCCGAGGCGCTGTTCGGGACAAGCAAGACGCACACGGTGGTTGGCGAAGTCGATTTCTACGATGCCATCGACACCGACCTGCAACCGTCGCTCGGCTTCGAGTACGGGTACAAGTCCAACTACTTCCTGCGTGCCGGCAAGCGCTGGTTCAATGAGCAGCACGCGCCCTGGAAATTCGCCGACGGGTTGTCGTTCGGCGGTGGCGTCAAGATCCCGGTGCTCGGCCGCCGGCTGACGCTGGACTATGCCTACACGACGATGGGAGAGCTGCAGCACAATCAGGTGCTCAGCTTCGAGATCGGCAAATGACCACCGGGAGACCAAGACTCATGCGCAGGCACATCGCGCTCGTCGGTGCCGTGCTCCTGGGCGCGCAGGCGCTGGGAGCGCAGGTCCAGACGAAGCAGTTCGACCTGGGGGCCCACATCGGCCAGCAGGTCTTCAGCAAGGGCACGGCGCTCGAGAACACCCCGTTCGTCGGGCTCGACGCCACCTATCAGTTGCCGTGGAACCCGCTGGCGAGCCTGATCAAGGGCTCGTCATTCGGCGTCGGCATGCTGGTCGATGTCTCGCGTCCGGTGACGCGGGGCGACCAGTTCGACGCCGTCGCCTTCGACTTCGGCGATACGACCTTCCTGTACGCCGTGTCGCAGCGCGTCACGCTGCTCCACGGTGGCCTCGAGGCCGTGGTCGGCGTCCCCGTGGGCAGGATGCGCATGTACGGCTTTGCCGGCACCGGCATCTACTCGATCTTCCTCGACCCGCGGGCCGTCAAGCGCAACGAGAAGTTCACCAACCCCATGGCCACGTTCGGGGGCGGGCTGAACTATCCCATCAGCGCGAGCATCGGCGTGCGGGCTCAGCTGCGCACCGTGACTTTCACGAACTTCGACCGCAACCGTCTGGACGCCGGCACGACGTACATCCACGACCAGCGCATCAGGGACGCGCTGCCGGCGGCGGACCCCACCTCCAAGAACCCGACGAACATGCAGTTCTCGTTCGTCTTCCAGTACATCCCGGGAGGGAATTGAGATGCGACGCTCTCAACTGACCCTCGTGGCGGCCGCCGGCGCGGCCCTCGTGATGGCGGCCTGCCAGACCGACCCCATCTCCGGACCCTCGAAGATCATCGGCGAGCCGCTGCTCGACATGACCCTCGGACCGGCGGGCAACTCCGTCTTCCCCAGCTTCTTCGGAGCGCGCATCACCACGGCTGCGGCGCGCGATACGATCGAGTTCACGGTCAGGGCGCTGCCGCCGACCGGCGCCGGCGCCACGTACCAGATCATGCTCGTCGACACGGCCTCGGGCAACGCCACCGCCGCGACGTCGCGCATCATCCGCACCGTGCGCAACCGCCGTCCGGTGAACCGCGATTCGTCGGTGGCCACCACCAAGGTCGACACCTCCACCGCCGCGCAGTTCAGCGTCGGTGACACGGCCACCACGGTGGTGATCCGGATCGCCAATACGGCCATTCCCAGCTACAACCGCGTCGTGCTGCGCTCGTCGGGCGAGGGCGCGGTGCCGGCCACGGTGGGCGCGGCGCGGACCGGGTTCCTCTCGTTCCGGTACAAGACCGGCACGACGTATGCCATTTTCGGCAACATGTTCGGGTCGTTCGCCAAGGCCACCGCTGACCGCTTGCCGTTCGCCGTCTCGGCGTACGTCATCGGCGCCTCGTTCTGGGGCGACCAGGTGCGCATCAGCTTCCGCAACCTCGTTCGCCCGCCCGCCGGCTTCCGCTATGCCGCGTGGATGGTGGATGAGCGCACGGGCGTCGCCGTGCGCCTGGGCGGCATCCTGTCGCCTGTTCCCGAGAACAAGCCGCTCGATGACGCCGACCTGGGCACGGGCGCCTGGTACACGAGCGTGGGCGTCAGCGAAGCGCAGGTGCGCGGCGACATGAAGGCGCTGGGCGTCGTGCCGCAGGACTTCACGTTCCTGACGCTGGCGCTCGAACCCTACGGCGGCTCCGCGCCGCCGACGCGCCCGGGCACGGCGTTCGTGCTCTCGGCGGCCATTCCGGCATCGGTCGTGTTGCGCTCCGCGTCACCCGGCAAGGTGTTTGGCAGCGTGACCAGCGCCACGGGCAAGAGCCTGCTGAACACGACGGTTTACCTGCAGGGCATCGGCGCCATGGTGCCGGGGCTGGTCGGCTCGGCATCGGCCACGGGAACGTGGCAGTTCCGCGCGGTGCCGACCGGCGTGTACAAGGCGTACGCCATTCCGTTCGGCGACGCCGTCATCCGTGACTCGGCCACGGTCACCGTCGGCTCCAAGATGGTTGGTGGATCGCTGGCCGGTGACTCGGTGTTCGTGACGCTCAGGATTCCGTGACGATGTGATTTCAGATCCCGGATTCCGGAGTGCGCTGACGGATTCCGAAGCCGGATGGGGATGAACGATCGAGGGGGCGGATGGCCGCGTGGCTCTCCGCCCCTTCGCGTTCCGGTGAGCATCGTGAGGTTCTGGCGCGGACCATCCCGGTGCGGCCGCGGAGCAGCTTCGGCGCGGCTGCGGAGCGGCCGCGTCGCACGTCGAAAGCTGCCCCCCGGCTGGCACCCGCGGCGTTCGCGCGTACCTTTGCCTTGCCCGTGATCCGATTGATCGCCGTCGGTCGCGGAGTTGCCGCGTCAGGACGCTCAGGCGAGGAGCTGCGTTCATGTCGGTCATCGGACTTGATCTCGGGGGCACGAAGCTCGCCGGCGCGGTGTTCGATTCTGCAGGCACCCTGCTCGCGAAAGATGTCGTACCACTCGAAAGAAAGGGCGGCGCAGAGGTCGGCGCGTTGATTATCGACTGCCTGCATCGCCTGCTGGAGGCGGGCGGCAAAGCCGAGGCGATCGGCGTCTCCGTGCCCGGCATCAGCCACACCGCCACTGGCCGGGTGTGGGCGCCCAATATCCCGGGGTGGGACGACTATCCGCTTCGCGACGAGCTGCGCACGGCGCTCGGTCACGACGCCATGCCGCTCGCCATCGAAGCGGACCGGTCGTGCTGCATCATGGGCGAAGTGTGGCGCGGCAACGCGAGGGATTGCCGCAACGCCATCTTCCTCGCCGTCGGAACCGGCATTGGCGCGGGGATTCTCGTCGATGGCCGCATCCTGCACGGCGCCCACGACGTCTCCGGCGCCATTGGGTGGCTGGCACTCGACCGCCCCTACGACGAGAAGTACGGCGCGTGCGGATGCTTCGAGTACTACGCCTCGGGCGAGGGCATTGCCCGGCACGCGCGGGATCTGCTGGCCCGCAGGAAGAAATATCGCGGGGCGCTGCGCGCCCTCGCGCCGGATGCGGTGACCGCCCACGAGGTATTCCGGCTCTACGACGCGGGCGACGAGATCGCCCTCGAGGTGCTGACCCGGGCGATCGAACTCTGGGGCATGGCGACCGCCAACCTCGTCAGCCTGTTCAACCCGGAGAAGATCATTTTCGGCGGCGGGGTCTTCGGACCCGCCGCGCGCTTTCTGGCCGACATCGGGCGCGAGGCGCGGCGCTGGGCGCAGCCGATCAGCATCAACCAGGTCGAGCTCGCCGCCACGTCGCTGGGCAGCGCTGCCGGGCTCTACGGCGCCGGATACTTCGCGCGACAGGCTGTCGCACACTCACCGGCGCAATGACCACCATGGCGTATCGCAAGAATCTCGTCTTCGCCGCTGGGTGCATCGGCATGCTCTTCTTCGGCATTGCCCTGCTGTCGATGGGTTCCCTGCTCCCGTCGATCGCCGAGCGTTTCAGGATGGACGCCATCACCAGTGGGATGCTGGTGTCCATCCTGCCGTTCGGCGTCCTCGCCGGATCGATCGTTTTCGGCCCGATCGTCGATCGCTTCGGCTACAAGCTGCTCCTGTCGCTCAGCGCCCTGGTCGTGATCGCCGGCCTCGAGGTGCTGGCCTGGGCGTCGTCGTTCGGCGTGCTGCAGCTGTCGATCTTCGCGATCGGGTTCGGCGGCGGCGTTCTCAATGGCGGGACGAATGCCCTCGTGGCGGACATCAGCGCCGGTGAGCGGGGCGCCAGGCTGAGCCTGCTCGGCGTCTTCTTCGGCGTGGGCGCGCTGGGCATGCCGGTGCTCCTGGGGACCCTGCGCGGCTACGAGTACTCCACGATTCTTGCCGGCATCGGCGTGGCGCTGCTGGCTCCCGTGCTGTATTTCGGCCTGATCAGCTTTCCCGAGCCAAAGCACGCCCAGGGTTTTCCGCTCAGGGAGGGGATGACGCTGTGGCGTGACAAGGGCCTGCTGTTGATCGCGCTGACGCTGGCGCTGCAAAGCGGCCTGGAAGGCGTGGTCAACAACTGGTCGACCACGTATCTCCAGCAGGAGCGCGGCATCGATCCGCGCGACGCCCTGTTTGCCCTGTCGGCGTTCGTCGGTGGCATGACGGTGGCACGGCTCGCGCTGGCCGGCATCCTGAAGACGACGAGGAGCGACTTCGTGTTGTTCCTCGGGATCGCGCTCTCGGGAATCGGCGTGCTCGTGACCGCGTTGTCGACGGGCGTGACCGGCGCCAGCGTCGGCCTCGTCATTCTCGGGGTTGGACTGGCGGGTGGCTTTCCGCTGCTGCTCGGCTATGTGGCCGATCTCTACCCGACAATCTCCGGGACGGCATTCAGCGTCGCACTCGTCATAGCCCTGCTCGGCAACATGACGATCAACTACCTGGTCGGTGTGATGTCGGAATGGGTCGGCGCGCAGTACCTGCCGTTGTATCTCGGGGCGTGCCTGCTCCTGCAGGTCGGCGTGGCTGCCGTAGCGCTGAAGACGTATCACAGGCAGGCCGGCTGGCGGCAGGCGGCTGGCGGCTAGATCAGCGCGACCCGTCGCTTGTATTCCGCCAGGGCCGCGTCAAGCCGTTCGCGCGCCGTGGTGTCGCCGGGGACATTGTGGGACGGGTGGATGTGCAGGTGGACGCCGCGCTCGGCGAGGATCTCGGCCACGGTGGCGATGGTCATCCAGACGGTCGTGACGAAGGCCATGGTGGAGAGCGGCCCGATCTTATCCTGGTGGCCCTTCAGGTCCACCGACGCATCCATGGCGGGGACGCACGAGTCGATGACGATGTCCGCCAGGTCAAAGATCGTCTTGCCGCACGAGTGGCGCGTCACCTTCCCCTTGGCCGCAGCGGCGGAACCGCAGACCACGACGGTCATTCCCTTCTTCTTGGCCTCGAGCGCGATGTCGATGTTGACGGCGTTGATTCCCGTGTGGGAGAAGATCCACATCGTGTCCTTCGCATCGAAGTTGTACCCCTTCATGATCTCGACGCCGTAACCCTCGGCGCGCTCGAGGAAGAGGAACTGGTGGATCCCCATCTCCCCGGTGATGTGCGTGAAGAACGAGAGCGGCAGTTCGATCATCGGGTGAAAGCCGACGAAGCCGCCGATGCGCGGGTACATCTCCTCCACGGGAATGGTGGCGTGGCCGCAGCCGAAGGTGTGGACCCAACCTCCGGCCTGGATGGAGTCGGCCATGACGGTGGCGGCCTTCCGGATGCTGTCCAGCTGGGTGCGCTCGATTTCGCCCATCACGGTGCGTGCGTTCTCGAGCCATTGTGTCGCCAACATTTCCGGTTCTCCGAGGCGATGGGGACTGCCACTGCGGTCCCTGAAATTGGCAGCACGCATCGGCGCCAGCCAGCCGGAGTTCCCGGTCAGCGCCCGCCAAAGGCGATGGACGCGGTGAGCCCGACCTGCCTCCCGATGATCGGTCGTATCGAAAGCGAGGAGTGGCCCTGGACAGGCACGGAAGCGCGTTCCCAACGTTCGTTCCGGAGGGCCAGCCCCACGATGACGCCAAGCGGCACGCCAACAGCGGCCCCGCCCGCAAGGCCCCACGTGAATGCCTCACCCGCGGAATGGGGTTCCATGAAGCACGCCAGGAACCCCGTCTCCGTGCACGGCGAATACGAGATCAGCATGACTGTCCCAACGGTCAAAGACGACGCGGCCAGGGTGACGGCGAAGTTCCGACCGAACCGCCGGTGCCTGCCAAGGCTGCGCTCGAACTGCTCGACGCTGTCGCTCGGGATGAGGAGCGTGGTACCCTGCGCGTCGCTGCGCACGCGCAGGCCCTGCGGCGAGGCGGGCTGGAGGGTCCCGGTGACGATGACGCCACTGCGCTGGCGGATCCGGACACGCTCTGCCTCGTCAGGATTCGACTGACCGGCACCGCTGGCCGGCAGGATCATCGCCAAGAGGGCGATGCACGTGATCCGATTGGACATCATTGCTCACCTCACGACCGTTGAGTTTCCGGCGAGTACCGCCTGTCACACGGTCAAGGTCGGCGAGCCACCACGCCACCACCATACGTCGAATGACGTAGGCAGCAGACAATTGAATCGGTGTAACCGATGCCGGGGCCGGGAATCGAACCCGGATGGGATTGCTCCCAAGGGATTTTAAGTCCCTCGCGTCTAGCCAGTTTCGCCACCCCGGCGCTCAAACTGCGATTCAGGATCTTGATCGCGGATTGCATTCGGGATTCCGATTCACGATTCCGATCACCGATTCCGCTTGGATAATGATACGGGCAAGACACGGGGCGGGTAGCCTCTCGGCCCCCGCCCCTCTATCGACTATCGTCTATCGACTATCGTCTCTCCCCAGAAGCGGGAAACGGGACTCGAACCCGCGACCCCAACCTTGGCAAGGTTGTGCTCTACCAACTGAGCTATTCCCGCGTTCGATGAATTTTAACGGCTCGCCCGAACCCAAGCAACCGCCATCTGTCATCTGTCATCTGTCATCTGTCATCTGTCATCTGTCATCGGCCAACCACCAACCTCGATCAGCCCTCGAGTCTCGCCCCCGCATCCGCACTCACCAGCCAGCTGCGCGGCCGGCTGCCGATGGCCGCCGCGTAGTCCGCGGTGATCGAGCGCGACAGCGCCTCCAGCGCGTGCTCCTCGCCAAACACCACGGCGCACCCGCCCCACCCCGCCCCGGTCAGGCGCGCACCGCTGATGCCCGGCGACCGCATGGCATACTCCACCACCCAGTCGAGTTCGGGCGACGAGCACTCGTAGTCGGCGCGCAGCGACGCGTGCGACTCGAGCGCGAGCGCGCCAGGGAAACGCGCCCCGCCCTCCAGCGCCCGCACCGCCAGTCGCACCCGCTCGCACTCGGCAATGACGTGCCGGGCGCGGCGGCGCTCCACGTCGGGCATCTCCGCGCGGTCGAGTTGCTCTGTCGTGGCCTCGGCCAGCACGGTGACCTCGGGCGCGATGCGCTGGATGGCCGAGAGCGCCGCCGCACATTCACGCACGCGGTCGGCGTACGCCGACCCGCGCAGGCTGCGCGGCACCGCGGTGTCGACCACCAGCACGGTCTCGGCGAACGGCACGGGGCGCACCATCACCGGCGCGAATCCCATGTGAAGAGCCTGGCCCGGCTCGCCGCACGCCGCGGACAGCTGGTCCATGGCGCCGCAGGGGACCCCCACGAACTCCCGCTCGGCGCGCTGGCAGAGCAGCGCCAGCGCCACCCTGTCGGTGTCGAGCCCGAGCAGCGATTGCACCGCGAAACCGAAGGCCACCTC
>ERZ1292630.2206-Hain-H41-02um-R3-2206-length-18276-cov-6_pt1 | contig 18276 bp, 8 predicted proteins | sample MGYA00564408_ERZ1292630 | MGnify/ENA primary metagenome ERZ1292630 (study PRJEB36523, sample SAMEA6512641) | groundwater metagenome | collected 2019-01-08 | study: AquaDiva: Metagenomics assemblies of 32 groundwater samples
CGTCAGCAAGGGTTGAAGGGGGGCTTATACCGGGGTCTTGCCGGCGATCTCTTCCATGGTTTCACTGGATCGGTCGTCGTCGTCGTTTATGACCGCCTCAAATTTGTGTATGGTCTTTGAGTCACTACAGTCCCTGTATGAGTCTCCGCCCCTGGGTCCGAGACGAGGCATTTTTCTCCGTTGCTTCCCTAACGATTCGTGTTGACGGCTGCGGATTGATGTTGTCAGAGTTACAATACTGTAGACACGTGCGTGACCCCCACCCCGACCTGTCAGCCAATACGCGGAGAGATGCGCCGCCCGAGCGCATCGACGCAGCCGTCGGCGTCGACCAGAGGTGCCCATGTCGCGTCCCAGCAGCCATCGCTTCCCGATCCGTCACACCAAGCGGCTACTTCCAACGTACTGGCGTGGGGAAGAGCCATCGTGGATAGCAATCACAAGCGCAGTCCGCACCCAACCGGATTTTCCAACGGGACGCAACACCCGCCGCAAGGACGCGCCGCGGCCGCGGAGGCCGCCCCTCCGCCGCCGCCCACTGCGACTCATAGCAACAGTCATCCATGGCCGACGGAAGCGGTCGAAGCAGATGCCCCCTTGTGGCACGACCTCGACACCCGGCTGGAGCAGCGCCGTCGGGGAACGACGACTTCTTCTGGAAGTGCGCCGTCTCGTAGCGGCGCCGCCGCGTCGTCATCGCCTCCGGGCCGTCACCGTCACAACACGGCTCTGCCGCGGACATCACAGCCCCCTTTTGTCGTGCCTCCCCCAGCCGTGACGCCGTCAGAAACAGGCGGGGCCCAGTCGCCCTCGTCCCTGCCGCCCACTTCCATTCGATCGGCCGCAGCAGCGGGGGGCCCCACCGGCGGCGCGATTGCAGAATCCCCGGTGTCCGGGATGGGTTCCACACCCTCCGATCGGGTGCCTTTTCCGTCGAGCAGTTCGACGCCCCCGGACGCGAACGGTGGGCCACTGGGCAACATACAACACGGCAACGTGGACCGCAGTCGCGCCCTGCTCGAAATGGCCCGTCAGCAGCGGCTGCTGAAGGACCTGCAAGAAACGATGCGCCGGAACGAAGATGAGTTCGTTCGTCGAGAGAACGAGCTGCAGCACGTCCTCTCTTCACTGTCAGTTGGTGGTGGGACGGCAGGGCAAGGTGCAGCTGGGAGCAACCGAGACTCACCCACACGGACGGCTGCCAACAACGCCGCGGGGCAATTCACCTCTCCGCGACCAAACCGCGCCCGTGCCGGCAGCACGGCGGCGGTGGCCGCCGCGACCGGACCCACGACGTCGCCCCGTCCCAATCCCTTCCGGGACCTCAACCCGGCAGAACAGGATGGCGTGCTGCAGACCTTGCAAGGTCAACTGGAACGCCTCCACCGCGAATTCGGCGATTTGGATGAGCAGGAAGCCATCTGCGGCGCAGCGGTGGCGTCCCTCATTGACGTGCTGCAGTCCGCGAGCAGTCGCCGTGACGAAGTGCTGCGTCGCGTTGGCGAAACGTACGACGCCGCCCCCACTGTGCTCAGCACGGCCCATGCGGTGCACGCCGCGTCGTTCAAGTCCTTCGAGCACCTACATCCCGTCGTCGCGCAATGCGGTTCCAGCGGTGGCCCCGAAGCTGCCGATGAGGCGACCCGGCGAGCTCTCTCCGAAGTCGTCTCGGCCCTCCGATTGCCCACCGCACCACTCACCACGGGGCAGAAGTTGATCATGACGCTACCGGTGGCGCTTCCTTCTCGTCAGGAGTTGGAGCACACCGCGATCGCGACCGCCGATGTTTCCGCGCCCGTCGTGGCGACGAAAACCGCGCTCGGCGCACTGGCGACCGTGCTCAACGCGATCCAGACCTCGGTGGAGTCGAGCCATCAATATACGGAGCAGGTTATGCGCCACGTGGCGCAACTGACAACGGCGATGCAACTTCAAGCGGATCAGCGGTCCCTGATGGTGGACGATGCTCATGCCGCCATCACGTGCCTCCGCGACGAGCACGAACAGCTGGAGTTGGAGCGCGACGAGGTGGCCACGATGCTGCGCGCCGTGCAAGAGCGGCGATCGAGCGCCACGGAAGAGGCGACCAAAGTGTCGTTGCAGGCGCAGGAAAGTCAACGACGCATCGCCACGTTTCAGGCCGAAATTGAGGCCATGACGCAAGACATTTTTCACCATGAGCAGCAAACGGAGGCTCAGCAGCTCAAGGTGAAGGAGCTGGACGCTGAAAAGGCACAATTAGTCGCCCACATCGCGGAGGCCGACCAAGAAACGGCCAAGCTCCGCCTGGAGGAACGTGGCCTCCACGCGACCGTGATCGCGCAGCTGGAAGGACAATTGTCGACCCTCGTGAATAAGGAGGCCACCTGGCGCCGCAACTCGGAGCTCGAAGTGCTCAAGCGGGACGAAGCACAGGAAAAGCATCGCGTGCTGCACGAGCGACTCGTGAAGCTCCAAACGGACGCCAATGCCGCCGTCGTCAATCACCGGCAGGAAAATGTCTCGCTAGCCGAGGCGGCCACGCAATTGCGTTCGCTGACTCGGCAGTGTGCCTCGCTACAGGCACAACTCGACACGGCAACGACGTCACGGCATCAATTGTCGGAGGCCGCCGACGAGATTAACGAAGAAGTCGCCAAACTACAGAGTGAGCATGACCGATTGCAGCAGGAGTTTGAGTCCGTGGCCGCCGATGAGCAGCTTTTAGAGGCGGCACTTCATTCCTCGTCAGCAAGTGGGGGGCGTGGTACGCCATCGGCGGCGGCCGACCTCCACCATGCGGCGCATCTCGCAACCGATTCGACACGTGAAGCACTGCTGAAGGCGGGCATTTCGTCGGACGTGCTCAACGCGGCGTTAGGCATGTCCCCGCCCTCCCCGACGCCGCCTCACGTCGCGGCCCCGAACAATCGACGCCCCTCGAACACGGCCGTGCCCGCCGGCATAGCGTTTCCAGCAAGGCCACCCACGCCGCAAGAACAAGCGGCTCTAGCTGCGGTGCAGAGGTCGCGCAGCGGCTCGGCGGTTCTCGCGGTTGACGACGTGCCGCTCGGTGCCGCGGCGGCGGTTCAATTGCACCACGATCACGGCGACGGTCGGGAATCGGTGACCTCGTCATCGGCGAGCCGCGTGCGCCGCTGGAGCAGGAGTCAAGAACGCGAAGCCGAGGCTGCCGCGGCGTCCAGTGGGGCCTCGCGGCGTTCGGGCAACGTTCTGATCTTGCAGCCGTCATCGGCCGGATCGGGGGACAATGCCGCCAGCGCTCCGCCCCCACCGTCCGCGGAGGTGATGAGGCACATGTTGCTGCCCGTGTCTACGGCGCGGGGCCACTTGGCGCCGGCGCGCGTCTTTGGTATTTCACCTGAGAGGAGTGCTCCGCTCGTGGTGCAAATGCAGCCTCGTCAACGCGTCCCGCCCCTGACGACGACCCTCGCACCGCGGATGGCCACTGCTCCGCCTGTCCCGGTGTGGCCGCCTCCGTTGCGCAATGGTGGTCCAACGACGGCACATGTGCATAACACGCCGACATCCGTGTCGCAAGTGATGCGCACGGGGGCGGATAGTCATCACGAGTCCTCGTCCGCTCGCGCCCCCGTAGGAAGGGGTGTGTCGCGGGATCTGATTGAGCCGAGCGGGCCCCAGCCGGGACGGAGCGACAGCCAGCAGCCACCTCACGGAAGACCTCTGTCGGGAGATTCCGAGACGGTGTCTTCGAGTGGACAGCGTCCGCTCGTCGCGGGTGCGCAACTTGGGGGCCTGACGTCTGTCCGAGATGCCGGCAATGCCGCAGTCGACAGCCGTGGAGAACACTCGGCGTTTGTTGGCAGGGCCACGACGCCCCTCTCTGAGCAAGAACGCCGTCTCGCCTCCTATCGCGAAAGGAGGACCAGCGGCACAAGTCTCGCCGCCCGCGCTGCGGAGCCGCCGTCCGCATGGCTGTCTGGCGAGCAGCAGCAGCAGCGTCTCCTTGTGGAGGTCGACGACAAAGCCGTTCCCGCGGATCCGCCCAGAAGGATCAGCGCAGGATGGGATGTCCCGCCACCAGGAGGAGCCCACGGTCCTAACGGCGCCGACGCCATTCGATACCCTCGTGTGGGCACCGTGACGACAGTTTCCGGAGGCGGTCCGCCAGCGGCTCAATCGCCGAGTCGTTCCTCGTCGGTCTATTCGGCGCCGTCGAGCTCGATCGTGACGGGTGCGGCCGGCGGGGCTCAGGTGACTCAGCCCGCCGCGTCGCAAGGTGGCGGCAACCCCATGGCGTCCATCCAAGCTCGGCTGCAAGCCGTTCTGGCAAGGAAGGCGGCTTGAAGCCGGCAAGTCAAGGGAGAGGGCGCGGCCTTTCCCCCTTTCCGATGCTTCCCGTCCTCTTTCCCACTCTACCTTCTTCTCCCTTTGTACGTTACACCCTCTCGCCAGCCAAAGACAGACGTCGTTGTCTTGTTTCCCGGGGCGTTCCTTTCTCGAGGAGCGTTGAGCCACAGACGTATGATGCTTTTGTCGTCATTGGGGGAAAAAAAAATCGAATCCGGCACAATCTACGCCTAGTCCGCGTGCAGACATGTCTATCGAGATTTTCCGAGTCACAAAAAAAACCACACAACACAGGTGAGAGACATTTAGAAACGTGGAGGGGAACAGAACAACAAACTCCGGGTGGATGCAACGCGAGAGGGTGCGGCCTTTCCGTCCCCCCCCCCAAAAAAAAACGGCTCTGCCTTGGACACTTGGAGGGGGACGGTTGCCAGACCACGCGAGTAACACTTAACCCCAAAAGTTAGTGCTACCCTTTTCGTTTTCTTAAATTGCTTTCCCACGTCCCGGCGTCCCAAGCGCGCCCGCATCCGTGTTGCATGGCGTCACACGATCGAGAGGAGGACGGCGTGCTGCAGTTGCCGCCGGCTGGTCCACTCGCGGACCTACTCGCGGCATCGGTGCTGCTCCCGCGACTTGACGTCATCCGAGCGGCACCCGCTGACGATGTCGCGGCCGCGTACCGCGGGGCCGGAGCCGCCACTCCGCTGGAGGCCGCGAGGCAGCCGCCACTGTCCAGGGCCATAGTGGAAGCCACGTCGCTGGTGCCGCTCGCCGCGCAGGCGTCGTTCGCGGCCGACAGAAAGCACCGCCGGGCCGCGGGGATGCACCAATGGGTGGATGACGTCACCCGCGTCGCGTCGTCCGCCGCGCGGCGCCAACCGCAGCACGACGTGGGCGAACGACACGCAGGCCAGCAGCCGGTCACCAGGGCGCCGCAAACTGATCTCCCACATGCAGCCAAGGATGCCATGCCGATGCCGCTGCGACGCTACGGCTCGTCACCCGTGCTTGACAACAACACGGCCGTCGGCTATCAGTGGGATGGTGCCGGCGCGGCAGGGTCGAATATTGAGCGCGACGGGGCGGACCCTTCGTGGTACCCGGGAGGAGGTTACGACACAGGAAATGACCCGGCCGCACGTATTTTTGAACGAGCCGCCGAGGTCGCGGCAGAGCAAACGCGGCGGCAAAAGGCTGCTGCTCTCGGTGGCGCCCCCCGGGCCGACGCCGGTGCAACGGCCACGCGGTCCTCCGGGGCGGTGTTTTCTTCTCTATCTGCATCGTGGGTGCCACTTGATCGAGACGACACGGCCGTTCGACCCTGGCCCACGGCGGACGCCACGACCGGGGCGGCCAACGGTCCCTCGGACGACGTGCTGCCGCGAGGAGGAGGGGGTGGCGGTCGTCGTCACCGCCCATCCAAAGGCACGGTTCGATTGACCGCGGCGTACAGCAATACAGGGTTCGCATTCCACCCGGACATGCTGCTGCACGAAGCGCATAGCGACTCTGAGCCCGAACGACCCGATCGTCTGCGGGCCGCGCTGTATCACTTACGCCGATCAGGTTTAGTCGCCGACGAAAGAGGCCGCGGAGGCGCGACCGTGGCCGTGGACGGTGGGGAAGTCGACGACCGTCATTTACTCCGCGTGCACGATCGCGCGCACATCGCGAACGTCGACAGCACGGCCGTGTACGGCGCAGCCAACGTGAGCCGAGGGGGGAGCATCTACGCGGGTCGCTACACCGCGCGAGCTGCGCGTTTGGCGGCTGGCCTCGTGGTCGAAGCTGCGATGCGCGTCGCCCGCAAAGAGCTGAAGAACGCTTTCTGCTTGGTGCGCCCGCCCGGTCATCACGCCTTCGCATCCCTGGCATCTGGCTTCTGCTTTTTCAACAACGTGGCCGTCGCGGTCCGTGCGGTTCAGCACGAATGCGTCTTCGATAGTCGGCCCGATCGTTTGTCGCGGCGAACGGAATCTTTCTTGAATGACAGCTCCTCGACGGCGGTGGAAAAAACGACCGCCGGCTTGGGGTCGCACTGGTCCAAGCGCCGCTTGTTGCCAGCGACCGCACCTCCCGGGCCACGCCGGCAGCCTCGGATGGTCATCCTGGACTGGGACGTGCACCATGGGAATGGCACGGAAAGCATCTTCTGGGACGACCCGAGCGTCCTGGTGGTCAACATCCATCAGTACGGCAACCGCGCCGGTCACATTTGGCACGACGAGCGCCGCGACGCGGTTGAAAAGGAGCGCAAGAGGCAGAAGCGACGAGCGGCCGCGGCCGACCGAGTGGAGGCGCGAGAGGACGAGAACGAGAAGGTCGATCATCCCCTGGCGCCCGTGGCGAACGTCGATGACCTCCTCGGATGCTTCGATAATCAGATCGACGATGCTCCAGTCATCGGTGCCGCGGACGACGGCGAACAGCAAGTTGACCCTCCTTCTGCCGCTGCGCCGGTGACGGCACTCGCCGATGTTGCTGTTGAAGTGCCGGAGGCAGCGACGTCCGCGGCGGCTGTCATGTCGCCCGATCCTCATCACAGTCGCGCTGTAGTTCTTGCCGCGGGTTCCAGCGTCACGGACTTGAAGGCCACCCATGACGACACTGCACAGCAGGCCGCCGATCGTACTGCCAAACAGGCCGTAACTGAAACCGCCGATGAGGATGGGCCTCAACTACTAAAGCCGACACTCTCGATGGACCTGAGTCTGCTGCATCCCCAGAACCCAACGCCACAAGGGGATCTCGTCGCCGCCGCCGGCGAATCGAGACGTCCACGCCGCGAATCGGCCGCGACGTTTCTCGCCCGATTGCACGATCAGCTGAAGGCGGTTGACCAGCCGCTGGTGGCGACCGCCGGCCCCGACGCCGTGCGGCGTGGCGAGCCACAGGATGCGACGACTGCTGCCATCTCGGCGACTGACGATGTCGCGTTGCAGTACTTTGGCCGGCTCGCCACGGGCGACGAAGGGGCGACGGTTCGACGACCGAAAAAGACGCTGGCGCTAGGATCCTCCGGATCGTTGGACACGGACGATGAAAACACGGAGGATGCTTCCTCTTCGGGTAGCCAGTCGAGCACATCATCGTCATCAACGCCTGGTCGCGGCGCGACTCCGCGAGCTGCAGCTCACCTGCGTGGCGGTGCTGTCAAGAATGGTTTCGGACCTCATGCAAACGGCGGCACGACGATGGACACGCCATCAGCCACGACGTCATCACCATCTTCCTCGGCGTCGTCGGCTCAATCTTCCGGCGCTCGATCGCAGCCCTCGTTCTACCCTGGCACCGGGGCGTTGGACGACGATGGAGGCGGTGCCGGCGCCCCTGGACACGGCGCGACGGTCAACGTCCCGCTACCCTGCTGGGGCTTTGGCGACGCCGAGTATCTGTTATTGTTCGACGATTGCCTCTTGCCTTTGATTCGTGACTTTGGCCCAGATATGATCTTCATCAGCTGCGGTGTGGATAGTGCCGATGGCGACTCGCTCGGCAGCATGAAATTGACGCCCACGGGTTACTATTTGATGACCCGGAAACTGCTCGGTGTTTGCCCGAAAGTGGTGGCGGTGTTGGAAGGCGGCTACACTCTCAAGAATGTGTCACTCTGCGTGGAGGCCGTGATTCGCGCCCTGAAAGAGTCAGCCGATTGCTGCGTCGACGGGGTCATCGCTAAGGCGTCGAAACGAACTCGAGCCAGCCTCGACAGCAACGGCGGCATGGAAGGCGAGCGCCCTCCAGAGCGGCAGCATTCAACACAACAACCGCGCGGAAAGGTGATGCGATCCCGCATGCTGGTTCACCAGATGTCGCGAACCATCGACGACGTCGCCGAGCAGCATCGTTGGAAGTACCCATCTCTGGGGGGCCGTCGTTTACCTCCCTCCGTCGACGACGCAGACGAGGACGATCTGATTGGGGCGAAGAGAAGCCGCTCGCGGCACGTCGACTCCGCAGGATTCGGAAGACGACTTGACGATGAAGATGACGACGTGTTCGCCACGTATCGCCGCATGCGCCGACGGCGCGCGTTCGCTCTCGAAGAGGACGCCACCGCGGACGCCCGCGCTGTACTGCTCACGGGTTGCTCCCCGACGCTCGCGGTGGGTCGAGATGCTTACTCGTCGTCTGCGCCACACCGCTACTGGCCCCACGAACCTCCTCCTCGCCGCGCCGGCACCGATCGCGAGGACGACGAAGACGATCAGCCAGCGATGCTCATAGGTCACGGTCTCGCTGCCGAAGGCGACGAATACCCTCTCCCTGCTTTTTTGCGTCGGCGGCGCGACGCTGCCCGTTGGTACCACCTCGACGGAGGTCAAACAGCCACAGGCGAGGCGGAACACGCGGCAAGCGCACGGGTGCCGCCGCTTCCCGGCGACGGCCAAGATGCCGGCCATGGAGGGGATCAACGGGACGGCGCCCACGCGGAAACCTACCTGGCCGATGGCCGGGGAGATCAGCCCGCAACGACAGGGCGGTTCGCGGGGGCCCTCGGGCCGCCGTTGGCGGAGCGCACGCGCCGCAGCCGCGCCGCACCTCGAGACAATAGTGTGGCGGACGCGGTGGACCCACAGCGAGGTGATTCCACGCGAGTCGACGACCCGACGGCGCAAGGTCGTGCATCGCCCGAGGCGCACCCCGTCGTTGACGACGCAGCAGGGGGCGTCACGCTCGATGCAATGCCACCGCACCTCGCAGAGACGGCAGCGCCCCGCGATCGCGTGGCCCGACACGTCAGTGACTCCGTCGGCACGGAGAATCGAGCGCCCCTGGTGGCACCGCCGCCCCTGTTGGGCACGCGGAACGTCTCTCCCACGCTGATGTGAGACCGCAACACACACGGGGGTGCCGTGGTAGCTACAATCCGACGCTAGGTGCATCGCCCACTCGGAGACAACGCGTTAGCACTAGAGAAGTCTCCTTTCTTATTGTAAGAGAATAAAGAGTTGAGGGGGACGTTCGCACAGCACACTGTTCGCTTGATTGACTGTTCGCTCGTCGCTGTGTTTTTATTCGAACATCGATGTGCTGTGTTGTCGTCTTCATGCACTCGAAGAACGAAAAGGTCGTCCCTCGATCGGCTTCGCTTGCAACCCTTTTCCCCCCAGTTATTTGTTGGCCAGCGGGACATGCCGCCGAAGGCCAAGAAAGGTGGCGGAAAGGGAAAGAAAGGCAAGAAGGGAGGCGCGCAGAAAGGGGAGGACGCCGCCGACGCCGCGTTCCAGGACTACTTGAACGATATGTTCCTCGTCGGTCCCGAAACGCAACTGGCTCGCCAACTTGCTATCCGGCGGAAATTGCGTGAAGTGTTTCAGGTTGTCCAAGGAGAGCGTGAAGGTCTCTGTGACATCCATGAGCTGGGTAGCATAGTGCGGGCCATGGGTCTGAATCCAAGCGTCGCGCAATTGAAGATCATTCAAGGAATGGTCGAGGACCCGGATACGGCCAACTTCGCGGTTTATGACAAGTTGGAGCCGCTGTTAGTGGATGTGCTGACGACGAAAGAGCTCAAACACATGGTCACCGGACCGGACGGGCTGCCGATGAAGCAAGTGGACTTGATGGACCGCGAACCGGACGATGTTGTCTTCCGCGCGTTCCTCACACTCTGGGAACATGGAGGTCGGAAGACAGATCAGGACCGCTCCAAGTACATCGGCGCGGAGCCACTGCGTGAGCTCCTCACGAAAGCTGGCGTGCCCAGCGAACACTTCGACGAGCAGGAAATTCAGGAACTTTTGCAAGTCGCGGCGGATCCGGACACCGGCCTCGTCAAGGAGGAGCTCATGGGCATTATCCTCACCGAGGAGTGACGAGGGGGAGAGATGGATGGTCGTGTAGCTGCCGCGTGGTAACGGAGCCGTCGACCCTTTTTTTTTCGCCGCGCTCCAGACCCTTCACGGGCGATCCCTTGGAAGGGAGGGGTTGTCGCCCTTTGATTCCTCCACGACATGGGGGCAAACACCCTCCCAAGAGTGCTCCTCGTTTGTAGATGTACAGTGCCCGCCATTTTACTGTCCCCCTTCTCCATCCCCTCTCGCCATCCATCCCCAAGAAAGCGCGTTCCCCTTCCCCCGCCTGTGGGGGGCAATACGTCTCTTCTGTTGGCATTAAGGGGCAGCGTTGGGGGTGCTCATCGTTCTCGAATGCCTCTGTACACATGTATTCCCCTCCCCTCCCGCCACACAGCCTTCAGCAAAAGAGGGTTTTTTTGTGTCGGTCTCTCTCTCTCGTTCTCGTCCATCCCCCCACTCTAGCTGCGGTGCAATTTCTTTTTTGCATTGGGCACTGCAGCATTTTTGCCGATGGATGAGCGTCGAAGGGCCGCGGTGGCCGCGCTACCATTGGATTCCGAGCGGCAGCACTTCGGCCTTCAGCGCCTTGTCGCCGTGGTCCCTACCCGCGCCGCGACGTCCCTTTCGGGGCCGATTGCCTCGACCGGTCATCAGGTCCGGTCAAACGATCAATTTGGGGGTGGTTTGAATTCGTACAGTAGCGCGGCGATCGCCACGCCCACGTCTGTCGTTCAAGCGGCCAAGATGTGGGTTGACGCTGGTGCGGACGACCGGATTGCGAGACTGAGAAAAGTGATGCAAGCCAGCAGCTGCGGTGTAACGCCCAATACCCCGCCGGCGCTCCTTCCCTCGGTGTCGGCCACGCTTCGCGTGGGGGCAGGCGGAAATTTGACGACATCGAACAGCTTTTCGTATTGCGCCGACCGCCTCGGGCCGCTCGGAGACCGCGTAGGGCGGCATGCTGGTGACCGCCAATTGGTCACAACGTGCTACGTGGCAGAGAGCAACGAGGTGAGTGTGGCGGAACCAGGGACACCGCTATCGAAAAAAACGAACGCGGTTGGTGGAAGTAAGCTGACCGCCACGAAACGGGGGGAGGAGCCTCCCGGCGACGTGCGGCCCTCCCGCGTCGCCGACGGAGGTTCGGTCAACGGCGTCGTGCAAGTCGCCGGGGCAGCAGGATCGGGTGCCGCGCCGTTCACGCACAGCACTGCGAGCGGGTTCGCAACGGAGTCGAGTGCTGAAAAGGCGGAACGCCGGCGGCGGCGACAACAACGGCATGAGGAAAATCGCAAGACTTCTGCAGCGGCGGCCGCGACACCGGCCCACAACGGTGCCTCCGCCCCCCCCACTCCGCTGTTTCCAGGTGGCAGCGACGACTCATCGGCCTCATGGCACGTCACTCCACTGGCGCTGCTTCGATTGCCGCTTCCGGCGGAACTCTCGTCGGAGCCCCCCACGGCGGGGGTGGTGGCGGCGGCTCTGCCGCTGGACGGAAAAGAGCCGCAGTACAACGGTGAAGGGGAGCGTGGGCCACGGGCCGTCGGTCCCACGGCTGCCCCTGCCGCCATCCCGTCCATGGTGGTCGTTCCGTCACCGCGTCGGCCATCGTCGCGGACTGTCGGCGGGTCCACGGACCATTCTCCTCGGAAAATTAGAAACCCCATCGTGGAAGGCCTCGTCGTAACGACGGTGAGCGACGTTGCCTCCGAGGAGGTCAACAACCGCATCCCCGCGCCACCGCCATCTACGCGAGTTGGAACGGACATTGCCGCGACACAAACGGTCGCGGCGGCGGTCCCGCTGCTTTCTGTCGGGGAGAAGGGAGCGCCGCAGAGGTTCCCATCCACCACCATGACCGCCGCGGCAGTTGTTTTTGATGGGACCAACACCACGTCGCATTGTGATGGCGAAGACCGTTTCATGGCGATGGCGACGCCCACCGCTCTATCGGAGGCGACGACAATAGCTCGCCCGACTGAGATGGAGGCGACCAGTGTGGAAGCTGCTGGTGATCGGTCCTCGCCAACCTTGCCGGGCGCGACGATGAGCTCATCATCGCCGAAAACGGACGCCGAAAGTTTGAAGCCGGACGCTGATGGTGATCCACGGCCACGATGGGGTGAAGAGACTAAAAATCGAAAACCGCCCTTTGCAGCGGTGCCCACTCCGTTGGCGCGGCGGTTAAGCCGACTTGCCGAGGTACTGTCTGATACGACGTTGGGGGCCGCCGCTGGGGACTCATTCATGGGCCATCATCACAACGCGTCGCGCTGCTCACGGGACGGCGAGGCTGTCTCGGACACAAGGAAGGCGACACTCGCGTCGCTGATCAGGCTGAAGGCCGAGTGGGGGGATACGTCTCAGCCCAAAAACCACTCCGTCGGGATCGCGGAATCGGCTCCGCAAAGGCAGGAGGAGCCATGCACTGCCGCCGCCGGGGGGCCGGAGAGAGCGGTTGTCGCAACGCTGGTTGTCGTGGTCGCAGAACCGCTTCCGGACCACCTCTCTCATGCAGCTGTGGACTCAACAGCACGCATTGATGGTGTAGCACCACCACGTGAGTCAAGTGCAGCGCTCAACCATGGCGCTTCCTGCATTGTGGGCCAAACACAACAAAAAGTGCCGACATCTGTTCAGAAAAAAATTGGAGGCCTTCCCTCCACCTCCGTCGAGAGGGCACCTGATGCATCCCGGCGCCAGGTTGACGCGGACATCCTCTTCGCTTCACCGTTCACCGGGAGAGAAGAGTCTGCGCACGACGAAGCGAAGTGCAGTGGCGGCCACGGCGTGGTGGTGCCGCTGGACCCCCTTGACCGGCTACTTCGAACCTTCGCTAAGAGGCGTGACGACGGTGCCTCACGAGATGGCGATGGGGGGGCGCAGCAGCGGAGGGGCGCAAACGTGGGGGACGATGGACATGGCGACGACGACGACGACGTGGATGCTCGTCGTGACGACGTCGGTCAACGAAGTGCCCGGCGTGAGGAGGTCTGCCCCATCGGGCTGCGCAAACGTGACATCACGAGAGCCTGGGCAGTGATGTCGGATGGCGGCCTAGACATGTTCCCAGCCGATAAGACACCTCCGCAAACCGGCGACCTCGATGCGCGAATCGCAAGACGCCGAAGTCGCGCGCGCCAGGCCGAGTCTCATTGGGCGGCATGATTTGGGTGAGGCCCTGTCGTGTATGGATGTGACATAGGTACAGTTGTAGTGGTGGTGGTGCCGGTCTCTCCAGTTGTCCGCACTCCCCCTTTCGCCTCTGCACGCTGAATCTTCGGAGTCCTATTCAAGGTATCATCAATCATATTGTTGTTCATTGCTAGTGGTGTGGCCTAAATAACGCGCGTCGTTTGCACTACGCTACACAGCCGGCTGTAACGGTGGGGTTTGCCCCCTCTCCGAAGTGTAACGCGCCAAGGGGTCCCCTGCTGTGTGAACATGTGCGAGTGCGTAACTTTAGCGAGACTTTTGCGAAAGCTGCTGCTGTCGGTGGGCGACAACCCGCCCATTCAGACGGCCATCGACGCCGGAGCGGTGCAGCTATTGATGCCGTGCCTCCGAGGCCCGACAGTCGCATGCCAATTCGACGCTTGCTGGGCCTCGTCTATCCTGGCAAGCGGCACCAGCGCTCAGCGGCAGGTCGTCATGAGCGCCGGGTTCGTTCCAGCATTGGTGCCGCTGTTGGACTCGCCGTCCGAGAAGGTGCGGGACCGAGCGGCGTGGGCGGTAGGTCAGTTTTGCCGTTGCAGCCCCCGCCGCCGCCGCCGCGATCAAGATTTCGTCGATGAGGGCGACCCGTTGCTGCCGCCGTTGATTCGATGCGCCGCGTCTGCGGAGTCGCCTAACATCGTGCGGCACGCGATGCGCGCTTTGTCCCGCGTGTTGCGACTGAATCCGCGGGCCGACGTGGACACCGTCGTGGTGCCGGCCCTCCCTCTGGTCGCCGTGAGGCTTCATCATGGCGATACCGAAGTCGTCACCGACGCGTGCTGGGCGCTGTTCTACCTTTCAGATGCGCCGGCGTATTCCGATAAGAGACTGCAAGCCGTGCTGAACATCGAAGGGCTCGTGTCGCGCGTCGTTGAGCTCACTGCCGTTCACGACGCGACATGGCATGCTCCGGCGCTGAAAGTGATCGGCAACTTGGTGCTGGGGTCGGACGCTCAAACGCAGGTCGTGCTCGACGCAGGAGCCTTGCGGCTTTTCCCGTCCTTGCTGACGCTTCCATCTCGCTTCACTGTGAAAGAAGTTCTGCGGACACTGTCTAACATAGCGACAGGGCCGACGTCGCACATTCAGAGCATTTTTGACGCAAATCTGCTTTCACGGATCGTCGAGCTGAGCTTGCCCGGCCAGCCGATGACCATTCGCGAAAACGCGCTCTGGACGGCGAAGCAGATGGCGAGGAAAGGGACCCGGCTGCAGCAACTAGCCTTAATAGACGCAGGTGTGTTGTCGGCACTCTGCTCGGGGCTGTCGGTCATTGCACCAGAAGGTCAATCCGAATTAGAGTATCTGATGCAGCTATTAAGCGAAACGCTGGAAAAGAGAAGCGAAAGCAACGGCGAGGTGCCGTCCGACGGCGTGGCGCATCCGCCCCCGGACATCTCGACGTTTCTTGATCCAGCAGCCGCATCAGCGGTGCAGTCCGCGCAACGATCAGGCGCTGTCAAACTGTCTGGTTTGGCTATGGAGATGCTGCTGCGGCTAGTTGTGTGCTAAAACGTTGCGCTGTGTGTCGATAATTTCAAATATACGCGCAGGTGAGGCGGCATCGTAGGGCAAAGAGATTCTTGTTGTGTGCACCTAAACATACGACTGGACTGATTCAAATTCAAGTTGAAAAGGAGCATTTTGGGCTCGTTGTCCGCACCCTCTTTCTTTGGGCACTGCGTTCGTCCTCCGCGTAACCACTACTCGTTCATAGTTTTGGTAGCAACAATACGACAGCTTCACAACCTTCGTTCGATGGCACACCGACCGCGCAGGGACTTTGGCCCTACGAAGCGTCGACTTGGAGCAATACACGGCTTTCACTCGTCGTCTTCATGCGGCGCGAGCTGCCAGCCCATCGACCTGCCTGGCTACCTGCAATCCTGCGGGCAATTCGACGCCTTCGCCGACGATGCCGTACGCCAGCTCAACGGCGGCTCCTCCTTGTCGCCGCTTCCGTCGTCCGCCGCCCCGTTGCCGCTGCCTGAGAGGGGACGCGTCCTCACGGAGTATCGCATGACACTCAACCGCCACTCGTTCTTCCGAAGTGCCCTGCGAGGCTTTCCCGCGACGCGTCGGGCTGAAAAATCTGCTGCTTCCAGTAGTCCGAACAACCGCGGTGATGCGGAGACGGGAGGCGGCAGCGAAGCAGCAACGGCGGACGTGATTGAGGCCGACCCCGTCCCCACTCGAGGGGCGCATCCGTCCCTTCTCACTGACGATCCGAACGGTGTGTGGGAGTCGTTGTGGAGGCAGTTTTTGCTCGATTTTCCTCGAGAGAAGGTCAGCGTCAACGGGGAGCTGATGAACTCGCCCGACGAGTTCGTGGAGCGGCTTTCGACCCTACTCCAAAGCGTGCCGACACCCTGGCTAACGGCAGCGGTGTCCCGCGCCGCCAAGTCTGCCGTCGCCGATTCCTTTTCTTCCGCGACGTCTGATGCTGCGACGGCACAGAAGGATGACGCTGAGGGGGTGAGGGAGAAAACGGTCCCAGCACACACGACGATGGTGACATCGGCATACGAATGGTTGGCGTTCGTGGCGAGGGCGCCCGTCGTCGCGGCGTGGTCAGTTCTGTCCGCGGTGTGGCTTACCGCCTCCGCGGCCCTCACGACGACCCGTGGTGTCGCGTCTTTCCAAAAGATACTGTTTTGGGAGCGGCGAAGCGCAGCGACGGCCGCGAACGATCGGCCCACGGCGGCGGTTGTGGCGGCGCCGTCAGTCGCCCCATCCTGTGCGTCGTCGTCGTCATGTGACGTCGGCCAGACGCCGCGTTCGTCGTGTGACAGCGTCGACGACGAACGCGAAGATGAGGAGCAGAGGAAGACCGCGGCCGATGAGGGAGTCCCGGGCCACGCCGACAAGGATGCTCACGGTGCTGCTATTGCCCCAGCGAATTCCGCCGCATGCGGACTCCAGTCGGCATCAAGCGACGGGGAGTCGTCACCCCCTTGTCCGTCGTCTGAAGGCGCCGGTGAAAGCGGCGTCGGTGGTCAGGCGCGAGGAGACGAGGAGCAACAGCAGCGCCGATTCGCGACGGACTATCTCATCCGCCACATTATCCTCATGGCGCAGCAATCCGCGCTCGCATTTCCATACGAAGTACTGTGCCGATGCCACGGGCAAATCATGAACGGCTTGGTCATCGCGGAAATCCCGCACCCGGTGCCCGCTCGCGTCGGCGATGCCCGCGCCCATGTGGACGTCTCCTGCGTCATTCCGGATGATGCCGGCGACTATGACGACGACGACGAGGAGCAGACAGCGGCCGCCGCGGGCGCCGAGAAGGCGCCAACGGAGGAGGAATCCGCCACCGCCACCTCCGCCGCCGCGACGGCAGGAGAGGCGGCGTTTTCGCTCTGTGTGACGCTCTTCAAGCCGATGCGGCTGCTCAATGTGTTCGAAGCGTCAACTCAGCTGCCACCGACGAGCGTGCCGGCTTGCCCCGCTGTTCCCCATGACGGAACCGGGGCACTGCCGAATCAACAACCCGCCGTGGGAGCGGCTACTACTAGTGCGGCGACCAACGCGAACGCCGGCGGAAAAGTAGAGGTCAAGAAGTGTGGGGAAATAGCCCGGCGCTGGCGGCAGACGCGGCAGCAGGCCGTCGCGAGGGGTCCGGATGCCGCGGAGCGCGATGCCCATAGCGGGCACGCGATGACCGTGGCGTACATCGACGCTTACGTGGAGGTCGATATGCTCTGCGGGGGGCCGTCGCCGAGCGACGAAGGATGCGACGAGGCCGCGAATTCGCTGCAGATTTCGTGGCGCGTGTGGCCGAGTAAGTGAGACCGCGGTTCGCAACGGGGCAAACCACCTGTGCTGCCCGGGGGTATGTCGGGAAGCAGCCCTCGAACGACGTTAACCTTCCCTCCCCGGTTCGGTGCCACCCATTTGCATTTCCTTCATCGACTGCCTCCTTTTTCTTCTCGGCTGGATCGATCTGCCCCTCAGTCAGTCGGTGCAATGTGGCAAACACCACTTTGTTTGATTGTGCTCCACAAGGAAGCGTTGAGCAAACTGTCGTGGTGCCCCCGATCACCCTCACAGCACTCGGATGGAGGGCCGGTCGTCGCGTTGGGTGTCGCTGCAGGCACGGGTCCACCAGCAGCAGCGGCTCATCGGCGGCCTTTACCGGCACATCGCCAATATGGGGGTGCGTGTGGACCTCCGTGGTGGGGCTCTCGCGTCCCCCTCCTTCTTGGCTCCACGTATCGGTATCGGGGAGGGGCAAACCACCGCGCCGCCATCGCGCATCGGCGCGCCACGGGCAATGGCAGCATCCGTTACCTCTTCCGTCGCCGACGGTGCCGCGTCTCTCTTCGACGATGAGGCGGCGGCGGCGTGGATGGCCCGCTGCGAGCGCCAGCATCAACTCATCGTTGCGCTGCACGACTTCATCCTGACGCAACGCGCGGACGGCAGGCCCGCAGATGAGGATGCATCGACGAGCCGCCCGTCGTCAACAAGTTTGGAGGATGGATACCAACATATCGCCAATTCGCCGGGGAGTCCCACTGGCGCAGATTACGCAACACTGGTGGGCCGCGCTAGCCGTAGAAGGGCTGTTGTTGGCTGCGCCGTGCAAGCGGTTCATCCGTTCGTCGATGTTGACGATGACCTCCGTTGGGCTAACCACAGTCACAGTGACGAGGAGGAGGACGCTGCGGCTTCAATCAGCGAGGAGGGGAAGGCGGTTGCCGCAATCGGCCGTGGGATGCGGACTCCTCGGGGGGCGGCGGTCCGAATGCCAAGGCGGCCTGCCAACGAGGAGGCCGCGTGCGCTCTCCAACGACACCCTTCATTGGTGCAGCCAGGAGGGGGCAGCGAAAAGAGGGAGCAGCCTGCCGCGCCACCAAAGCGATCAACTGGACGCAGCGCTCATCACACCGCCACCCCTACCCCGACCGTCGTCAAACGTCCAGCGATCGTCGACACTCCT
>ERZ1292630.2207-Hain-H41-02um-R3-2207-length-18275-cov-8_pt1 | contig 18275 bp, 4 predicted proteins | sample MGYA00564408_ERZ1292630 | MGnify/ENA primary metagenome ERZ1292630 (study PRJEB36523, sample SAMEA6512641) | groundwater metagenome | collected 2019-01-08 | study: AquaDiva: Metagenomics assemblies of 32 groundwater samples
CCCCCCCCCCCCCCCCCCCCCCCCCCCCCCCCCCCCCCCCCCCCCCCCCCACGACCAGGACAAGGCCGACGTTGATCAAGTTACACCTTTGACACACGGAAATTAATCGGTGTTGATCGCTATCCATTTACCGGTACATTGGTTACATACCACTGACTGTGTCTCTCTCTCTCTCGCTACCACTCTAGGAAGACTAACACTGCTCGGAAGAAAAATGATCGAGGAGCGGCGCGACGTGCACACGGGGTATTTCGGCTACAGACTGTTTCCCGCGACCGCACCTGGTGGCACCGTCGCCTCTTCCCCGACGTGCGTCGCATCCGGCATCATCAGGGGGTCATTGCGAAACCGCGACGTATCAAACGTGAACGGATCCTCACGGAATCGGGACGTATCGGATAGTGTCATTGACGTTCCGCTCACAGACATTCCATGAGCCGTGGAATTGTTGGCAGTGAGGCTGACTGACGCCGCTTCCAGGGAGCGATACGCCACTTTGGAGACGCGTTTGGACAAGGCCGTGACCAAGACATTCATTTGGGCAGTGGCGGCCGAGGAAGTGCCCCCCGAACGATACGGTAAACGAGATGCGCCTGCCCCCAAGTCGGTAGAGCTTCGGGAAATGCCCCACGCGCCGAGCAATGGATGCACTGTGCTTTCCACGTCACTCTCTCGTACTGTGGTAAACAACGTCTGGATGGCCTGCGCGGCGGTCGCAATAATGTGCCTTCGGAATGTGTGGAGGTGCTCAGTGGTCCACGTACTCGCGTCACTGGGGTCCGACGAACTTCGATTGCCGCCGGCATCAGTTGGGGGACCAAGAGGCGAAACGTCCTCCACGGATTCATCGTCGACAAACTTTTCCGTTCGGAGTGGTTTGAACGTTCGCGTCTCTAGCGAGGCGTTATCCACCTGGTGCAACGTTTGCGGTTCGTCGAGGCCACGAAGCACGTAGGTGCCGAGCACCTTGGTTGAGCACATCCTCGCGATTCGTCGCAACACGTGAGGATTCGAAAACACCGCCGTGTACAGCGAATCCGTAATGACGACTTGACCCCCAGCGGCGGCGGCTTCGATCCGCGCCGCGGCGTTGACGACCGTGCCGTAGTAGTCGTACGAGTTCGTCACGGGGTCCAATACGATGCGTCCCATTCCGTAAGCGGCCCCGATGCGCACCCGCAGTCCCCCCTTTCCCCAGCACGCTTGGAATTCTCGTTCCGTGGAGGCCGCCATGTTCGCGTAGGCGTCCTCGAAGCACGCCGGCCACGGCGTAGGCGGGTGAAGCAGGTCCAGTTGAATCCGCAACATGAGCTCCATGGCCGCGACGGGTTCTTTCGTCGCGATCAGGAAGGCATCTCCCATGGTCTTCACCTCGTACGCGCCAAAATCGTTGATGCATTTTCGAATCACGGCATGGTGAATCTCGAGCGCGACGGACATCTCGGCGGGGTACTGCGACCAAAGTCGCGAACTCGACTCAATGTCGGTAAACATAATGGTGAACGGTGTCGACGCATCCTTGGGGGCCGCGGCCACGTCGCGACCTCTGCCTAACATTCGCAGGGCACACACCGCGATCACGAAGGCGCTCAGCACCACGATCACCGCCGACGCAGTGACGCTGCCGATGAAAGCAGGGGAATTGATGAAACTGAACGTATGCACGCCACACAGGAGGACAGGATCGTTGTTGCAGGTGGTCTCGCAAAGGGTCGCGACTGCCGAACCACTCGAGTGCACGTCCACCACGCCGTAGCCGGCTTTGGCCATGATCCCGCGTTCGGTGTCGCCGGTTAGCAAGGACGTCACGAAGGCGGCTCCTGCGCCCTGATGCACGCACGTGATAGCGGCAGTGCTACTACTACTAATATTGCTCGACGACGTGGTCGTCGTTGCTGCGCTTTGCTGCTGATACATTGCGTAGATGGATCCTACAAAGGGGTGCGGCGATGACACCTCCGCTGCTTTCAGCGGCACTTCAGTGCGAATGATGGACCGCGGCAGAAACCCAAGCGACCACGGGGTCGACAAGACGAGCGCGGCTAGGTCGTTCACATCTTTCGCATAGATGGTGTTATTCGCGTTTGCGAATCGGCCAGCTCCTTGCCACGTTCCAGACACATTGACTGTGATTGTTGAAGTCGTCGTCGCACGTTGGCACTCCAGAAGCAATTTTTGCATGCCGATGGTGACGATCTCCGTGGATCCCGATGTACTATTCCGGACCACGAACTGAATCAATTTGTGCTCCAGCAGCATCGTTGGATTGCTCGCCACTATCGCATCGTCGTCCCAGAAGAGGATTTGGCCCGTGAGGATACCGAGTGCCGTGCATCGGTCTAGCAACAACGACGTCGATGACGCGACCTCTGATGAAGACGACGAGGTGGGAATGTAGTACACAATGTCGACGATGGACGTGCTGATCGTGACATTGCGTATCGTCGGATTGGCTCTTTCTTGGCCGAGCGTCAGCGGAATTTCGCTGAAGCCGATGACATAGCGACCACTCAAAACGCCTGCGACGCCATCGCCGCTGCTGGTCAGGGCGTACGTGAATGCAGGCATGCTGCGGCTGATGCTCTCAGACGACGAGGAGGCGAAGGCTGCCGCGGTCGTTAGCCCAGGTGCCAGCCATCGATCCGGCGTGAACAGCTTGACGTCATTAGGAGTCGCAAACACAACGGTCGCGCCCCACGCGAAGGCGCTGCTCCCACCCATTGGCACCGGACCACCGCCAGAAGGACCGGAGGAAGAGCTGTTGCTGCTGCTGTTCGCGGCGGACGTCATGCGGCTCATCGCTTGGAACCGGACGGCATAGCGGTCGAGGGGATGAATCGAGCTGAGCATCACGGAGGCCATCTTGGCCGCCGCATCGTCGGTGAGCACAGCGGCGAGCGTGGCAACATATCGAGATCGATACTCGGAACGGTTGGCATCCAGTTCACGAAGGGACCCAATGAGGCAACTGAGGCCGACAAGTGGGGTCGCGAGGATCGCGGCGTTGGCCGGCTTCACGGTCAAGGAAGTCGCGTTCAATCGATACGCCGCGAGCAACGGATCGACCGTGCTGAAGGCATCGTAGCGGATCGATGAGGATGAACCACTTCGGCCGCGAGACAATGATATGCATGTTGCCGATGACCCGGCGGCGGTCGTGGTTCCGGCGCTCCGTGCGCTCATCGACGAGAACGTGTCATCCGTCAACGCAATCGACGCAACGTATGGCCCCGCCGCCGTTAAAGGCGATGCCAAGGACGACGGATCGATCACTCGAACGTGTGGGTGCGAGGTCACCGACGTTGGATAGTCCGAAGTGAAAAGCAGAGTCGTTAATATGACCTGTCCCGCCCAGGAGTCCGCTCGTGGCAAGTACACGACCAGATCGGACCTTGGCAGCTGTACAACCGTCGTAGTGCCGGTCTTCGACAGTGAAACTACGACGCTTACGTTTACTGAGTCAACGCTGCTGTTCCATCGCAGCAACGCGGCCAGCTCCGACAGGGTCAGAATCGGCGTCGTGGACGGGTCGATCGCGTCGTCCAGAAAGCCGGTCTGTGACCGCATCGCGGCGATGAGGCCGCTTCGATTGTGTACTGTCCACTGCACGCACAAGGGTGACACGGCGAACGGAACTACTTGAAAATAGTTCGGAGAGAACGCTCCCTGCGGAGACGTCGCGTTCGACGGCGTCACAGGACACTGAAGAAAGTAAGCGAAGGGGATTGAATTCTGCCTGAGTAGGCTATCTCGGCAATCTGTAGCGTTGAAACACCACGTCCCGGAAGCTGTTGCATCGAACAGTCGCATCTGCATCCCTGAAGTGTATTCCGGCGACAGTTGGTAGTCGATGACGTTGGCAGCGCACAAACTCAGAAACACGACGTGCAACGCGAAAAGGTTCAACGTGCAAGATACTATCGAAACAGACTCGAAACCATCTCCTTTGACGTACCGCATTTGTTTGATTTTTAACGAGTGAACGTTACAAAATTTGACTGCGAGGAAGGAAACGATGCTCATTTTTTTTAGCTCTGCGCTGCTGAATTGACCTTGTAACTGGTTCTGACTTCGACCAACACTAATAAGACTACTGCGCTGTAGCCAACGACAAACTAATACTTGCGCCAGATGATACTCCTCGGACGGCGCTTTCGGTTTCCTTTCGGCATTCCATCGGCCGCGAACCAAATGAACTCCGTGACGGCGGTCACGGCGACGCGTTGGCCATGGTCACAAGCGACGACGACCGGGCAGCTCATCATTTTACCCAGCGTCTCGCGGTTGTCAATGTAACCTGCCCATGCGATGCCCCCTGGCCGCAGCACCCTCATCAGGTGGTTGATCGTGCGGCACATATGGCGCAACGGCACGTGCGCAAGCGCGCCGAAGGCGATCACAGCGTCCACACTGTTTGTGCGCAACCAGCTCAAGTCGGTTCCGTCCGCGTGACAGAACCTCGTGTGACGGCTCAGATGCTTGTGATCCTCTCGACTGACATTCACGGCCGCTTCCGTGAGATCGATGCCCAGCCCGAAGAACCCTGGAGGGTCAACGACCGACGCTGCTCCTGCCGTGATTGTCGTCGCAAGCTGCGCCATTGTGACGCCACATCCGCAACCCCAATCCAACACTAAGCTATCCCTGGTCACATTCGTCACAGACACCACCCGGTTTAAAATACGGTTGTGTGTTTCTCGTGTGAGCTCCTTCCACATCATGCCCTCTCGCTTGCGGCAGCGACTTGAGTAGAGATTGTACTTGTAGATGATCCACGATCGGCGGTGGTCGATGTTCTTGGTGCGGTTGTCTTCGTCCTCGTCCACGGCCATCGGTGTGAATTGTGGACATGGAACGGATTGCAGGTAGCTGCGTCGAAGTTGATGATCTTTCTCCACTTTCTCGACCTCTTCTTCACCGCCGCCGCTGCGTGGCAACTGAAGAGAAGAAAGCGACGGTGCTAGCAGTGTGGATCGCTTGCTCTTCGTTGCTCCCACGGGGCGACACGAGTCGTCCACAAATTCCTTTACGGCATTGAGAGGCACGCCTAAGGACCGCAGCCGACGGAGCTCCGGGTGGAGGCTTGCCGTCGGCCCCTCTCCCCCTTCGAAGGAAACCCTCTGCGGCGAGACGGGGGAGGCCGCGGCGAGTCGACGATCCAAGTCGTCAACGCGTATCGCGGCGCCGTCACGATCGTTGCCCACTGGTGGCGCGGACAGATGTCGTTTACGCGCACGCAGCGACGACGGGGATGATGCTTCGCCAGAAGACACTTTTATGTCTGCCCTGTTTTGTTGGTCTTCGTGTCCATTGGAACCGACCCCTCCAATATCATCAGGGGTCGACCCCCTTTGTTTGGACTCACCCGCGCCTGCCTCATCTGACTTTGTCGATTCGTCGGGAGTCAACCGAATGGAGGGCTTCCGATAATGCGAAAAGAGGAGAGGTGCGAATGTCTCAGCCGCGAACGTGACGATCACAAACGTCGCGACAAAGACGACCACAGCCTTAACGAGCGTGTGAATCGCCGTGCCCCCGAGGGAGGTGGTCGAGGAGGAGGCTGTCGGTGGTGAAGGTGGCCTGGACGAGGCACCGCCGCCGCCTCCGGTTGGCAGCACCGCGGATGGCAGCGACATATCTTTCCCCTCTTCCCTCAGCTTGCCCGTTCTGTTTTTTTCCCCCTGGTCCTCTTTGATCGGTTAAAGGTTTTCTTTTTAACTGCCGGAACGGGGTAGCAACGCAACGATTGGGGATCTGACCGGGTGAAAGATGTGAAAAGAACCTGACTCACGTCGCGGCTTAGCTTTTCGAGAAGGTTAACCAGTTGTTTTGGAGGCGTTTTGAGGGGAGAAACAAGTGCCGTTGAAATGCGGGGTGTGTGAGTGTTGCAAAGAGGGGCTGCACCGCTGTTCTACCGTTCGGACTTCAAAATTGGGATCTCTCCGACATGGGAAACTCCCCCCCTCTCGTTGCTCTCGTCAGGTCAGGAAGAGGAAAGCGGGATTCGATTGTGCGGACGTTGAGCAGCCGCTGCGGCGGCCGCCGCTTTGCACACCGGGCACCCCATGACTTCGAAGCACTCCGCGTGGAACAACGTGCCACACTGGGCACAGGCCTCACCATTGTCAAAGAAGACCACGCGGTCAGGGACGTGCCCCGACGATGCCGCGCAGAGGCTGCACTTGGATATGCACTTGCTTCGGCAATTTAGCTCACAGATGGCGACGTGGTCGCGACCACGAGATAAGAAATTCTCCAAGAGCAAGACCAAGTTGTTGGCTTCTGAATTGAGATTGGGCCCGCCGACGTGCAACAAGGCACCGACGGCAGAGCCTAGCAGTGGCAAACTATTCGCCCCGCCGCCACTACCCCCAGCAAAGCTTCCACTCGCCGAGAAGCTGCCCCCTGCACCGCCGCCGGCGCCACCATTCTCCATGTTGTTCATCTTCGACAGATCCGCCAACGAGAAATAGTTCTGTCGCGTCACGTGGTAGTCGTAGAGCTTGTCCCCAAACTCCATGATCGCGTCGCCGCATTGGCTCAGCACCGCCTGCAGCTTAGCGGCTTTGCCCCGGAGACTGTGGATTTTTTCCATGAGCGGGCGCTGTCGGATGACCTGAGGTAAGGTTGGATAGTAGAGCACGGGCTTGTCATACGTTTGAGTTAGGAAGTCATAGTCGCGGTTGCAAACGTGCATGGGCGTGAAGTCCCAGCGAGCAAGGACTTTGAACGGTAGCACGGCAACCTTGTTGGAGTGGCATTTGTGACAGTAGATCCCTCCACTGTAGTGGCATCGACGAGGCTTTTGCTGCGCGGCGAGTTGGACGGCCTTCATCAAGGGGTTCGAGCTTGCTTCTTGCAAGGGTTCGCGGCAATCGGCACAACGGTTTTGCTGTTTTTGGAGTTGAACCTCTCGTGGAAGCTCACAAATTTCGTTGACGATGTAGGCGCGGTTGGGGTCCATCGTGCCATTGGGCGGCGGCGTGTCCAATACGGCGGGCACACGAGTGGCTCGACCTCCGGGCGCGGCCACGGCCACACCGGCTGAGCCGGCGGCAAATGGCGCCACGCCTGAGGCGGTGCCGCTTGTTCGCGGCACGGTCGTGCTGGTCACAGACGGTGGAGACGCGGATCCCGCCACCGTTGATCCCACCATTAACCACTCCGTGTCTGGCCTCGAGACGGTCGTCAGCTTTCCTGGGGCGGCACCGACGACATCGGACCCTGTCTTGTTGATAAGCCGGATCATCTGGGGCAAGAGTTCTTGCACTCGATTGCGGTCCACCTCGACGTGAGCGTCCTGTGCTTCCTTGATGATGGTAAAATGGTCGTTGTACAGCGTTTTCAGGTTCCGGAGGATCGACACCACGGCATCCAGTCGCTCCGCCATATCCTCAGATTGTTCCTCGAGCTCTTGCTCCCTTCTGCGATTGCGCTCGGCGCTGGCCTTATTCACGCGGTCGCGTTCAATGAGGACTCGTTCGAAGTCGACGAGTTCGGAGAACGACATCATGGGTGACGGCGCGTCGGTTTGCGTCGACTGCGGGATCAGGGGCAGCCGAAGTAGCGCCGCGGCGGCGGCGGCGTCCGCAGCCGCCTTTTCGCTTCCCGTCGAGCCGCCATCGGCGCCGTCGGCTTGAGACCATGCATCGGTGAACGTGGCCACGGTTAAGGGCACGCCCGTATGGGGGTCCAAAAAGCGGCCGCTGGATGGGTCGACGACGTAGAACTTCGACGGGGGAGCGGAGTGTATATGGGACCCGGCGCGGTGGACGGACGACGAGTGAGGCCGTTTGTGACCGGCGGCCGTATCCCCCCCGGCACCGGCGGCGGCGTTGGGATCGTCCAACGCTCCTCCCAGTTGACCGTTAGGGAAATCGTGGACAGAGGATGGCTTGCTTAACGAGGCGGCGGCGGCTTGTTGCTCGGCGGCCGATAATTGAGGCTGCGATGTGGCGCGCGCTCCGCTGCTTCCCCTTTCGCTGGTGGTGTTCGTGGGGACGCAATGATCGGTCATAACGATTGCAACGGCCGATGTGCCACTCGCCGAAGATGAATCAGTCAGCACCGACAGGCTGCGGGCAGCAGGAAAATTGCCCCCGGCTCCGTCAGCTTCCAACGTTTCGCTCGACGCCGTTTGACTAATGGATAGGGGCCCTCCTAAGTGCGCATTCGGCGAGGCCGCGCCGTGAGGCGGCGGGGGCCGGTGCCGAGCGCCAACAAGCGACTTTCTCGCAGCGCCCCCTCCTGCCGTGCGTACCGATCGCCGCTTTATCACCTCCACTCGCTCGTTCTCCAAATCAAAGAGTTGCAATGCGCCCACGTCGAGGTCGTACAGATTCGGACCCATGGTGCCGTGCATGCCAACCTCGGTCACAAGGAGCAACAATTGTTCGCAGAAGTGCGCGGAGTGTAAGTATGAGGCATCGGTAAAAAAAGCGGTGACGATATCGGGCATCGCGAGAGTCCGCTGCAGTGTCTCTTTCAAAGCATTGGGTGTGTTGAGGGCGCAAATGAGCCAATACCGGAACGATTCCACTTGTGTCGCGAAGGTCTTGCCCCGTGCGCGAGTGAGCGGGCCATGTGTGGTCGGTGCACTGGGAAGTTGATCCAGGGCCAGTTGAAGAAATCCGAAACAGCCGCCTGGCTCGCGGGTGTCGGTGTCGAGAATATTGTCCAAAGCGCACAAAAGGCGAGCCACGACGGGTTCCTGAGTTTTGAACACGGCGATTCCGCAGTCGCGGCAGGCGCCTAGTTCCTGCACGGCACTGCGGAGGCTGGCCAGGCAAGGCGGTTCACTGTGCATCGAGATTTGTGTGGCTGGTGATGTCTTTTGGGTAATGATCAGCAACATTCGACAACGTAAAGATGTCAAAAAAACACGTCAGACAACGTCCGACATGATTGGGGGGTCGTCGTAAAACGAACGATCTGGTTACGCAATGTTCCACCAATGTCCCCTTCGCCGAGTTTGTTAAATTAGGAAACAACCGCAGCAGCAGCACCATACTTTAAAAAAAAAAGAGAGATGAAGCATCTTCCATCTTCCTTTTGCGCTCGAGCGACGACTTCTCTGGATGCTCACGCCGGGTTGGTCGCCTTTTCATCTTGGAGTTGAAATAGGTAGCGGATGCGCACCTGGCTGCTCTTGAACACGATGTACTCGTTGGCGCCCATAGGGTACGCCGATGGCGCGTTGCCGAAGTACGCACCGCCGCTTCGTAGCTTTTCCAAGTGCGCCGCCGTTGGCTTCTGCGGCCCCACGGGACCCAAGGGGACGACCGCGCCATTGTTGAGCACCACGTCAAGTCCGGATTGCGGCGCACTCTGGCCAAACGCCTTCACAGAGTGGAAGCCATCGGGGAGCGCCTCGCGATACACCGGCGACACCTCTTCCACGCTGTTGCCAAGGGCCACTTCACAAATCAGCATGATCGACGACTTGCCGATGCGATGGGCGTATCCGAGCGACTTGGAGGCCAAATCGGCGAAGTAAATGCCCTTCCCGAACGCGTACCCCGAGACGGGGGCCGAAGGAGGCGCCACGCAGAGACCCATCGTGAGGATGGAGAGCACATTGGTGGACGCCGAGCCATGCCACAGCAGGCGCCGGTTGCCAATATGTCGGCAAAAGGCCTGCATTTCCTCCGCTTCGCCCCGGCGCTGCACGCGGAAAATGGCGTGCACCTTTTGATGCTGAGCATGGTCTGGGACGCTGTTGTGGAAATACTGCAACAGCGTGTTGAACTCGGGTTCGTCCGCGCCCTTGCGATCCAAAGGATAAATGTCGGTCTTGGTGGCGGCGAAAACGTATTCCAATGGGTGGTACGTGTCGAGCCGCGCCCGCGCTCCGAGAAGCAGTTGGCTGGCCGACTCAAGGTCCATCATCACTTTTAGCTTGTCCCACATCTGTTGTACGCCATTGACGTTAACGGGGGGCGACACCTTGTCGTGGGAGAATTCAGCGTGAGGGATGAGCTCGTAGTATTCGTTGGTGAGCTCGGCGACTTTCTCATGGCGCTCCTGCCGGACTTTGACGCGAGTGGCGTCGTTCGGAACCGGTGCCTGTAACTCATCCTTGATGAGGCCGAGGATTTCAAGGCCTCGTTCGAGGGTCGCCCGTGGCAGGCGACCTAACGGGAAGGCGGACGCTTGCACGCCGGTCATCTTGTGCTGCTGCGTCATCGAGGTGACGTCGGACAACTCGGCAAGTAATTCGGCGACTGGCTTCGACATTTTGAGCGGTTTCGCCGCGAGCTCTTGCGGCGTGAACGGCCGCAAAACGTTGGACAATTCCACAGGTCGGTGCGCCGCAATGTCGTGATAACGCCATTTTCCAGGCACTTTGGCAAAGCTCGTCCGCATCGACCACTCGTTGCTCGTCTTCTGCTTAAACAGTGTTTCGAACTCTTTCACGGCGACGGCCGCGGTGGAAAACGGTGTGGCTTGGAACTGCCCTTCTTGCCCGATGCCACCGTAGCGCGTCCACAAAACCCATACGCCGCGGATCGTGTCGTGCAGGACTTGCAACTTGTAGAATAAGTTGAGGCCCATGGCGCCGTAGGCAACGTCGACCTTGGTCATGATGGCGTCGTAGTCCGACCAAACAACAACGACGGTTTTTGCGCTGTCGCCTTTGGCGACGAAGTACTTCGGGTCGACGAGCTTTGGTTCGGCGGCGGCGGTTGCGGCGGTTTTCGCTGCCGCGTCCAACGACGCCAAGACGGCCGCAGAGTCTCGTGCGACGTCCACCACGGCATGAGAGCGGTCCCAAACCGCAGTGGAAATTATTGATGAGATTCGTGACATGGCGGGCACCGCGATGCCAAACGACTCGAACACGGAGGCGAGCGTGGTCGTCGACTGGGGAATGGTATATTCCGGCGCCGTGTAGCCCTGCTGATCTCGCAACGTGGCCTTCGCGCCATTGGTGAGGAGCAAGCGGAGGATATCCACATTTTCAAAGGAGCCGAATGGCAGCGGGGACACGACGTAATGCAGCGCGGTGCGGCCCACGTTGTCGGTTACGTCTAGGTTCGCAAGTTTGGACGTGCAAATGATCTCCACCGACGTGGTGTCATTGTTGGTGATGGCGATGTGGAGGGCTGTGTGGCCGGAACGATTCTTCAAGTTCACGCCGAGGTCGCGGTCGCTACGCAGGAGGAGGCGCAGGGCCTCGTGTTGACGTTGACGAATCGCCTGCATCAGTAAGGTGTCGCCTTCGGAGTCCTGAAGGTTGAGCGCGGCACCTAATTGAATGAGCAAAACCACGGTTTCGAGGTCCCCTAACGACAAACAGCGGCTCACGCCGTTTTGGTAGCGCCATGTCACGGCATCAGGCGCGGCCTTGCTGTCGCTGCCGCCCGAGGGTTTCGTAGTATTCGTGGCGGTGACTTCAACCTCGACCGAAAAATCGGGAGAGGCACCGAATTCCTTGACAATCTTGGTGACCATGGCGCGGCGATCCGCATTTAGTGGTAGGGTCGTGAACCAGTTGGACAACACAGTTACGCCTTTGCTGTCACGATGGGCGAAATTCGCCTTGGCCTTGTGAAATTGCTGTAGTTTCCGAATGTTTCCTGCTTCCACAAACAGGATCGGAGTGCGACCGTTCATCGACACGGCGTTCACATCGCACCGCACTTCGTTGACTAGGCAGTCAAAGATATCTTGCAGAGGTTCGGCGGTTTTGGCCATGAAGTGCAACAGTGACCAGCCTTGCTCGTCCACGGGCCCTGCCAGCTGTTTCCGATCCGCAGCGGGTAATTTATCGATCAAGCCTTCCGCTAAGTCAACCAGCCCCACCTTGATGGCATCGGCGATGGCCAACCGTTTTGGAAACCCTGCTTCGAGCAACAGGTAGCACACGCCGTTCCATTTCTGCTGCATGGCGTAGAGGCACGCAGAAATTTTGGTCACCATTTTCACCTTCTTCTGCGTGACGGAGTCGAGCGGCCATGAAACCTGATAGGCGAATAATTCCCCATCCAGTTTCTTTTTCAAGGCCTGAACGAGCATGCAAACGAGATCGGTTGCGCCCGCCAGTAGACCTGCCGTGATGGGGACGTTGCCATCCCCATCCGCGATGGATAAGTCGGCGCCTTTGCCCACGAGCAGAAGCGTGGACGTCACTGCTTTTCGTACGACGGCGCACTTCAACGCGGTGTTGCCCTCCTTGTCGCGGGCGTTGATGAGGTCGAGAGGGTTGCGGAAGCGCGGAATGAGAGAGCCAACGGCTTCGATGGGATCCGTGGAGGGTCCGGTAATCTCACCATCGAGGTCGACGAAGCAATAATGTAAGCACGTTCGGCCCAGGTTGTCCACCGCCATGGGATCCGCGCCATGGCTAAGTAGGCCTTGCTCAAACTTGAACGTCGCGAAGGCCTGCCTGCCTCCGAAGCTCAGCGCATAGTGCAAGGGGGTACGGCCAAAATTGTCACGCCCGTCAACTTGCAACGCCTTCGCCGCACCCGAACCGAGAATGAGGCGCATCCAGTCATCGTGACGGAGCGCGCAAAGGCGATGCAATACCGTTCGCCCTTTCTTGTCACGGAGGGACAGAAGAGTCGGTGACCCAATGGCAGTGCGCAACAGCGTTTCCGCCATCGGCGACTTTGCGAGGACCGCCTTCATGATTGGCGTCTCGCCGTTCTCATCATCGTCGCCCGCCGCACCACTGGCACCCCCCCCATGATGCGCAAGAAGCCGGTTGCACACGGTCACCGCTTCCTCCGCAACCGTTTGGCTCAGCACCGCGACCGCGAGTGGCGTGTTGCCTCGGATGTCGCGGGCGGCTGCCGCGGCCTTTGGCGTGGCGCTCAGCAACGCGTCCAGCACGGGAAGGAACTCCGGCGTCGCCTTGAGGCACGCGGCGAAATGAAGCGCCGTCCACCTTCCGAACCAATGATGCGTGAGGTAGAGTTTGACCGGCGTCGGCGGCAGCTTCTTGGGGTCTTCGTCCTCGAACGGCGCGAATCCCGCAAGACTCGGCTTCGACGTCACGGGAGCCAATTGAGTGCACATGCGAGGAATTTGTGGCGCCTGATTCGTCGGTGGCGTGGGCGGCGGGGCCCCTGCAGTGACCACCGCTGTCGCACCGTTCGGGACAGTGGTCGAACCGTTGGGGATGACGAAGGGACCGCAGCCTGTCGTGAGGGACGCGGGTGCCAACTTTCCCGCGTACTGCAACACCACAATGACATCTCTTACCAGAGACGTCGCCTTCGCCTTTGCCTCCGCGGCTGCGCCGACGCTCTGTGAGATGCCAATCAGAGTCGACATCAGCCGGTGGATGGGAGTCATGCCGTCATTGTCGTACGCCACGAAGAGTTGCGCGAGCGCCGCTTTGCCAATAATGGTCTCATCCACGAGCTGCAACGTGAAAGGGGTGGGTTGAGCCAAGAGGTGATGAAGGACCGTGCGACCCTCCGCGTCGACAAGGGTGACGCTGGCGCCGTGGTTCAACAAAAAGCGTACCATTTCGAAATTTCCTTTCTGAAGAGCCACCAGGAGAGCTGTTTCCTTCGTGGCGTTTTGCGCATTGACAGTGGAGATTCGCTTGTCCGCCGGTATGGCGTCAATGAGCAGCTTCGCCACGACGAGTTCGACGTTCGGACGAGCGAGTTGGGCCTTGACGCGGTCGATTTCTTGTTTCACGATGCCAATGGACACCAAAGCGGCATTGTGAAGTTGCCCTGTGAACATGCTTCGCAAATGATATGGCAAGGGCTTCTCGCCAGCGTCGAAGGCGGCCCCACCACGTTTGGCTGGTGGCTTTCCAACCGCCGTCGAAAAGGGGTGAACCCCATTTCCCTCATCGGCGTCCTCGTTCTCGTCCTCGTCCTCGTCCTCGTTTTCGTCCTCGTCCTCATCCTCGTCCCCGTCTCCGTCGCCACCGTCTTCATCGTGCCCTCCGTCCTCTCCATCGCCATCGCCGTCGTCGTCGTCGTCGTCATCGCCGTCCTCGTCCTCGTCACCGTCCCCGTCATCGTCGTCGTCGTCGTCTTCATCGTGGCTCGGCTTTCGGAAAGATTTCCCTCGCATGGGAGAACCCGCCGGGCTCATCGCCGTTGGCGTCGCCGAGGCTTGCAGCGCCGCGGCCAGCTGCGTCAAGCCAAGGTCCTTGCCATCCGCGATTTCGCGCGCTTTCACCTTCGCCTCGAGCCCTTGCAAGTAATGACGCAGGATATTTCGCTGCGTGTCGCCGTTCTGTGAGGCTGCGAGTAAATGCAAAGCAGTGCTGCCGTCGGCCTTCGCCAAGGTGGGATCCACACCCAAGCTCAAGAGGTACGTGACGTGAGCCACCATCTCGGGCAATCGCCCGGTGTAGTCGGCTTCCACGACGGTATGCAGAATCGTGTTGTACTTGTCGTCGCGAAAGTTGACGTTGATGTCGGAGGCGCACTTGGACAGCAAGTACTTTCCACACGTGGAACTGAACCCGCTGAGTACGGCGAGGCCAAACGGGGTCATCTTCCAGCTTGTCTCGGCGTTCGCCTGTGCGCCGCATTTTTCGATGAGATACGCCAGGCAGTCAATGTGCCCGTAGGCGGCCGCGTAATGAACCGCCTGATTGGCGCTGCTGTCGCTCGCGGCCGTCTTGGCCCCACGAGACGCGAGATAGGACAAAACATGCAGGTGGCCACTCTTGGCCGCAATTAAGAAGGGAGTCCGCTTGTGGCGATCTTTTACTTCCAGCGACGCTCCCGCACCGAGTAACAGCTGCACGATAGGAACGGATCCGATGCGCACGGCGAGATGTAACGTCGTGAACCCCGTGCCCTTGATGTTCTGTTTGACCAATTTCTTTTTGGCCTCCTTGTTCGGCACGGCGTCGAGAATCGCAGCGACGGCGTTCGCCGACCCCGTGGCGATGGCTAAAAGTAGCGGCGTGCGGTTGGTCCTCGTCTGCGCATTGAGTTGCTGTTCGGTTTGCTCCTTGAGTAACAGACGAAGGTTGTCCGCGCGGTCCAGCGTGGCGGCGACGTGCGCCGGGGCTAACTTGTGATAACCGGCGGCTTGCCAGCGAGAAAGGCCAGGAACTCCTTCGAATAGTGTGGTGAGCGCCGTCGTCGTCTTGGAGGCCGCAGCGTAGTGCAAGATGGTCATCTGCTGATTGTCCGCGACCGACAAAGGTGGCGTCGTGCCCGTCAATTCGGATAGCATCGCCTTCAAGCACGCCGAGTTGGGATTGATGCAGGCATAGTGAAGCGGTGTCGCGGATTCCACGCCCTTCTTCAGGATGGACGCTTGCACGTTCTTTGCTTCGGGGGGCAAGACCGTCGTGCTCGGATCGAGGGCCAACAAGTGAAACTTTCCCGTTTCCAGGCCTGCGTTGAGGCCCTTGTCCTTCAGGATCCGCAGCACCCACTCCGCTTCGCCGCAGCGGGCCAAGTTACCGACGTGCATGTACATATCCGCGTGCGCGCTCTTCTCGTCCGACACCGTTGCTGTGGCATCCGCCGAGGTGATTCCTTTGGCGACGGCGTCGGCTTCGCGCTTTTTCGCCTCCTTCACCATGATGTCATGCAATGTCACGGCAGCCGCCTCGCTGCAGTCCGGACGCCCAAGTTGCCTCTGAAACAAAGGTAGGTACTGCGGCGACGGTTGCCAATTGTCCTCGTTGAACGGAGACGTAAACGCGTTGCCCAGCTCGCGGCTGCCTCGACCCGCGGCGAGGTTCCTCACGTGTCGTCCAAAGGTGTTAAAGCTCGCCGTGCCCGCGGATTGCACGCGCAGGATGGAACCCTTTGGCACCGCGACGCCCGTTCCCCAAGCGCGGGAAGCGGCGGAGTGGTCCTCATCGTGCAGTATGGTACCGTCAAAGAGTGACGTAAAGGTGACCGCCTGCGCCATCGAGCCAAAAGGACGATACGGCGCCGCCGCTGCATTCGTGCCGCCAAACTTGCTCGTTGCCAGGACCTCGAGCATGTTAGGGTCGGCCTTGTCGACGATGACGTGCAGGGGCGTCATGGTCGTCGACGCCTCGGAAAAGGCACCTCGTGACGAGGTCTCGGCATCTGGCACGCGCGAGCACGTCAGCCACTTGACGTGCTCCGGGGAGGCGAGCACCTTCTTGAACAGCACCACATTGCTCGTGAGTGCCGCGCGCATCGCTTCCAAGTGGCTTGTAGGGTTGAGTTCGTTGCTGGTGGCGTATAGTTCGGCAGGTTTCTCCACGACTTCCAACGCGGGGGGCTTTTGCTTCTTCGCCGCCTTGGGGGCCTTCGGCGGCTTAGGCGCCTTTGGTTCGCGAGTCCGTTTCGCGCCCACAGCGGGCTTCTTGGGCGAAGGCTTGGGCGCCTTCGCTGCCGGCTTTGGTCGGGGTGGTGACGCAGACGATGTGCGCTTGGGGGACGGCTTCGAAGCCGCTGCCCGGCCTTTGCCCCGCGCCCGCTTTTTACCAACTTCTCCATCGTCGTCGTCGTCGTCGTCACCATCTTCGTCCGCCTCGGTGCTCGCCTTGTCATCGTCATCGTCATCGTCATCCTTGTCAGTTTCGGTTTCTCCACTATCTTTCTTCTTCTTGGCCGCTTTGGAGGTTTTCGGTTTCGGTGCCGCCCGCTTCTTCGCGGCGGCAGTCGGTAGCGGCGCAGCACCGCCATCGTCCTCGCTGGCATCACCATCTTCGTCGTTGTCGTCCTCTCCGTCTTCCGACGATGACGTCTGCTCCTCGCGGACTTTCGTCTCCTTTTTGTTTGTGAGTTCGTCGTTGATCGCTTGCGATACGAAGTAGTCGAGAATCCATTGGAGCGTTGGCCCGGGAACTTCCCCGCGACCCTTCAGTTCGACCGGGCGCAACACGTTGCGAGGGGACACTTCGATCATCACGGCGGGCTTCGTCGGATGGTAGTTCAAGTTGTCGGTTTGACGATAAAGACGCGCTTGGAAGGGGGTGTCGCTGTCCACTACGTCCTCGGAAACGCTCTTTGCGCCAACTTGCACGAGAAGCCACCCGGTGCTGGACAGAGTGCTTTTCACGGCCAGCAGGCTACCGGCGCCCCACTTCAGGCGCAGCTCGCGATCCTCCATCCGTTTGCGATCTTCTTTTTCTTGAAGACGAGCGCGAACACGACTTTGCATCGTCGATGCGTCGCGTTGAAGGGCGCCGCCACCACTGGCAGAAGCGGACGACGACGCCTTCCGGGAAAGGGCAGCGGAGGACATGAAGAAAATGAAGATGACGCTCGCGTTGCCGTGTCAATGGACGTCGGAGGTGGAGATGATTAAAAGAAAAGGGAGAAAATAATTTGGCGCCCGAAAAGTGAAACGAATCGTTAAAACCGTTCGAAGGAGAGGGAACGAGAGAGAGAGAGTTGAGAAAGCGAATGAGGGGCAACTGCTGCTCGGGTGGGGCGAATCAACGCAAACTTGCCATGAAGCATGGAATGCCATATTTCCCCTTTCAAAATAGCGGTCGGAGGAGTTTGACGGCGCGCCGGAAAAAAAGTGCGCGCAGGCAGGCCACAACATTGCGAGGCGATGCTTTTTCGGACGTTCGTCATCGCGATAAACCGCTCCACCTCTTTGCTTCTGCTGTTGGTCAAAGGCCCCAGTGTAAGAGGCCCCATTGTTGCCGCATTGGGACACGAACAATTATCAAACAAAATAATATCCGTGATTAAAAGGAAAAGGAAGGATCAAGGGCCGTACAATTGCGATCGAATTCATCAAAAAAATGTCAAAAGGGAGAAAAGTGGAAGTGAATACCACACACGACTCTTCTCGGCTCTCCTGGATAAGTTTTGACTTCCAGAGATGGGTGAGTATGAAAAAGCCCGCCCATGTGTTGCTTCAACGGCGACGTTGACGACTCTTGGCACTCGTGACAGGGGCCTTCTTCGCAGTCACGGATCCCCCCCGCTTTTTGTGCTTCTTGGGCGACGAAACCGCCAGCTTCCGTTTTCCGTCGTTGGTGTTTGCGCTGGTGTGCGCAACGGCGACGCCGCGCATCACCTTGCGCGAGCGAGATGACGATTTCGCTGCCTTCGTCGAGGATGCCGTCACGCCTTCGTAGTCCGGTGACGGTGGCTGGCAGGAGGCAAAACCGCCCTCGGCAAAGTCGGCCCCCCCAGGTAGCACGTTGAACGGTGCGGCGTGGTTCAGGTGCTTCACCTCGGGCGCGTCGAAGTTCCAGATCGGCTTGAACTTGATCCAGAATTGAGCCTCCGTCGAGCCTGTGACGGACGCCCACTTCCAATCGTAGTTCATGAAGCTCAGAGCCTTCGCGCGTGGCGGTTCCTTATCCCAGGAGTGCACCAGGTTGAAGGCGTGAC
>ERZ1292630.2209-Hain-H41-02um-R3-2209-length-18258-cov-14_pt1 | contig 18258 bp, 15 predicted proteins | sample MGYA00564408_ERZ1292630 | MGnify/ENA primary metagenome ERZ1292630 (study PRJEB36523, sample SAMEA6512641) | groundwater metagenome | collected 2019-01-08 | study: AquaDiva: Metagenomics assemblies of 32 groundwater samples
CTTGCAACAGGGCCGGCATCGATTGCTCGCGATCTCCTGTCAATTCTGCCTCAGGTATAGACTCCTCCCCACTCGCCTCTACTCCAATTAGCTTTCCCCTTGCGTGACGTCCACGGCTCAGAGACAGTCTCTCTTTCCCAAATGCTTCGGCAGCCCGACCAACCCGCTGCGCCTCGCCACGGTCTCCATCGCCACTTGCCGCCCGTGCCTCCAGCCGCCGTGTCATCGTGTCGGGGTTGTATTGAAACACCACCACGCTGGCGAGTGGATTGAAGACATCCACGCCGACGAGGGCGCCTTTGATTAAGCGGGGGGAGTTGGGGAAGGTAGTCATGCGGTATCTCCTATTTCGGAAGTGAGATTGGCATACTCCTGCCCAGAAGGCAGTGGCAATATTGGAAAATCGCCCAGCCATGTAGGGTTGTCAACTTTGAAGACATCTATAATCGTCACATTTCGACCATTGAAGCTAACTTTAGGAAATCTCAACCACCGTCAAATGTTGGAGTTCGTACCTCACACCAACCTACGCGAGCTACCAGGTGATGCGCAGGTAGTCGGTACCCAGCGCGCGATTGCCGTTGCAGACGTCGTATGCGCGAGCAAAGAAGCGCCAGTGCCCGGCCAGCAGCGCGTCCGGGCCGCCGGGAAAATCGCGGCCGCGATAGATGTGGCCGAAAGCTGGGTTGCGGGTTCCCGTCGTGTCCAGGTAAGAGTTGCCGTCGATGCTCTCGGCGTGCGCGCCGCTGCGGTGGCCGTACCGAAGGTCGGCGGTATCGCGGTCCTCGATCCAGACGTCGGCTGCGGTACCCGCCGGAAATCCGGCATGCGGGATGCCACCTGGCAGCGCGGCCGCCGCCGCCGCATCCCACTGGATGAACTGACGCACCTCGCCGCAGGACGCGTTGATGCCGTTGGCCGGATCCTGTTGAAACTCCGTTTCTAAACGGAAGCCGGTCTGCTGTCGGCCACCCACCACCGGTGGCGTGAGTGCCATCGTCGCGCTGTAGCTCGGTCCACTCGCGAGTTCGGCACGCCCGGCGGATTCGGCACCGATCTCCCGAAACAGCGGACGCGCCGTGCGCGGGCCGAGCTGGCCGTCCTGGTCGATGCCTTGAGCGGCCTGCCATTGGACGACCGCGCTTACGAAGTCCTCGTCGATGACGCTCGGCGCCGGCGAAACGCCGAGCACATCGCGCAGCTGCGAGATCCCATCCGCACCGATCACCGCGACCACGCGCTGGTTGAACGCGATGGCGGCACGCATCTCGACCTCGGTGAGCGTGCGGCCGACAGCGCGTGGTCGCGGTAGCTGCAGCGCGAAGTCTCGCTGCACCACAGGGTTACGGCTGAGCACACCGACCGAGATGCCGAGGGAGCCGTGTTCCGCGAGGCGCGGCGTGATCTGGCGCGTGCGGATCGCATCGCTTTCTTCCGGGTCGACCGCTTTTGCACGCACCGCCGATCCGCTCGCACGCTGGGTGCAGCTCTGCTGCACCACATGCGTCAACTCATGGGCAATCAACCGACGTCCCTCGTGCGTCCCCGGTGCGAACCGACCAGCACCGAACGCAATGTTGTGACCCACTGTGTAGGCATGGGCGTTCACGTCCTGCGCCGATTGCTCGGCTTCTGCACCGGAATGCACCCGCACCCGTGAAAAGTCGTGTCCAAAGCGCTGCTCCATGTCTTGCCGCAGCGCCGGATCCAGTGACCTGCCCGAGCTGGCAAGAACGCGGTCTACGCTGGCGGGTACCGCATCCGTCTGCCCGGTCTGTCGCCCGCCGTGGCGCTGGATGCACGGTGGTGCACCACTGACTGCGGAATGTGCTGACGCTGCCATCACCTGATCGGCGATCCGATCGGCCTCCTGCTCAAGCGGATCATTGCTGGCCCCAATGGTAAGCTTCCGCTGTAGATCACTCTTTTTCTTTGCACACTCCGCGCACTGCCCTCCGCCCATCGCGTGATTCCCGCAGGCGCACTTGCGTTGCAGAATCCCAGTCTGTACTGGCGTAAAGGATGGTGCTGGTTTTAAGTTAGCTTGTTGTGGCCTTATGTTCATGGCTTCTTCTTATTCACCACGTCACTGGGTCAACGTGCTCGCGCTTAAGTTATTTTGACCCTGCACCCTACCTCGCGCGATCAAGAAACGGCTCCCGCCCCCTTTGGTTTTCTTGTGCCCTGCCTGCTAGCCCACTCCAGTTTTTAGTCGGCCCTCTTGTTGGACAGCAGTTGTCCCCTTGTAAGATCGAGAACCTCGATGTACTTTCCACCTGATTCGTTTCCAAAAACAACGAGCCAGTTGTTGATCAATCGCAGTTGCACGAGGTTACTGTACTTGCTGTGGTGAAGGGGGCCGAGGCCCTTTAACGGTGTATCCCAGAGTACATCCCCAGAAGCGGCATCAAGCGCGAGGATCCGACAACCCGTGGCAATGTTAGAGTAAAGGGCTGCGTATAGCTTCCCGGCGCGGTGCAGGAGCACAGCGGCGTTCGCCCGCACTGCGGGAATACGCCGGGTCCAAACAGGGGTGGCTGTGCTTCGTAGCTGCTGCAGCTCGACCATCTCACCGTCCGCGATTCGAGCAAAGACGAAACGGCTGCCGTCTTCGACCTGAAGCACACTACCAGCGGTGTCTTCCCCGTCCCATTGCCAACTGATGTTCTCCTGCCCGGGAAGATCATTCGTCATAACGTTTACCTCCAATGCGGATTCCTAAGGCACCGGGAATCGGCCCACTATTGCGGTCCAATGCAGCGTGCGAACGACGCGGCCAGTACGTTGTATTTCGCCGCGGAAGTTGACGTCGATATCGAAGATGTCACCCGGGAGTACGGTATCCGCCCCGCCCGGCGTGTCCTCGGACTCGTAGATACAGCCGTTCGCCTGATCCACAGCGCCCGTGTCGTCGAGGTAATGGTTGATAGCCTCGTCGGGTTGATCACGGTGGCCATAGTTCAACGCTGCCGCGGCGGTGTTGCCGTCCTCATCGAAGGCTGCGTTCAATCGCCCTGCCGGCTGTGTTGTAAACGTGCCCCCCAAATCAGTAACGGCACCGGCCCGTTCGCGCCTCCAATGGCCCCGGATGAACTGCCGATACTCGTAGTCGGCACAGCCGCAGTGCCTGGAGAACTGGGCACGAACCAAGAAATTTCCGGTAATGGATCTGGATCCTCCTACCACCGGCCCGACGGTCTGCGGACTGTTAATAACGCGGAAGGCCAGTAGACAATTCTTGTCGGTCCTGCTCAGCTTTTCCCGTCGAACTTCTTCATCCAGGAAGCGGAAGAACGTGGGACCGACCATGCCATCTTTCTTGAATCCGTATTCATTCTGTGTGGCTGCGATCGCTTCTATATTCTCCTCTGTCCAAACTCCCGTCACGGGACCACCCAGCAGATCCTGAATTAGCCGTGTACTGGTTTCGTTGTAGCGAGCGCGGTTGAAAGCAATCGCCGCCTTTATTTGCGCCGGAGTCAAGTCAGGCTGAGCTGCTGCAGGCACAGCAGGCGGTGGGGTAGCCAGATCGCGTTGAAGAGTTTGCACAGAATCCGTGGAGCGCCCCTGTGCAGCGAATGAAATAGGTGACAGGCCACGTATTTCATTGCTTTGACTAACACTATTTCCACCTGCACACGACTGCTGCACCACATGGGTCAACTCATGGGCTATCAACCGCCGACCTGCTGTTGACTCAGGTGCGTACTGACCCGCGCCGAACACAATGTCGTGTCCCACCGTGTAGGCATGGGCGCTCACGTCCCGCGCCGATTGCCCAGCGGCCGCGTCGGAATGCACCCGCACCAGAGAAAAGTCGTAGCCGAAGCGCTGCCCCATGTCCTGCTGCAGCACTGGATCAAGAGGCCTACCACCGCTGACAAGGGCTTGGTCTACACTTGTAGGCACCGTGTCCATCTGCCCATTCGATTGCCCTGAGAAACGCTGGATGTGTGGGGGTGTTCCACTCATGGCGGAATGTGTCGGCGCAGCCATCACTTGATCGGCAACCCGATCGGCTTCCTGTTCCAGCGGGTCGTTGCTTGCTCCAATGGCAAGCTTTCGCTGCAGACCACTTTTTTTCTTCACACAGTCCGCACACTGCACGCCCCCCATCGTGTGCGTTCCGCAGGCACATTTGCGCTGCAGGATGCCGTGAGCAGATGGCGAGAAGCTTGTTGCCTTAGCTGGCTGGGCAACGGCAGTTCTATTCATGACCGATGCCTCCATAGACCGATTGCGCAATCTGTTGTCCAAGTTCGATCGGACTGCTTGTGCGCGTGAGCTGCATATCGTGTGCAGATAGCCGCGGCACAGCCACTCCTTGAACAAGACTGGATGACACCCCTCCCTCGGTGAGCAACCGGCTCAATTCACCTTCCACGGCTGCTTGCAAGGCAGGACGCTGCTCGGGAGCAATGTTCACGCCATCCAGCACCAGCCGTTCGATATGCAGATTGATGTTCATGCTTTTGCCTCGACCGACTGCATCAAGCGGAATTCCGCTTCATTAGCTGGCTTTTCGAGCTTGCGAAACTTGCTGCGAGCGGCTTCGAAACCATTTCTATTCTTTTGCTCATAGGCGTCCTCAATTGCGCGGCTCCCCACGCGTTGTTTACTTTTCGATAAACACCAGATCCTCAGGGTTGACCGTAAGTCTGACCTTCTCTCCTGTCACTTCGACGAAGGTATCAAGATTGGTGAAATGGCCGTTCTTTAATTCCACGACTGGGTCCGGATTGGCGGCAAGGAAGTCCTTGAAGCCTTCGATGCTCCCGCCGTCTCCCATGAAGTTCACGATTCGGCGGAAGAGTTTGGGCAGAATGACGTGTTTCTCCGTGACAGACGAGAGGCTTGAGACCGTAAACCCGTCCTTCGTCTTATCCTTTGGCCAGATCCCTTTACCACCGCCCTTTCGGGCCTGCGCCACCGCCGACGTGATCTTTTTTCTCAAATCGGGAAAGAATCCCTCGTAGTAGGTTGGATAGGCCAGCCCCTCCAGTGCGGACTTGTAATTCACGCTCTCCCCTAGACGGTCCGCCCGAAGAAACACCTCCGCCCCGTCCTCCTCTTCGGCATCGCCCGCAAATACAAAGGCAACCGGCCGTCGATTCTTTTCCGTCGCGCGCGACAGGATGTATCCGCGCGTACCGTCCTGTGCGGAGACGACTTTGCCTCCCTTGTCGAACTTGACCTTCTTGATGCCAAGTTCATCGAGGAGAAGCCGCAACGCCTTATTGGCCAGTTTCAGCGGTTGATGATGGCCCTGATAATGCGTCTCCAGGGTATCGATCGCTTCGATCCGTAATTGAGCGTGACCTCTGGCATTCAGATCAACCGGAGGGCCATCGAGTACCTTCCAATTCTCACGATCGTCGGCTTGAAACCGAACCGAGTCTCCATCCGGCGAGTAGCCCACAACGTGAAAGGTTCCTTTGATGAGATGAAACGGCATAATGGTCTTTCCCTTCCAAGTTTGTACGTTTACGAGATCATTCTGCGTTCATATGGACGATCACTGCGTGACAATGCGATGCCGTCTCGCACCAGTTGTTTAGTATGCAGATTGCCCATTTCATGCTCTCGCCTCGACCGACTGCATCAGGCGGAATTCCGATTCATTACCCATTCAATTGCGTCTATTCAATTCTCTGTCCCTCATGCGAATCCTCTCGTCTCCTCATAGACTGATCTTTAACGCCCAACGATTGAGCTTGCCGGTATCTCTGGCCTCTAGGTCAGCCACTCGCAATCGCCAAGCGCCTTGTACCGGCTGGCCACGGAGCGAGGCCAGGCCTGACGTGGTAACGGGAGTGTAGGTCTTGATGAGATTGTCCGCGTCGCCGCCGTGGCGTTCGTGCAGCGCGACGCGTGTGCCATTGGGTGCGATGAGGCTGACGCTGAGATCGCCGATGTAGGTGTGGGTGATATCCACCGACACTTCCAAATCCTGAGCTTGGCCACTTCCAGTCACATTTAAGGTGCGTTCGATGCCGGTCGGATTGTTGTCGGGGATGGTGATGCCCGGCGACTCCTCGACTTCGATCACGGTTCCCGCCCGTGTTGTAATCTCCAGTTCCCAGCGGTTCAACGTGCCACTGTCAACAGCAGCCAAATCCTGCACCCATAATACCCAGTCACCTTGGATGGGCTGCCCGGTGAGAGCCGACAGGCCAGGCGTGGAAGTAGCGTCGTAGCCGCGCCGGATGTTGACGGTAGAGCCGCCGTTGCGATCATGGAGCAGCACGGATCGGCCCGAAGGGGCAATCAGGGTGAGGCGCAGATCGCCGATGAAGGTGTGGCTGATGTCTATACTGACTGTGATGGACGCCAAGCTGCCGGTCTCGTCGATATGGATGGTATTGCGTATGCCGCCGGCGTTGTTGTCGGGAATAGCTAGGGCAGGGGACGAGGACTTGCGTACAGTTTGCCCCGTGGCGCCCTGTAACCGGCGCCGCGCCTCAGTCACCGCCTGGAATGCATTCACCCGACCGAAGCCGAACCACTGGGAATGACCGCCGGCGTCGTAGGTGCCGAAGCGGTTGCCGAGTTGTGGATCGGAAGTGTTGTCGACAATCTTGTCGGCCGTGGCTTGCAATATATCCCGCACTTCCCGCGCGGCCAGGTTGGGATCGGCGGAGAGGATCAAGGCTGCGACGCCGGCTACTGTCGGACAGGCACTGGAGGTGCCGCCGAAATCGCTGGTGTAATCGGTGCTGGAGTAGCCGCTCGGTCCGACGCGGTCGGTCGTGACGATGCCTCTTCCGCTGACCTGAACGGTCACCTGGGGAAAGGTGCGCGGACGGACGTTATTGCTTGGCGCACACACCGCGATTTCACGGCCCCAGTTGCTGTACGCCGATTTCGTCGCCTGGCTGCTGGAAGCGGCCACGGCGATGACATCCTCGTGGGCAGCGAATCCGGCCAGCCATTGGGTCGGACCACTTGGTTGGTTGTTCGGCCAGCCGGTCTCGTTCACGGTGCCGTTGACCGGGCGGTTTTCGTTCCCTGCGGCGAACACCACCACGCAGCCCCTGCCGCCGCGCCCGAGGGTAGCCGCCCGGTGCAAGGCGTTGCGCATGCGCAGGCTGAGGCTGAACGAGCGGGCGTTTACACCCCAACTGCACGACATGACACTGGCCCCATGGTCGATGACCCAGTCGCACAGGTCTTCGATGGAATCGTCGTCGATGAAGCCGCTGGTGCGGATCGGCATGAGCGCGCAACCGGGCGCAACACCTACCACGCCGGTACCGGTTTCTTCGGCCACCGCGACGCCGCAGCAGGCCGTGCCGTGATTATCGTCCTCCAGCTCCGGTAGGGGTTCGAAGTCCTGGCCGGCGAAATCCCGCGGCGCGACAATCTTGCTCGCCCCTTGGAAATCGGCGTGATTAAGATCACAGGAGTCATCGGCTACGGCCACAATGACCGAGCGCTCGCCGCGGGTCAGATCCCAAGCATGCACCGCGTCGATGTGCCCGGCGGTCGAAAGCAACGGACCGCCGGTGTTGAATAAATGCCATTGATCTGGAAACAGGGTATCGAAGGGTATATAGAGGCTTCGGGAAGCGATCGCCACATTCGGCTCACTGATCAGCACCTTGTCGTTCTCCGCAAGCCGGTTGGCAATTTTGATCGGGTTTTCGGCGGCCTGAGGTCCGACTCGAAACACATAGGCGCGGGGCACACCGCGAAGTTCCTTCACCAGGGATAACCCCGATTCGGTGACGATGTTCTCAATCTCATCGTCGGAAACCTCCGGCTTGAACTGCACCGTGATCTGGTCGGTCAGATAGAGCTTAGCCTGCGGTTCGTCGGCTGGGGCGTAGACATGGGAGGCAAATTCCACCTCGCTCCCACGGCGCACCCGCTCCATGACGGCATCCCGTTCCGCTGCATCCACGGAAAACTCGTCGAGATTTTGTCGGCGCAAACGGCGCCGGTGGGTCGTGTGATAGTCCGTCGCGACCTTGTCGTTGGCGATCCCCCTCTTCATCCGCACCGTGAAGCGGTCGGGTAGTTCGGCGATCTCGATTCGCTTTCCCGCCCGCCAGAAATAACTGCCTCGTCTTTCCGGTTTGCTTTCTTCTGCCATGATCTGATCTCCTTCTGGATGCTGAAGCCACTGGTTCGAGCGCAAAAACTCCCGAGGCAGAGGCTCCTTAGACTATCCCTTCTGACTCAGACCCGCGAACGCACCATAAATTCCTTTGCTGATTTGAGCGCCGATCTCCCTCGCATGAGGCGACGAATTCAATTGCGCCACTGGCGCGGGGATGCGGGCCTGATTGAATCCCGCTTGCAGCCCAGCGGGGATTCCGCTCTCCGACAGCAGCCTGACCAGCTCCGCCTCGACTGTTGCTTGTACCTGCGCGCTGTCGCGAGCTTCCATCCGCAAGCCATCAAGGACCAGCCGCTCGATATGCACTTTAATGTTCATGCCTTCGCCTCCACCGACTGCATCAAGCGGAATTCCGCTTCATTGACCGGCTTTTCGAGCTTGCGAAATTCCCCGCGAGACGCTTCGAGAATCAACGGCATGGTCACGGAGCTTCCCGCGCTCGCCGCCAAGAAGGCCGCATTGATGGCGATGTTCTGGATGCTGCCACCCGTGAGATTGAAGCGTGCTAACCGTTCGTAATCTAGGTTCTCTTTTTTGGTCTCTTTGGGGAACGCTCTCTCCCAAATCCGTTTGCGCTCGGAAACACCGGGAAACGGGAAGTTCACGATGAATCGCAGCCGGCGTATGAAGGCCGTGTCCAACGCGCTTTTCATGTTGGTCGCTAAAATTGCCAGGCCGCGATAGGCTTCCATGCGTTGCAGCAAGTAGTTGATCTCGATGTTGGCAAAGCGGTCGTGGCTGTCTTTGACTTCGCTGCGTTTCCCGAACAGCGCGTCGGCCTCATCGAAGAACAGGATGGTTCCACCATCCTCGGCGGCGTCGAACAGCTTGCGCAGATTTTTCTCCGTTTCACCGATGTATTTGCTCACCACCTGCGAGAGATCGATTCGGTAGAGGTTGAGCTTCAGCTCGTGCGCGATCACTTCGGCCGCCAACGTCTTGCCGGTGCCGCTCTCCCCCGCGAACAATGCGCTGATCCCTAACCCCCGACTCATGCGGCGATTGAACCCCCACCGCTCATAGACGAGATGTCGCTGACCCACCTGATCCATGATCTGCCGGAGCAACTTTTTCTCTGTCTCCGGGAGGACTAGGTCATCCCAGGTCTGTGCCTTCACGTCCAGACGCTGGGCCAGAGTATCCAGTCGAGGCCGGGCGGCCATGAGACAGGCATCCCAGACTTGCTTCAGGAGTGGCTGCTCATCACCCGATGTTCCGGCTGAAGCGGTGTCTGCGGCACCAATTGTGCTGTCGGCTGTGTGGGCGCTGGTCGTGATGAAGGCTGCCGCCTTTGAGGCGATCTTCGCAATCCGCTGGATGTCGGGTACCGTGAGACTAAACTGGCCTGCCAGTAATGCAGGTGCCGAACCTGCCTTCTCCCCCAAGGCCTGTTGCCACGCATCCGTCTGTTCGGCCAGAGACGGCTTGGCAATATCGAGCAGCAGGGCATCGCGGCCCAGTTGCGACCAGGATTCACGGGTGTCTAAAAACACGAGCCCAGACATTTTGGCTAGAAATCGGTTGACGGCAGGCAGCTCTTTGTCGCTGTCTTGTGCGTCCAGATAAAGCGCGATCGGCAACAGAATACTTTCCCGCTGATATAAGCGGGACAACGTTTCCAATTCGCCCCATGCGGTCGGCAGCACATCGGCGGATAGTCGATAGACCGTCAAGCCCAACATGTGCGCGGCCCGCTTGGCGACCAATCGCTTGCTTGCCATATCGGCACCTAGCAAATGAATGACCGGCAATCCGTGCGCAGCCGTCCGCAAGTGCATCACGATCGTATCCGCCTGCTGCTGCTGAGAGGGAGGCAGGGCCTCTCCAGCGCCGGTCACTGGCGCCAGCAGCGGCGTCAAGCGATCATCCAGGTAATTGAGGCCTTTGATGTAATTGACGATGCGCTCGTCCGCCCGTAGGGCACTCGCTGTGAGCGGCTGAGCACCGGGCTGATTGATCTCGATCAGACGCCAGTACCGCAGTGGGCGTTCGGGTGACAGCACATCCCAGGCCGGATCGTCGAATAGCGTCAGCGCTAGGGCAAAAGTGGGATACGGCTTGCTCGGATCCCCCTGTGCACGAGCGCACAGGGAAGCTGTGCGTGTATCGAGTTCCATCGCAGCGCAGAGCAACAATACGCTCCGTTCGAATGCAGTCAATCCGAAGCGATTGCCCAATAGGACCAACGCAGTGGGATGTTCCTGCTTGTCTTCGTCCACTGGTGGGGAGCCCGGCAAGACCTTTTCATTATCATCCTCACGCGAAGGAGGTAAGACGTGTGGCTCTGTCGCAGCGGACGTAGCCGGAGACAAGAGTCGTTGCAACAACGACCGCGAGGGTGGCTGTGGCGGAGCAACTCTGTGCTCTAAGGTCTTCGGTTCTGACGTCGTCTGCTCTGCTAGTCGTTCTAGCCGTGCCCGCAGCCACGCTAAGGCATCGGACAAGTACTGGTCGTTGGTTGTCTGCCAAACCGAGAGATCGTTCATGAGATGGTCACCTTTTGATTGTCGTCGAACACCAGGCGCGGCGGAGGCGGTATGGCTTGTCGCACGAACGGTAGACTATCGACGCCATCAATGCGAAGACGCGCGAGCGCATCGGTGACAACCGGCGCATTCTCGACGATGAATTGCAGTGTGCCTGTGTCAGTAGGATGTGCCTGTGCCGCCACTTCCCGGTCGGCGATGAGCAACGCCGCGCGTTGAATAGACTGCACTTGGGGACCACACGTGATGGTGAGCGCGACATTCCCGCTGAGATCCCGCGCCACCGGATTGGGCGGCGCGATCCCGACTATTTTGGGAGCGAACGACAACGGTAGCTGATTAGTCGTTCGTTCAACTCCGCCATTTGTCACGATGACCACCACTGTGTAGAGACCTGCAGCCCACTCAGTCTGCGCCGCGGCATTATCCACCAGGGTGACATTCAACTCAGCTCCTGACCTGTCGCTGGACGGAACCTCAATAGTTTTCGTCACCGCCAATCTGGCATGGTCGAAGCGGATCGTGACCACTTCGCCCCCAAGATTGCCTCCAGCAATGGTCAACCGCGTGCCCAGTTGCGCACTTGGGTAGGAAGGTAGGCGCGGGTGCCGCCCCATATCTTCCGGCACACCGACATGAATATTGTCGAGGCTAGGAAACGGTCCGAGCACCGTATTGACACCCTGGTCTTCCGGCCCCCGGCGCAGTACCGGCAACGCTGCTTGGGCATTATCCTCGCTTTCGATCAAGACAACCGTCCCCTGATACGCGACAGACAAGGCATAGGGCGCCTGGAAGAAGACGGACCAGAGTTTTGAGAGTTCTTCCAGAGAGAGCGTTGAAGGCGTGAACTTTATTTGCTCTACGGCTTCGGCCAGATTGGATTCGGCCAGAAACGTTTCGCTGGCAATGGCATCCTCGATCATTTGCCGCATCAATACCGGCTTCGCGTGAAGATCCCGCACAGCCGCACCGAGCATCCGCTGGGGCTCCAGGTCGTTCTCATTCCCGTAAAACGCCAAGAGATAGTGCAGATCGACCGCCGTCGTCGGGCGCTTCACCACATTCCCATTCGCCGCGCGCGTCGGGAGATCGTTGTTTCTCAAGGCTCCGTTCGGGGAAACCTGATAGAGAAACAAGCGGGCGCGTGGCTGCCCCAATGGCGTACTATCGGGCCGCTCGGTCAACACATCCGAACCGGGAAGAACCGATTGCACCGCAGTTCTGACAATCTGCGCCAAGGCTGTGGTGACTGTGGCAATCGCCAGCGCGTTACTCATCCGCGACTCCCGTTTCGTTGCTTCAGGTACTCGTCCAAGCTCATGGCCGGCCTGTGTGTCGGGGTTTTTCTGGTCGGGGTTTGCGCGACAGTCGCACGAATCTCAACACGCCCGATGGTGACTTGGATAGTGGGCGCGTCCGTTGCGCGGGCCATCCCAAATTGTGCATCTGCGGCTTCGCCACGAGGCTGAGGATGTTCTCTCCTCGGCACAGGGACCATCCCGGACTTCGTCGTGACCTCTGTCTTGCGGCCAAACACTGGCTTCGTATCTGTCAGCTCACTGAACCTCCCTCTTTCCCTGTGCTTCAGAGCTTGTGTCACCAATGACGAACCCGTCACTCCTTGTGGATTCTCGATTCGTACAATCGAGGGTCGCCACCCATTTTCCCTGTGAGTCACGAGATCCGTGAACTCTGAACGTTCCCGCCGCCCCAACGGATTGGATGAATCCTTGCTTGTTTGCTGTTCGAGTCTATCGATTCCCCCTGAGGGCTGAGCTTGGGCTACGGCACTGCGAACGATTCGTGTACTCTGTTCAGCCTGTGGCCTAGGAGAAGTCGGATGCGCCACCTCGAGCACTGATGAGTCAATGATCTCTGTGCTGTTTGCGGGTGGCACGACGACCGGCACTACGGTCGATTGTCCCGGATACGACTTGTGTGATTTCTTTGTGGGCTGGACCTCGGAAAGGAAGTCGAAGCGGTCTGATTCTTTGCGGATAGGACTTTCGGCCGATTGCGTAAGCCTACCTCCTATGGTTTCGTCAGGAATAAAAACGGCAGATTGCGGCCCTCGCTCGTCCGCCTCTTCCTGGGCAGGCGACTCAAGAGTCGTACGGATTGAATGGCGCTGTGATTCAAACCGGGATACTGGGCGTGGCTGTACTGTCATCTCCGGCTGTTGAATCCTGAGCGCTAACTGGCTGAGATAGTCCGACACAGACCCTGCTCCTTGTCATCCGGTACCCATTTCAAGCAATTCCAAGTAGGCTCTTCGCCGCCTGGGTGTCATCGCAAGAATATCCGCCTCGCGCCAGCCGTAGGCCCGAGCCAAGCTATGGATGTCTCGCAGAACATGCTTGGCCCACCTGTGGATCTCGCCTATCAGGTAGCTCGCGATATCGAACGTCCCAAACCACTCGTGGCTACAATTGGGACACGTGAGCGCCAGACGCGTATCCGCCTGAGCATCTGCTTCAGCCATACGCTCGGCAATGGCTTCCACCAGTGTCGTCGGCAGCTGGGTGACCTTGTCCGCTGGTTCTCCGTCACCTCTCTCCGCTCCTTCCCATACAACTGACGTGAGGCAACGATGAAGCAGTTGCTCTCGCATCTGATTGAGATCAGGACTAGTTTCTACCGCCTCCAAATCCAGCGTGTTGGGTAGTCGAAAATGCACCCGATAGCCCTCCGCTGTCAGTGTCATGACCTCATCCACCGGAACGATGGGATTCGTCGTCATAGGCTCGACATGTATGTCAGACACGTTGAACGCCAACTCGATTCGCTGTTGGCATTGCGGGCACACCGTTACACTATTCAGTTGAGTCCCAAACAAGCGCTCGCGCAACGCAAGCAGGCACACGTCCCGCCGGCCAACACTCCACTGTGCCAGCTGCTCCATGGAGTGATCAGGATACACAGCGGCGAGCGAGACCAGAGCCTGCCGCGTCGGTGATTGACCGAGCATGTGATCCCATACGGTGAGTAGTTCCGCCGCAGACAAATCGCGCATGACTCTCTGCCTCCCTCACCGCGACTACTGCGGCTCAGTGAAGCTCTCCTCCGCCGGTTCTGGTACTTCGTAATCTCGTTCCCACCCCTCGTTTTCCAGTTTGAGAGTCTGGATGGCCACGGCATTGGCATTGGCATCGAGATCCGGCTGTGCCTGATAGTCAGACACCCAGCAACGATATACCTTGTAAGAGATCGCAAGCTGTCCGGCTTCGTTGTACATCTCAAGGATGAGATCCTTGCGGAAATCCTTGAGAGACACCTCCGCGCCCAAACCGGAGCCGAAGTTCCACACCTTGTTGGCCCACTTTTCAAACTCGGTGTCATGGGTAACACCTCGCTCCAAGGTGATCGCTTCGTATTTCGTCCGGCCTGGAGACTTACGACTGGAACTCGGATCGCCGCCCTCACGATGTTCGACGACCTCGGTCGATCGTTTGAGCGCACCGACTTTGCTCACGCCAGCGACATACTTTCCGTCCCACTTGACGCGAAACTTAAAATTTTTGTACGGATCAAAGCGCTGTGCATTCACGCTAAACTGAGCCATAGCTCCTCCTTCAGTTATGTCGCAATCTGGCCTGCCATCTGCTGCAACTTAATAATGACAAATTCTGCAGGCTTGAGCGGCGCAAAGCCGACCACAATGTTCACGATTCCCAGATTGATATCGTTTTGTGTCGTGGTTTCCTTGTCGCACTTGACGAAGTACGCATCGCGCGGGGTTGTACCCTGAAATGCACCTTGCCGAAACAGGTTGTGCATGAACGCCCCGATATTGAGACGGATCTGCGCCCATAACGGTTCGTCATTGGGCTCAAACACGACCCACTGCGTGCCACGATAGAGGCTTTCTTCGATGAACAACGCGGTGCGGCGGACGGGAATGTATTTCCATTCAGAACCTCGTTCGTCGTTGCCCTGTAGTGTCCGCGCCCCCCATAGCACGGTGCCATACACCGGAAAGTTACGAATGCAGTTCACAGCCTTGGGATTCAGCACGCCATTTTCATCGTTGGTAAGAGCGGTCTTAACGCCGAGCACGCCTGTGAGACTCGCTTCGGTGCCGGCGGGTGCCTTCCACACGCCACGATTCGAGTCGGTGCGTGCATACAGCCCCGCGACGAAGCCGCACGGCGGGTACTCGCCAGGCCGGTTCTCCTGCAAGGAGTCAGACGCAGTCACCCAAGGAAAGTAGAAAGCGGCATTGATCGCGTTGTCGCCGGTAAGGTTCGAATTGGGGCCTGAAGCAGAGAAATCGTCAAGTTTGGCGGCCTGTGCGCAATCAGCAATCAGGAAGGCGCGGCGGTCGCGGCAGAATTTCTGCAGGTTGCCAAGCACAGCCGGGTCAGTAAGTCCCGGTACGCAAAGCAGGTTAAAAAGATCGACGCGATCAAGCAAGAACACTCCGTCGGTCCCGCTGGGAAGAGACAGCTTACCAACCGTCGAAAACTCAGCATCGGTGGGATTCAAGACTTTGCCATCGCTGCCTCCTGTGAGCTTAGCACTCGCGGGTATTTCGCCTGCGTTCGTACCAGTAGTAGGGATAAGAGTATCAGTGGGAGGATCAGTCGCCGTGCCAACTACCGCTGCGCCAATAAGGCTAGATTCGTTCTTCAGGACATTCACGACATGGCGAGAGTCAGTCGTATTCAGCGAGAGATTCTCGAACACCTCGACGGCTATGCCTTGCTTGTTCTGCTTGACGTTGGCAACTTTCAACTGGAAGCGCGTAGGATCGTCGACGCGTTTCTTGGTGACGATGGCGTAATCATCACTCCACAAACCAGGGCTCTTCGCGGTCACTGCGAGCTTGCCATCGAGCGTGACGGTACCTGATTGTGCATTATCGGCTGCCGTTGCCGAGCCGTTCATAACCAGACGAATGATGTAGGCCCGCTGCCCACCGTTAGCAAAGAACTGGGACACGGCGTACCCCAACAGGCTACGAGCATCCAACCCACCAAACTTGCGCTCAAAGTCAGACCAGCTCAATACAAGCTCAGCCCGGTCAGTGGGTCCTTTCGACACCCAGCCGACGAACGCAGCAATTGACGTAGCCACACCCGTAATGGTGCGTACGCCGCTCGGAATTTCCTCGATATAGACCCCCGGATAGGTTGGTTGCACTGGCATGTTGTGCCCTCCTCGTTAGCATGAGCCGATCGTCATGTTGATTACTCGCTGCACGGCTGCTTCACTGCCATTCTCATCGTCCGTACGATGTCTAGATGTTCTCTAGTGACCATCCTCTTCCGATGCGAACAGAGCTGCTGGGTAAACACCTGCGTCATATCTGATGACACCCCTATAACGGTGAGGTCTGGGTAGACCGCCAGCAACTGACTGCAGAGGCCTGGCTCTTCGTTTGCCTCTTGGACCAGAACTACGGCATCCGCCTTGGTTCGGCCGATCTCTTGCAAGATTTTCATCGGCCCGCGGACATCTCCCACCAGCTCCATATCGTCCTGATTCGTAATCATCTGGCGGAGTGCATCGGGAACCATCATGGGATGATTCCCGAGCAACACGCGAATTCGCTCCACAGGAGATCCTCACACTATGCTCATACGGCATACAGTAGAGGAGGATGTATACCTGGCCAATAGACCGATGGGTCTATTTGGATCTAGATGCCGCCATGAAATGGATCTATTCGAATGTAGATCTCTTCTGAACCTTGTGAGAAGTTTTGTGCTTGAGCAGAGACATAACGGCAGGACTGATAACGCGGTAATTGATGAAGCCGAGGGAACGAAAGATGGATCAGCGTCGAGGCGCTGTGAAGCCTTGCTCTTTGATATAGCTCACTGCGGAATGTCGATTGTGCAACTGCAGCTTATCGAGGATGTTATGAACGTGGTTTTTGACCGTCGAGACCTCGATATGGAGTCGAACAGCAATTTCTTTATTGCTCAGATCGTTCTCGATCAAAGCGACAATCTCTGCTTCACGGCGAGTAAGATACCTTCCATTGGAAGCCTCACTTTTTTCCATTTGGCGTGCGAGCTGGGACATACGACAAAAGGCAAGGCTCGCGATTCTCGGAGAGCAGAGAGTTTCTCCTTGTACAATGGCCTTGATACTGTTCACCAGGTCTTTGACTGACGAGTTGTGCGGAAGATAGCCGGAGGCACCTCCTGTCTCAATGCAATACAGGATGTCGTTTTCGCTTTCAGGTAGGCCAATCACCAATATTTTGACTTTCGATGACAGGCAAAAAATCCTCGCGGCATTCCCCTCTCCTCCCCGACACAATATGCCAGATTCCAGTATCAGTACGTCTGCATGATATGAACACAGGGCTTCTTCAATCTCCTCCAGTTTGGACGCATCATGCCCCACTGAAAATGAATCCACCTGCGCCAGACAACAACCTAGGCTTTCTCGAAACAGCTGATTGCCATGGAGGATCGCGATACGAATTCTTTGAGGTTCCGTCGCAACCATGAGTTGGTACCGAACGCACTCCCTTACTTGTAGAGGGTCCCTAACTTACGCCTAGACGTTTCCCTCGTCAATGTTCACTCGATCAAGTGCCAACATAGATCGCAAAATGCAAAACCATACAAAAATCATTCCATTAAGGCGGAATGCGAGTCTCTTCGATTCAGATAAATCCCCACCGTTCACAAATCGTCCTGAAAAGGTCTCAACGGTATTGATTTATTGAAGTTTATTGTTGGATCGCGAACAAAGGATGGTTTTCGGTCTCAATTGGACCGTATCAAAGCGATACATCCGCAGTCGGTGAGAATGAGACATGTATCTAAAAGGATTCTATGCTGAAATGTTTTGGATACAGGTGGTTCGGGTTCTAGCTGTTATGATGGACATCAGGAGAAACCACCATCCATGTCGTTCCCGAGACCCACTCTTCCCGTGCTCGAAGTATGTTTTGAGTGCACCGGTCTTTGTTGAGTAGAGATCTGAAAAGACGCCATTGTGCCAAACTCGCAGATACGCTCATCGCTCAACGTTGTCTCGATCACCAGGTCACACTGATCACCCTGGATCGCGACGTTCACATCTTCGCCATTCGGGCAGGACTTTGCCAGCAGTCTCTTGCGACAATTGTTCGATTGGTTCCGCGCTAGAAGAACGCCAGACTGGCATAGGTGGCGGTGGAATTGTACTGGTCGGTGATGCCGCGATCGTAGCGAAGGACTTGGCCTTTCTCAGCTTGGATCAATCGCAGCAGACTATAGATGGGTGAGAAGCCGGAGATACGCCGTTGATCGTTTTCCTTCTGAATGAATTGGGCGAATTCATCCGGCTTCAGTTCTTCGACCGGTTTTAACATTTCTAAATCACGCTGCATGGAGCGATGAAAGGAGAAGTCGGTCGGTGGCGCGCTGTCGCCGTAGCGAAGGCCAAGATGTGCCAACTCCCCTGCCGCAATCCCACACACAGTTTTCCCCGACGCAGCGATCGCCTCTCGTAACGCACTCAGGAACCGATCCACCGAGCTCCGAACGACTGGATCGTTGAGGCTGAGCGCAGAAAATGATGAGAGAATCGGCACCATCGTGAAAGGTTTGCCAACAATGGTCTGGAGGAACGGCAGCTGAAACTCAATCGCATGTTCTGTTTGGTGAGCGATCTCTTCGTCAAAGAATTCCGGCACCAGCCCCT
>ERZ1292630.2212-Hain-H41-02um-R3-2212-length-18239-cov-8_pt1 | contig 18239 bp, 18 predicted proteins | sample MGYA00564408_ERZ1292630 | MGnify/ENA primary metagenome ERZ1292630 (study PRJEB36523, sample SAMEA6512641) | groundwater metagenome | collected 2019-01-08 | study: AquaDiva: Metagenomics assemblies of 32 groundwater samples
GTTCTCGCATCGCTCAGAGACTCAACGTACCGAAGCGTACGCCTCGCCTCTTCGGTCGCTGCGGCCTTGCTGAACAGCCTTTTTGAGCATCCCGTGTGGTGTGTTCCTGTTATTCCAAACGTACCGACCAATGAAATTTTGGCGTGTCCACATGGTTTTTCCGCAGCCTCCTAGATCGCCACCAGGGCGCCGTTGTTGATGGTGACACTCGGGCCCACCATCACGATGCTGGCGCCCTTGCCGTTCTGCATGTAGATGCCGGTGTCGTTGACAATCAAAGTCGCGCCGGTCGCGCTCTTAATCATGATGCCGCCGGTGGGGCCGGGCAGATCGGAAATTGTGATGCCGTTCTGCAGCGGGGTTTGCAGCGTGATGGCGGACAAGACCGGAGGCGTGAGCCGCGCCAGCGCCGGAATTTCTGCCGCCGAGCCCCAGAAGCAGCCGACCCAGATCGGATAATCCGGATCGCCCTGCTCGAACTCGATCCACACACCGGAGCCAATCAGCGGCATGGCGAACATGCCGTTTTGAATGCCCGCGATGGGCACGCAGGGCATGGCCCAGCTACCCGGTGCGAGCGAAGTCACGTCGGGCACTTGCACCATCAGCCGCCCCATCTGCATCGGGTCGATATTGTTCATCACCATGCCGCGGTATTTGCCGTAGTATTTGCCGGTTTCGCTCATACAGGCACTGTAGGGGTAATCGAAATCAGACCATTGCGGCTGAGGTTGAAGCTCTGCTTGAACTCGCCACGCTTGAGCGTACTGGTGACGCTTTGCACAAAATACAAACCGTCGTACGCCACCCCCACGCCGCGTACCCCCACCAATTGCCGCGCTTTGAGTAGCCGTCCATAACGCAGCACGTTCAGGCTGCCGCTGCCGCTCACCGAATCTTGCGATTTCGCCGCCTCGGCCACGCCGCGACCGATGGCCTGTATCGGATTAAGCTTGGCCGTATCCTTCATGATTTTGAGATTGGCCAAGGGCGAAGACAGCACGCCCAGCGGCGGTTGCAAGGGATTCAGATTGGGGATGGGAATCGGGATTGGCACCCGCGTCAGTTGGTTTTGAATGAACACAATCGGCAGCACGCCCTTGGTGGGATCGAAGCTGAAACTCAGCGACTCGACATTGGTGTGCGCGTCCATATTCACATTCAGCGCCGGTTGCGGCACACCAACTTTGATCTCGGGACCGAAGTAGGCGATGTTGGTGCCCGGCGCCGGTCCCGGCTCGATATAGAACACATACCCCGCCTCGCGCGCGAGCTGTAGCAGGTAATTCAGGTCGGTACCCTGGTGCGACGGGATTCTCTCGATGGGAATCGGCACATCGAGAAACACCGGCGGGATCGGTAGCGGAATGATGCCGAAGGCCGCGTACTTGGCGCAGATCAGCGCAACCCGCGCCGGCACTGGCATGGCCGGATACGGTAAGCCGCTGAAATCGAATAGATCCATGACCTTGGTCAAGTCCTCGCCGGTGACCGTGATGCGTCCTGCCGCACCGTTTTCGCCCGGCTGCACCTGCACATGGGTCATGACGCCGTCGAACAATACTTGCGGCGTGCCGTTCAGGGTCACCACCAGCATCACGCGCAGCGGCGGCATGCCTAGGCCGGTGCTCTGCCCCGCCGTGATCAAAAACAAAGTATTCAATTCGGACTGGCTGTTGATTTGCAGGCTCAGTGTGAAGCCGCTAACCGATCCCGCCGCCGTCGTCACCTCCACACTCTCCAGCGCATCGAGCACGATCCTAGGCGCGGGCAGCGGCACCACCGGCCCGATCAACAAGGCGAGCTGTATTCCCTTAAGCATCATGCTGCCCCGGTATGCCCTCGGGCAGCGTGATGCGCAGCAAGCGCCCGATTTCCTCGATCATTTCGTCCGGCCGCATCGCGCCGTTGCCGTCGCAGATGCGCCAATACTGTTGCGGGTCGCCAATGTAGTGGTGCGCCACATTGTCAAGGCGGTCGCCTTCCACTACCGCGTGCTCCTGCAACAGCGCGAAGCGCTCGGGCGGCGGCACGAAGCGGCGCGTGACATACATCAGGCTGCGTCCATCCGCCGTTTGGTGTACCCCGGCGGGCAGACCGTAATAACGGCTGGTGGACGGAAACAGCGGGCCTTGCAGCGAATGCGCTTCGAGAAAAGCTTGCAATGGATCGATCATGAAATGCCTCCGATACCCAAGGCGGCGAAACTGCCGGACGCGCCTTTGGCCGCCAGCTTCTCCTTGGTTTGCAAATAAGTCATGAACAGGCCGCCGCCTTTGTGCGCGAAGCCCAAGTCATCCACGCTCAACACACGCAGGCCGATGCTCACCTTGGCGCGCAACGGGTTGAGCGCGGGATCAAAGGCTTCTTCGGTGATGCTGAAATCGGTGAGACGCACCGGCACGATGCGGGTCTTGCTCCACACGAACAGCGCCAACGGCGTCTCCATCGGCACGATCTCCAGCGTGCCGGAATTGGCCAGGCTGTTGTTTGAATTGAGTTGGCCGCTGCTCGGATACAAGAGCAGTTCCAGCGCCGCGAGTTGCGGCTGAATGCCGTGCTCTACCGTGGCGGCATGCTGCTCGGGAAACTCCAACTGATCCGCCGCGTCGATCTCCGCCTCCAGCTTGTAGGACTCCACCGCCGGCCCTTTCAGCCGCATCGCCTCAGAACGATCCGCCCCGCTTTCGCTGCTGAAGGCCTGCGCCTGAAAACTGCGCGAGAGCGAGTCGGGGTTGTATTGCAGCGTGATAATACGCCGCACCTGCGCCGACTCGGGATCGATCAGCACGATCCCGGCTTTGAGAAGTTTGGGGGAATTCGAGTAGCCGCTCATTGCATTAGATTCCTATTTTTAATTCGGCACATGGCCGAAACTAAATATCTACCCATTCCGTTGAAAACTTAAACAACCCATAACAATCGATCCCGGCCCAATTGATTCGCTCCACCTACCGCAACTATTCTTACTTGGCCAATTAATCCTATTTCTTTGCGTCGGCACCGGGCTTTTGCTTGAGCGCAGCTTTGCACGCGGCCTTGAGTGCGTCTTTCTCTTCGCCTCCTACTTGCAGTGCATCGATTGCCGCCTCGCACGCTTTCTCGGTGCCGCTCTCCAGACCACCGCGTATAGCCTCTTCCACTTTCTTGCGCAGATCCTTCGACAACGGCAGTTCTCGGAGAATGGGATTGATTACTTTGTTCATCAGCCCATCGATGACCACATCGCCCACACTCTTATTCTCCCTGGGGTGTGTGCTGTCGTATTCTTCGATCATGCGCTGGTTTTCTTCAGCCCGTTTCCACCATTCGCTATCTGCGGGATCGCGGTAAGTAATTCTCGGTTTGGAATCAAAATCAGGCGTGATTTTAGTCGGCGTCGAAGGCGGAGTTGGTTGCGGTTCCTTATCGGGCGACGGTAACTCAAGCGATTTATCCAGACCAAGCGTGATCGTGCTTTTTCCCACCCGGAAAAACACATTGACGCGACGATTGCGCGGCTCGGCCTGATCATTTATAGTGGGCACGAGTGGATCGATCTCGCCTTTGCTTTCCGTACTAATTATTTCCGCAGGTACGCCTTCTTTTTGTAGAAATGTGCTAACTGCATCCGCACGTTCCTGCCCCAGGGTCAAATTGCGTTCGTCCGTACCCACACGATCGGTGTGGCCAGCGAGGTGCACGCTCGAACGCGGATATTGGCGCATGAAATATAGAATTTGCCGCGCCGAGTAACGCAAGGCACCCTCTCCGGTCTTGGGTATGGCGGCGCTTCCCAGTGCGAAGCGGTCTACCGTCGTTGAGCCTAGCGCACTTGCCAGTAGGGGCGAGGCATTTCCACGCAAATCAATGGAGGCAACGGCCGGGGGTTGAAGTATGCCGCCTCCGATATCCGGAGACGCTGGTTGGCGTTGCACGACTGAGCCCGCCACAGCCACGGGCGCACTAGCGCCAGTCTGTTGCAATACGTGTGTTAACTCATGGGCAATCAAGCGCCGTCCCGCAGACGTTTCTGGAGCGAATCGACCAGTACCGAAAACGATGTCGCGCCCCACGGTGTACGCTTGCGCATTCAGGCCTCGCGCTGATTGTTCGGCGGCCGCGCCGGAATGCACCCGCACTCGCGAAAAGTCATGGCCGAAGCGCTGCCCCATGTCCTGCTGTAGCGCTGGATCCAGCGACCTGCCAGAGCCGGCAAGGACGCCGTCTACACTCGCGGGTGCCGTACCCGTCTGCCCAGTCGCTTGCCCCGTGAAGCGCTGGATGCGCGGTGCTGCGCCGCTGACTGCGGAATGAGCCGGCGCAGCCAACACCTGATCGGCGACCCGGTCTGCCTCCCGTTCCAGCGGGTCGTTGCTCGCGCCGATCGTGAGTTTGGCCTGGATCTGTTTTTTGCTCTTGCAGTCCGCGCATTCACCGGTCAGCGACGACGTGAGTGACCCGCAGGCGTATTTGCGCTGCAAAAGAAATCTGCGTCCCAGTGAGAACGTAGGGGTGGCGGTGTCTTTCGACTGGGTGAGGGCGTGTGTAATCATCTTAATGGTTCGTACCTTTGCAGGCGCTAGTTCTAATTTCCGGTTGGCACATTGAAAAATAAAGTCGACTCTGACCCGATTTCTATGCTTCCCTAAATCATGTTTCCGAACCCGGCATGGAGTGGCTGTCGCCATTGATTGCCGTTGCTTTGAGTCGGTTACTCATCTGATCTGTCGCCGATTCCCTCTCTAGTCGAAAGCCTAGTGTTACGGATTTGCGGGCGCAGCCTTCGCTTCCTTCTTAACCGTAATTCGCGTGACGTCATACGTCTTCGCAATCGTGTCTTTCTTCGTCATGTAGGTGATGATAAATTCAGGACCGAATTGTTTACCTCCGCACTGGTAGGACTGCTGACATTGGATCTCGCACTCTGATTTGCCCAGTTCGTGCAAGATGCTGACCTCTCGGGTAAAGACGTGTAGGTCATAAAATGTGTTCCTGAAGGCGGGCATTTTAGTCACCCCGAGCAGGTTGGTTCCTTCGCCGACTTTGAAGCCGCCGCTTTCGCCGCTCTCGTTTGAGCAAACCTTTTTTGCCCTTGCCCCGCATGTGTTTTTGGTTTGCTTGACAGTCTCTTGAACGATCGTGCCGTCCCATTCCTTGCCGCCGGTATCGGATACTTCCATATATGCAACGGCGCCTATTCCAGTCAGCATTCCATTTTTGCCAAACTGTTTGTCGGTTAGCGGGTCGATATTAATGACCTGAACATCAGTCGGGCAATTAGCGGCTTTGGCTGGGGGCGTTTTTGGCTTCGGCGCGGGCTGGGGAGCGGCAGGCTTTGTCGTGGGCCCTTTATCCGGTCCGTCAATGAAAATGCCATCAAAAGCTCCCACTGAACTGATCGCGGCCGCGCCGTCGACACTTGTCGATTGCGTGGGTGCATCGTGAAGTTGCGAATGAATTCGTACGCGGCTGAAATCGTGCCCGGGGTTTGCCTGGACTGGTTGACGGAACGATTCATGGCCGGCACTGGATACATTGTGACGAATCGACGATACGTCAGCCGGCGTCGAATTCGTAGCGGCGAGCTGCGCAGTCCTCTGGTCTTTCTTGCTGCACTCCCCGCATTCGCCGGCCAGAACGGACGACCCGCCGCAGGCGCGCTTACGCTGCAATGAAATAGGGGACAGACCACGCTTTCCATTATTTTGGCCTGTACGAATCCCGTCTGCACCTGACTGCCGCACTACATGCGTCAGCTCATGGGCCAGCAAGCGCTGTCCTGCGTGCGTCTCTGGTGCGTACTGCCCTGCACCGAACACTATGTTGTGACCTACCGTATAGGCATTGGCGTTTACCTCTCGCGCCGATTGCTCGGCAGCCGTCCCTGAATGTATGCGCACCCTCGAAAAGTCATGGCCGAAGGGCTGCCCCATATCCTGCTGTAGCGTTGGTTCGAGCGTCCTACCGGAGCTGGCAAGGACACGATCTACGCTGGCGGTTGCCGCATCCATCTGCCCATTCGATTGCCCTGAGAAGCGCTGGATGCGTGGTGGTGCGCCGCTGACTGCGGGATGTACCGGTGCTTCCATCACCTGATCGGCGACCCGATCGGCTTCTCGTTCCAGCGGATCATGACTTGCCCCAATAGCGAGCTTTCGTTGTAGACCGGTTTTTTTCTTTGCACAGTCCGCACACTGCCCTCTACTCATCGTGTGCGTCCCGCAGGCACACTTGCGCTGCAGGACGCCAGTCTGCGCCTGGGTAAAGGATGATGCTCGCTTTAGGATAGTTTGTTGCAACCTTATATTCATGGTTCCATTCTTCTTATTCACCACGTCAATAGGTCAACGTGCTCGGATTCAAGTTAATTCAACCCTTCCCCCATACCTCCCTCGCACGATCAAGAAAAGACTCCCGACCCGTTTGCTTTCCCCTACCCGCCTACCTGACTGACTCTGTCCATCAGGTTAGATCTAGGGTGCAGTCCGTCTTCCCCGAGCCGCTTGCGCCGCTGAAGCTGCGGACATTGGTGCAAACCTCAGTAGCGACCTTCTTAGGCACCGGCGCGTTGTGGGCGCCGCTCGGCTCCATTACGGTGCCCGCTGGCTGGTGCCCGCTCTTGCCCAGGCAGCTTGCGTGGCCCATCGCATGACCCAGTTCGTGTGCGACGACGGTACCGTCTGCGCCGGAGACGAGGAAGACCTTCGGGTTGCTCGTGCTGGCGTCCGTCGCGAAGCCACCGCCGTGGACATCTTTGCCCACCGTGCCGCCATCTTTGAAGGTGTCCGGAACGAAGACGGAGATGACATTGCCGCTGATCGCCGCCGTGTTGGCAAGGGCCAAGGCCTCGATCTTGGGAGCGCAATCGAGCGGTGCCTCCAGCTCCTTGAACGCCGTCTTGTCGACCTGCTTGGACGCGTTGATGGTCAAGTCGATGCAGCACTTGCCCCAAATCGTCTTGGCGTCCGCGAACGAGGGGATGGCGGTTGGACTTTTGCCGTCGTCGTTCGCGACGGCGACGGGCTGGATCGTCACAGTCTTCTTCTCGATCTTCGCCGAGGTAGCAGGGGTGTCGGTTACGGTGAATAGGATTGTGGTGGATCCAGCGGTTACCGTCACAAACTGCGCAGTGCTAGGCGCAGTGAATCTAACAAGGGGGCCAGGGTTGCCAGAAACATAAGTTAATGTTCCTCCCGTCGTAGCCCAAGACGTGCTGCCCAATGAGTATATCAAATCGACTTCTTCACCTACGCCAATTGTAGTACGACTGTTTCGCGGCTCGGCAACCGTCTGGCTTGTAATGACTCCGGCTCCCGGAGCACGCTGAATAGTTGGATTGCCCCCCCCCTGCTGCACAACATGGGTCAGCTCATGGGCAAGCAACTTTTGCCCCTCATGCGACCCTGGTGCAAATCGACTCGCACCAAACACAACATTATTTCCAACCGTGTATGCATGGGCGTTCACATCCCGCGCCGATTGCTCAGCGGCCGCACCGGAATGCACCCGCACTCGAGAGAAGTCGTGGACGAAGCGCTGCTCCATGTCCTGCTGTAACGTCGGTTCAAGCGGTCTACCGGAACTAGCGAGAACGCGGTCTACGCTGGCGGGAGCAGTACCTATATCTCCCGTCGCTTGCCCTGTGTAGCGCTGGATGCGGGGTGTTGCGCCGCTGACTACGGAATGTGCCGACGCTGTCATCACCTGATCGGCCACACGATCCGCTTCTTGCTCCAGTGGGTCGTTACTCGCGCCAATGGCAAGCTTTCGCTGTAGCCGCGCACCATTCGCTCCCAGCAGCTTGTCGTTCCTGCAGTCCTCACATTCCCCAGTGAGACCAGCCGATCCGCCACAGGCACATTTACGTTGCAGGACCAATCCTGCGCGTGTGGAATGGCTCACAGATGGTGACTTAGCAGCCTGTGTCTGCACGGGTGCGGTGACACTCATCTCTTGAACTCCCTGCCGATGCCCTGTGCCACTTGCGCCCCGACGCGCTGCGGCTTTGAACCCTGCGCGATGTGCATGCGACCCACTTGCAGCCGTGATATATCTCCCAGACCCGTCAAGCCTTGAACCGCCTGCGGATAGGCCAGGAGATGGGACAATTCATGTTGCAGGCCTGCGGCGATGGCGTAGCGGTCCTCAAAGCGGAAGCCGTTCAACACCAGGCGGTCGATGTGAATGATGACGCGCTTCATACCCAGCCCCTGATTTCCGCGTCGGCCAGCGGGCGTTCGCGCTTGCCGGCTTCGTGGTGCGCAGCGTGCAGTACGTGCGCCATCGTCACCGGCTCGTCACGATCTGCTGCGAAGAAAGCCGCGTTGAGGGCAATGTTGCGGATGCTGCCACCCGCCACGTGCAGGCGCGCGAGCTTGGCGAAGTCGAGTTCCCGGCGCGGCGTGGCGTGTGGAAACACGCCGCGCCAGATGGCTTCGCGCAGCCCTTGGTCGGGAAAGGGGAACTGCACCACGAAGCGCAGTCGCCGCTGAAAAGCCGTGTCGAGTGCGGTCTTGAGATTGGTGGTGAGGATGGCGAGACCGCAATACGCTTCCATGCGTTGCAATAGATAACTCACTTCGATATTGGCGTAGCGGTCGTGGCTATCCTTGACTTCGCTGCGCTTGCCGAACAACGCGTCGGCTTCGTCGAACAGCAGCATGGCGCCGCATTCCTCGGCGGCGTCGAACACGCGGCGCAGGTTTTTTTCCGTCTCGCCGATGTATTTGCTGACCACCGATGACAAATCAATGCGGTACAGATCGAGGCCAAGTTCATTGGCCAGCACTTCGGCCGCCATCGTCTTGCCGGTGCCGCTCTCACCCGCGAACAACGCACTGATGCCCAAGCCGCGCGCGCCTTTGTCGGCGAAGCCCCAGTCTTGATAGACCTTGAGCCGCTGCTTTACGTGGGCGGCGATTTGCCCCAGCGTGGCGGCTTGCTCGGGCGGCAGGATGAGGTCGTGCCAATCGGCACCGGGCTCGATGCGTTGCGCCAGTTCATCCAGCTTGGGCCGACCGAGGCTGCGGCAGGTGCTCCACATCAAGGCATCCGGTGTGTCGCTGGCAGCGAGTGCCGAGTACAGGCTAGCGCCGTGGTTGAGAATAGTCTGAGCACTGAGCCGGAACTGGCTGGCGACGGCGTCGAGCGAACCGTTGAGCCGTTCGGCGCTTGACCCCAGCGCTTGTTGCCACAAGCGTTTCTGTTCGGTGGCGTCCGGCTTGTTGACGGCGAAGCGCAGCGTGGCGCGCTCGCTGCTCACCGCCTCACGGCTTGCCACGAACACCAGGCCGCCGAGCCGGTCGATGAACCGGGCTACGGCTTTGGGCGCGGCCTCGTCGCCGCAGTCGATCAATAAAGTGCTGGCTAGCAGCAGCGCTTCGCGCTGCCACAATACCGCCAGCGCGTCGAGTTCGGCAGGGTTTTGCGGCACGTCCTCGGCACGCATCACCTGCAAGGCTAGACCCAGGACGGCGGCGGCTTGCGCGGCGATGTCGGCCTGACCTGAAGGGTCATCTCCCACCAGCATGACGGCCGGCGCGGGTTCAACTCGCTGCTCCAGCGCCGTCAACACGTTCACGCACAGGTCACGGTGCGACTGCGCCATGAGGTCGGGCACAGCACGCGCGCGCAGCAGGGATTGCAGGCGCGGGTCGAGGTAGTTGACGCCCGCGAGGTAATGCAGCACGCGCTCGTCGATACGCAGCCGTCCTTGCGCCAACCCATTGCTTTGATCCACTTCGATCAGGCGCCAGCGGCGCAATGGTCGCACTGGCGCTAACGCGCTCCAATGCGGATCGTCAAGCGTCGCCAATGCCAGGCCCAAGCTCGCATAAGTGCGGTGGGCATCGTTGTGGGCATGGGCGCAGCGCTCAGCCAAGGCGCTATCCATTTCCACGCCGGCGCACAGCAAGAGTAGATCGCGCTCGAACACGGAGAGCCCAAACGCCTGTGTGACACGGTCAATGGCTGAGGCTGCCAGCATTTGTGACCGGGCCTGTTCCACGGCCTGCTGTGCGGCGCTGGCATCGCCTTCGACACCCAGCCGCAATTTGAGTCGTTCCAATTCGGCCACCAGCAGGCGCTGGTTGACTTCGCTCCATTGCAGGCTTACATCGGTGGCGTTCATGTAATGTCAATCCGTTGGTTGAAAAACACCGGGGGCTGCGCGTCACGGTCGATGATCGGACTATCGATGCCGTCGATGCGCAGCCGCGCCAAGTGCTCGCCGACGGCTGCATTCGTGACGATGAAATTCAGTGTTGCCGTCGGCGCGACGAACGCCTGTGGTGCAATTTCTTGTTGACCGAGAAACAGCGATACTTTTTGCCCCGCGCGTAGTTGCGGCAGAAAATTAATGCTGAAATTGGCCGTGCCCGCGCCGTCCCGCACGACATTCAGCGGCAAGCCGAGAATGTGCGGTGCCAGTAACATGGCCATACGGTTGGTCTCGCGCGCATCCGTTTCTCCCGGTCGCACCAGGCGCGCTGCGACTTGGTAAACACCCACGGGGAAATCCGCCGCACGCGCGGCCGGTATGACGAATTGCATCAGATCAGCGGCGCTGGCGTTGCTCGCTACTAGCGTCTCCGCCACCTCGAAGCGTTCGTTGTTCAGCACCACTTCGCGGCTTGTGCCATCCAAATGAAAACCCTTCAGATCGATGGCTTCAACCAACCGTGCTACGGGCTGCTTGCCCGGCGGCACAAGCTCCTGAATCGTCGGCAATGGTGGCAACAAATTGGGCTGCACCACGACACCACGTTCATACCAAGTGCTTGGATCAAGGGGATTGGGCTTTTCAACGGGGCCGCGTGTCAACACGGGCAGAGTTGATCGTTTTGGTTTAGTCGACTCGATCAACACCACCGAAACGTGATAGGCCGCGGTAGGCCGATAGTGCGCCTGCAACGCCGACCACAGACGCGACATTTCTTCACTATTGAGCATCGTGGGCGTGATGCGGATATGTTCCACCTGATCGGCCAAGCCGCAGTCCGCCAGGGCACGCAAGGCCGGTGGCAACACCACGCCGACATCGGGCGAGGGAGACAAGGCGGTATTGATCGCGCTACGACTCAGCACCGCGTTCTCATGGAACAACTGCATGGCATAGCCGAGCAGGATTTCCGCGTGCAGGTCTTCGGCCCCATAGGCGCTGACGAGATAATGTAAATCCAGTGCCAGGGGCGGGTTGGACAGCCGCTGGCTGCCCGAGGTATCGCGCGCCGGCAGGCCCTCGTTGCGCCAGCCGGGATTGGGCGTGACTTGATGCATAAACAGGTTGATCTGGGTAGTTTCAGCGCCCGCAGCCGACGTCACGCGGTCGGGCGGCAAAGCACTGACCGTAACGGTGGTGCCAAGTACACCGCTGATATTATGATTGATGAGTCCGTCGTTCAGCATGTCGCGCAACACCGCCGTGACGCCGGCGATGGCCAGTGCCGTGCTCATGCGCGATCCTCCTGGCGCTTGGCGAGGTACGCGTCGAGTGACATGGCCTTGCGGCCGATGGTGGACTTGCCTTTGGTAGGTGTCGGCGCCTGCACAGCCGTGACTTCGATGCGGCCGATGCTGACATGCACTTCAGGCGCGGCGCTCATACCCGGTTGGTTTTTTGGGGTACGCACGCTGGGGCGATTTTTCAGGCCGGGATGCGTCGCTTGCACGCGCCCAGCCCCGGACTCCGGTGGTGACTCGAACGGCGCGACAGCGTTTGCCAACGTACGCGGCGTCATCAAGCGGAACGACTCGGACACCTCATTCACCTGGTACTCCTCAACGCGTTCCAATGGCGGCTGTTGCGATACGGCTGTTTGCGCTTCGACCGCTTGCGCGACGGGCATGGACGGAACTTTGCGCGGTACGGATGTGACTCCCGTCCCTAACACAAATGTTCGAATAAGCGGCGGCAAAACCTCCGGCGCGAGCGTGGCGTCGGATTGCTCTGCTGTTGCATCGCTGCTCATTCTCGGCGCGGGCGGACGCAACAGCGCGGCGGGGACTTCATGGTGCGGCGCAGGCGCTGCCACCGCAGCAGAGCCCTCGGCCCGCCCAGCGCTTTGCGGCTGTTCCCAAGCGCGCGGCGCTGTGGCTAATTCACCGCTATCGCCAAGGGGTTCTGATTCTGGAGCAGCCGCATACGGCAAGCGCGACAAGGGGTGAATAAGCGCACCCGCTCCGCGATTCATCAATCGTTGGAAATAGCCGCTCATGCCGACACCATGCCGATGTAGGTGGCGCGGCGCGCGGGGCTCAAGGCCAACACTTCGCGCTCGCTCCAGCCGTAGGCGCTGGCCAGCGTGTGAATATCGGCCAGGAGGCGGCTGGCGTGGGTTTCGATTTCCTGCCACAAAAAAGCACTGATATCGAATGCGGTTTGCCATGCATGGCCACAGTGATCGCAAGAAAAATCCAGCACGATGTCGGCCGCCGCATCCGCTTCGGTCAGCGCGGACTCGATCTTGGCGAGTTGCGCTTTGCTCAGCAGCGGTAGCTCGCCCGCCGCGCGCTCGCAACAGTGTTGCGCAAGCCGGTAGGTCGCCTGCTCCGGATCGATTTCTTTCAGCGCCTCGGCCAAATCTCGGCTGCTCGGCCGACGCACTTGCAGGCCGTCAACCTCGATCGGCTCATCGCTGGTCTCACCGAGAAAGGTGCTCGCATCCAGCGAGAACGTTAAACGTGTGCGGCAGGTCGGGCAGTCGGCATAGCCCAGCATGGAGCGGCCAAACAACGCGCTGCGCCATGCGATCAAAGTTTGGTCGCGCTGCCCAATACTCACATCAGCCAAATCGGGCAGTGCCTCGCCGGGGCGGGCGCACGCCAAGAGCAGCAAGGCGCGGTCAAGCGGATGGCGTTGCGCCCCGCGCTCCCACAACGCTAGCATACCGTCTGGCGTTAGCTTGCTCATGAGGGTCAGGCTGGCTCATTAAAGCTGGGCTCACTCGGCTCGGTGACTTCGTAATCGCGCTCCCAACCTTCGTTCTCCAGCTTGATGCTTTGGATTGCCACCGCGTTGGCATTGGCGTCCAGATCGGGCATGGCTTGGAACTCGGACACCCAGCAGCGAAAGACTTTGTACGACAACGCGAGTTGGCCCGCCTCGTTGTAGACCTCGATGAGGAGGTCCTTGCGAAAGTCCTTGAGCGACACTTCGGCGCCCAAGCCGGAACCAAAGTTCCATACCTTGTTGGCCCACTTTTCGAATTCGGTGTCGTGGGTCACGCCACGTTCGAGCGAGATCGCCTCGAATTTAGTGCGGCCGGGGGATTTGCGCGAAGTGGAAGGATCGCCACCCTCGCGGTGCTCGACCATCTCGGTTGAGCGCTTGAGCGCACCAACCTTACTCACCCCGGCCACGTAGCGGCCGTCCCACTTGACGCGGAATTTGAAATTTTTGTAGGGATCGAAACGCAATGCGTTGACGCTGAACTGTGCCATGCTATCCTCCCTTACGTCTGGATCTGTCCCGCCATCTGCTGAATCTTGATCACCACAAACTCGGCCGGTTTGAGCGGAGCGAAACCGACCAGGATATTCACAATCCCCAGGTTGATATCGTTCTGTGTCGTGGTCTCTTTGTCGCACTTGACAAAGTACGCCTCGCGTGGCGTCTGACCTTGGAAGGCGCCTTGCCGGAACAAGTTCTGCATAAATGCGCCAAGATTGAGCCGAATCTGTGCCCACAGCGGTTCATCGTTCGGTTCAAAAACGACCCACTGTGTGCCGCGATACAGGCTTTCTTCCAGGAACAGCGCGAGGCGGCGCACTGGGACGTATTTCCATTCGGAGGCTAGTTGATCGGCCCCGACCAGGGTGCGCGCACCCCACACCAAGTTACCCGCCACCGGGAAGGTGCGCAGGCAATTGAGCCCGACCGGGTTGAGTACGCCGTTCTGGCCATCGGTCATGCTGTAGGTGAAGCCCTGTACACCGGAGAAGGAGGCCTCCAAACCGGCGGGTGCTTTCCACACACCGCGCTGCGCGTCGGTGCGGGCGATGATGCCGGCCACTGCGCCGCAGGGCGCGAAATTCGCCGTGCGGTTCTCGCTCAAGGGATCGGGCATGCGCAGCCGAGGAAAATACACCATGGCATTGCGCGCATCGTCGTTGCCTATCGTCGCGCGCAGGCCGTTCACCCCAGTCTCGGCATCGGCGATGGCGGTGCTCGGGCTGGCGCTCCAAGCCGAAGGCGGATCGATGATGAGCATGGCGCGCCGTTCCTGGCAGTAATTCGCCGCCGCTGCCCAGGTGGCATCGGCAACATCAGGGGTCGCCTCGGTTTCCGGCGCCAGTGGCGGGATGCAGAGCAAATTGAACAGATCGACCGACTCCAGGGCGAAGATGCCCGTACGGTCGTTCTCGTCACCGAGGATCTCCGTATCTGTAATCACCACACCGTCGTCACTGGCCGTGCCCACCGCCGCAATGTCAGTGGCGTTAGCAGGGCTTTCGCCCACCGGCGCGGAGACGCGCACGCGGACCAGAGCGGATTGCACGTTGACCACCGTATCCACCAGACGCGGGCTCAAGGGCGAAACGGAGACATTGCGGAATATTTCCTTGGCCACGACGATGTTGCCACCCGGACGGTTCAGCTCCTCGACGGTCAAATTGAACAACAGGGCATCGGTCGTATCGCTTGTAGCGTGATCCACCGTGGCTCGTAGCGCGCTGCCCCAGAGGCCTGGACTGGCGGCCTCCAGCACCAAATTTGCGGCTGCGGTGGGCAGGGTGATGCTCGGAGTACACGTGGCGATATCGCCATTGAATACCCGTACGATCAGGGCATCGCCTCCGCCGTGCTGAAAAAAATGGCTTACGGCGTAACTCATGGGGCTGGGTTGCCACAAGTCACCAAACAAGCGGCTGTATTCGGCAGTGCTTTGTACGCGTACGGGCTCATTGACCGGCCCGCGCAGCGCGCGGCCGACGAAAGCGGTAATCGAAGTGGCGACACCGGTAATGGTCCTGACACCGCTGGGAACTTCTTCGATATAAACGCCCGGATAGGTCGGTGTGATTGGCATTGCTCTCCTCCACTGCTGAGATTAGGTTACTTGCTCTCTATCTTTCACCGTTGGCATATTCTCCGCACCGTTCCCAACTGTCGTCTGGGAAGCCTCAGTGGTATCGTTCACTGCACGGATCTCGCACTGCGGCACGTAGCGACTGGACAATGTCTTGACGTTGCACGGTGGTGAAGTCCCGGCGGCGCGAGCAGAGCTGCTGTGTGAAGGCCGACGCCAGGTCGGGCGTCACGCTTATGATGGTGAGGTCTGGATATACAGCCAGTAACTGGCTACAGAGGCCTGGCTCGTCCATCCCTTCCTGAGCGAGAATCACGGCATCCGCCATGGTTCTGCCCGTCGCTTGAAGAATATTCATGGGCCCTCGAAAATCACCTACAAGTTCCATGTCCTCTTGCTCTGCCACCAACTTCCTGATGTCGTCCGGGACCATCATGGGGTAATTGGCGAGCAGCACTCTGATCTTATTCACCCTCATCTTCCTCACATATTGTGTGCCCACCATAGTTAGAGTTGCAGGAGCGGCCAATAGATCTTGGATCTAATTAGGATCTAGATACTTCATGAAAGAAGATCTAGGTCTGATAGATCCTGGTAGAAAAGGACGGACTCCCACAGGAGCGCATGGAGGCAAGTAGGAAAGGGAACTCGCACACAAATGAAAAGACTGGTGAGGTCTGTGAGGTGGGTCAGCGAAGATTCGCGGTGAAGCCGTGCTCTTTCACGTATCGCACAGCCGATCGTCGGTCCTGTAACTTGAGTTTGTCGAGGATATTATGGACGTGGTTCTTCACGGTTGAAACTTCTATTCCTAGTCGAACCGCGATTTCCTTGTTGCACAGGCCTTTCTCAATCGACTCGATAATGTCTTGCTCCCGGCGCGTGAGATATTGCGGCTGATTGACCCCTGTTGTATTCGTTTGACGAGCTAGTGCTGACATCCTTGCAAACGCCAGGTTGGCCACATGAGGAGAGCATACCGTTTCTCCTGCCGCCACTGCTCGAATATTTCTTGCCACGTCGTCGAATGATCCATTGTCCAGCACATATCCCGATGCCCCACCGACTTCGATACAGGCCAGTATGGCTTCGTCAGTATTTGGAACACCCAGGATGATGGTCTTGCAGCCAGGCATGATCGTCTGAAGACACCTGACCTGGTCTAAACATATCGGCAAGGGAGCGCTCGCCTCGACAAGAAAAATATCACCTTGGAACTCCGACCTATCTACATGTATCTGATCCAGGCCGGATACTTGACTGCTGACGGCTATTCCCTCCTGCTGGGATAGGGTCATGCCAAGGGTTTCGCGGAACAAACGATTCCTATGCAAAATAACTATGCGGATGTCTTGATGAACCACGTCATCCCTCCGACGCATGTCTCCGCTGATAGCCGCTTCACCTCACGCATGCCGCGCCACATTCGAGAGTTTTCTCTGTCGACGCGCAGAACGCAATATGCCCATTGGTCCTTTAGCACCTACCTGTGGGATGCTATTCAATTGCGGCGTAAGTAGCAACCCTCCGGATGATATATCCACTGAGAATGCATTTGCCATGCCGAGATGTTCCGAAACCTTGATGGGTTCGTACTGACACAATATGTGGGTCTGGCGTGAGAAGGAGGGGGTCTACGTAGTTTATCGTGGTGTGAGAGCTAGCCCAACTGAATGCTTTTCGATACTTGTTGTATCAAAAGTGATACCGATGAAATAAATGAGTCTTTTTCTTTCCTCCTTGGCATCAGTTTAGACGCGAGACTTCCTTTGACAAGTTGGACAGACAAACGAGCTACGTTCGCTTTGGAGACGGCGAATGATTCGGCCGCAGCGGTTGGGACAGGGTTGACCTTCTTTGCCGTACACGAGGTGGTGCTGCTTGTAGTGGCCTTCTGTGCCGTCCGGTGCAAAGAAATCCTTGACGCTCGATCCACCGCAGGCAATCGCCTCTCTCAGCACTGTTTGCATAGTGTCATAGAGTCTGACAATCATCGCCTTGCGCAGCCGACTTGCCTCACGGTTTGGATGGAGCTTGGCGCGAAAGAGCATTTCGTTCGCGTAAATATTCCCAATCCCTGCGATCACTTGCTGATGCATCAGCAGCGGCTTCAACCGTCCACGTCTGGCTTCCATCAGCCTAATAAATTCATCGCGTGACACCGTGAGGGGATCGACCCCAAAACGGCGAGCACGATAGCGATCGAGGCCGGCCTGATCGAGCAGGGACAGCCTTCCGAAACGGCGGGGATTCCAGTAGCGCAGTTCTGATTCGCGGCCCCCTGTGAACGACAGGCGAACATGCACATGCTGCGGATATTTTGTCTGTGTCGCACGGAAGAGCAGGAGGCCTGTCATGCCAAGTTCCGCAACGACATATCTGAGTTCGTTCTCTTTTTGAAACCCGAGTGCGACGCTCTTTCCGTATCGCTCCACCCTTTCCAGGCACGCGCCGAGATACCAAGGGAGCGTAGGCAAACCTTCTCGAACAATATCCGCGCGCCCAACCCAACAATCCTTGATCTGCGCACCGAGGAGATGAGCCCGTATCTGCTGGGCAACGACTTCGGCTTCCGGCAATTCAGGCATGAGAGAAATCCTTGCAACGCGGTCCTGCCAAATTAGGCCATGGACAAAGCACAAAAGGCAACGTGTGAGAGGGCACTACCTTTGGAGGGGGCTTTCGAACTCGTGGTTACGCGCCGGAGGCGGGGCGTGAAGCAGGTTTATTCTTATCCTTCATACGTGCCTCCCGAAGAAGGCGAACTTGGGTAATGGCTTCTTCAAGATTTGGAAGGGGCATGGCACCAGGCCGCCGCGTCATGACCAACTTAAAGACCTGTTCATACGTCATCCCTTGGACACAACAGAGGTAGGCCATGACCACTGACACGGATCGTCCCATGCCGGCACGGCAACAGACCATGACCCGGTTGCCAGAAATATGCTCTTCGACCCAACTCACGGCTTGGTCCAACAAGCGCGGCTCGGCTTCTGCGTACTCCGAAAATGGAATTTTCCCAGAAACCAGCCAGCCAGGTGACTCCAACGCATACTCAGCGGCAACAAGAAGCAGCGCCCCGATCTTGGCTGGCGGCTCCTTTGCGTCGTTGATGTTCCCGACCAATAGCTTTTCGGTGATCATATGCATAATAGGCTTTGTATAAGGAGGCAGGCCACCAGGTCAAGGGAAAACCACGCCCACATGACTCACGAAGCCTTCTCCTGA
>ERZ1292630.2213-Hain-H41-02um-R3-2213-length-18231-cov-11_pt1 | contig 18231 bp, 31 predicted proteins | sample MGYA00564408_ERZ1292630 | MGnify/ENA primary metagenome ERZ1292630 (study PRJEB36523, sample SAMEA6512641) | groundwater metagenome | collected 2019-01-08 | study: AquaDiva: Metagenomics assemblies of 32 groundwater samples
ATGTGGACCTGGTGTTGTGAGGGGCAACGGGAACGGTCGTTAGTGCTTAGATTGCTTCGGGGAAGGGCTACGCTTGACGGACTTCAAGGGGATGCCGATACGGGAACGGTAGATGAGACGGGCGAGGTCGGAGGGGACGAGTGCAGGGCCTTTCGGATAGTGTGAAACGCCGGAATGCGTGATGAGATCGAGTGAGCGGTAGAGATACACAGAGACGCTATGAATAACTTTGCTTGAACGAAGCGGATTACTCGGGATTTGACTGATGAGGTCGAGTTCGTGGTCCGGGAGATCCATTATTTACGCCTTCGGTAGGTGAGAATAGGACCCGCTTCGTGTGGAAAGAAGGTCTGCCGTAAGAGTTGTTCGAGTTGTATAGCGCGGGGTTTGCTGAAAGTCCCTCCGTTGAAGAGTCCAGGCGCGGTAGGCCCGGACTCTTCGGCGTGTGTATGAGGAAGCCCTTGTTTGCATAACAAACACCCGTAGACCGGCCTACTTGGGATGGCACCCGGTAAGCTCTTGGTCATTCTTCGTGCAGACGATGACTTGCTCATAGAGGACTTTTCCATCCTTCGTGACAGCTACTTTATACTCCCCTACCGCCAGCTCTGCAACCTGGCTTTCAATAGCCCCTACGAAAGGGTTGATTGCCTTCGTGAGGTCTTTCAGTTGGCTACAGGCTGTCAGTCCGATGATGGAGACAGCAAGAATAAAGGCTCCGGTGAGGCTCTTGAGCGTCGCCGTGCTGAGGGTTCGGCTATCGGCAGCGGCAATGAAGCCAAGGCCGATCAACTCAGCTGTGAGCTTTTCACAGATATCCTTTGCTTCAGGGATGAATGCCCCGACGATCGGGCAGAGGGCAACCAGTAAACCAATGATGGATGTAATAGGGTTCTTCATGTTACGGGTCCTTTCGTATGATAGGGTGTATGAATAAATTCTCTAAACGGACGATACGGGCCTTGATATCGTGCAACTCAAAGGTAATGAGGAAGCCGAGTGCAACGAGGATACCGTTGAGGATAAGAGGGATGGTGATTTCCATTATTGCGGTCCGCCGAAGACGATGACATCTGCCGCAAGAAGCGTGACTCCGCGCTCAACGGCTTGCGCAATGACTTTGTTTCTCCATGCGAGAAGATTATTCATCAACGATATAGAAGTATTTACAATGTAGTCTGCTCCATAACTGTAGTTCGGAGGGCCTATCACACTGACCGTGTAGGAGATAGACGGAACTCCTGATTCCAACTGCGTTGATCCTATACACACAATTGCTTTCGGCATTATCTAGTCAGACCTGTAAAGATGATTTGTGCATAATCTGTATCGATTGTTTTCGCTGCCGCCGCGCTTGTTACGATATGCAAGCTAGGATTTAAGAATGTTGTCGTTATATTGGTGGTATTTGTACAGACGACAGTATTATTGATCGAAAATAACACACCTGATGAGTTTCTAGTGTATGAAAAATTGTTGAAAGATGTGTTGACGGCTATTCCGCTGTCCGTTCTTGTTTGTACCCCTCCCGACCGTGTGACACAAAACCAATTGGTATCAGCGTCAAGTTTCTCAAAGAAAATTCCGTTTGCCGGGGGAGAAATTGAAGGGGAGTTGAGAGCACCGATTCGTACTGTTGTGTTTGCATCATTGGTATTAAGCCTTGATGCGAACATAATGCTATGATTGACGGTAGGGTCTGTAGCCGCCGCTGCTCCACTGTTGATCGCTAAGGTTGCTACAGTGCCAAGTACGGCGCTTGTATCTCTACGTATGATGCCGTATCTATTCGTCTCTCCTGCTAAGTTTCCTACCGTTCCGTTCGCAGCGCTCCACCCAAGGGCGCCAATAGAATTTGATGCGGTACTGCCCCCTAAAAATTCTTCTTGTAGGAAAATAGATGACTTAAATGGGTAGAGCGGATTTTGCTGTTGCTGAAAGTCAGAGCTGAACGACACCAAAGGAATGATGAATGATAGGATGCCTATGAAAATCCCAATAATGTGTTTCATTGCCACGCCTGTACGTTGATGGTTTGTGTTCCGCTTGACGATATCACGGATACAGAGGCTACGGCAATATCATCGATGATGATTGAGTCGCCAGGGGCAAGCCGATCATCCCCTGCCGTATTCGCTGCCGGGCAGACTGCCGTTCCCCCAAGCCAATCTAAGCAGACATCATCAGTGTTTGTTAGAGGAGCAGCAATGTGTACCTTGCGTGACGTGAAGGCAAAGGCGAGGTTGACGGACGCTGCCGCAATATCGGTCCGCCTAATCGCATAGAAGGCCGTTCCGACGGTCTTTTGCTGAACGCGCATGCCGTCGGCGCCAGACCCTTGGAGTCGCTCAAAATTCGATCCTGAGCCGGTAAAGAGCCAGATCGCATAGGAGCCGATCCCTCGTGTTTGCGGATCGGTGAACTTTCCCGCGTCTTTGACGTTCTCCCAGGATGGACCAGGCCCGGCCACGGCAAGCCCGGCGATTTGCGTCACGGCGCTATAGACGCCGAGGGAGCTTCCGAGGATGAGAATGACGGCAGCGATGATATAGACGGTGGAAGTTTTGAATTGGTCAAAGAGCTTTCGCATAGCTAGTTTCCTTGTATGAGGGCGAATCTGAAATTATTATACTGTGCGGTTACTAATAAAGCACCTTGATAGTTACGGCCTTGATAGAGTCGTGCTGGTGCGTAGAATCGACTGGCACTATCAGAAGTTTCAATGATGGCATCCCCATTTACCGTGACAAGGAACATATGCCCATCAGCACAACAGACCGGCACTGTGAAGCCACTGAAAACCCATATCGAATTGGAGTTCAACTGAATGACGGCAGGCGCCGAGAAAGGCGACGGTGGAAGAACTCCGACTGCCGGTTGAGTCGTCGGAGTGAATGCAACCGCCGTTGAATCCATAAAGCGAAATTGATTAAATGCTGTATTGTAACAGAATTGCCCGTATCCTGTTCCAGCACCGCTCACAACAGAAGCCTGCCCACAGTAATCAATATTAGCCGGTGGGGTGATGTAAGCCCACGTTGCCCCGAAATCTGTTGACACTCTCGTCGTCGCCGTATCTGCCGATATGGTTCTATGACATGTTGCGATAGCAGTTCCGCTTGCGTCAAAGAAAATGTTCAATGCAAGCCCGCAATTCGAGACAGCGTTACCCGTTGAGACAAGCGCCCATGTATCCCCACTGTCGGTGGAACGGTAGATATCAAGGCGACCTGTCGCCGTTGATCGAATATAGACCAAGCAATTGACGCCAAGGCACCGCATTTTCTCGCCTGGAAATTGAGTGTCCATAGTAGGGCATTGAAGGTTCGCTCCTGCCACAATTGTAATCGTGGTCCAGCTCACACCGGCGTCTGTACTTTTATCAAGGCGACAACCCGCGAATCCACCCTCTGCCAACCGTACACTTAAAATCACTCCATTGCTCGGAATATCCAGCTCTCTAAAAACAGTTGTGACAGGGTAGTTCGTCGGGCAATCAGTAAAGGTTCGCGCTCCATCGGATGACTTGAGGCATGCAGAACGAGTTGAAAAGGCCATATCTCCATAGACAATGGCACTGCCTTCAGTCGGACGTAAGTCCCAAAATTCAGGGCAGACGGCAGGAGCCGCACAAAGAGGATCTATCGAAGAGGGCAGCGTTGAGGCGGCACCATAGATCCGAGAGACAGAACCAGCTTCAGCAAGAAGTGGGAGTATCAGCCAGAGACACGCCCCAAGGAGAGCGGCGCATCGTAAGATGGTGCGGTACAGCGGTTGAGTACGGCGACGGCTGTCACAATCAAGAGACAACATAGAATAATCTTCACTATTGAAGCTCGAATATGTTGATACTGGCTGCAACCGACGAAATTCCGAAAATAGCCGTATTCTCTTTGAGCCAAAACGACTCTCGTACCCCTGAAATCATCGGAAGCCCGATAGTCGTATTGACATCCGGCCCACCGATAAACACGGTCGGGCTTGCCACGGCTGCCGACAGGGCAGGCTTCAGGACGGCTCCGAGCGAACCAGTGAAGGTATCGGTTGCCGTGGTGATTTGCAAGCGTGCGGTATTATCGATTCCGATAATACCAGCATTGGCGTAATACGTGCCGATTCCGACGACTCCACCGAAGAGATCCGCTTGAACCGTCACCCAATTACCGCTGATTGGATCAAGTGATTGCAGGTCAACGGTCATAGGACCGGCTGTCGCTTCTGTGATATTGAGAAAGAATGCAGCTCCACCATGGCCTGACACGTTGATACCGGCGGAGTTCGTCACGCCGACTGCAAAGACAGTTCCAACTGGGAAGATTTCTACGTTTTGCACTACACCTGAAATTGACGTGCCGGTATTGAGTAGAAGATACCCTCTTGGAACGCGGTTCGGCGCAATCAACAATGTTGGACTCGCTCCGACCGTCACCACACGCGGGAAAAAGGCGTTGCCGATGGTGCGAAGGGTGATGTCGATATCCGTATTTTTCAGGATACGTATCAGCGCGTCGTTATTGTCAAGATCTTTCCCGTTGCGCCGGTCAAGCGCACGCATCGGGTTGTACAGTTCAGTCTGTTCTCCGACGATGCCCGTTGCGCCGATATCTGCCGGAATAGGGAGTTTGGTTGTGATTTCTGTATCGAGCCAGCGACCGGACATCTTCAGCCCTCCGAAGAGGGCTGAAGATGTCCTCAGCCCTCTTGAGTAGTGGTTATCGTTGGAACGCCCTAAATTGCGAGACATCCCCGAAGATTTTGTAGCCGTGGAACGACAGGCGAATGTTGAACGCCGTCGCGACAAGGTTCTGAATCCGTGCGGTAAAGGTCGAGTTCGGGTCAAGGATCTTTGGTGTCGGCCAAGGGAAGGGGAAGGTGTCAGGACCAAAGAGCGTGCCGATCGGAACGCCGGTGTTCGACAGATCCCGTCCGCTGCCGCTATCGCTCAAAGTGATGACTTGAGGAGCATAACGCGGTTCGTCGGAGATATTCGCCACGAACACGTTGACGTTTGAGGCAATGTTGAATGAGGTCTTGCAGATCGCGAAGCCGCTGTCTGCCTGGGTAATGAATTGCTGTGTGTCCGTGTTGGACGCTGCCAACGGAAGGAAATTAATGACGAAGGTGAAAAAGTCAAGGGTAAAATTCTTACGAATGTGTCCTTGGCTCATTCCGCTCTGGTTCGCCATTTGCCGAACAACTCGATCTACTTCAGCCATGATGTCTACTCCTTTTGCTTCCGGGTATGGAAGCGTTTAGTAAAAAGCGGGGACCTCCGAAGAGATCCCCGCGTATTCGAGTGCTCCGACATGCGGGGCCGAAGGCTCTTACAGCACTCGACAAGTTCGCTCACAGCACCCGGCGATACAGGTAGCCGTCCATCCAGACCTTGATGTTGCTGTTACCAGCCAACAAGGTGATAGGGGCAGACCACGTAAGGCGCCACACGAAATTCTGGTTGTGTGGAAGGGTGATGTCACCCCAGAAGGAATAACGGTTCCGAAGGTCCGGTACACCATTGTTCGCAAACTCTTTCTGGACCTGGTTCGGGGCTGCATAGGTCCCGGCAATGGCAACCTTAGCATCAGGCCCACCACCACACGGAAGAGCCAACTGCGGACCCTGCCAGTAGTCCTTCGAAGCAACCTGGAAGTTCGCTGCACCATTGCTCAAGTTGCGAACATCCGTCACGGCGCCGGTTGCGGTAGGAGCCGCCACGATACCAGACGACGTAACCGGAATGAGGTACGCAATCGAGCACTGATACAGGTCAAAGAACTGAGGGCTTGGGATCTGACCGGCAGCCACCATGTTGCTCAGGTTCTTATCGGCGTTAACTGCCTGGAAGAAATCGAGCGTAACGGTCGAACCGCTGGTGTAGGTCAACGTGTCAAACCACGTCCATGGAATCCGCTCCGGCTGCCCAGGCATAAGGGGGGTGATACCGGCGGACAATTCTTGAATCGTCTTGACTTGCTTTTTCCACTGATTAGGCATTGTGAACTCCATTCATTTGCAAACATGGCCGGATATTAAAGGCTATCCGGTTTGGCCGTACTGCTCTTCGTATGCCGAGGATAACAAGTTTAACTTTGGTTAAACTTGTTCCATCGTGTCATCAGCAACCATTCCCGACAGGTCAGGATAGGCACCCATGCCAGGATAGGCGCTCATGTAATCCCCACCGTTAAAGCTCAGCTCTGGGTAAGCAGAGACAGCCAAAGCCGGAACATATGGGCTTACATACGTCTGGACCGCATCATTGACGGTTTCAACGAGTCCGCCGATCAACAGGAATTGCCCGGCACTTCGTCCAAGGAATCGATTACCAACCCATCCAAGCGCGCCAGCGAGAAGACCTTTCACGCCGATACGAACGAGGGGCTGTTGTACGCCGATCATCGGAAGGACAAAGTTCGCAGCCAGCTTCGTGCCGATGAATCCGCCGGTCACATAGACTGCATCGAAAATCATTCCCTTGCTTGGGAGAATTCCACCCACGCCAGGATTCCGTTTGTACGAACGCCGACGGTGAGAAACCGCCTTTACAGACCGTCTCCGCCTTCGAGGATTGGCGGCAAATACTGCCACCTTCCGGCTCCGCTTCCGGCTCCGCTTGACACTGTGCTTTCTAGAACGTTTACGCCTGGCCATGGTTGAACTCCTTTTTTTACGTGTAGACCGGCCTGGACGGTCTGGATTGATCAACCAGGCTTCCTCAGATGGAAATCGTTTCAATTTCATTTAAAACGACGGGTAGGAGTTTTAAATTCCTATTCCGCTCCTTGTCTTCAAAACAAAAAGGCTATCAAGGTTTTCACCCTGATAGCCTTCCCTTTCGCTGTCGTTCGGTACTGGCCGTTATGTCAGACGAGGCAAAGACCGCCTTTACTCGTCACCCTCAACATATAGTGTTTTATTTCGCCTGTCAACTCGTTGAGTGCGGTAATCGGAATGGCTCTTGGCTTCGTCGCATCAATCATGAATTCGCCTGTCGGAGACAGGTCAATTCCATTCTTGATGTATTCGTTACGAGTGTTTCCTTCCTGAGCGTTCATAGTCTTTCCTTGAAATCCACAACCGCTTTCCGCCTGTATGATGAATCACCACGTCGCCGTTGTCAAGACCTAGAATCTTCACATTCTTTCCGAACACATGCTTATACTTTCCAGCAAGGTCGCTTCCTGTTTTCTTGGCGCGTATCTCAATCGCCTTGTTGTAAATGGTGCCGACGACTTTGGGCGCCGGAGGATTGTAGACAGCAATCGGATTCTTTTTGATTCGCTTTTTCTTAATGACGACTTGATACTCGTTCGGATTCAGCCCAAGCTTTTGCGCCGCTTTCGCGCTGTCTTTATGCGCTATCTCCATCCCGGCATACATCAAGCGTTCGGTATTAGATGCAGCTTCGCGCCGATATCGTCCGGCTACGGTTGCCGCTTCTTCATGCCAACGTGCGCCTGGATTCTTTTTTGATTTCTTCACTTCCAATGAACCGCCGGGACCAAAGAACTGCATCTCTGTCAATTGCCCGGCTTCACGAACTCTTGCTTTCGTCCGTGCTTTCTTTTCTCTTGCAGCACGCATCTTTTCGGCCCATGCGTAGGCTTCTGTAGTACCCTTTTTAGGATGCTCTGGTATGTAACGGCTCATATCAACCTCATCATCGTATAGTTCGCCAGTATTCTCGCCAACATTTCCAGCGTTCCCGCCTGGTACTCATTTCACTGCAAGCCCGGCAGGAGCACTCGGCTTGAGTGAATCGAAAGGGACCACGTTGCTTAAGGGTGATTCATTGCTTGACGTGTCAAGCGCTGAGACAGCGGCGTTCCCTTCTTTACCTGTCGGCAGTACGAATGTCGGTTTCACGCCGACTGCCGGTTGAAGCGTTGTTCCAACGATAAGTGATGGAATTTGCGAGACTGTGCAACCTTTCACGTAACACGCATACACATTGTAATTTCTCATGTCGCTTTCGATGTTGCGATCCCATTCAAGGGTAGAGGCAAAAGTAGATGAATAGATACTACAGAGTCCGAAGAAAAATAAAACTCCTAGCCGTCGTTTCATTAGGATTTTCCTTTCATCAGCATTGGACCGAACATGAAAAGCGCGTAACCAATCACGCCGTATAGAATGATCTGATTGACATTTCCAAGTGTCTCAGAGAGTCCGCCGCCTGTCAACAAGGCTTTGGCTTCAGACGGTTTCAGGTACCCTTTATGAATGAGTTCGAGGGCTTTTCCTTCATTACGGACCTTCTCAAAGAAGATATAGAGGGTTGACGCAAGACCAGCGGCGCCTGCAATGATGAAGACTGGAAAGATCCCAAGGCCGAAAGTTGACTCGAAGTACGAACGAAAAGGACCAAGCTTACTCATGAGCGATTCATGTTCACGGAGCAAGGCTTGTGTTTGCGCCTTGGCAACAATCATTTTCCCGATGCATTCTTGATTGCCTGAGTTCTGGCAATGCTTAATCGTGGCGTTGATCGCATCGATGCGCTTAAGAAGCGTAGACTTCGCGCCGATCATGTCTCGGATAGCCTGCTTTATGTACTCAATTGATTTTGAAATTGAATCAAACATCTTACTTTCTCATCATGAAAGCCAGAAGAATCCCGCCAGCTCCGACTGCATAGACCCAGGTCGGAACAGATGCAAACACGTCTCTTGTCTTAAGGAATGTCGGATAGTTTCCGTAGACACCTTCGGCAAACTCAGGCGTGACAGGAATGGAACCGGCAGGAGTGTTATAGTACATGTCGAATCCAGCTTGATTTGCCTGGCCGACAACCTTCCCAACCATCCTAGGAGGGAGCACTTTCGCTGCGGTTGAGAAGAGCCTTGACGGGTCAGGTTTTACGGCAATTCGTTTCATCCACTCCGGCCTTGCATCCCAATTTTCCTTCCCAACCACGGCGCCCATGATATCCCCGAACATATCGCCAAGCTGTCCTCGTCCTGGCTTCTTACGGTAGGATCTAAAGCCGTAGGCTGCCTCAGCAATCGCAGTATCGTACAAGGTATATGCAGAACGCCCTCGCTGTACTTCTTCTCTTGTCGGCGTGTAAGAGATAATACCGCCACGTCGCCTCATCCGCATGTCTTTCTGTTTTCCCATGGGTATGACTCCTTCTTAAAGATCTGAAGCGTAGTGTACCTTAAACGGGTTCTGTTGTCGAATCACAGCGAGTTCGGTTTTTCGAGCATCGAATGCTGCCTGCTCCCTGGACGCTTTGGCACGTTCTAAGATTTCCTGATTCGCTATGTCTCGCTGAGTGATTCTCTCGTTCTCAGCTTTTGCCCGTTCCGTGGCTCCAAGCAGATCTTTCAGTTCTTCCTGTATGGCAATGAGCCGCTGTTGATTCTTCTGTAGCCGCGCTTGCGCCTCTTCCATAATACGCATCAGTTGCTTGACACGCTTCTTCAGCTTATTTCCGCCGATCATTTCAAAGATCATAGAGACAGCACTGAAGACGGCAGACGCCCACCCGAAACCAGGCAGTATGGCAAGTGCCATTCCCCCGTATGATCCGATTGGTCCAAGCCCTGCTTTCTTCTTCGTGACTCGCTCAAGCTCTTGCAAATGAGAATTAAACACGCCGATATCAGTTTCCATCTGCTTTTCGATGGAGCGATATTCACGCTGCAAGGATTGAATCTTAGGCCATGTTGCTTGCTCTTGTATCCATACACGTCGCTGCCGTTCAGCTTCCCATGGGTTCATGCCTGGACCTGTGAAAGGGCGCCGCTCTGTATATTGAATGGTCTTCGGCCATTCGTCGTTTGTGGAAACGACGAATTCCCCTAGGAAATTTCCGTAACTCATTATTTCCTCAGAAGCAAGAACAGCAACGCTGTTCCTCCGACGGCAAGACCCACAGTTGCGCCGGTGGAAAGCGAGTCCTCCTGTATCGGACTCGCTTGAGCCTGCATTTGTTCAGCTCTTGCTTGTTGAATGGACGGGTAGAGAGATGCTGAAGTATACAGCGATTCTGTCGCGGGATTCCTAATCATCATGGGATTCGCAGCATTCATTGCGGCATATCCGTACGTCTGGCGCTCTCCCTCTTCGATTAATTGCTGGATTCGTCCTGGATAGACTCCATTGTGCGTTTCAGCGTAGGCAATATCTTCAGGTGTGACTTGTTGGACGATTTCAGATTGTTTGGCAGGATTAATCTTTCCGAGGGCGTTGAATAAGGACCCTCCGATTGAAGAGAGGTTTTTTCCGAGGATATTCCCGGCTGCGGATAGCTTAGGTCCAACCATCGACATGATGGATGGTCCAAGCGTATAGGCAGCGATTCCGGCAGCCGCAATCGGCATGGCCACGTTAGCGACGTTTTCCATTGTTTTCTTGACAGATTTCGGTAAGACAAGATAGGCCCCTCCGGTCATCGTGGTTAAGGTGGTGTTCCGAACGGCTCTGAAGATGTTTCCAGGCGTGAAACTTTTCGGCGTAAACTTCACCATCCGCTTAAACATGTTGCCGACATTATCGAAAAATCCATCCATCACATAGTAGCCGTCGGCAGACTCGCCAAGATATGTTTCGGACGGCTTCAATCTGAATGGGCACGGTTTGCGCTTATCGAGCGGACAATACATGACTAAGATCTTCCTATAATTAAGACCACTTTAAGCGCGTGCTCAACATGGATTCTAAGACAGTTCATAGCGTATGGTTTTCTCTCTATTACATACTCAGGATAGATGCTTTTCACCATTCTTGCAAGGAGTTGGAAGCGAGGGCTTTCCTCTTCTTGAATCGCCATTGGCTCACCGTTGATCCCATGGGAACTCATACCTGTAATACCATCATAGACGTTTCGGGCATCAACTCGCCTAACCGCACGTTCCAGAAATCTCTTGTTCCATCCAATCGGCAACCATACGGGCCTATGACATAGACATGTGACAGATTCCCACCATTGAATCCGACCGCCTTAAATGAAGCAGGTAGTCCAACGGATTTCATAAGGGTTGCAAGAAAGAGCGAGAAATCATCACAATCTCCGAACGGCTTCCCGCCTCTTGCAATCTCTTGCGCAATGGCTATCGGATCGTGAAGCGCTTCGACTCCGACTGGATCGCGCACGTACCGCATGGATCGCTGAACGAACGCAAGGAGTGAAGCGGAGAGACATCGTTTATCTGCTGGGTCACAATGCACCGTTGCATCCGCTGCAAGGCGCCGGATCAATGGATTAAGAAATGAACGGTTTACCATTGTCTGCATGAGAAACAAGGTGTCTTGAATCCCATTTTCGCCTGGACGTTGCGAATGCATCATCGGCATTTCAATACGACGGTGGGAGTATTTGAAATTCTCCTCACCGCTCCTTCCGGCTATCATATCCGATCGTTTCGACTTTTCCGCTTTTCGGCTCATAGTAGAACCTCTCCAATTGATACCCCTTCGGCTTCTTATGCTCGATAAACCAATTTCGGGCCTGGTCTTTTGAGAGTCCGACAGGGCATCCAGGCCAAACGGCAACGTATCGTTCCGGATCGCGTGAAGATTCAATATGCTTGCTCATCATCAACCCGCCCTTCAAAATCTTGCTGAATTGCACGAAGACGATACGCTTCATACAATGTAGAGGATTTCTCATTATCGCTGTTTCTTACAGTTATAAAACGCTGTCCGTCACAGTCTTGATAGAGTTTCACAATAATGCTCATAACTGCTCCCTATACAACCAGAGAAACAACCCAAGCGCAATAACCGCTAGAATCGCTCCCCCTGTCGTCGGCTCAATCTTAATCGGCATGATTTCTTTAAACTTTTCATAGTAGGATTTTAGCTCACGTATCGGCGTCCCGCCTGAAAATTGAAAGTGAGGAAGGTCCTTCTTTTGCCAGTCTCCACCCCATTCAAGACCGGCAGATTTTCCAATCTCTCCGACTCGTTTCCAAAGCGGTCCTTCTGGATTCCAATCTTTCAATGAAAGATATTCAAGCGGCACCACGTCAAGCGCAAGTCGATGATTGTGATATGACAGTAAGGCTCCGGCAGAAGTCACGCCTCTGCCGGAATCCTTCAACGCTTGCTGAGCTTCAGGCGAACGATAGGTAGACACCACCTTCAGCGGGATTCCAGCGTCCGCCGACAGTCGAAGTAAATTCTCTGCCAGCGGACGGACGGAATCTTGCAACTCAGCTATCTTGCTCAGATTCGATTGATGTTGCAGAAGACTGTAGGTTATTGGCATGTTCCAACATTGCCATTAAGATTGAAGCTCGGAGCGAGTTCCACCATTCTTGCTGATATCGCACGCCCGGTTCAAGACTGGCAATCTCCTCTAGACAGGTTGATTTCTCAAGCCACTCTTTCAACTTAGGATACGCACTCTCAGGCACTTGGTCAAGCACCATATCAGCATACAGGTTCGGATCTGCATTCTTCGTAGCCGCGTTGATAAAGACCGGCAAAAACTGTTTTACCATCAGCTTGATCATGTCTTCCTCAGATTGAACCGGCGCCGGAGCCGGATTAGGTTGAATTGCCGGTCTTCCCGTAGAAGGATAGGCTGGTTGTGCCGGTCGCATGGCAGCCGAGCTGATCGAATCAACCAGCTTAATGATTGGCTCTTTGAATTGAGCAAGAACCATCATCAAAGGACTTCCCCCACCATCTCCACCGGACATCATCGGCGCAATCTTTTCCACAATATCAAAAACCTGCTTCGTCATATCGGGCGACTGTTGGGCCGGACGCATCAGCTCCACAAAGCGCATGATTCGAGCTTCAGCACGCTCTTCAGCCTTCTGCAACATCATCATGACTTCCATTGGATTCATGCCTGTCGGTTGAGTAGGTTGGATACTAATTTCTCTTTGTTCTTCTTCCTCACCGCTTCTTTGATGAGACTCTTGAGATGAGCCGAGTATTTTTTCTGGTCCTTCAATGTCAAAGGGATATCGAATAGTAGTGCCGTCTTTTTTGGTCCAACGTCCGAAGTAATTACCGCCACCATACATCTCCTGAATGAAAGACTCACGGAATTGCTCAGGTGGAATTTCCGCAATAAACTTAGGTCGCCCCCCAAGTCCTGCTTTATGCATTCGATAAACACTGATACATCGGACGCCGCCAGGAAGAGAGTTTCTAATTGATTCCATTTCTTGATCTTCAGAGTCAATTTCTTCCTCTTTCTTTTCGGCTTCCCATTCAGGAAGCTCTTCGATGATGGTCTTTTTTCGCTTGCTGGACATAATTAGTTCCTTGTGAGCCATTGTTTAAATTGTTGCTGTTCGAGAATCTTTCGATCCACGACTTGAGCCGTCACGATATAGGCAATGGCAAATTGAATCGTAGAAGGCCGCACAAATGCTTGATGCGACAGATTGAGAATAACTTTATCGGCTTTAATCGCCTGTCGATTCATTTCAGTGTAGATACCCTCCAAGATCGTTTCGGCGTACGGCATGTCAAGACTGACTTCGGCGATACGGACCCAATGCGTTTTTACAGGGTCGCATTGTTCTGTTTCCAACGTCATGTTAATCCCTTCCGGCGTCTTTCACGTACGCCAATCCGAAGCGCAGCCAGTACACTCGGATAATGTTGACATTTGAAATGGATGTCTTAAGTTCCCACCATGGAATCCGATACTCTGTCTCAATGTGAGGAAAAAATCGAAACTGATCCGTGCAGAAGTTCACAAAGAGCAAAGCATTCCACCACAAAGGAATTTCATGTGAGTGCGCATAGTAGAAATTCTTCTCTGTTTGAGGGGAAATTTCACGCTCTGGATGCTGTTTTGACGGTTTCATAATATTAGCCTTCTTCAGTGTTCTGAAGATAGCAAAGTTCTCGCTTTGCTAATCGGGTATCTTCTTTGTACCTTCATACCGCAAGAACTCCCCCGCTACCTCAAGAGCATTTTCAACTTTGAAATGGGCAACATGATAATCTTTTGCAAGATCGACCCATTTAAAGATTGTAGGCACGGCCAGTACGTCTTGAGCGCGAAGGATAAATACAGGCTCATCATCAGGCATAAGTGAAAGAATGGAAATCGCTTGATTCTTCAGCATTGTCTTTCCTTTCATTTCGCCCCTCATCTTGTCCGCCGACGTAGGGTATCGGCGGACAAGGGGCGTGCAAGAGTAGGGAGAGTGCTACCCTTGGACAGTCATCCGTTTCACTTTCAACGCAAACAGTTTCACAGGATTCTGTTTCCGCTTCGTTTCCTTCTCGCCGACAAAAATAATTGCCAGCTTGTCTCCGGTCTGAACCGGAGGAAACGCGGAGTCAAACTGTCGGTCTAAGGCGGTAGATCCCCAAACCACAACCGTCAAGCTTTCGCCGTCCTTCCCTGGAACGGATAATTCATAGACCCGGCTATGATTAGGTCCCACGTCACGGCGCAAGCCGATATAGTGGCCGAAAATCGCATCTCCTTGCTTCTCAAACTTTGCTGAAGGCGGAAACCCAGCCAGCGTTTCGCTGTGCGCAAAATCATCAGGAAGCCCCTGGATTTCAGCCACTTCTACCGCATCATCGATGATCCGGCATGCCTGGATCTTCAGCGGACCTGTCACGGACCGTTCATCCATCACCGCTACACCTGTCTCCTGTTTACTCGATTTTGCCATTGCTAACCCCTTTCGGTTCGCTATATGGGGATTGGCTCAAGTCAACCCCCGGTGTTTGTTCTAGGTGCTTGAGCAACACCTGATTCAAATACGATTTCATCGTCAACCGCTTTTGCTCTGCAAGATAGTGAAGCCATATGGCCGCTCTGGCGTTCACATGTACATGCATCTGTATGAGCGCCATTAGCGACCTTCCGGCGGATTAATCGTCACAAGCGCATACAGAAACGTGATGAAGCAACCAAGGATAATCCAGCTCATAACTTCTTAAACACCCTCTTCTTCGTGGTTTTCCGCTTTGGTTTTGTATCCTCGTTATAAACCCGTTTTTCCCCCATTGTCAATGGCCATGTACGCCCATTTAGTAGGGTCTGTCGTTTATCGTACTCACTCTGTAACTGCTTTGTGACTGTTCGCCAGACGTTCGCTTGTTCATGGAGCTTCTTAGACTCAATCCACCGATACGGTTTGACAAATTCTGCTACCCCTTCTTCAAAGAAGATCTTTTTAAGGCGCCCAGGGAACTTGTTCTTTTTATCATCGGGCACGCCTTTTGCCTTGTATGTATCGTCAACATGATACAGCTTAGGAAGTTTAAACTGTGCAATTCGATGAAGCCCCTTATAGGATAGCTTGCCAAGATCTTTGGAGTCTGGAAATGGTTTCTCTTGAGCAGCCGTTCTCACGAAAACGGAATCAGTATCGCAATACAGTACACGTCCAACCTTTGACGCTCGAATCAGACAATCGTAAAGGGCTAAACGTCCGTAGGCCAGCACATAACAAGCCCATACCATGTTAGAATGCTTCGGTACCTGCCTCATGGTATATCGTTGCCCTCTGGATATCACCTGCAATTCGCCTTCTTCTCCCCACTTCCCAAAGAGGGCATTCATGAGGATCTTGAGCGTATAGCTCATCAGCTCATCCTTGCCCTTAACCTCAAGACGCCGATTATACAAAAACTCCATATACTCAGAGAATGGAGAGGGCATCAGATCGTATTCTACCGCTCTGTGTACCTGATCAATCCGATACCCTAAACTAATGGCTTTCTTCAGCTCGACATAGGTCCAGGTGCCGGTAAATTGACCGACAGGAAACAAGAGCTTGCGGGATTCTGGATCTTTAAACGGAAGCAATGGAAATTCCCTAATCGGGCTAGAAACGGTACAGCAAGCTACGCCTGCCTTCTCCCAATTTGGATTTTTAACCCCTTGAACCAACGTGTCCAAGTTTGGAAAAGGCATATTCCGCATAGCAGCTGGATAGCTAGAATTGATATCATATTCATGAATATAGCCGCGAACAGGATCAAGTTGAAAAATCTCACAACGTCCCCCATACCGTGACTGTGAAAGAAACTTCCATACCGCAAGATCGCCGTGCCGATACCAATTCGCCTTACACCAGCTTTCTGTAAAGAAAGCTATCGACGTGGATGGAAGTGTCGCCTTAATTTCCTGCACCCCTAACTCATAGTACCGCTCAAACATCGCCTGAATAAAAAGCCATGTTACTTCGCAATCGCGCTTGCAATACTCAAGATTCGTTGGATCAAAGGGGAGCTTAGGAAACCCAAGACGAACCCCCATTTCTTCAACAGACATCGGCCAATGCCGTAGCGTATTGCGGAACTGAATCTTTTTCCCATAGACAGATGCTTTCAGAAGACCGAACCCGCCATACGTCAACACGCATATTTTGTCAAGAAGGGCATTGAAAAGGTTAATCATGTCATATTCAAGATTCACAGCCCAGAATTCGCCCTCTTGCGTGAGTAGCCATTCAACGGCACGGTCAGGATTATCAAACGAAACATGCTCAACTCCATTGTAGAAGTCTACCCAATAGACTCTTCCTTTGGAATCGTCTTCCGTGTCAAAAACCCAGAAAGAATCTAAAGATTCCTTAATGGGTTTGGCAGTTTTTTGTTTCATCGTCTATCCGCCTAGTTTGAATCATGATAATTTCAATGAAAGGAATAACCGTCCAGGAATCTTCGTTTGTCTTAATTTGTATATAAGGGCTATCATTTGCTGAGATAAACCACTCACTTGAATAAAACTTCATTACAGCGGGGCTTCCATTTTTCATGAACACGTCAATGTGATATCGCTTCATCGTTTCATCCTTTCCTGCTCTTGCAGATATCGCTCCAAACAAATTTCGATCAACGTATGCACGGACATCGCCTTTGATTTCGCTAACTCTTTCATGCGCGCATAGAGAGGCTTATCGATATGATTCATGGTAGAGCAAAACGTCTTCGGGGGGATTTTAAAATTCTGAGGTATACGCCCCATTCGCTCTCCTTTCGGTTCGCTGAAGGATTTTACGGTATCAACTTTTCAATGCGGATGGAACCCCCTAGAAGTTGCACACTCTTCTTCTGTTGGCGTATGAGCTTATTCATCGCCTTGATCGATTTCAATTTCTGATCAACCATCCATTCCGGCACCACGGATAGATTATGAGTCTCAATCTTCACCTTTCGCTGAAGATCTCGAATTCGTTCTAGAGACTCTTTTGGAGAAGAAAGGCGAAGTCCACGCCGACGAAGAGATGACAGCACTTTCGATAGTAAGTAGTCTTTGAACTGAGAATATCCGTTGTGTTTATTCTCCCACATACTACGTAAGTAGCCAAGATGCAACACTTCTTTGACTCGCCGAGTTCCAACACGCCCATTGACCGTCACTCGGATACTTCCCCGTTCGTTCTCCCAAATTTTCTTATATACCTTCTCCTTCGCAAACACGGTTGACACGCGCCGATCTGTGAACTTCTTCAACTCAATAATCTGCTCATAATAGTTTAACTTCTGCCGTGCCGTGACAATCCAATCCCCATAGGTCTGTTTCTTTAAGATTCTGTCGAATTTGACGGGACGTTCTTCGACTTGAAGGTACTGAGCTAATTTCGTTAAGTGAGGGTACCGCTTCGCGTAGGCTTTAGAGACACGTCTTCCTTTGCGATATTTAGCGGTCGTATTCTTGGCGACACGCACAGCCAAGCGAGAAACCCGAACATACTGGGATGGTTGAGCCAAGAATCAGACTCCCCTACAGAGTGAAAGGCAGAAGATAACTATATCCGCAAATCAATCATAACGCAAGACACAATCGCTTGTGATATAGTCTTCGTATGAGCACTAGAAAACCTGTTTCTTTCAGAATCACCGCGTACTGCTACTTTTGCCTAGCCGTCAAGGTCGATCTCTTCCATTACTACCGATCTGAGCCGCTCACTCCTACCGGAAAGACGCATACGAAATGCTATACCTGTCTCGGATGTTTACTGAGAAAAGTTACGTGCAAGCCGACCGACGGTTTTCATGATCGTCAAGATTGAACATCATTTGCTGAACCGGCCTAGGCGAACGGCATAGCATACACTTGTGGCAATTCAAGCAGTAGGCGTGCGGGAAGACCTCCAACGTATTGACTCTCGGATACAGACATATCGGGCAGTTACGTATTTTTTCCATCACTCACCTTCCTTTCCCCTTCAGTCTACCATAACCCTTACCCCTGTCACCCCTACTTCCGTAGCAGGTCCCGTTACCCCTGCCGTAGGCCCTACCATCCCCACCGCCATAGGCCAACCAGAAACTAGGCATGGC
>ERZ1292630.2219-Hain-H41-02um-R3-2219-length-18194-cov-5_pt1 | contig 18194 bp, 20 predicted proteins | sample MGYA00564408_ERZ1292630 | MGnify/ENA primary metagenome ERZ1292630 (study PRJEB36523, sample SAMEA6512641) | groundwater metagenome | collected 2019-01-08 | study: AquaDiva: Metagenomics assemblies of 32 groundwater samples
GCTCCCACATGTAGTACAAGAAGCAATAGCAAAACAAGATACTCAGATCAAAGTCAGAATTGTGATTGATTTGAGGTTTATAGCGTCCAGCCATGGATACTCCTAGGATACTTTCGAATTAACAGGTGGAGGAGTTATTTTGCTTTCAGGAAAAACGGTCGCTTTTGTAAGTGCATGATGATGCGAGTTGGTTAATACTTCCGTCAATTTTGAACATTTTTCCGTCAACTGTTCTATTAACTCATTTTGTCTAGAAACCAAAAATGAATAGGCAACCATGGCCGGGATTGCAACAGCTAAGCCAAGGGCCGTCGTGTACATTGATACAGCTATACCATTTGCAAGCAGTGCTTGTTTTTGAGCTGGATCCGCCATGGCGACAGCTTGGAATGAAAGAATTAATCCATGAATTGTACCAAGCAATCCTTGAAGCGTTGCTACATTGGCTAACATAGATAAGTAGTGGAGTCGTTTTGTATAGAGTGGAACAACTTCGGCCATTGCGATGTCTTGAGCTTGAAAGATGGTCTCATCATCGCGATCAGCTTTTTCAAGTATCACTTTGAATGCTTTGGCCAGGGGTTTATCTTCAAGTTGGGCACACATGACGAGGGCTTCTTCATGTTTACGTCCTAAAATAAGACTTTGAACTTTGCCAGTAAAATCCTCGATGTTCATTGAGTATTTAAAATATAGAACCCGCGTGCGCTCAACAATCAGAGCAACGGCAGCGCCACCTGTTAGTATGATAATCCAACCGACGACCCCTGAATCTGCTATAAAGTTAAAAAACGCTGTCATATATCCTCCGCCTTAATATTTAGTTACGCTACTGCTGCTGATGAAATCCACTTGCTAATCTGACTTACGCCAAGCTTTTGAATCTCGTTAAATTTGATGGCGTAATATAGTCCTGATTTTGAGTTCAGTCTTTCTTTGGAATGATTTTTTCTGATTACAGAGCACTCAACATTAAAGGCCAGCTCATGGTCTTGCGTGGCTTTTAAATGTAATTTAATGCTGTCACCAACCTGGATCAGTGGTGTATTAAGCATGCACAGAGCTCCATTTGGTGAAATTGAAACGATTTCGCCATCAAAAAAACGTATGTTGTTATGTCCGATGACAGGTATTTTAGTATTGATACGTTCGCTTTTTCTTTTTATGAATGCAGTCGAGTATTCGGATTCATTTTGTATTAATAGTTGAAGACGATCTTTGCTGAATTCTTCAAGCAAATAAATCGGTGTCCACTCGGTTAGGTGTTCGGACCAAACGTAATTAAAGTCCATTAATTCGTTAGCTTGAATCATTCTAATAACTGTTTTGTAATCATAGGGTCCATATTTAATATCTTGTATTAAAACATGCCAATTTGTACTTTCTGACTTCATCTTCACTCCTTAGTTGACACTTTCGGGGTCAAAATTGATTGTGATACTTGCACCTGCGTTCGGTATAAAACTTCCGTGTATTGAAATTGAATTGGTCACGGAATCATAAGTCCATCCGTTAACAGCGTCTTGCGGTATTAATACACCCTCGATAATTACTCGTATAGATGACAGTATTGGGTTGCGAGTTAGAAAAAATTGGGCTTTTATTTGATTCACAATTTGAATACTTATGCTGTTTAGAATAGTGTCAAAGGTATTACAGATAGAGTTTTTTGATCCTCCTGTTGAATCGGCTAATTCCATATATCTAAGGCCAATCTTGCGGCCGGCACCAAGTGATGCTCTGCAGGGCTCATCTAAAATTGAAATTGTTGAAACATGAAAGTCAGTATTTGATTGGCCAGCGGTGAAGCCTTCTAAAAATGTTTTGTAACTGCTGATTGAGTGCAGAGTGGGTTGTGTATAGGATTGATTTAAATTAATATCATCGTGAGAAAAGTCTTCTTCATCAGAAACAATAATAACGGATAAAAATGCAAGAGGTCTGCGAAAGTCTGCGTTAAGCGAACTTGACAGTGCAGCCTTAAAGCTTGAAAAGGCTCTTTCGTCGCCACTGCCGCTGATCCCAACATTTATATTTTGGGCAAAAACAGACTCAAGACCTGGAGTGGTACTATCGATGGTGTAGATTTTAGGATTAGTGCCGGATCTGAATTTGGTTTGATTTATATTACATAAAGAACATCCGGAAGTTACGAATTGGTCACCATAAAAAGCATCTGTTGTTGTAACTGCAATTTTGAAATCATAGCCTTTAGCTTTAAAATAATTGATAAATGATGGGAAGTTACTGGCCAGACTTAATTGTGACGAACTCATGGAACCTGAATTATCGACAACAAACAGAACATCAATTTTACGTGGTTCATAAGTCAATTCTTGTTGAAACTGTGCGGAACTTGAAAGTACCGAAAAGTTGCTGCCGCCCTTGTCGCAGCTGATAAAAAATGTAGCTGCACAACATAATGTAACTGCAGCTAGCGGGTTTATAAGATTCACGGTATCCTCCTGATACCTCACAATCATTGATCGTGAGTCATTACAGTCTATGTAATAATTTTTTTTTTGCGAATTTTCTATTAAGCCGTCGTTTTGTATCAGTTTTTTAAATTACTGTTTCATTTCGAGGCGCGCTATGTTCTTGAAATAACTGATTTGTTGTTAATTAATTAAATAATAATAAAAAACATTTGCAAATAATTTTGACAGTTTTTGAAAATCTAGAATCACAATGTGTTCAATACTGTAAATTTTATTGGCGAAAACTTAGGTGTTTTGTTTAGCCAGCTTCCAAAGCTGTTCTTTTTCTGTAGAGGTTAAATCGATAAATTCATTAAGCGATTTTTTGTAGGAGACCATTTTTTCAAATCTTTTTATAAAACGACGATTGGCTTCGCGTAAATCGGATTCTGGTTCGGTATTAAGATGTCGTGCCAATTGTGCTGTTGAAAACAAAACATCGCCAAGTTCATGTTTTATGTGGGTCAAGTTTTTTTCAGCTATCGCTTGTTCTAACTCAACAACTTCAGATTTCAGTTGTGTAAGTACTTCAGAGGCCTCTGACCAGTCAAATTTGTATTTTTCAGTTTTTTCACCGATTTTGTGGGCCCTTTGTAGTGATGGCATGCTTGGTGGCACATCAAAAAATTCATTTTTAGCAGGCTTGTTCTTCTTTTCTGATTTTTTAATCTCTTCCCAGTTTTTAATAACTTCAGCTGAACCCGCTACTTTAACGTCTGCAAAAACATGCGGGTGGCGCCTGACAATTTTACTTGTGATGGATTCAATAACGTCCTTGATACCAAATGCTCCGCGCTCCTCAGCGATGACTGCATGGATTACAACTTGAAATAAGACGTCGCCCAGCTCCTCACAGATATGTGCATTATCGCCATTTTCGATGGCCTCAACCATTTCATGCACTTCTTCAATTGCGTAGGGTGCTAATGTGCTGTGAGTTTGTTCCTGATCCCAAGGGCAGCCACCGGGGCCGCGTAGGTCGTTAATAACTTGCAATAAAGATTCAAAATGGTTGAGTGTATTTGGTGCTTGAGGCATAGTCAGATTGTTGCATGAAAATTATTATAGTCAATCAATCAAAAAAAGCTAAACTGCCTATTGCGGCACAGGATCTTCAAATTTTAATTGAAAAGATCAAGCAGCACTTTTTATTAAAAAAAATTAGAAATAGAGCGATGCTTAGGCTGAAAAAAGAACTGACTATTGTTTTTTTGAGCGTAAATGAAATGCGAAAAATTAATAAGCAATTCAGAAAAAAAGATAAGCCCACCGATATTTTGAGTTTTGTAGATCAGGATCCGCGATCATTAGGTGAGTTACTTCTATGTTTGGATGTTTTAAAAAAACAGTCCACTCGACAGAAACATACGTTAAAAAAAGAAATAGCTTATATGCTGATTCACGGAATTTTACATTTACTGGGCTATGATCATGAAACCTCACTAAAAGAAGAAAAGCTGATGTTTAAGTTGCAGGACACTTGTTTTGCCGGACTTACTGGTATTCTATGAGTATTCAAGAAGTGGTTGAAAGTGATATTTTAAGTATTTACGATGTACTTAAAGAACTAAGGCCGCATATTTCACAAGAAGAATTTATTGAAATATATCAAGAAGCCAGAAAAACGGACCAGTTTACATTTTTTGGGTATTACATTAATCAAGAGTGTGTTGGCCTGATGGGGCTTAGATACATGACAGATTTTGTTCATCGCTATCATTTATATATTGATGACTTAGTGGTAAAAAAAGATTTTCGCTCGCAGAATATCGGGGCTAAGCTTCTTCAATTTGCAGAAGATTTGGCGCGTAAAAAACTATGCACGGGCTTAAGGCTTTGCACGGGAGTTGATAATAAAGACGGTATGCGTTTTTATGAACGAGAGGGCTGGGCTTTAAGAGCTGTGGCTTATAAGAAGAAGATTTAATAGCTAATATTAAGATGCCTTTTTCAGCAATTCTTCATTAATCACAGTTTGATAACCGATATTTCTTTTTTTGGCTTCTTTTTTTGCCCATTTTAAAATTTTCGGATCTAATTTGATGCTGATGGCAACGTATTTTTTGTCGGGAGCGGTAATCGGTCTTCCGAGGCGCTTAAGTGTATTTGTTGCGGCGATTTCAAACATTTTTCGTTCTTCGGAAGTTAAGCGTCTCCAGCCATCATTCGATGAGGATTTTATTTTTTTCGACATAAAGCCTCTTTTCTTTTTTAGTACATTTTCTAGCAGTTATTAACCTCATTTTGTGAGGTGAGTTTTTTACGAAAACAACAAATAATAATCCCCGCGGTGAATAGCCAATTATTCTATAGCGAAGCTCATTTAGAGAATGTTTATTATCGACTTCAATTACGGCCCTGAAATCGTAAAAAAGTAAAACGGCATCAGAGAAGTGAATACCATGTTTTTTTAAGTTGGTTGAGTGCTTATTCTCATCCCATTCAAAGCTGATATTTTCAGTATATACCATAAATTATTCCTGTCAATGGACTATGGATGCAAATTAAGGGCATCTTTCTAAGTGGTCTAAATTGCTCTTTGGGTGCGGTTTTCGGATTTACATGGTGGGGTTAGTTCTGGTTGGCTCACAGATTCCCATCGTTATTATAAAATTGAGGGTTGCGCTGCGGCCCCATCTTTTTTTGGCTTGTTGCGTGTTAAGTTAGTTGACGAAGCTTCATTAATTACCCACACTAAAGTCTATGTCACTTGTAGCGGAACTATCTGAAGTTAAAAAAGAATTAATTGAGCTCGATAAAATATCGGCAGAGCTTCGGGGGTATCTTTGACCTCGACCGCAAAAAGAAACGTTTAGACGAATTGGCTCTGGCCGCTGAAAACCCTGCCCTCTGGGGTAAGCCTCTTGAAATGCAGAAATTAAATAAAGAAAAGTCGCTTCTTGAGAAATCGGTTAATGAGTGGAGCAGTTTTAATGGCCAGCTCGACGATGTAAAGGTGCTTCTTGATATGGCACTTGAAGCACACGATGAAGACGTTTTCAAAGAAGTTAAATCCGAGATAAGAACTATTCGAAAAAATGCTGAGGCTTTAGAGCTTAAGCGCGTACTGAGCGGCGAGTTAGACGCTAACAGCGCCTATGTTTCGATTAATTCTGGTGCCGGTGGAACTGAAAGTTGTGATTGGGCCGCCATGCTTTTGCGGATGTACACTCGCTATGCCGACATGCATGGTTATAAATGTGAAGTTCTCGATATGACAGATGGTGAGGGCGCTGGAATTAAATCCTGCACCTTGTTGATTTCAGGTGAATACGCTTACGGATATTTAAAGTCCGAATCCGGTGTGCATAGATTAGTGCGTATTTCTCCATTTGATTCAAATGCTAGAAGGCACACCTCATTTGCTTCAGTTTTTGTTTGGGCAGAAGTGGATGATGATATTAATATTGAAGTTAAGCCCGATGATATTGTTGTTGAAACCTATCGTTCAAGCGGTGCGGGTGGACAACATGTCAATAAGACAGACTCTGCAGTTCGTATGCGCCATTTACCATCTGGAATTGTGGTGGCATCTCAGACGCAAAGATCGCAGATTCAAAACCGAGAAAAGGCCATGAAAATGCTGAAGGCCGCTTTGTATGAAAAAGAAGTTGAAAGACAAAACAAAGAAAAAGATGAACTGAATTCAACAAAAAAAGCCAATGAGTGGGGTTCTCAGATCAGATCTTATGTTATGCATCCGTATCAAATGGTTAAAGATCACCGAACAAGTCATGTAACGAATCAGGTTAATAATGTCATGAATGGAGAACTTGATGATTTTGTTATGTCTTATCTAAAGGCTCAGCTCGCGGGAACCTTGGGACAGGGAAGCTCTGCGGGAGATGATCTTACATGAGATTAAATTTTTGGATCGCGTATCGCTTACTTTTTTCGCGCCAGATTTTATTTGGTGGTTCTGCGCCCTTAGCCTTTTTTGGACTCATTCTTGGGGTAGCGGCCTTAGTGGCCTCGATGGCGGTGATGAGCGGTTATGTCGAAACATTGAAAACCGCCATGACAGATGTAACCGGCGATCTGCAAATTGTCCGGCGTGGTAAGCTAGTTGAAGATTGGTCAGTATTTTCTAACAAAATTAAACAGCAAGAGCCCCGTATTGATTCGATGATGAGATTCGCCAACGCCGAAGCTGTTTTGGCGCACAAGGGGCAGGTTTCAGGGGTTTTATTTCAGGGTGTTGAGGGCTCATCATTGCAGAAGATTCTGAATATTGACAAACGTGTAAAGCGGGGAAAAATTCACGCTGCTGCAGATCGGATTAGTATTAGCATTGGCACGGGTCTGGCAAAAAAAAATAATATTTCGGTAGGAGAAAAAATATATTTGGTGGTGCCGCTAGCCACTCCATTTGATTCTTCAGCTTTTAAAAGACAGGCCAAAGAATTTACGGTAACGGCAATTGTTGATTTCGGTAAAAATGATTGGAATGAGAGATTGGTGATTGGGAATTTAAAAGCTCTGCAGTTGCTCACTGAAATCGGTGATCGTTACACCGGAGCCTTTGTAAAACTTAAAGACCGTGATACGGCAAATGATGTTGCCAGTAATTTGATAGAGCAATTGGGTCCCGGATTTTCGGTTATGACTTGGTATGATGTAAATCGAAATGTTTTTGAGGCCGTAGTCATTGAAAGAGCCGTTATTTTTTTTGTTGTTTTGTTAATTGTTATTGTGGCCGCGTTTAATATTTCAAGCACTCTATATGTGTTTATCAGACAAAAATATGCAGATATTGCAATATTAAAAACTCTGGGACTTGGTCAGCAAAAGATCCGAATGATTTTCTTAAGTCAGGGCATTATTGTGGGAACGATGGGAACTATTTTCGGTGTTATTCTTGGTTATGCTCTTTGCTTTGCTTTTATGTATTTGCAAGACCGGTATTCACTCATTTCAGGATCGGTTTATAAAATCGACAAAATCTACACAGAGGTGAGTTTAGCTGATTTAACGATTATCTGTATTGCGACTCAATTGATATGTTTACTAGCGGTTTATTTTCCCGCCCAGAAGGGAAGTAATTTAGAAGTTATAGAGGGTTTAAAAAATGGATAGCACAAATTACGCTAACACAAATAGAGGTAGTAATAATATTATTGAAGTAGAAAATCTAACAAAAAGTTACACAACCGGGTCCTTTGATTTGGAAGTTCTCAAGGGGATCAGTTTCGGTATTCAGCAGGGCGAAGCTGTTTGTTTACTCGGGGCTTCGGGATCGGGCAAATCAACTTTACTGCAGATTTTAGGCACATTAGATAGGCCCACCGCGGGCAAAATTACTTATCGAGGTGAGGATGTTTTTTCATTAAACGATGATGTATTAGCCGAATTTCGCAACCAAAGAATGGGATTTGTTTTTCAGTTTCACCATCTTATTCAGGAAATGAGTGCGCTTGAAAATATTATGCTGCCCGCGCTTATAGCAGGTGATGAGGCAGGCAAGGCTCGTGAAGAGGCTTTAAAGTGGCTCGATTTTATGGGTCTTGGCGACAGAAGCGAACATTTTCCGCATCAATTAAGTGGTGGAGAATTGCAAAGAGTCGCTATTGCCCGTGCTTTGATCAAAAAACCAGAGGTATTATTTGCCGACGAGCCCACCGGAAATTTAGACTCTGAAAATTCACAAAAGGTGCAGGATTTATTTTTCGAATTAAGAGATAAACTTGGTTTAACTTTGATTGTGGTCACTCATGATATCGCATTTGCAAAAAAATTTTCCCGTGTCTTTAAAGTCAAAGATGGACGTTTTGCGTAATATATTGCGTAATATATAAGTTAAATTTCAAGGTGCTTTGACAAGTATAAAGAGTCTCGTTAGCCTTGGTCTGTTGTGCATAATAAGTTATTAAAAAAATTACCTTTTTTCGGTTTTCCTTCAGGTTTTATCGCTGTTATTAGCACACATCTTTGTATGTTTTTGTGTGTATGTTTCTTTTCACAATCAAGCTATTCGCAATCCATAAAAAAAACCTCAGCAGTTACAATTAAATCAATTGATGTTGTTGGCCAGAGAAAAATTGAAAAAGAAGCAATTATTGCGAGACTTGTTTCGAAGCTTGGCGATGTATACTCTGAAAAAAATATTGCTGAAGATATTAAAGCGGTATTTAAGATGGGTTTCTTTGTAGAAATTGATGTTTTTAAAGAGCGCCTTGGTGATGGCATCACTTTAGAATATCGGGTCGTTGAAAAGCCGGCGATTTCTGAAATTATTTTTGAGGGCAATGAGGACATTAAAGTGGAAGATCTGGAGGCCCAGGTTACAATTAAATTTTTCGAGATATTAAATCATGCTAAAATTAAAGAGTCGGTAATCAAGCTTGAAAAACATTATGAAGAAAAGGGTTTTTATTTAGCTAAAATTGAATCTGAAGTCGAAGTTATAAAAGCCAGCAAGGATGCAAGCGAGAGTGCCACAGATACCGTTAGGGTTAAATTTAATATAACTGAAAGTGATAAAGTTAAAGTAAAAAAAATCACACTCATCGGAAACAATAAACTTAAAGATACGTATCTTAAACCTAAAATGATGTTGCAAGAGGCTGGTTTTTTTACAGCCATGAGCAGTTCTGGAGCCTTTAAGCAAGAAGCTTTCGAAAGAGACATGGCTGCACTCAAATTTATTTATTGGAACTTAGGCTATATTCAGGTGAAGGTGGATAGGCCATTGATTACTGTTACCCCTGATAAAAAATCTATCTACATAACTTATCACATCGAAGAAGGCGAGCAGTACTCTATCGGTGAAGTTGATTTTTCGGGAGATTTGCTTTTTGAGAAGTCCGAGCTGCTGGCGGCAACAAAAATTAAAGATAACGGTATTTTCTCGGTTGAAGTTATGCAAAAAGACATTGCTGATCTGCAGGCCAAATATGGTGATTTGGGTTATGCGTATACAAATGTTATTCCGCGCTACGATGTGGTTGAAAAAGATAAAATTGTAAATCTCAGATTTGATTTTGAAAAAGGTAACAAGGTTTATTTTGGTACGATTAATGTAGTTAATAACAGTAAAACCCGAGATAAGGTTATCCGTCGAGAGTTAAAAATCAGAGAAGGTGAATTGTATCACGAGACTCGCAAGCGACAATCTCAGGAAAATATTCAAAGACTTGGTTTTTTTGAAGAGGTTAATTTCAAAACCAGTACTCCAACTGACAGGCCTGATCAGCAGGATATCGAAATTCTTATAAAAGAAAGAAATACGGGGCAGCTGACGTTAACCGCGGGCTACGGCAATGTTCAGGGCCTAAGTTTAGGCGGTTCTGTTCAGCAAAATAACTTCAGAGGGCTGGGGCAAACATTAGGGGCAAGAATTGATGCCACCAAGAATAGGCAAGATTACTCGGTCAGCTTGACTGAGCCTTATTTGAATGATTCGCTCTGGTCTGCGGGCTTTGATCTTTTTTACATTGAGAATAAAGAAAGAATAAATTATGACAATCGTAAGTTTGGTGGAGCTTTTAGGTTTGGTCATCCGATTATGGATGATGAACTAAGAGCTTATGTACGTTATAGACTTGATAAAACAGAGTTATTTGCAAATACATTTACCGACCCAATTTTATTTCCGCTAGACACTGCACGTGGTATTACCAGCTCGGCTACAATTACTTTAGAATATGATACACGTAATGACAGATTTTCGCCATCTAAGGGTGTACTGGCCGATATCTCTTACGAATATGCCGGAGTATTGGGTGGAGATTTGAGGTATCAGGAATTATCGTCGCGATTCAGATATTTTAAAAATGTATTTTGGGATGTGGTCTGGAGAAACAATTTAGCATTTAGCACGTTACAGTCTTTGAATGGAAATGAAGTGCCTTTTACTCAAAGATATCAGTTGGGTGGAGCCTATACTTTAAGGGGATTTGGCTCTGGTACGGTTGGACGAAGATTGTTTTCTCAGTTTAGATATAATCAAATTGGCACTAACGATGGGAATCCATTTTTTGTCTCAGGTATTTCTGAAGAGGAACGTCAACGCCGTTCGAACCTAATTTTTGGTGGAACCAAGCAATTATTGTTCCAAAGCGAATTACAGTATCCCCTAATAAAAGAAGCGGGCCTAAATGGTGTTTTCTTTTATGATGTTGGTCAGGCGGAAGATGAAATCATAAACACTAAGTTTTTAAGTGATTTTGGTATTGGCTTTAGGTGGCAATCACCGCTCGGATTATTAAGGTTTGAGTGGGGCTGGCCATTAACAAAAGATAATATAGACAGAGATTCGGTAAATTTCGAATTTTCGATAGGACCGCCATTTTAATTTTTAGACAGTTAATTTTATTAAACAGAAAAAGGAGAAATTATGAAAGTTAGATTAGGAAAAATAGGAATTGCAGCCATTGCCATAATTTTAATGACTGCGAACACGAACGCGGCTGAGTTTAAATTGGCCTACGTAGATGTACAGAAAGCAATCGAAAAAACTTCGATGGGCAAAAAAGCCAAAGAAGAAATGAAAAAGGAAGCTGATAAAAAGAATAAAGAACTCGAAAAAAAGAAATCTGATGTTGATAAAATGCGTGAAGATATTGAAAAAAAACGATCAGTTTTAGCGGAAGAGGCTTTTGCTAAGCGCGCAGGTGAATTGCAGGAAGAAATGCAAAAATTCAATCAGACGGCTTCTAAGGCGCAGGCTGAGCTTCAAAAGAAAGAATCTGAATTACTAGAGCCTATCGTAAAAAAAATGAAAATTGTTATTGAAAAACTAGCTAAAACTAAAGGTATTTCAATGGTTATACAGAGCAATCAAAATGCACAGATCGTGTTGTACGCGTTACCGGAGCTGGATATAACCGAAGATCTTGTAAAAGCATTTGATAAAGAATAACAATAATAGTTAGTATGAAAATTCATCCTACGAGTATTATTTCTGCTGATGTTAAGTTAGACGACGAAGTTGAAATCGGACCTTATTGCAATATTCAAGGTCATGTAAAAATTGGTAGCGGAACTCTTGTCGAGAGTCATGTCACTATTGGTTCTCGATATGGAATTGTTGAAATTGGTAAGAATAATCATATTGCACCGGGGGCTGTTATCGGCGGTCCACCGCAGGACATCAGTTATAAAGCTGAGCCAACCAAGCTTATCATCGGTGATAATAATGTTATACGTGAGTTCACCACACTAAATATTGCGACTTCAAAGGGTAGTGGTGCAACAGTCATCGGGAATAACTGCTATCTAATGGCTTATGCGCATGTTGGTCATGATTGCAAAATAGGTAACAATGTCATCATCGCTAATAATACAAATTTCGCCGGTCATTGCCATGTCGAGGACAATGTAACAATTGGTGGTGTTTGTGGTTTTACGCAATTTACCAGAATTGGTAAATATGCCTTTATTGCTAGCTCCAGCGTTTCCAATAAGGATATTATACCGTTTTCAAAGGCGCAGGGAAATTGGGCTTTAATTAGAGCCACAAATAAAGTGGGTCTATTGCGAAAAGGCTTTAGCAAAGATGAAGTTACAAACATTCATAAAGCCATACGCATTGTGATTATGGGTTCAGATACTTTAGAGGAGGCGTATAATCGTATTGAGGCCGAATGCGCCCCTTCAGAAAATATCACATACTTAGTCAATTTTATTAAAAACTCTAAGCGTGGAATTGCGATAACGCGTGATTCTGGTCGACAGATAGACGATTCAATATGAAGTTGCGTGCGGCTGTTGTCGGGGTCGGTTATCTTGGACAGTTTCATGCACAAAAAATTAAAGCCCACCCATTGGTTGAACTTGTTGGCGTTTGTGATTTTTCTTTTACACAGGCGCAAAAAGTTGCTACTGAACTATCGACGCAAGCGTATCAAAGACCAGAAGAATTATTTGGTAAAATTGATTTTGTACATATCGCGGCTTCAACGCAATCACATTATGATTTAGCCAATTTGTTTTTACAGCAAAAAATCCCAGTGCTTGTTGAAAAGCCGATAGCTGCCAGTATTGAACAGGCCGAAAAACTATGTGAATTGTCTGATAAAAATAATACGTTGTTAACAGTAGGTCACATTGAAAGATTTAATCCAGCATTTCGGTTTTTAAAAGAGAACAGCACCGATATAAGTTATTTAGAAATAAATCGTCTTGCTCCGTTTAGAACTCGTGGAAGCGACGTCAGCGTACTGCATGATCTAACGATTCATGATATTGATTTAGTCAGTTGGATTTTCAAAAGCCCTATTGAACAATTTGAAGCGACTGGCAGCAAACTGATCAAACCAACTTATGATGATGTTTCGATACGTTTAATGTTGAAGAATGGAACGCAAATAACATTAAATAATTCGCGGGTGACTCCACAGATTATTCGTAATTACAGAGCGGTAAGTGCAAAGCAAAGTATTTATATGAATACCGCTACACTTGAAGCCGAAATACTGACACCCCAGACAGCCGAGCCTTTTTGTACAGTAAATAAAATTCAACTGGGCAAAGTTGATGCCTTAGCTTTGGAAGTAGATCACTTTATTCAATGTATTTTAGGAAAAGATTCATTGGCTATTACCGCTGTTGAAGCAACAGAAGCGCTTAAAAATGTTGAAAAGTTCATTTTAAGATTAGATGGCAAAATTAAAGGATCAGTACATTGAAGCCGCAGGTTATGATTATTGCTGCAGAGGCTTCAAGTGCACACTATGCTTTAAAGTTAATGCAGCACTGGAAATCAAAAGCTAAAGATTACAGTTATTTTGGTGTGGGATCAACCGCCATGGAAGAGTTTGGTTTTGAGCGCTTTGGAAAGTCTGAAGAAATGGCCGTTGTGGGTGTTGCAGAAATTGTCACACATTATAGTCATCTTAAAGGGATTTTTAATAATCTTATAGAGCAAGCTAGTAAGCGCAGGCCCGAAGTGGTTATTCTTATGGACTATCCCGAGTTCAATCTGATGCTTGCCAAAAAACTTCACACACTTGGTATTAAATGTTTTTATTATATTTCACCACAAGTTTGGGCCTGGCGAAAAGGTCGTGTGCAGACAATAAAGAAATATTGCAAGAAAGCTTTTTTGCTATTTCCATTTGAAGCCGAATTTTATAAATCAAAAAATGTTCCCTACGAGTTTGTTGGGCACCCGCTTCTTGATGAGTTCAATGAGGACCTGCTGAATGCTGAAAAGATTCAATATAATAAAGAAAAGTATGGTATTAATAAAAATGAAAAATTATTAGCACTGATGCCGGGCTCTCGTCGCGGTGAACTTGATCAGCATCTTGATATACAACTTGAGGTGGCTAAGCGATTGTTACTTAAACATGAACACCTAAGGCTTGCTATATTGGTTGCACCGACTATTGCTAAAGATGAAATGCTTGAAAGATTAGATAATTTTAAGTCTCCCTATATTTTATTGCAGGATGATCCTAATAAGATGATAAGTCTGGCCGATTATGTACTTGTGGCGTCGGGCACAGCCACCCTGATGGTAGGTTTGTTGCAAAAACCAATGGTGATCATGTACCGATTAAAATGGCTTACTGGGATTTTTGCCAAATTTTTTATTAAAGTTAAATATTTTGGTTTGGTTAATTTAATTTTAGCTAAAGAAGTCGTACCTGAAAGAAAACAAGACGAAGCTAATCCGGATGAGTTATTTTTGCTGATGGATAGATTTATCAGTGATTCAGTATACACCAAGGCTGTGGTTGAGGAATTGAAAAAACTTCCCCTTTATCTTGGAGAAAAGGGAGCCACGGAGCGTGTGGCTCGAAGCTTAGAACCTTATTTATGATTTTTTTGAAGCCAGTTGAAAAATTATTTCATTTGTTGGTGCATACGAAGAATCGTCTGTACAGCCTGCAGATATTGAATGCAGTGAAATTGTCGATTCCAGTTATTTCAGTGGGTAATTTATCTTTTGGCGGCGTAGGCAAAACCCCGTGTGTTATTTTTCTAGCTGAGGAATTAGTTAAAAAATATAAAATTAATATTATCACTAAAAGTTATAAAGCCAACTTGAGATATCCGGAAAGGGTTAAATTAAAATCAGACAACTCAGCACAAAAATTTGGAGATGAATCCTGCCTGCTGCAAGCACAATTGCCTAGTTGTAATGTGTGGGCTGGGCCAAATAAATCACAGACAGCTTTAGCCAGCTTGGTTGATCAGCCGGGGCTTATTATACTTGATGATGGTTTTAGTCACCTGAAGCTAAAAAGAAATTTTGATTTGCTTTTAATTGACGCTACTCAGGGATTTAACACATATTTGCGTGAGCCGATAGGCAGTTTAAAACGGGCGCATGCAGTTTTGATAACAAAAACCAATCTTTCACAAAGCGAAAAAGTTTCTGAAATTAAAAAACAAATAGCGAACTTGGCACCACATTTATCTGAGCATATTTTTTTATCTCGTATGAAAACAGAATTGGCATTAGATAAAATTATGCCCCTTTTTATTTTTTGTGGTTTGGGTCGACCTGAAACATTTGTTCAGGATTTAACTCAGCAGGGTTATAAAGTTGTTCATCAAAAGTTTTTTCCGGATCACCATAATTATACGATCTCAGATCAGCAGCAACTATTAGATGAGTATAATAAACTATTAAAAAAACATGATAATATTAGACTTGTTACAACCGAAAAAGATCTAACTAAAATATCTGAAATTTCATTGAAAAAATATCTAACTGTGCCTAAGCACAATCTGGAAATGGATAGAGTACAAAAGGAGGCACTGTTTGAAAAAATTAGGCTGTCTCTTTAGTTATGCTCTGGCTTTTCTGTGGAGCTATTTGCCATGGTCTTTTAATGTGTATATTGCAAAATTTTTAGCATTTTTGTGGATCGATGTTTTTAAAATACGAAAAGAAGTCATATTAAATAATCTAGAAATTGCTTTTCCGGGTATGAGCAATGAGAAAAAGAATCTAATTAAAAAAAAGTGTATGGTAAACCTGAGTCGCAGTTTTGTTGATGTAATCAGAATTCCTTATTTAACGGATGAATGGATTGATAATAATGTTATTTTTGATGGTGAAGATACTATAAAAAAAGTTCAGCAATGTGACTCTGGTGTGTTTTTTTTATCCTGGCATCTTGGTAGTGGCGATTTGGCAAGTGCTATTATAAGCCGCCGCATTAGACCGCTGACTCTTATCAGTAAGCGCATTAAAAATCATTTTTTAGATGCATTTTGGTTCGGGTTACGTGAAAGATCTAAAAGTTTGTTTATTGATGCCCATGGTAAAAATAATGCCTTTGAAATTCTGGGGGCATTAAAACAAAAACGAGGAGTTGTCTTCGTACTTGATCAATTTATGGGAAGACCCTACGGAATTGAGAGTCAGTTTTTTGGTGTGACGACCGGTACGGCCTATGGTCTAGCCTTGTTTGTTAAAAAGACACAGAAACCGGTTTATCCTCTTTATACTTATTGGGATGATAACGATAAGCTACATATCTGTGTTGATGAAGCAATTGATTTGAGTTTAGAACTAAGTAAAAATAACGAAGTGATCACAAATAAGCTAAATCAAGTACTAGAAAAAATAATTACTAAATATCCAGAGCATTGGATGTGGGTGCATAAACGTTGGAAAAATTTTTATGACTAGTAAACTTAATAAGCTTAAATTAATTTTAGTGCTAATTGCTGTTTTAGTAACTTCGTGTTCAAGTTTTCTTAAATATGATAAAAGAAAAGCTGAATTTAAAACTGAAGAATTTGATAAAAAAGTAAAAATTATAGAGGTCGCAGAGCCGGCCGAAGCTGCGGAAGCGGTCACAGAACCAGATGAGTCGTCAAAAACAAATGCAGTAGAACCTGCATCTGAAATTAAACCTCTTGTAATTAAAAAGATTAAAAAAAACAAGCTGCCGCAAAAAAATAAACTCGAAATATTAAAAAGACAGCCCGAAGTTGAAGACTCTGAAGGTTTCAGCCATGAGCGGCGCCCATTAATTGATCCATTTACTGTAGGTGAAAAGTTAATTCATGAGATCAGTTACCTTGGTACAAGTGCCGCCAAGCTGATTTTGGCGACCAAGCCTTTTGCCTTGGTTAACGGAAAAAAAAATTATAATTTTTTTATTGATGTTAAAACCTATTCGTTTTTTTCAAGAATTTATGCCGTTGATGATCAATTTCAGACTTATTTGGATTATGAAACACTCAGTCCCGGAGCTTATAAGATTGATATTAAAGACTCCAAACAGATAAAAGAGGTCCGAGCTTTTTTTGATTTTGAAAGCCTGAAGGCCGATTACTGGGAACATAAATACACAGAAGAAGATGGCCACGAAGAAAAAAAATTGAGTTGGACTATTTTGCCGTACTCGCAAAATCTGGTCAGTGCTATTTTTTATATGCGAGTGTTCAAATGGAACATAGGTAAAGAATATGTTTTCAGAGTGTCTGATAACGAAAAAAATGTAATTTTTAAAGCCAAGGCTCTTGAAAAAAAAGTACTCAGTACAGAGGCCGGTGAGTTCAATGCCATTAAGCTTAAGGCCGAGGTTGTGACCCGAGGTAATTTGGCCAAAGCTCGTGATTTTTATATCTGGGTATCCGATGACGACAAAAAATATGTATTAAGAATCGAAGTGGCTTTGCCAGTAGGTTCTCTGATATCAGAAGTTGTAGAAATTAGAAAAAGGTAATTAATCTTGTTAACAAAATCAAACCTAGTAATTCAAACAGCATTTTTAGGTGATTTGATATTATCGATTCCAAATTTAAAAAGAATTAAAGAAATTTTCCCACAAGATAAATTAATTATTGTCTGTAAACAGGGGCTAGGTGAGTTTCTGATCGCTGAAAAAATTGTGGATGCTGTTATCGAAGTTGAAAAATCGAACCGCGAAAGCTATAAACTGGCCCTCGAAGAAGTAAAAAAAAATGATATTAAAAATATTTTTTGCCTTCATCGATCATTGCGCAGCATGATTTTTGTATCTAAAATCAAGGCTGAAAAAAAAATCGGCTTTTCTTCATTTTTGGGATACTGGATTTTTGATGAGACTGTAGCTTACGTAAAAGAGTATCCAGAGGTTATAAGACAGTTTGGCTTACTGCAGGTCGTTGACAAAAAAACTTATCAAGAAATCAACTCAAAAGATTATAGTTATTTGAATGACAGCAGTTTACCTAAAGTGCCTGATTTTTTTTCTTTCTCCAAAAAAAATCCCAGCCAAGTTTCGCAAAATAAAATTGCTATTTTTCCCGGCAGTGTTTGGGCCACAAAAAAATGGACGACGTCTGGTTATACACAACTATGCCAGTTGCTTATTAAAGATGGCTTTGAAGTGGATTTAATGGGCGGGCCTCCTGAGAAATCGCTCTGCGTTGAAATCGCAGAAATGGCTAAAGGCGTAAAAGTAAGGGCGGGTAGTTTATCAATTGCTGAAACTATCGCAGCGCTTTCAGGCTATAGTCTGGTTATTTCAAATGACAGTGCGTCTACTCACATGGCGGCTTATGATAATATTCCGGTTCTTACTATTTTTGGACCAACGACCTTAAACCAGGGTTTTAGGCCTTGGATTGATAAAGCGGCGGTTGTTCAGAACAATAATTTGAAGTGCCGTCCCTGTGGGGCGCATGGACACAACAAGTGTCCACTGGAACATCATAACTGTATGAAGGATATTGATGTAATTGAAGTTTTTAAAGCAGCGAAGAGAATTATAACGAGTTAAATAGAACTTATGTTATGGAGGTAAGGTGGCACAAATTATGGTT
>ERZ1292630.2220-Hain-H41-02um-R3-2220-length-18192-cov-8_pt1 | contig 18192 bp, 12 predicted proteins | sample MGYA00564408_ERZ1292630 | MGnify/ENA primary metagenome ERZ1292630 (study PRJEB36523, sample SAMEA6512641) | groundwater metagenome | collected 2019-01-08 | study: AquaDiva: Metagenomics assemblies of 32 groundwater samples
AGCGCCTCGCCGAGGGTTGCCAGCCCGAACATCAGCGTGTCGAAGGCATCCTGGATCAGCTGCGACCTGGGATTGAGCGCGACGAGGCCAAGCAGCTCGTTGGCTTTCGAGCCTGCGGCGTCGATAAGGCCTTCCGACGGCATTGACGCGGCTGACGATGATGACTGCGTGGACGCGGGGGATGGCGACGAGGGGTATGCCGCCGAAATGACACTGCGGGACGACGGCGTGCGGTTCACGTCGCCAGTGGCGGCGCTTGACCGTCGCTGAAGGGCGAGGACGAGCATCGCGACGACCCAGCGGCACTTCCAGTGCTCCCACGGCACCCGCTCGTCCGCGACGTTGACATCTCGCATGAGCGCGGCGGCGTTGGTCGCCGGGAGGTACGTGGCAGACCACAGCAGTGAAAGCCACGCGGGCGACGCGGTTCCCATGAGTCGGCGCGCCAACGTCGCGGCCAGCGTCCACGGCGGGACGATGGATCCCGCCCCCACGACGGCGGCTGCGAAGGCTGCCCAGCCTTGCGTCCGCAACGCGGCCACGCCGGAAGGTGCGGCTACCACTTCCGCGATGGATCGCCAGTGAGCCGCCCACTCTGGACGCAGGCCGACGGACGAGTTGTACGCTGTGGAAGCATAAAAGGTGTAGGCTGCCGTCGAAAGAATTGCGGCACCTGGGACACCGTAGACGAGCCTGGGGCGCGTCACGTCGTTAACGTTGGGCACCGATGCGGCAAGCCTCGCCGTCGCGATGCTCGGCGGTGTTGCCGCTGCGGTGGGCGTCGCGTTTCCTGGCGCCCCCCCAAAGATGGTGCCGATGCGGCGCAGCGTCTTGGATTCATCCGCCCAGGAGACCCCGATTCGGTGCAGCGTGCCCGTCGTCTGCTCAAGCTCTGCCACGATATTCACGCCGATGGCGTCGACGGTGGAGGCGACGCTGCTATGAAGGGACGTGATGACGTCGAGAAGCGACACGCTGCCGCCCGTCGACGCAGACGATCCCGCGCGGCGCTCCCGACTGGGCCCACCACCGGACACTGCTGCCTGACGCTTGACCGCAGCCAGGTGCAGCAAGTAGAGGGCGGCGCGGCGCACGAGTTGACTGACGTGTCCGATGCTCAGCAATCCCAACACTTCGATGATGTCGAGCACGTTGCGACACTCTTGCAAGAAAGCGAGCGAAGATGGTGACAGGGGCGTTACGGAAGCAGCCCCAAAGGTCGGCGCCGCGCTGCTCGAGGCCGACGAGAGATCGTTGCTGTTGCTGCTGGAATGTCGTGAGTGACCGCCGCCGGCGTGCGGCTGCGACGCCGCGACGACTTCGCTTCCGGGGTGATGAGCCCCAAAGTCCTCCGGCTGCATGATACTAACCGACTTGATCAACGCGTCGAGCGCAGTGAGAACGGTTTCCTGGTCGTCGAAACTGGTCAAGCACACATCTGCCAGCTTCGCGATGCATGCCAGTCGCCATCCACCCAACGCCTGGGCGCCGCCTTTGACGAGTGCCGGCAGAAGCCAGCAGTGCGCCACGCCAGCGACTTCGGCGCTCATGTGGCCAATGACTCGCGGTAGGCTGCTGACCATCGCAGCCGTCAAACAAGCCGCGAATGTGGCGCCTGTGGCTGGAGTGGCCGCAGTGAGAATGTGTGACACCGACTGCGCTTGTTCCGATGACTTCACCGGCGGGAGTGGGGCGGGCATTGCCTGGTGGAGGAAGGCGCCGCAGTGCAGCGCGAGGGACCAGATGTGCTGCAGACAACGATCCTTGTCGGACAAGGATGAATTGTACACGGCCGCGACGCTTGAAAACGTGGCGGGCGCAGGAGCGCTAGGACGCGAGGATGAGGCGACCACGTTTCCTCCAATCGACACCAGCACGGCTGCTGCGTAACTGGCGCTGCCCCGCCCGATCCGCATGTGCTGAGGCCCGCCTTCCTCGCGCTCGCAGTAGGCTAGCACCCCCAGCAATCGCCGCGCAAGTTCGTCTCGGTTCGCGCGGAGCACCTGCACGAGGTGGGCAACTTGCAACGCGCGCGTTGAGTTGAGTCGGACGGTGTCCAGCACGACGTGGACGAGAGGCGGTTGACCGGCGAGGCTCGTCACTTGATGCTCGAGGCCCTCCAAGAGCGCTTCCGACAATGTTGCGTGTCGGAACGAACTGAACGGTGAGAAAAACCGCGGCCCGGCCGGATCGTCCGACGCTGGAGACGTGGCACCAAGCGTTCGATCGTAGCTCGTGAGGGCACTTCCCATCCACGTCCCAGAAAGCGATGACAGCCCGATGGCAGGCGCCGTGGTCGGGGGTCCCCAGAATGGCATTGGCGCGGCCGTCCGTCTGCGGCAGACGGCCGTGCCATCGCCATAGGCGGCCTCGACCGTGCTAGCCGGCGTGGCTTTGTCAAACGAGTCCACCGGCCCATCTCGATGGCGCGATGCGTGCCCTCCGCCGCTCTCCGTTGACGAAAGCGCCGCCGGATTCGCGCGGCGCGGCAATTCCACCGCGACGGTGGCTGACTGCGCCTGCCTGTGAGCGATGGGCATCAGCGCGCCGGGCTCTCGCGTCGAGGTCGTACCGGAGTCAGGCTGCGGGTCGATCATCGTAGCTGCTGATGCGAGCGCATACAGCGCGACGGCCGTGGCTTCGCTCGGGGTTTGCATCGGATCCGAAGGGAGCAGCTCCGCCGTGATGAATGCACCATCCTCGACGCGCGTCCGGAGGATCATGACGGCGACGTCGGCACAAATGGCCACAAACGGGAACGAGGCCGCGGTGAGCAGTTGCCTCTTCAGAGGCATGAAGAGTGCCCCGCGGAGCGCATTGAGGATAGCGGCCACGACGTCGTCGGGATCGTGGGGGGGAATCACCGTGGCGGGAGCGGGAGCCGACGGTGGAAGTCGCACCGGCACGGGACCGGACCGGAGCGGCGCCGCCGCAACGTCGCGCTTCATCGTGGACATCCTTTGAGGCGTTCGCACGGGCCCGGCGCACCAGTTGAAGTAGAACCCACTCACATGAAGCAAGCACGCGCCCCACAGACAGCGGAACTTCTTTTCGTCGGTCAAGAGAACCGTCACTAGGTTGAACACAATAGCAAATTGGTCCGCAAACGCGTCCTTGGTCACGCAACACAGCAGGACGGCCGCCATCGGCGCCGCGATCGTCAGGTACTTCCCCTTCGAGAGCCATGGCAACACGGTGTCCGTCAACAGCAACTGCGCCACGGCCGGCACGTTGGGGTAGATCTCGTGGTCCACGAAGCCACCGGCGGCGAGGGGGCTGAACAGCCGCAACGTGACGTCCACGAGCAGCTTCTTCACGTCCTTGCGACCCTTCGACAGAGCCGCAAGGCCAGGAAGGCAGGCACACATGGCGTCGACCTGCGCAACGCTTGGCGCGGCGCTTCCCAGCAACAACACGTAGCGCACGATCATCGGAATGCTGCGTGCGCCGGCGGCCGGGATGTCGTTGACCAGCCGGTGGAACCCCTCGGCGTACTTCGAAATAAGTGGGGCTTGCGACGGGGCGCTCGTTGATCCCATCGACGAGCCATACGCGGCGTCGTCGACTGGTCCTTCCGCGCGGCTGTGGTGTTGCTCAGCCTCGGGTATGGCACCGCTCAGGACGAAAAAAAGTGCGGCACAGTGCTCCAGCCGCGCGCGCCGCAAGGCCGGCTGCAAGGCCGCTTCGCTGGGGTGTGCATCCGGGCGGAGAACGACGCCTGACACGAAATCTTCTAGCGACGCCACGACGCTGGGCGCGGCGTAGTCCACAACGCGGTGATGCAGACGATGAAAGGCAGTTGCGGTGGACTCTTTCGGCTGCGGCAGCGCGGATAGCAAGGGGGCCTCGTAGCTCGCCCACTCGTCGACGCACAACAAGAGCCGCACGACACCGCGTAAGTACACCACGTCGACCAGCGCTTCGCGTCGGAAGATGAGCTGCTGCATCTGTGCTGCGTTTGCCGCGGTGCCGGAATTGACGGCCGCGAGTGCTGTTTGCCGCTCAGTCGACCAGATGACGATGAACTGAGAGGCGACTCTCCCCAACCGGCGAAAGGTTGCCGCCGTGGCACGCCCCTCTTGTTGCGCCGCGGAGTCATGGGTTGCGAGAGCCGAACATAGCGCTCGCTCGGCCGGATGCAGCAAGCCGTTGACGTGTTCCGCCAGCCAGGACGAACGCAGCGACGCCACGTTACTGCCGTTGGCATCTTCGAAGATTGAGGTGAAATCGTTTGTTTGCAGCACGGCGGCGAAGACCTTGGCGGCGGCTTGGGCGACGACTCGAGCCACCGACGCGTTTCCACGATCCTCCTCGTCCGCCACTTGGGACAATAACATGAGAGAAAGGAGGTGCAAATATGGGGGAAATAGGGGTCTGGTGAGCGAGGAGTGTACATTGCACAAAGGCCAAACGAGACTTGAGCTTGCGTCAAGTCATCTCCCTCCGACCGGATCAGTCTGCTTCACGAACCCACGAGCAGCTTCAGTTTGCCTTGCAGGGCCGCTAGCTGGCTACGCGAGGGCTCCGGCAGCTCTTCCAAATCGGCCTTCGACAGTGACAAAATGTGCTGCAGCTCGTCCTCCGACAAATCCTGAATGGCTTGCATTGTCGCAGCATCTCCGGAGGTGCTCGCTGCTGCCACCTCGGGTCTCTTATCTGAAAACGCCTCGGGTGGTAGCTGCGCCGGCAACACGCCGCCGTGCTGCAGAATGAGGACGATCGCGTGCCGCAGCTGAGGGTTGGCCTCCAGCAGCGCGAGGGCGTCGTCGGGTCGATCGATGGCCATCACGCGCAACTGCTCAACGGCTTCATACAAGGTGTTTTGCGGAATCGTCGCGAGCAACGCTTGCAGCGGATTCGAGGCAGGACACACGGCGGATGGAGTAAACTGCTGCCCCAAAGGCAGCCCCAGTTCGGCGGCCGCCGCCGCTTCCACTGGATTCGTGGTTTCAAACGTACGGTCGTCTCGCACGCGTTTGCTGCTTCGTTCGGCTAGCGCCACCCGTAGGCGCTGTCCGTTCATCTCGTAGCCATCGAACTTGGCGATTGCCGCCGCGCCGCCGGCGGCATCGGAAAAGTCACAGAAACCGTATTTAAAGTCACCATCAGGACCTCGCTTGGAGTCGACGAACCGAAACGCCAGCACTTGGCCGCATTGTTGAAACAGCGGTCTTATCTGCGCCTCAGTCGTGCTGCGTGGAATGTTCGAGATGTGGACGGTGCGCCCGTCGGATTGCATCCCGTCGCTAACAACAATTATCAAACGGGGGAAGGGCGCTCTAAAGCATGCGGAACGAGAGTAGCAGTGAGTCGTGTTCAAGGTGGCATTCCTGTTCCCCCCGCAGCGCGTGTGCTAATACGTGACTCCTGCTGGGCACAGCCGCGGTTCCTACGTGACTTTTCACCCGCAACAAAAATATGGGGACTCATCCGAGGAGTCACCGTGTACCACGTTCGACTAGAAAAAAAATCCCCATCCCTTGCCCCTGCCTGAATACGGAAATGCCATGTGATCGTTTCGTTACGTCTTGTTATGGGTAGGGAGTAGAGAGGTAGGGCCAACCAACCAGCGGAGACGGACTGGGGATTGGGGTCGCTGTGCGCGGTCTCATAGGTTCTGAATACCAGCAATCTTGTGCTTGTTGCGCCGGTGAACGTCGGACGCGGCCTTCGACCACGCGTCAAACTGCGCCCTCGCTTCCGCACCGAGAGAGGCAACAAAGGCCGCTTGCTCCGCCTCACTTCGCTTGATGAAGTCGCCGGTGAACAGCTCGACGAAGTCGTACGTGAAACCGAGCTCGTCCTCGTCGGTTTGACCTGCCCAGAGATCAGCCGACGGAGCAGCGGTGCGGGTTGCCTCCGGGACGCCAATGGCCGCTGCCACCTTGAACACTTCAGACTTGTGTAGGTCGGAAATGAGCTGCACGTCGACGACGCCGTCGCCTGCCTTGCAGAAGTAGGCCAGGTAGCCGTCCTCGTCTTGGTTGCCGGTTCCCATCACGATCGCCGGGGTGCCCTGGGTCGAGTAGAGCTGAGCGACGAAGTAGCCCACTGGCGTGCGCATGTACGACCGCAATTGACCACGCGCGAAGTCGTTGCCGGCGATGCCGGTGGCGCGTTCCACGATGCCTGCCAGTTGAGTGTGCAGCTCCGTCTGGTCGACGATGACTTCCTTGGCCCCGCACGAGGCAATGTTCTCGCGGCCTCGTTGCAACGCCCATGCGCTGGAGTGAATGGGCTGACAGACACCCACGTTATGCACAATCGGAGATCCGGGCATCTTGGCGGCCCGGGCGCACAGAGCCAGAATCACCGCTGAGTCGATGCCCCCCGACACGCTCGTCACGCACGTTTTCAGACCGAAGCGGGTCATGTAATCGTTAAGCTTCGCGCACTTTGCCTCGATCCACGCCTCTGGCTGGAAATTGCGGCGAGCACGGTACTCTTGAAGCTTGCCGCGAAGCTCGGCGTGCAGATCAGCAGGCATGGTCGAGTGAAAGGGAAAGGACCAACGAGCTAAGCCACGAGCACAAAGGCGTCAAGGAGTCAAATACAGCGTAAATTTGATGAGCACGTGTCACATCGCCCCTGTAGATTCAATTGTTTTGGTTCACCTGCTTCTTGGGTCATATGTCACCTTCAAACACAAGCGCGACTAGAGCGTAGAGGAAGGAAGCTTCGTGGGACCAGGCCCCCGACAGGGTAGGAAAGAGGGGAGGCGCATCTCGGGGAAGGGAGGAAGAGGTGAACAGGACAATGCCGTCGCGGGAGGACGCATCTAACGAGCGAGGGTGGGAAAGGAGGTAGGGCGGGGAGATCAGCCGCGGGAACCAGGCTCCCCGAGTGGGTGGGAAAGAAGAGGGACAGATATGGGAGCGAGGGATTTGGTGGATCGTCGGGCCACCACCGGCCCCGCAGTCGCGAGCCCTTCTCAGGCGACCGACGAGGCAACTGATGGTCGACGTTCGCGAAAGAAAAAAAATAAAGAAAGGGAATCTGAAACAAAAAAGAAAGGCCCTCACAGACACTGCAAGGGCATCGCGAGACAACGCTCTTCCCGGAGAGATCGCCAGGCGAAACGGGTTACAGCTCCTCCATCGGGTTTCCACGCGTCGACGCGTTCGAGCGCACGGAGCGGGTGTCGTCGAACGGTAGTGGCGCGTTGCGGAAAGCCGCCCTCGTGGGATAAGCTCCACGCGAGGACGAGTCACCCCCTGCGGATGACTGAGCTCGGCCGAACGGCGCCGTGCGGTGGCTTTGGTAGGGCATTGGGTATCCCGGAGTCGTCGCCCTCGATGAGGCCGCCGCGCTATCCGCGTCGCTCCAAGCCGGAGCCTCGTCGAGCTCGCTGTCACCCCGTGGTGTTCGCGTGTCGTCCGGCACCTCATCCAAGCCGGACGGCTGCTGTCGCCGCGAGGCGTGGCTCCCTGCGTTGGTGCCGGCGTCGATGGAGTCGAAGCCGGCGGTGTCGGACTCGGCATCGGACCCGATATCATCGAAGCCGGACAGCTGTGTGCCGCTCCGGCTCTTGGCACCCCCTGCAGGGGTGAACGCGGGCGGCTCGTTGACGTCGGCGAAGCTTACGTCGCCCGCGTCACTATCGATTTCGTACTCTTCCAATGATCTCGGCGTTGTCGCGATGGACGAAAAGCCGTCGTTGCTCCGGGGCGTGTCGACCGACTTGAGTGCCGTTGGCGGCTGCTGCGCCGTGGGCGGCGCCGACGCACCCGCCCCTTTCAAGGACGACCGCTGCAAATCGTTGCTCGAGTCGCGCGCGACGCAGAAGTTGCGCATACACATCATCAAGGCGTTCTTCAGCGGCTCCAGAATGATGCAGTCGAGGCCGAGGGCCCACGCAACAATCTGGAAAAAGTCCCAGTTGATGTGGGACCACCGCGGCGTTCCAACCACGATCGCCATGTACATGCCGAAGACGACCGTGATGATCTCGATGGCGAAGTGGACGCCGAGGCCGAAGACCATCGGGAAGGGCCCCGGGCGAGCCTGCAATTCGAAGCTCCACCTGGATCTAAAGTAACCCACGCACGCGAGGAAGCCCAGCACGCCGGCCCCAACCGCGACGAGCACCGCAAAGAAGGGCCCAATAAGCGGCGTTCCGACGCTGATGGCCACGATGGCAATCGCGGCGGCGACGCCGGAAGCGTAGTCGTGCAGATGCAGCGACAGCGCGATGCGCGAGATGGCGGCGGGAGCGGTGGCCAGCGCGGCAGCGCCCAGGCCCAACGGACCGTTGAGGTAAGCCGGGTGCTCGGCTGGCGAGGCTAACAGGATGAACAAGGAGAATAACGCTGCCGAAAACAGGAACGTGAACAGAGTCGTCACGCGCGCCCACGTGAAGATGGGATGGTGCGGTTTGCGCGAGCCACACGAAATGTAGCGGTGGAACGTCAAGTGCGTTTGCGGCTGCAGCAGGCTCTGCACGTCGGGACGGTGACGGCCGTCGCGAATGTTGTCCGTGATGGCCCCGATGACGCACAGAATAACGTGCAAAATGACGAGCACGCCCAAAAAGATCGCGAGGCCGAGATCGACTTCGTTGTCCGGCTGCGGGATGACGATCGGTCGGAGGATGAAGCGACCCGACACAATTAAGAAATTGGTTTCCTGCACGGCGGCGTTGTTGGAGTTGACGCCTGTGCTCCTGGAGGACGTCGTGTTCGACGTGACGATGATGGAGTTGGACGGCTCGTCGACGGTCGCTCGTGAGTCGGGATCCGCGACCCACTCGCCGCCAGTGGCCTTCGGGCTGTCACGCTGAAATCGGTACATGGTCGCCTCGACCTCTAACTTCGTGCTAGGGGCGAATGTCTGCGGTGGGTACCGATACACGAACTGCACCTGCGGAGTCTGGCTTAGCGGCTGAGTGCCGCTTGACGCGGGCAGCGAGTACGTAAACACAGGAAAGTTGAACTTCGGAAGCGTCGGAAGGGTCGGCGCAGCCGGTGATGGCTCCACGGTCGAATCCGGAGGTGCGGCGGTCGATGACGTAGCCGCGGTTTGCAGCAACCTCCGCCCGGCAGCCGCAGACGTAATGCCAACCGGACGCTGCGGCAGTGGGTTGACCGTCAGAGGTGCGGCGGCGATGCACACCGGCGCCGATGTGGCAGAGGAAAACTGTGGCGCGACCACAATGCCGAAGCCGGCGGGGATGGACACCGACAGCGAGACGGGGACTGGCTGGGCGATGGCGCTGACAGCGGACACGGTGCCTGTTGTGTTGAACAGCGTCGACGCGGTCGGCCGGTCGCAGTGCCGCCGTGCGATGAGGGTGATGCGATCCACCACGCGCATGGACACGCGCTGCGCCCAGGAGTCGTCTCGTGCCGTCGTCAAGCCTAGCTTCGCCACCATGTCGACGGCGATGTTTGTCATCAAGGCGTGTGCGCTCAGATACTCCGACGTGAGTGACGCGGCCGGCATGTTTTCCAACGCGGCGGTGGTCTTTTCGAGCATCTGGTCCACGTCGGCGTAGCGCTGGCTCTCCTCCCGCTGCGAGCTGAACAGCTCCGCCAGCAGCGGCAGAATCCAGAGCGGGTCCGTCATCAGCGAGGGGTCGGTGTCGACGAGCGACGTCAACGTGCGCCCCATGGACAGCGCGTTGGTGGCGTCCACGTTCACCTGGAAGCAATTGCCCCGCAAGAAGTTGTGAACGTACACGGCGATGAGCATGAACCGGCGCAAGCGGTCGGTTTCCGTGACCGCGGAAGGTATGGTCGTGCACGCGGCCGACGTGGCGGCCGAATCGTAGGAGAGGCGGACCGTGTACTTCACCCGACCGCTGACGTCGTAGACCACGGCTTGGAACACGATGCTCCCCGCTGGTACGAAGGGAACGGGGATGCTCTTCTGGGCGGAGGGCGTCTGAAACAACGTCCAATAGCCTTTCGTCACACCAACGGAGAAACCGATCGCGCCGGCGTCGATCGTGTAAGGTCCGGCCAGCGTCAAGGAGGCGTTGACGTACTGGAGGCCGCTGACCACGTACAGAGGGTCGGGAACCAACACGGCGTCGGCACCGGACAGTTGGTAGCAAATGCCATACGTCCCGGGATCCGGCGCCTCGAAGAACAACTTCAATTCGCGCGTGGCACCGAGTGGTGGGTCATCGGTGCGCAGTTGGATCGGCGCGGAGGCTGTGCAAACGGCGCCCAAGACCGCGAAGAAATAATCCTTCGTGTAGTCGAGGCCCCCACCATTGAGGTCGATGGTGATTGGGTAGTTTGAGTAAAACGTAAAGGCGCCGTTGCTCGTCGAGGTGTTGGCGGACTGTGCTCGAGGCAGCGCCCCTAGCTGCGACGCTTTGAATTTTGTGAGCTTCGGATTGACGGTGAGCTTCGTGCCGCCGTTGGGCACGATGAGGCCGACGCCGCTCGGGCCCACAAAGCATACGGTGTAGCTGCCTCTCGCCTCCACCACGGCCATGTAACCACTGACCGCTTCCTTCGCTTGCTGCAGGTCGATGTTGAAGGGGTTTGCCAGGTCGGTGCAGTCGCTTCCATTCGATTTGATGAATACTCGGGCGATGCGCTCCAGCTGCGAGCCTGTCAGGGTGATCAACGTCGGCGTCGCGGCGTCCATGGTCGTCGGGAAAAACGTCAGCGCGGCGGGGTCGAAGTTGACGGAACGCGCGGCCACGGTCGGCAGCAGTGGACCAGATTCAAACGACGGCTTGATGGCATAGGCGTAACAGATCGAGAACGCTCCGGCGGTGTTCGACGTCACTCGCCACTCAGAGTAGCTGCTGTTGTAAAAGGTCTTGACGTAGGTGATCTCCGTGGTGTTCATGGCAATCTGCGGGGCGAGCGTTGTGGTGCTCGCAGGGGCGCCGGAGGCCGTTGTGGCCGTGGCGTTCGACGTAGTTGAAGCCGGGGCCAATTGAGTAATCGTCGATGTCATTGTTGAGGTCGCCGGCCTGCCTGCGGTGCCGGTTGTGGACGATGTGACGACGACCGTGGCGGAGTAATTGCACAGGTAGAGGGAGTCCTCGGCACGCAGCTCGTTGCCTCGAACGGCGAGCGTCGCCGTAGCGCCAACAGGGGTCAACGACGGCGACACGGCCACAGACGTCACGACGGGGGATACGACGAGCGACGTAGTCAGAGTGGACGTGACGCGCGATCGCGTGCGAGACACGACGGATGACGAGTAGCACACCTTGTAGGTGCCCAGCGCCAGCACGGACCACTTCGCGACGCGCCGCTCGACACCGGTAGCCGAGAAGGTCGGCAGTGGGGCCGTGCGGGCGGGAACGTGGCCGCATAAGAAGACACTGTCCGATCGCGAAAGGTCCATGTCGCTGCCCCCCAGGAACGTGACGGCGGTGGGATAATCGACGCCGATCGTCCGCGGGGCGAAGTCTGTGGGAGCTTCAGGGAAGACTGGCAACACGTCAGACGCCACGGCGGCGCCCCTCGACGTCTGCAAGCAGACCACGAAGTATCCACTGTAGGCCATGAGGAACGTCACCGTGAGGTCTGTCGGGGTACTGGCGGGCTGCAACTTCGGGTCAACGGGGGCGATGTCGTAGCAGCTGGTACCGTTAGGCACGAGGAACAGGCGGTTGGGAGACTGCGACGTCAGCTGGCTTCCACGGACCGTCAGGTTCAGGGTGTCGCCGATCATCAGGCCGTTGCTGAACGCAGGGTCGGCATCCGGCAGATAAAAACGTGGAACGACGTCGATGGTGCCGAGCGGGCTGTCATCGGAAAAGGGCGACCTGTAACAGACTGTCAGAGTGCCCGACTCGTTGACGAAACCTTCGTATTGCCAATTGACTGGGTCCGCGAGTGCCATCGGGTACGTCCGTTGGGCGCACGTTGACGCGGTCGAAATGAACATGGTGTCGGAGACGGACAAGTTGCGACCCGTCAAGCGAAGGACGGCATGAGTTCCAGCCACAACAGGGTCCGCGGGTGAGAAGCCATCCGGCAGCAGGGGACGCACGAAAATCGATGGACCCACGACGCGGAAGGACTTGGAGGTGTTGCCCTTGTAACAGGCGATGTGGAAGTATGGCACCCGCGGCTGGATGCGGCCCCGGATGAAATTGGGGGACCGATCTGTCCATTGGCGCACAAATGTCTTCGTGCCGGCGGCGTACGGATCGCACGTCGCCGCGGTCGTGATGTACATGACGTCACGGAAGGTCAGTCCGAGTCCGGTGATGTCGAAAGTGCCAAACTCGCCGGCGATCGGCGCCATTCCAAACCAGCTGAACTTGTCTGTCCACACTTCCGTGCGTATCGGAGTGCGTAGGTTGATCGCCGTTGACCTCAGCGGACTTGTGAACGGGAATCCGTAGTAGCAGGCCGTGAAGTCCATCGCGTCGTTCACGACACCTTGGAAGGTGGTCGACACGGCATCAAAGGTAGTGGGCCTGAGGATGTACAGGATTTGCAGGGATAGCGAATCGCACTTCTGTCCAAACCGGATGAGGCGGAGGACGTCGTGCGTCATGTTGGCCGCGCGGATGGCCGTATTCACCACGATCGGCAGATTCACCGTCGCCTGCGTGACCAACAGCGCCTGTCGAACGTTGGCGACCACGGCGAAGGGGCGGTTGATCTTGTACCATGCCTTGGTGATGTCGCTAAAGAAGCAAAACGAGTGAAACCCCGGCGCTGTCGCGGTGCACGTGTAGTTCTGCCGGCGGTAAGGGGGGATGACGGTGCAGAGCAACATGGCTGGGTTCATGACTCCCATGCTGTTGTTGCAGTCACTGTTGAGCCCAATCATGCCCAGCTGATCTTGATTTAGAATACCAGCTGGAATCCCGCGGAACCGGACGAAATAGGACTTGTACGCGATCATCTCGTTTTGATCTGGCCCTCCGCACCCCGGGATGGTGAACCACGACGCGTTTTGATCTGGGCGCTCTTGGCTGAACGAAAGCGAGGCGGTCACCGTGTTCGTTCCCGAATCCGGCATGGACACCGACGCGGAGCCGGAGCCTTTGGTCCCAGATGCGCTCACGTCCACCGAGATTGTCATAGAATCCGAGAGAGAAGGCGACCCCGTAGAACTGCGGGTCAGCGTCAGTTCGGGGGACAAGGTTCGAGACGCTGAAGAATCCGCAGTTGCAGAAGGCGACACCGAAATACTGTTCCGCGATGGCGAGGGCATGACCGTTCGTGAAGGTGACATTCGCAAGCTGACTGAAGTGGTCACAGTTTCGCTTTGCGTAGCGTCCTTCGTCACGGTCATCGTTGCAGAGTGTGTGGGAGGAACGTTGAGGGTCCGACTCACGGTGATCTTCGACAGTGAGTCCGACGCGGTCAATGTGACGTCCACCGTGTTGATCTGCGTGCGCGATTCGGTGGGCACCTTTTTCTTCGACAACGTCTTTGACACGTCTGCGCTCATCGTCTGCGTGGGGGACACGCTGGCGCGACGTGTGACGGAGGGCGGCTTGGTGAACGTTTCGGTGATGGTGATCGTCGGCTCGTTGGTCAAATCCGGCGTTGGAAAGCTGGCGGAACGCGACATCGACTTAATGGTGTGAGTCACCTCGTTGCTCGCCGACCTGGACCGAGTAATGTCCGCCGAGCCAGACGGAGAGAGACCGGAGAACGAACCCATCAGAGAGATGGTCTCCGACGGTGACCCGGAGGGGCTGAGTGTGGCGGTGCGCCGCGAACGCGACAATGTCGCGTCTTGTGACAGCGTGAAAGATGTCGACTGCGTGACCGGCATCGACACACTTTGCGTCCGTTCCTCGGAAAGCGTGACACTCGGCGATGTCGTTAGACTAGCGGAGGGGCGCGAGTCCGATGCGGTTTGCTCGCGAGACGACGTCATTGTGGGACCACTGAAGCTGCTGGACGGGGTCGCCGAGAACGACGTGTAGTTTACCGACATCGTCTTTGTAGCCGAGAGGTCTTTTGTGAGCGTTGTGGACGTCGTCAGAGAGACTGTCACTGTCGGAGGCGGAGTGAGTGTCGGAGAAGGCGTGATTCGTGCCGTCTTCGTCAGAGTTACTCGTGCGGAAAGCGTCTGTGATTGGTCCTTCGAGAGCGATCCGCTCATAGTGGTCGTCGTCGAGGCCGATTCCGAGGCGGAAGCGGAGTCGGTTTGCGTCGCCGACGCGGTCGTGGTTGGCGAGAAAGTTGGGACAACGGAGTATGTTTCGGACCAATCGGAAGACAGTGTTCGGGAGCGCGACACGTCCGATGAGCGACTTGTGGACACCATCGGCGTGACCGAAGCGGTTAGCGACGACGTGGAGGTCCACGAAGGCGATGCTCGGCTTGGGCTGCCTGTCTCCGTTGCCGACACGGTCGCCGATGCCGTCGCCGTTGCTTTGCTCGCCGTCAACGTCGTATCCTTCGAACGGCTCGCCGTCATGACCGGCGTCGGCGACCGGAGCGGCATCTGCGAATCCGTCATCTGAAGCGTCCTCGATCGGGTGGCAGTGACGTCCTTGCTACGGCTTGGCGTGATGCGGTCCGTCGACGTGGGTGCGACCACGTGCGATGCTGTGTCCATGATGGTCGCGGATACGGTGACCTCGCTGGTCATGGACTTTGTCATCGTTTCGTCGCGAGTGAGGGAGACATTGCCGGAGTCGGTCAGCGTCATGGACCGTGTGATCACCACGCCGCGTGTTTTGGTCTGGGTGACGCTTGTCGAACGAGACGCAGAAGCGTCCTTGCTCCGAGACCCGGATACCCTCTTGGTCGTGGAAACCGTCGGCGATCGTGTTTCGAGGAAGGTGATGGACTGCGACGGCGACGCGAAAGAGATCGTTTGTGTGGTGCTCAGTGACTTGTACGTTTCTGTCACGTCCGAACTGAACGTGTAGGACCTGCTGGCGCTCAAGTCCTTCGTCGGGGACACGAATGCCCCGACAGAGATGAGCGAAAGTGACCGCGAAAGGCTCGGGTCAACCGACATCGTCGAGCTGACCGACACCGATGAGGTGGCCAGCGTCGGCGATACACGCGGCGTTGCGCTTTCCATACCCGTAACCGAGATGCTGTCGGTGAACGTCTGTGAGATATTGTCCTTGCTGCGCGAGCCGCTCATTGTCGCCGTGACCGTCGCTGACTCGGAGTAGCTTGGCTTCGACACCGTTATCTTTTCGGAGACACTCTTACGCTTTGTCAATGACACGAGCACGCTTTCCGACGCTGAGGCATCGTTCGACAGCGTCGGCGACGTCGAAATCGACTCCGTCGGGCGGCTGCGCGATGCTGATACGTCGGCTGAGGGAGTGAGCGTCAATGTGCCAGATTTGGTCCGTGTCACCTCCGCTGACAAACTGCGTGTTTTAGGTCGTTTGTAGGTGACCGACTTCGTCGGCGTTGGTGTCACTCGGTCGGTGCGCGTTGGGGACGTCGCGTTCGAGAGCGTGGCGGTCGGCTTGCTCGTGCTCCGAGTCACGTCCTTCGACAAAGACGCCGAACCGAATGTAGCCGTCACCGACAAGGAACCCGACCTGCTGTTCGTGACATCCTTCGTGAGGGAGCCGGATGTCGTCACCGTTGTGGAGACGCTGCCAGTTTGACGGGATCGCGTGCGTGTTTTTATCGGTGCGAAGGAGTCGGTCTCGCGCATGGTGTACGTTCGCGTGATGAATGAACTTGGTGTCTTCGGCATGGTGATCGAACGCGTCGCGCTCACGTCCTTCGACACGGTCCGCGACATGGACTGGTCGTTCGTCAACGGAAACGACCGCGTGCGCGACCCGGGTGAACGAGTCTGCGTGTCATCTCCGGTCGACGACCGAGAGGGCAGCCGCGTCACCGAAACGTCCGCGTTGGTCTGGGACGACGAGGTCGACTTAGACTGCGAGACGTCTCGAGAAGTGGTGAGCGTACCTCGAGTCGGACTATCTTGCACAGAGATTGACTGAGACGTGGACATGGTGACCCGCTGGGTGAAAGAGGGCGTTCGCGACAGCGACACGTCGCTACTCACCGTCACGGTGCCCGTGGGGGACTTGGACTGGCTCGCCTCGTTGGATGCCGTCACCGTGTACGATCCAGATCGAGTCGGACGTAGGATTCGGCTTTGTGTCTCGCTAACCGTGACGGAAATCGTGGGCGTGACGGAGGTGCTCGCAGTCACTCGCTTCGTCACGGTATCCGTTTGGGTCGTGGAAACGGAAGTCGACTTCGACAGGGAGACGTCCTTCGACAAGCTAGCCGTGGCGGTTCCGGTCACGGAAAGCGAGACGCTCGGAGATTTCGTTTCCCGGAGCGAAGTTGACGGTGACACCCTCGGCGATTCTGACGCCGTCACATCCCTAGACGGAGTCTTGGTCATCGACTGATCGTCGGAGAGGGTGCCATCAGAAAACGTAATCGTCGGCGAATTTCGCGAACCGGTTGCCGAACCCGTCGTGGACACACTCAACGACAGTGATTGAGAGTCGGACGGTGCCGATCGGGATGCAGTGACATCTTTGGAACGACTCGATGAAGGCATTCTTGACTTGGACTCCGGGGTTGAGAGAGTCACCGTGGAAGACACGCTCTGTGAGTCGGTCTGAGAAACGCTCGTGGACATGGAGGAGCTGGCCGACTGCGACTGCGTCGACGTGGATGTCTGTGATGCAGAATCAGTGATCGTCGCACCCGATTTGGATCGGGACACGTCAGAAGACAGCGACCCCGACTGCGTTGTGGTCAACGTGCTGGACACGCTCACCGACGTCGATGTCGTCACCGTGACGCGCTGCGTCGCCGTCATGCTCTTCGACATCGACGCGTCTCTTGTGGCGGCGGAAGGTGAGACGGAATCCGATGCGGAGAAGGTCACCGTCATGGAAGGGACGGTGGGCGACAGTCGAATCGTCTCGGCTGTTTCGGAGACGTCGTTGGACAAGGATGGCATGGACAGCGTCGCAGTCGACGTTGGCATCGACGGTGACACTGTCACGGGTATCGTCGGCGTCTCGCTGAGGGTCACGTCCTTCGTCGGCGACGCGGAGGTGCTTTTGCTTGTGGTGACGGTGCTTGACACTGACGGCGAGGTGGACTCCGACGCCGAGAAGGTCTGCGTGACGGAGGCGGTGATCGACAGGGACGGCGACCGCACGGAGCCGGTGATATCCTTGGATATGGACACGGAGTGCGTGAGTCGCTCGGTGCGGGTCCCATAGGACGACGTCGCCGACATCGTCATGCGTGAGGGTGATAGCGACGCGGTGCCTCCTCCAGGTCCGCCAACACGTTTGGATAGGCTTTCACTGGCCGTGATGTCTCGCGTCACAGACCGTGCCGTGACCGTGAATTCATAGCTCAGCGAGTCGGACTTCGAGACTTCATCGGACATACTGAACGAAAGGGAGTCGGACGATGTGTTCGTGATCTTGTACTTGCCGAACTTGTGGCGGAAGGACTTCTGCTTCGCCTCAGCGAACATCACAACACCAGGTTTGGTGGCGCACGACGACGATGCCAATCTCTGCGAGCACGTTTCGGCGGAGACCGGCATGCGTCTCCTTACAACTGGGCGATCAGTGACTGGTAGAGGGGTACCAGTGAGACCGGCGAGCTGCAAGCTGGTGATCGTTAGAATCATGCCGCACAGCAACAGGCCAATGGTGACCTGCAAGCTAGGTACGGGCGACATGAATAACAGAGGGGTAAGCTGCGGGAAAGGGAGGAGGTTTGATTCGACAAGGCGCCCGCAGCGAGTTGCATACTGGCAAGGCGGTAACCGATAAACCGATGAAAAAATACCGCGACCGGCAGACGAGGCCGCTACATGGGCGCGGTTCCGTGGTGGGCGGAGAAGCAAGGAAGGTCTTGATCTCGTCGGTGGCGGATGCGAGCCACCGCCGCGGTCACGATGGGAACAAGCACCAGGGTGACAAAAATGACGCCGGGACTCCACTCTTGTGACGTCGGCGCTGCCGTGCCCACCGTCACGGAGACTCCCCCACTCGTTGCGTTGACGACGCCCGATGCCGGCGGCAGCAGCACCGCTGGAAGAAAATGCGTTTGCCACTTGAACAAGGCGAGGATGCAGCACGCCAGCACGGACATCGAGGTCGACGCGGCGAAGGCCAAGTGACCAACCCGTTCCAGGCGCGCGCAGTGGCACGTGTAGTATTCCGCCAGCGAGGCATGGGCTGCGCCGCAGCGGTACACGGTCATTGGTCGCTGCAGTTCGTACCGAGTCAATCGGTAGTGGCGCAACAGAAAGAGGTACAGCGACTCGACG
>ERZ1292630.2221-Hain-H41-02um-R3-2221-length-18191-cov-8_pt1 | contig 18191 bp, 11 predicted proteins | sample MGYA00564408_ERZ1292630 | MGnify/ENA primary metagenome ERZ1292630 (study PRJEB36523, sample SAMEA6512641) | groundwater metagenome | collected 2019-01-08 | study: AquaDiva: Metagenomics assemblies of 32 groundwater samples
CGGCGAGGGCGTTGGCCGACGACTCGATGTCCACCGTCACTCGGTCGAGGAGAACTTGAACGATGACCTTTGGGGCGCTGACGGACGCTGTTGTAAACGTCGGCGAAATCAATAGCTGGCGGACCGGCGGTGGGAGCGGTGTCAGCGGCGACACCGTGCCTCGGAACATCTTCATCGCAACGTCCCGCATGAAGACCGCTCTCGCCATGACGCCCCCGCCATCGACCGCGCCGTCCACAACCACCAAGGTCGCTCGAGAAGCATCGCGCGACGTAAACAAAACACGTGACAGGGCGACGACGGAGGCCGAGGTGTTATAAAGACGATTCACGACCGGCAAAAAATATTGTAAACCTCCATTGTCCTCTCCTCCACGAGTACCGACGTTGTCGTCCGTTACTTCTTGATGATTCAATAGTATCAGCGTGGAAGCCTCGTACCGCTGCCATTCAGTTAGCGGCGCCGCGACGGTTCCCTTTGCCGCGACGCGATCACCGGCGATGGATGACGTTGCCGCCGCTACAGCCGCTTCATTCTCATTGGTGGCAGCGCGCGGGAATTGGAAGGGCGATGCCCCCCATGCAAACAAAATTGTCCGTCGATCAAATTCCGATACATTGACTGCTGTGTCGTAGTAACGGCTGCGCCAGGGAGCGGACGACATAACATTTGATAGAAACGCCACGTCGGTGGTTTTGAATTGACTTGGCATACTGTGCCGCGTGACGAGTTGAGTCGCGACATCACAGACGACGCTCGACATGGAGACGTACCCCACGTTTTGCAGACACCACACACACACATTGGCGATGTCACCGATGATCCCTTTTTCTGAGGGTGAAACCACAACGGTGATGTTGACATCGCGGAGGCGCATCACATTGGTACCCCCTCCGCTCGTCGGTGTTGCGCCGAGCGCCATGGACACCATCGTCGCCATGTAGGTGGCCTCGATGGACGGGGGCATGACCGCGATGACCCACGTCGACTGCCGGAGGACGAACCGACAATCCAACGCTTGCTCGGCGATCGAGACCTCGACGGCGGTGCCCATGGTCGAACGCAAATCAGACTTGGCCGTGTGATTATACCGCATGTGAGACATCGACAAAAGAAGCCTCGTGGCGAATTGTGACGTCACGCGCATCAATCGCATGTTGAGCACGTCCACATTATGCAACAGGACGACCACGTCACGGAGGTTGGTGACGGGGGCAATGTACACCAGCGTCTGGCCCTGCCCAATGGCGCGACCACCCGTCGTGGCGTCCCACACAATGGCCGACTGTGTTAAGTCGAAGGTGTTGGACCCACTCTGCGATGCAAAGTTGATGATGTGGTCGGAGCTGGATGACGCATTAATGATGAAGTCGGCCAGCATCTCGACCCTCAGTCGGGTGACTCGTATCGCGATGACCGACACCAACGCCCCTGACCCGATCCCTGGGCGATACGTCACTCCCAAAAAAGTAAGATCCAATCCCTCCACGGAGTTCGAAATTAGTACCAAAGGCGTGTTGATAAAACGGCTGTTTCGAATCTTCAGCAGCCCCACGGAACTACAGGTGAGGTGTACCACGCGCTCGATGATCTGCCCATCGCCGGTGCGGTCGGATGTTGTGCCAATCAGCGTCACGTTGTCCATGTCGATGCAGATGGCACCTGAGTAGATGTCCACCTGGAGCGCCATGAGCCCTTGGGTGCGAGGACCTAATTTTCGGAATATCAACTCGTCGTCTCGGACGACGCGAATGTCGCGAAGAGAAATCGGCACGATCAATCGCGGCATGTACACATAGACACCCGCACCGAACATGGCCGGCACATACGCCTTTAGAACGACGGTCACGCGACGTAGGGTCAATGAGGAAAAACGGGGGAATCGAAATTCCGTCGAGGCCGTGTCCGTTGCCAACGAGATACCCCTGACGTTGCTTCCACTCAACGTCAACGACACATCGGAGATCGCAATGGACGAGAGATCGATCGTGGAACTGAAAGTCAGCGAGATGCCGGACACCTTGTCGACCCGAAGGGCGGCCGCGGCCAAGGAGGCCTCCTCCTCTTCCCTCGATCCCTTCGATGCGACAGATCCCCGAACGAGGAACGTAGTCATCGCAGACGGCGATGTGACATCATCGGCACCCTCTTGATTCGGTCGCTCAGGCGCGCCTGAAAGTGGAGGAGAGAAACCGCAGATCCAGAGGCGGCTTGGCGAAGGAACAAAATCATAGTCGTCAAACAACAAGACTGCCGTCCGCCTCTTTGTGGTTGCTCCATCGTCGTCGTTGAGACGGAGGTCCCCGCTGAGCGACGGGGTCCAATCGCTCACGAGAAAGTTCACAAATTGAACGGCGACGAGAAGCCCCGAGCTGCGAGTGAAGATGTCCATACTCTGCATACTAAGGTCAATGCCAGCGAGTTCAGAACTGCGGCCTGACATGCGAAGGACGGCATCGATCACGTCCAATACCACATTCTCAAAGTTGAAATAAAGTTGAATCGACACCGCGTGCGCCGCCTGGACGATCACATGATGCATCACGAGGCGCAGCTGCCGGTTCCATCCGCCATTGCGGTCGCTCGTGAAGGCGCTGAGATCGAATGGATTCACGAACTTGACGACACTTCGGAACCTGGACGAACTGACGCGAGTCACGACCACGGACACGTTGTCGACGCGGCCGCCCACGACGGAAACGACCGAGTCGGGGGAGTCGTACAACGAAGGAACTGCATCGATAAAAGACGCTTTGACAAAAATATCCACGTGGCGAATCACAAACGAGCTCATGACGGCTACGACGTTGACCCCGTTTTGGAGAGAAGAAAACAGGACTAACCCAGCGACCCAGATGCGGATGTCTTCGACGTGCTTCTCTCCTGTGACCGACGCGAAGGAGTCGTACACGATCTTGGCCCCCGCCTTGGGCATGGCTTGGCTGATGTTCATCCACAAGAACGACGTCAGCATCAGGAACACATGGGAGACGTTGTTGGCTTCGATCAACATGGGCAGGTAGGCGGTGGGAATAACCGGCAACCTCGTCGGCGTGGCGGTTGCATTTACGTTGCCGCCGCAAGGAAGGAACTGCGTGGCCACCTGGAAAGCCGTCAGGTTGGCTGATTCAGCGGCAGAGGACTGCCCGTCGCCGAGTTCCGCCCTGTGCCGCCAGTAGCGCAGGTCGATGGCTCGCTGGCGACAGTCCGTCCACAGCAGGTGGGTCATCGCGCCTGCGACACCGACAACGATCCGCCAGGGATACGGCTCGTCGCGACGCAGGTCGCCGCGGTCCGTCCACTCGCCCAGATTCGTGCGCAGCGCCCACACGCAGGGGAACATCGGGTACGGTCGCATCAGTGCTACGGGTATGCGAAACGGGTCGTACAGCCGCACTCCAGACACACCCAAAGGCGGCGACGTGGCGTTGGCCCTCAGCCGCAGCAAGACGTTGATGAGTTGAAAGCTGCAAAGAGGCGGTGGGCTGCCCACGGCATCGGCGTACGCCGCGTGCAAGTCGTTCGCTGTGGTATCCGCCGCCGATTTCGGAACGAAACCCAGGGGGTCAGCAGGGGAGGGCACAACTCTGTTGGCGGTCAATGCCGCGGACAGCGCCCGTTGCAGCTGGAGATGCCGCCGCCGCACGACGGACGCCACGACGCCTGTGAGAAAGGCGTTTAATGAGGTGTCAGCAGTGCCCGGTTGCTGTTGCTTCCATCTTTCGTAGGCGTTGCCGTCCCCAGAGGTGGAGAATTCCGCCGTCGCCACATGCGGTAGGAGCGGCGCCGTCAAGGCTTGCGACAGCAGCGGAGGACTTGCGATCGTCGCGACGCGCAGCGCAACGCAGCCAATTTCAGAAGCTGCAGGCAGCGTGGTGGGCTCACGGAACCCGTTGTTGCTCGCCGGCACGCAGTCTAACGTGACGTTTGCGATTGAAATTGCTGTCGCTTTCAGCACGCCGCCAATCCAACTGACCGCCGTCGGGCCTTGGCGGTCACGCCCTGCGACGAGTAACCCCTCGGTCCTGGGCCGCTCCGTTGTCGAAAGGACACTCGTGGCCGTTGCCGAACCGCCGTCTGTAATGACCAACGCCGTCAGTGAGACTACGGCGTAGTCCGCCGCCGTGCTCGAAGCCGTGTCGGGTGGAAAATTGAAAAGGCGGACGCCTTGGGCAGCTCGGAGGACGGTACGTGCAGGAAGTGTGCCCGTATCCAAATCGTGCGCCATCCCTGAAAGAGGAGGAGGAGGGGTGTGTCCCCCACTCCGCTGCCCATCCGACGACGACGAGGCGGCGTCATCGTCCCTCCCCACTCCTCCTTCGATCCACACGAGCGAATTCGCCATGCCCCACTTCGCGTTGACGCTCACCGCCACGGCACGGGGATTTGATGTACTCCACTCGATCGCGGACGTGTTCAGCAGCACGATGGACGACGATAGCACCGCGGACGCCGCATTTACGGCCACAATGAGAGTCGATGACAAGGTGGATAGGAACACCGAGTCGATGATAAGGACTTGGCTGTTGTTGACAACCCTCACCGTATCCGAGAGGCTGTCGGTCCCGACGACCAGCGAGCCCGCGGCCACGTCGTACGCAGTGACGTTCACACCATGCATGAGCGAGTGGCCTGCGACTCGCAGCAGCGTCACCGTATTGAGGCGCAGTGCACGAAAGAGGATACACGACGCCACCAGGATGCGGGAATAGGTCACGTCGAGTCGTGGTCCCAAGGCAGTCGTTATCGCGATGGTTGTGGACGGGTTGTAGTTGACTGTGGTGATCGCTGCGTTCCACACACTGTCCACTTCGATGGAGATCAGCTTCCTCTTCCAAAGGCTACCACCCGTCGTACCCCCAGGGAGTTGGCGATACTGCCGCCGATCAAATGAAAACAGTCCATTGGGGTCGACCGCCTCTGGGTCGTCCTCCGCCGTGACGAGATATTGCCCGTCGTCGAGGAGCTCAGGTACGGCGGGAACCAGGGAAAATGACAGCGTTGGGAGCGTCATGTTGCGGTCGGGGTCGTACTCCAAGTAGAAGGCGTTCAAATTGGGCACCTCGATCTGCAACGTCGCCCCGAGTGGGATCGGTGTGCTCGGCGTTCCCGCGATGCGAAGGCACAGCATGAAGTTCCGCCAGCCCTCACCGCGACAGGGGCCGACGAAATCGGACAGCGCACCGCCTCCGTGCAGTTCCTCCTTGTATTCGGTTCCCGCCGACACAGTGAGGCTGCCGCTGTACGGAATGCCGGGCAGCACCAACCGCACGACTTGGTTGCGGTTGGTCGTCGGGAACAAAAATCCCACATCGTAGCTCAACACGGTCGTCGGAAGTGACCCCCCCACTGAGGCGGCTGCCAGAGGCGGTGCCACGACGGTGTCTGCCGCGTCGACCAACACCACAAATCCTCCATGGTTGCCTCTTCCTTCTACTCGTCTTCTTGCCGCTCGCCGCTGCTCCGAATCGCAACAACGGCGATGCCCAGGGATCTCATCACGTCCTTGTTGTGAGGACGCGACACGGCGGAGGGCGGCAGCAGCGGCGCCACCTTCCATCACTGTGGTGACATCCCATGACCTCACACGACCCCACCACCACCACGGCGACGACGGTGCTGCGTCGCGGCGACGCCATACTAGGGGCGACGTCGACGTCGATGATGATGATGGCGGCGATGTCGAAGGCGTCGACGTGATGGAGATGACAATCGTCAGCGCAAGGAGTGCTATTCCCGAAGCGCCGCTCATTTGGAGCGACGAGAGGTGAGATCCCTGCAACTTAGTAGTCGATGTGGTGCGATGGAGGGGAGCCAACGGAGGAAGGAGTGTACGGCCGATCCGCGCCAATTTTTTGGGATGCGCGCACTGCGAATTCGGCTTGCGGTTGCGATAGCCCCCCACCCCCCCGGTCATCGGGTGAGGTCTCAGATCACGTTGCCAACAAAAATAACGTCAAATTCTGTTTGAAAGGAATAGAGAAAACCGTTTTGAAAGGCGATAAGGTCAGGTGAGGAGGAAAGGAAATGTGTGCGCGTCAACACCAAGGTGATCCCGTCGTCGTCGTGTATCCGCGGCGATACAAATTTTTGCATTGAGCGGCGGCCCCTTTGCTTTGAGCGGCCGTCACGAGGAGCGCCGTCTCCGTTGGGGGCACACACCTTTGCGCACGGCCACAGCCACCTCCCAGACAAGCAGCAGGTACAACCACGCGGTGCATACGGCCGCCGCGGCGAGGACCGCCTCGTCGTAGCGTGGCTCCCTAGGCGCGACCGTGGTCAGCACGGACAGGCTACACAAGAGAAGAGCGGACACCGCACTAAGAGCGTTGTCCACGCGAAGGGCCAAGGGGCGTATCATCGCCGAGTACGCGAGGTTGGTGAAGCACACAGCGCAAATGAGCCCGCCTCGCGCACCGCAGCCGAGTCCGCGCAGGCCAGCGACGACGGCAACCAGGAAAGCACACAGGAGGTCAACGGCACCGTAGCTGCGCGTGAGGAGGACCAGGGGATCGCGCGCATCTTTCCACAGTGGCCGATGGTGACTCGTGAGCGACGAGGCGGACGAAACCGCCACCCCGAGAAACGCGGCGTTGACGATCAACGCCCCCGAGACGGCCAAGGCACGACCGGCAGATGGGTCGCCGCTAGAGAGTAACGCGGTCGCAAGGGCCACAACGTTCGGGCCGTAGTAACTGAGGACGGCGAGGTGCAAAACGAGGACGTGGGGGCAACAACCCACCTTGGCGCATACCGCAGCGGCCCCCGCCATGAGCAGCTGTAATAGCACCGTTGAGATGAGGGCGCCGGCCGCGGAGCTACCGCCCAGCTCAAAGACGAAAACGAACTGTGTTGAATCAGGCTCGGGCTCCGCCCAGCGGCACTCGCGGCCGGCGAGGACGCGCGACATTGTCGTCCCTTTGTTCGCAGCCAGTGGCGCGGCGACGACGCCCAGCGCGGCGCTCGCGACCAACGCCGACGTCTCTACCACTTGGCGCTGCTGCGGTATATCGTCGCCCAGAGTCGGCGGATGCGTGCGTCGCTCAGTAGGGGCGGCGGTCGTCGGCGGCAACGTGGCCGACGTCGTCATCGATGAAATGACCAACGTTGTCGACGAGGACTCCGTTGCGGCCAACGTGGAATTGGACACGACTGATGTCGTCGTCGTCTGCGGCGCAACTGTCAGCGTCGCGCCGGTACGAGCCGCCGTGGTTGTCGTGCCGGTTGCTGTTGGCATCCCCTGCGGCGGGGGGTTCGTCGTGCCGGTAATGGTTGTGGACGCCGCCGCCATACCCGCCGTCGTCACCGCCGCACCCGTCGTCGCAGTCGCCGTCGTTGTGTCGTCGGACGTCGAGGGACGCGCCAACTCCGACGTCGTGTCAGGAGGAGGCGCGGCGCATGCCGAACCACAGTACTCAAAACGCCGCGCACGAGCTATCAACTCTGTGACGAACGTTGGTAACGTATGGGTCGGACAAAGTTCGATGGTCTGAGAGCTGCACACCAGGGAGGTGTTCGTATCGATGACATCCGAATCGTTCACGAGCACGACACCGCTCCAATTCCCCGCGGCCCCGAGCACGGCGGACCCCGCAGGTGATATCACACGCACGAGCACGCGGCTGGCTTCAACGGCGGCAGCCACTACCGTGTCCCATTCTCCTCCTGCCGCGACCGCTCCCAGCACCGCGCTGGAGGAGTCCGACCAGACGGTGAGGTTCGACGCCGCGGAGGCGACAACCACGTCGCGCCACACCACGCTGCTCCTTGGCACCGGCAGCCCGGAAACAACGTCGCGCGTCACGAAGCCCAAGCCAAGAGCCCCCGCGACCGACGCGTGGTGACAAGTGAGCGTCGAATCGATCAGAAGGACGACGACCTGTTGCCACACCGCGGTCGCGTTTATTCCTTTCGCAACGGCTGCGCCACTACCTGCGCCGAGAATTCCAGCGATGTTGGCGCTAGACGTGAGGTGTGCCGCGACAACGGAGACCGTGACGTTCATCCACGTGACCCCCTCGTTGCTCCCTGTGCCAAGGATTCCGACACGATCATTCGCGGCCGACGTGACGTTCGTCCGCATGGCGACGACCGTGACGTTCGTCCAGGACAATTGACCGTTGCTCGCAGCGCCCAAAACACCCACCACGTCTTTAGCCTGTGACACGATGCTGACCATCGCGACCACGACGATCGTGTTCTTCCACGTCGACGTCGAAGGGTTACTCGTTGCCGTGCCGAGGATGGCCACGCGATCATTCGCGGTCGTCGAGAGGCTGGTCCACATCGCGACGATGGCCACGTCGGTCCACGTCAGTAACCTGCTGTTACTGGTCGCACCGAATAGCCCAACCACATCCCATGCTGCCGACGTGATGTTGAGGTGCTCCGCGGAGACGGTTACCTGCGTCCAGGCCACGTCGCTGTTCGTAGCCGCACCGAGGATGCCCGTGTAACTGCTGCCCGACGAGGTCACGTCCATTTCCGAGGCGGAGATGGTAACTTTCGACCAACTCACCCCATTGTTGCACCCTGTTCCGATGACACCAGCAAACTTACTCGTCGCGGTTGACCCGACGCGAGTTCGAGCCGCGGAAATGGTCACCCGTGTCCAGCTCACGCGCTCGTAGCTCCCACTGCCCAGCAGCCCGACGACCTCTTTCGTGATTGAGAGGATGCTGGAATGGATGCAACTGATGGACACCTTCACCCAGTCCACACCGCTGTTGCCACCCGCCCCGAGCAGCCCCACGTAGTTACCTGCCGTTGACGTCACGTTGCCCGACGAGATGGAGATATTGACATCAGTCCAGGTGACGGCTCCATTGAGGCACCCCGCCCCAAGGATCCCGACAAAATCTCGCGCGGTCGACGTTACGTTGCTATCCTCCACGGCAATGACGACCGTCGTCCACGTCACGCCTTCCCGCGTCCCGGCACCGAGGATCCCGATGGCGTCGCCCACCACGTCGCAACTGACTGACGACGCGGTCACCTTGACGGTCGCCCTGATGACGGTAGGACCCACGAGGGCGAGCACCCCGACGTTGCTGCCACGGCCGGAAAGCACGAGGTGGGATGACGAAGTAACGATCACGACGTCCCTCATGCTACCGCCGGCGATGATGCTTGCCACGTAGCGTGTCGCCGTTAGCGTCGAGTTTGTGACGGTGATTGAGGCGCCCACGACGGTGGTTGAGGCCACAATGGACGCGACGTCCGCCCCTGCGAGAGTGGAGTCGGTCACTGTGATGGTGACGTTACGCGTCCCGGTGAGGACGACGACGCTGCCGCCGCCGGTGACCGTCGAGCGCAGCACCTCCACGAAGGAGTGCGGACCGAGTAGCGAAATATTGCCAGACAACGTGCTATCACGAAGGTGAAGGATGGTGCCAGCGCGGTCGGACGTGATGCTGATGCTGCCAAGGGCACCCTCGAGGGTCAACGTGACGTTGTCAGCGGCGACGGCGAGCTGCACATCGGTGCAGCCAACCGCAACGACATCGGCGGTCACGGGGCCGGCTGCGGGACATGCCGCTTGCCCCTGGAGCGTGGCATCGAGCAGCAACAGCAAAAGCACGACGAACAACACCATTTTCCGTTACAATGTGTGGGATCCCAACAAATCGGGCATTGCGCAAATCTAAGCAGTGGTCAGCGAGGAAACCTCTACAACACCATCCTAACAACAGCAACACTCACTTCCGTCCCCTTTAAGAGCCCATCCCCTCAACCAATAACAAAAACCTCGTCTTGGCGCGAGTGGCAAGACGCGGCGTTCGTCGGGAAATGCTGCCAAAGCGAGCAGTTTGAAAAGGATCCGCCGACCTCAACGACCGACGACGCTCACACTTGCCCCTGGAGCGCGACATCGAGCAAACGCAAAAGCACTACGAACACCATTCGGCGGAGACTTCCGCCTCCCTTTTCACTCTGCGCGCGCTTGTAGAAAACACAAACAAACAAGTATCTCCCGGGCCTGCTCGCGGGTCACATCATCATCGAGCGCGCCGAGCTCTACCGGACCTTTCCATTTCGGACTGGACCTCCCGGGGAAAAAAATCCGCGTAGACATGTAAATCGAGATTTTCCGGGTCAACAAACAAAAGATCGCCGCTGGTTACAATGACATCCCTTTCACTGCCAACGCCCCCCTCCTACATTGGAGAGCATGATTCAGCACCATGCACCCCTCGCTGCCTGTAGAGAAAAGACCCACTTCTCACATCACTAACGCGAAGCCCTTTTCGTCAACGGATTCGCCGTCCGTTGGCTGTCGGCCGTTCCCAGAGGGCGAGGATTGTTGACGTGTTGAAGCATTGGCTGCACAAGCACACTGGTACCAGACACAGCCTCCGCCTCCTCGGTCCGATCCTCCACAACGGGCCCCCGATGAGTCAACTCGCCATTGTCTTCGCCGGCGGCGGCGGCAGCTGCAGCTGCTTCAGCGTCGAATGCCACGTCGAACACTTGCAACAGTCGACCTTGACTGTCGGTCAAATACACGCACACGGTTTCAGGATCGCCTTCGTCACGAAGATGGCCACTGTACCGAATTTCCGATTCCCCGATGACGAGCCACGGTGGCCCCGGATCCCCATTGACCATTTCATGCAATGTTATTTGATTCGTACGCAAAGCGCGAAACGTATTTCACTAACGCACCCGCGATCGCCCGGGGTAGCGGAAGGTCGCGGAGCGGCCTCCGGACGAAGGCACGCACTTCCACCGTCGTCGGGTGGGCCAACCGATACTCGTAGCGGACGGGCTTGCGAGGAGGTCGACGAGTAGGCGAGGAGGTGATGGGTGGACGACCGGTGAGTTGTCTATCAACCAGAGGCGACGAAACTTGAAACACTAAGCCATAACACACCACGTTAAAAATGAGATGGTACGACAAGAAAACAGGCGCGACGACTTGGAGCGCCCCATAGATACCGCCAATGAACGACACCCAGTCTAACGCGATGGCCATCCACGTGGTGTACACCTCCACGCGGAGAGGCACCGTCGCCGAGGCGCCCGTCCTGTCAACCCCCGTAAGGGTCAGATGATACTCCTGAACGACGCCGTCATGCGTTCCGCTCAGAATATTGTCGGAGAAGCGCATCCAAACCGGGAGCTCTGGGACGTCCAGCGACGGCCGCTCTACCCATGTCAACGTTTGCCGCACGATAGACGTTGCGTTGACAAAGAAGCGGCGGGGAGACAAATAGGTTGACAGCGAACTGCGCGCTTCCAGCCGGCACTCGTCGCGCCCGGGATCAACTCGGGAGTGGTCAACGGCGGAACGACAACTGTCAAGGTTAAGTTTACCGAGGTTCGACCATCAGAAGCCGTTACAGTGACGGCAAGCGACTGTCCAGCAACATCGCTCTCGGGAGCGCAGTGCAACACGCCGGCGACCGTGTCCATGTTGACCCATCGAGGCAATGGCGCCCCACCGGCTCTCATGGCTCGAAGATCGAGGACATCTCCGTCGTCATCGGCGAAAAGGTCGCGTACTGAAAGCGAGGCGAGAGAGCCAGAGACCGCGCGAAGCGTCACCGCGGCGCCGCTGTTAACAATGCGAGGGGGCGAATCGAACACGATCATCTGGAAATCGACGCGGGATACGCCGAGAATGGCATCGTCGTAGCATCGCAACTCCATGAAGGTGGATCCTAGCGGTTGAGAAAAGGGCACCGTTCCGCTCAAGGAGAGGAGCTGACCGCCACCGGATAGAGCCGCAGTCACCCAGGCTGCTTCCTGGTTGGACGCCGCGAACCAGACACCACACCGCGACAACTCTGCAGGGCCTAAATTTGCCCGCGATATGGCGGAAACGCGCGTGAACAGATGCTGGGGAAGGGTCATGGTGAACGCGCGGCCTGGTTTCTCCCGGAGATCGTCCACTAGCCGGGTGGTTTGAGCAACGAGTTGGGCACGGTCGATTCGAAGCGTTGCTGCCGCGCTGGCGGTCAGTCCGAACACGTCCATCGCGGTGACGACGATAACCAACTCCCGAAGGGTCGAGCCTACAGGAGGAATTCCGGACACGGATGCCGCTTGGGGTTCGAACGCCAACCAATCTGGAAGTGGGGCTCCGCCCTGGAGCGTTGCCATCCACCACAACGACTCGTTCCGTGCGTCCTCGTCTTTGATTGGGACGGGCAGCAAGGCCGCGAAGGGGCGGCCAACAAAGACGAGCGTCGCCGGGATGTCGGTACTATTCGCCCCCCTCGGCAGGAGACGAGGGGGACGGTTGATCTCGGCAATGTCGGATACGCGTGCCGTGAAGGATTTACGCTCACCCCCACGCGCCAGGAACACGACCGTGACCGAGGTGTCATTCCCTCCTTGGAGAGCCCGCGATGCGGCGGAAAACCCAAACCGCAACGACGGCAAGGCATCGCGAATCGCCAGGGCAGGTCCCGACACGGAGAAAAACCCGCGTTGTGCATCGCGTTCCACTATCAAAGCTGCAATCTCACCGCAACCAAGCACAAAGGTGCCAATGCCGGGAGGTCCCACGGTGAGCTCGATCGTAACGGGAGGGGCGGTGGCCCACGATGTCGTCGTCGCATTGCTGACCATGGACACGTTGATAAATCCTGGACCGACAGACGCGACGCGGGAAACCCGCGCCATCAGGGACTCGGAAACCGCTGATATGGTGTCGGTCAAACCCGAGGGGGGCAGCGCGCCCCCCGACGACGGCAAAAAAGGCGGGAGCGATTCCGTGGTGACGTCCGGTCGCGCAGGATTGCTACTGAGGGGGACCACGCTGGTCGAATTGTTCTCATTTGTGATGCCGTCAGTTGACGGCGCCGCTGGTTCGTCGGAAACTGGTAGACTTGTCGTATTTGTAGTCACAATGGCGGTGGTGGACAGTGGGTCGCTAGATTGTGTAGACGTCGTGCGCGATGTCGCACCTTGGCTGGTCCTTGTGGTTGCTGTGAGCAGCTCCGACGGAAGCCATCCGCCTGCGCTGTCCCAAGTAGATGGGGTCGAGTTGAAGGGCAACAAGGCCGCGTCCACGTCCGCGACGTTGACCACGGCAACGTAGCAGGACCATGGTGCCGATCGGCGCACACAGAAGGAGACTTGAAATGACGTAATCGGTGACGAGATGTCAATTGTACCTCGGAAATCGGTCAAGGACCCACCGATGGTGACCGTGGCGCCGAGAGCCGTCACATTGTACAGCAGTTGGCGCCAAGATGCGTCCATGGCGTGAAATGACACCGATTTGCAGGCCGGGGGGGCCAGGAACACGTAACATGCGAAGGGTTGGCCGCGGTACACAAGACCCCGTCGACTGGAGGACGCTTCACAGTGGATGATGTACGGATCGTACAGGCGGACGTCAACACAGGAAAGGGAATACTCAGGGGCCTCGTTGGTGCCCGGTGGGGGATTCAGCACGGCGCACCAGTAGTATTCGGCATACAATGACAACGACGGAACGAAGGGTGTCGCTATGCGTGGCACAGAGATGTCAATGATGAAACGGTTCGTGACCACGAGCGTCGTGCCGATCGGCAGCGGCACCAAGTCCATGACCGACGTGTCGCCTGAACTGGCGAAGCTGCGCACAACGACGAGCACTGGGGCGTCGATAAACAACGGCAACCTCATCAACGCATCTGTGGTGTCGAACGTCACACCCACCACACCATCTGAAGCCGCAACGATGTCATCCGTATAATTCAACATGACGAACAACAGATGCGACGTGTTGACCGCAGCGTAGATCACCGTCGTCCGCAAAAAGGGATGCACGACGAGGCTGTTCGGTAGGACCGACACTCCTGGCAACGGCAACACTCGGCAATGGATGATCGGGTCGACTTGAACGGTTCCATCCGATAAAGCAGCGTCCTCCGGGGATACCCGACGGCTAAATCGCACGTAGCAAGATTGTTTCGGATGCGTGGCATTGCCGCCGACAACCATGACGTCGGCCTCGACGGGGTCTGTTGAGGACGAAGTCGACGACGACGACGACGACGACGATGTTGATGATGACGACGTGCGGTTATTGACGGCGGGTGGTAGCCACACCCAAGCGGATATCGACGAGATGTTGGGAGGGCCGGGAACGCACAGCACCGCATCGGGAGCGAGGAAGCAGAATAACGGCTTGTTGTCCCCGGCGATCATGTTCCCGACGGCGATCGTGCATTCAAGCGGGGGAAGATACAGAAGCAAACGGGATAGAAAACCAGGCACGCCAGGTACCGTGAGTATCGTCTCGTCGAAGACACCCTTTCCGGCGCTGGTGACGGAATAAAGAACGTTCGAGTGCCGATCGAGGAGCGACGAGACGATCGCCATGTTAAATAAGTTGGAGTCTGCGGAGGTCGGTCGACCTTGCGGGGCGCCAGTTTTCACGAGCGAGCAGCCCGTTGCGTGACAGGCCGCAACGACAGGGCCAGCATCCGATGTAGAAACAATTGAAAGTGACAACACCGATCGACTCAAAAACGAAGTGCCTCGAGGCGGTGGCACGAAACTAAGGAGATATGCATTGTTGTTGCCCGTGTTGGCGACGTTGTCTCTCACGACAAGCAGTTCGGATGATCCGCACGTCAAGGGAACCGTGGCAATGTTTTCCCCCAGTCCGGTGATCGCGTTGAGAAGTAACGTCGGCCCTCTGTCAAGACCCGTCGAGAGAACAAACTGTTGGTACCACTGAGACCACACCAACATGCCACGACCGTCCGCACAACTTCCGCTTTCACACGGAAATGAATGTGCGAATCCAATCTGCACCATCGGAGGCGGCGAAAAGATTTGAGTCCCGCATCCTGGGTGTCCGCACGGCTGACATCCGTAGTACCAAATCTGCTGGACCACGGACGACGTCGCGGTGACAAACACGTTTGTGTAACGGCTCGTGGAAATGTATCGAAGGCACGACGACGTGAGCGATGCCGCGGGGCCAACCGTCCGGATACAAGCGGGGTGCCAACACATGCCCTCATCGACCGACGCCGTGACGGGGCACGAGGCGGGGGGAGGTGACACCACGGTTTGGCCATCGGCTTGGCGTCCCGAAGAAACGGTTGCTGCAAAGGCAGGGATCACACCTTGGCAAGTGAAGGCCGCGCGAAAAAATCTCGGACTTGTGAGAGAAAAGGTTGTAGACGGACTCACGAAGGTTGGAACCTCGACCACGCAAGGCGTCATGCGCTGCAGGACGTGGGGCACGGGAAGCGAAAATATGGTTTTCGTGGCCGCGTAAATCACTCGCACCGCTGAGGCGCCAACGAAATTCCACTGTCCATCGCTGTCAGCGTGCAGCTCGATAACATCGGCGAACAACGCCGACCCATTGTGGTGATAGACGGTGACCTCGCCGCTGGACGAGTTGTAGTCGGCGTGCCAAACCGTATTGAAGGATAGCCCGTTTGTAAAGTTTGAGAAATTGAATGCGTGAAGGGCCAACTCCGCTCCGGTCCGATCAACGAGGGTCAGATTGCGTTGCGTCACCAAAATCACAGGCGCGGTGTCGTTCACGTACGACGTCTCGATCCCCGTTACGGGAGTGAGCGAAATGTCAACACACGACCCCGTCTTCGCTCGAGTATCAACGAAACACATCGGGCTACCCCACGTTCGTGGCAAGAAGGTGACCATTCGCCGCTTCGGCGGTCCTAGAGTTCCATTAGGAACCCACGGAAGCGAGGCAACCAGCAGCCCATTCACGGCATCCTTCACTTTCATACCATTGACTGGGAACGACATGCCCGTGACGCTGACGCCGAACTCCAAGGGCGACACGGGCTCCAGTTGAACGGCGGCTGAAAAAAATGCGAACGTGGTGGAAAACAGGAAAATGACGTAAGCGGCAGCCCAGATAAGGTGGCGCGTCGTCGCTGTCCCCAGGAGCCCTTTCGTACGGACGAACCGCGAGGAGTGATTGGGGAGGTCAGACGGAGAAAACATCGAATTTGTCAAATTTCAATTGTTTTTTTAGATTTCTAATCTAACAAGCCAATCGTCCTTCACCCCTTACAGTAACAAGTAAGTTCTTTCCAACCGCAGCATGCGGATAGCCCCTCCGACTCAAGCATGCAAACGAAGACGAGTCAGAAGTATTCATACCGCACATCGCACTCACTTACGTTGGAAGGACTGGAGCCAGTTGAGGTATCGTCCCACGTGGGGGGAACCCATGCGGAAGGCGTGGGTGAGGTGACTGCTGCTGGATCAATGCGCGTACGTTTAAATGGATCACCGCGGCCCAAACATCTCTCCAATAGCCGTGAATGGATGAACCGGCCCAAGTGCCAGATGCCAGCGGAGTCCTGCGCGGACGCCTCTCCGGTGATGGTGGTGGCCGTCGTCTCTCCCCCACGCAGAAGGTGGTGGCGATCCACGTCGTCCTCATCGATAATAAGGGCGTCCTCCGATGGCTTTGTTGCCGTGAGAGATGCCGTCGCGGTGCCTTTGGAGGCGCACGACTCGCGTGCCCGAAAGAAGAAGACTACGCTGACGATGCCGACGTCGGTGATGTTGCGGCCTTCGCTTGGCACACGAGGCAAGCGTCAATTAAGTGCCGGCGCGCGATCGCGACTTCGTCGGTGGCGACGTCCGAGCTCCACGTGCACGCGATGAAGGCCCACTGGCGCCACAGATGGGACCGCAGCAGGATCCGTCGAATGAGCCGACGGCGAACCGTCGTTGCGCCCTGCACCTGTGACATTGCGACTTCCGTCTGCCGCATTGCACATTCAAACAATTCAACAATCGAAGAGGCACAAGACGTCCCGCGACAATTCAGGTTGGCCCGCTGCCCTCCCAAGGCTGGACCAGAGTGCCACCAGGGCTCCACCTTCTACCAGACGCGTCCCGAGAAGCAAGCGGCGGCGGGTGTCACAGGTGGGTTCGTGGTGCAACCCACCCGCACCCAATCGTGGCGTCTTGACCCTCACCGCCGCGCCCAACGGCGACAGCACTGCGGTAAAATAGGTGACGAGCCCGCCAAGTTGGTTGCAATCAACGGCGTTGGCATCACAAAGCGGTGGGGCGAGATGAAGGCGCCCAATGTCCTCGACCACGCACTGCAGGATGCCACCCCGGCGCAGCGCGGCGAGACGCCATGATGGTGGCGACTGCGGAGGAGCACACAACGAGGGTGCATAGGCCCATGATGACGACGCCGTTCCCTCATCCTCCGCGCTGCGATCCGATGTCGTCGGTTTGCGGTTGTGGCGGTCGACTGCACTCATAAGGCTCCCACGGATGCAGCAGCGTGCCGAGGATGTCGTCGAGGATGTCGCCGAGGATGTCGTCGAGGATGTCGTCGAGGATGTCGTCGAGGATGTCGCCGAGGATGGACTCCACTTCCTCCTCCGTGGCTCCATCACCACCGTCGGTCGTGGGGACGTGTGGTCCCCTCCTTCTACCACTCCGTCAGACGCCCTTTCGGAGAAAATAAAATTCATCACGCTGCGGAACGGATCGGCGGTTGAAAAAGACCATTGTCCACGCCGTGCGTCTGATACGCGTCCCCATCGTCTCGGTGACCGCCGCCGCTTGTCTAATCCGTCGGACGCCGTTTCGCGGAAAATGGAGAAAATAAAACTCACCACGCAAAGAAAGGAAACCGCCGCCAAGTCGGCCCCTCGTTCGTGAAGAGAGAGAGACCGCCAGGGTCGAGGTCCCCCATACCGCTTGCACGAAGGGTGTGACGTGCTTAAGGGAGGCATTCATCACCCGGCATCGTTCCAACTTGGAAAGTGAAGGTGGTGCCCATGGAAGTAAGCGGCGGTGGCCATCATCCGTTGTGCCGTTGTTGCCACGGCCAGGAGGGGCGGTTGACGACAGCGGCGCGGAGGAAGAAACCGTCTTCTTCTTCACCGCCATCACCGTCGTCCGCATCAACGACGCCGTTGGAGGCCATACGCGCGAAGCATCAGGATAGGATCGCCTCCCGCCGTCGCAAGGGTCGACGGCATCCCCCCCGCCTCGCTTTCGGATGCTGACGTCGAGAGCGTGTCGATGGGGAAGCCATCCCTGCCTCTCCTTAGACAGCGTTGAGCAGTGTCCAGCGAGCGAGGTCATGGCGGTTAACAGCATGAATCAGCCGCCGCACGCACTCCTCCACGAGGTTCTTCGTCCACAGCGGTGCGCGACGGTTCCATGCCGAAAATAAAAAAGGGTATAGAGAGGAGCCGTGAATGGGAAAGGCTCCTAAAAGT
>ERZ1292630.2222-Hain-H41-02um-R3-2222-length-18189-cov-4_pt1 | contig 18189 bp, 23 predicted proteins | sample MGYA00564408_ERZ1292630 | MGnify/ENA primary metagenome ERZ1292630 (study PRJEB36523, sample SAMEA6512641) | groundwater metagenome | collected 2019-01-08 | study: AquaDiva: Metagenomics assemblies of 32 groundwater samples
TTCAAAAAGAATGGCTTTAGTCACTATCGGACAAAATCATTTATTTCTATTCCTTTATTTTCTCATAATGGGCTCTTAGGCTTAATTAACATAACCGATAAATCAAACGGACAACCATTTTCTGAAAAAGATCTTGATTGCGCGGTAGCTGTTTTTAAATACGCGTCTATATGTACGGATAATTTAATCCGTTCTAAAGAACTCAAAGAAGAGAAAGAGATATTAAATAAGCAAAAAAATCTTTTGGAGAAATATGCTTCCGTAGGTAAATTAGCCGCAGGCGTTGTGCATGAAATCAACAATCCGCTCGATGGCGTTATTCGTTACACCAATATGGTTATTAGTCAGTTAAAAGATGACTCTACGGTTAAGGAATACCTATCTGAAGTCCGATCCGGATTAAGTCGAATTGCCAATATTACGAAATCACTACTAGAGTTTTCTTATTTAGTAAATTCGAATTCTTATAAAACAAAAAGGTATATTGATATTAATAAACTAATTGAGGAATCATTAGTTACCTTAAACGGAAGAATAGGTAATAATATTGAGGTTAGAAAGAATTACACTGAGTTTCTACCAAAAGTTATTGATCTTGGTTTAAGCCATGTAATAACAAACATGATCAAAAACGCTACTGACGCAATGGGCCAAGAAAGAGGTATACTAGACATCTCAACAAGCTATAAAGGCTCAATGGTTGAGATTAATTTCAAAGACAGCGGAGCCGGGATACCAGAAGAAATTATGGGACGCATATTTGAACCATTTTTTACGACAAAAAATATTGACCAAGGCACAGGACTCGGCTTATCAATGTCTAAAGAAATTATATCTAAGTATGATGGTGACATCGAAGTTCAAAGCTCCCCCGGTAAAGGCAGTAATTTTAAGATTCTAATCAGCAACAAATACCTGCAAAATGTTTGATTCAAATCTTAACGGAAAACACATACTTGTAATTGATGATGAGCCCTTAGTAAGGCGCTCTCTCTGTGAGTTTCTTACTTTATCAGGTTATACTGTAAGCTCAGCCTGTAATGGTAAAGAAGCGTTGAGCCTACTAAAAGAGTATACCGCTGATATCATAATCACGGATATTAAAATGCCCGAGATGGATGGAATACAACTATTAAAACACATTAAGAAGAACTATCCGGGAATAGCCGTTATACTTATGACCGGCTATGGCAGTATAGAGAATGCGGTCGAGGCAGTTAAAGAAGGAGCCTATGATTATATCACTAAGCCTATCGTTGATAACGAAATAAAATTTGTTATCGAGAGGCTGCTTCACCAGAGACACCTGCAAGAAGAAAACAACAATTTAAAGGAGCAACTTTCTTCCAGCCAAAAAGATAGTTTTTGTAATATTGTAGGCAAGGATACTAAACTTCAGAAGATTTATACGCTAATTGAGGCAATAGCTAAAACCAGAGCGACAATTTTAGTACACGGTGAAAGCGGCACGGGCAAACATCTTATTGCTCACGCAATTCACAACTATAACGAAGAAGAACGCCGTAAGCCATTTGTTGAAGTCAGCTGTGGAGCATTAACCGAAACTCTGTTAGAAAGCGAGTTATTTGGGCACGTAAAGGGTGCTTTTACCGGAGCGATAAAAGATAGAATGGGCCGCTTTGAATTGGCCAATGGAGGGACCATCTTTCTGGATGAAATCGATTCCTGCTCTCCGGCATTACAAGTAAAATTATTAAGAGTCTTACAAGAAGGTGAACTTGAGTGGGTAGGAGACAATAAAACTGTAAAAGTTGATGTAAGGGTTATTGCCGCGACAAACCAAAATCTGCAGGACTTGATTACTCAAGGTAAATTTCGCAAAGATTTATTTTACCGGTTAAATATAATTACTATCGATGTACCACCCTTAAGAGACAGAAAGACAGATATTCCACTGCTAGTGGATAGTTTTGTTAAAAAACATTCTAAACATCTGAATAAAAAAATTGAAGGCGTAAGCGATGAAGCAATTTCTTTGTTGATTAATTATGATTGGCCTGGTAATATAAGGGAACTTGAAAATGTAATTGAACGTGCCATGATTTTAAGTAAGGGGCCGGTAATAATCCCTGACGATTTCCCTGATTGTCTGCGTTCTCAAGAAATCAAACAAGCTGGCATAAATGGCGGGGTAAACTCAAAATTAAAAAATGCTCTTGCGGCTCCGGAGAAAGACTTGATATCGAAAACTCTCGAGTCTGTTAATGGCAATAGAAACGAAGCAGCCAAAATCTTAGGTATCAATCGGACTACTCTTTATAAAAAGATGAATAAATTCGGGCTGCTAACTAGTCGTAGGCGTAATGTTGCATAAAGAAGATAAGGCTCCTGGATCGGAATCTTTATCTTTTAAAGATCTAATAGATTTACAAGAGTGGCAGAAAATACAAGATAGCTTTTCTGCTATTACCAATGTTGGCGTGCACACTCTTAGTCTAAATGGTACTGCTTTGACCTCTCCCAGCGGGGAACCTCGCCTCTGTAAAGAAATCATCAAAAATTCTGTTTTAAAAGAAAAAATTAATGGCTTGTGTGTTCCAACTTTTCTAGGCGGCAGGTCCGTAGTTGATAAGAATTTAAGCTTTATATGTTGTGCTGGTATGCATAGTTTTATTTCACCTATTAGCCTGGCAAATAAAGTTATCGGCTATATTATCGTTGGACCGGTTATCCTGGTTATGCGGAAGCCCAAAGAACAATATCTGAATGAAGCTGAAGAATTGGGAATAGAACTGGATACATTATGGAATGCGCTTTTAGAAATCAAGGTGATCTCATTTCACAGTGTGCAGTCATTAGTAGAGATAATTAAAGATATCTGCGAATATATGTTGAAGCTTTCTTACCAAAGCTTAATGCCCAAGGACAAAGATTTAGTGACGGCTTCCCCAAGCTCGAACAAGATTTTGGATGCGCTTTTAGATGTTGCTTTTCAGGTTAGTGGCGCCGATATCGGTTCAATAATGTTAGTAGATGATAACCGGCAGGAATTGAGCATTTATTCATCGAAAGGCCTATCAGAAGAGATAGCTAAGACTTCAAGGGTAAAAATAGGCCAAGGGATCTCTGGTATGGCGGCAAGAGATAACGCAACCTTTGTCATCGACACAAATAAACAAGATAACAGAATAAAAGAATATCTTAATAGGCCGATATTAGGCTCTTCTATGGTAATACCGATTAACTCTGGCGACAGGGTTTTAGGGGTTATGAATCTTGGGGCATTAGAAAGTTCGCCCACTCGATTTGACAATAATAATGTTAATCTAATTAACAGGCTTATCGGATTAGCGACAATAGCATTATAAAAAACCTAAATTTAGACTAATTTATCGTTCTTTTCGGAATGGAGAAGAGGGAATCTTCAGGGCCTCTCGGTATTTAGTTACAGTTCTCCTGGAGATATTTAAGGACTGTTCTTTTGTAATTATCGCCACGATGTCCTGATCACTCAAAGGATCACGCTTATCTTCCTGTTCGATTTTTTCTTTTATGGTATTTTTTATCTGATGTGAAGATATCGATCGCCCATCTTGATTGTTTATCCCGCTGGAAAAGAAATGCTTTAAAGAAACAACCCCATAAGGCGTTTTTACGTATTTATTCATAATCGCCCTGCAAACCGTTGTTTCATGCATTTGAATTCTTTCTGCTACTTGGCTAAAAGTTAGAGGCTTAAGATGATCCAGGCCTTCTTTGAGCGCATCCTCTTGTATCTCAAATACGACTTCAACTATCCCCCTCAAAGTAGTTTGCCTTCTGGATATAGACCGCATTAAATCAGTAGCTTGTTTTAACTTATCAGACAAGAATTGCTTAGTTCCAAGATCAAGTTGGCCTTTAAGCATCTTTTGGTATTCTTTGTTTATGCCAATGTTGGGGATATCCTCATTGTTTATAATGATAATAATATCGTTATCTTTATTCAAGTCTACGATGACATCAGGAATTACACGTTGAATTTCTTCTGTACTAAAGTTTCGTCCCGGCTTCGGGTTAAACTTATGAATCTTATCTATTAATGGTTTGATCTTTTCGATTGGTTCATTCAGGTGTTTCGCAATCACCGAATAATTCTTTTTCGCTAAATCACCTAAGTGATATTCGATAATTTTACGAAGCAGCGGATTATCATCAGAAAGAGCATTGAGTTGAATAAGCAGACACTCTGATAAAGATCTAGCAGCGACTCCAGCTGGTTCGAATTGCTGAATAAGAGAGAGGAGGTGCTCGACCTGTTCGAGAGGGGCAGATTGTTTTAGAGAGATACTCACCAGATCAACTTTTAAATAGCCGTTATCATCAATATTACCGATTATTTCCTCGCCAATCTTATAATCCCTGTCGTTTTCCGTAAACATTCCCAATTGCCTAAGAAGCATATCCTGAAGTGATATTTTATTAGAAATAAGGCTTAGGCGATACTCAAGAGTATCATCGGTAGCATTTGATGCGCTTTTGATAGGGTAATCATCTTTGGGAACCTCTAATGCAGGCAATTCATCAAGTAAAGGATTATTCTCCAGCTCATGCTCAACGATTTGCTTTACATCCAACAATGGTAAAGCTAGGATATTTAAAGATTGAGCCAGAGCAGGGATTAATAATTTTCTAAGTTCGGTTTTTTGTCTTAACTCCATAAGTTAAGTAAAGTATAACATATTTAGGTAGCTTTGCCACTTAAAATCGCTTGACAATCAAAGGCTTTTATAGATAATAATGGGTAGATACTCATATTAACTATAGCGTTAAAACTAGGTAAGTTCAAGTAAGTTAAAGCCTATGCAGCCTCGAGGACGGCCCAAAAAATACCGCATCGTCAAACTAAACCCCAAGATATCCCAATTCAGCCCTAGAGGAAGGCCGGGAAGGCCGGATGAGATGGATCTATCCATAGAAGAATTCGAAGCTTTAAGGCTGTCAGACTACATGGGATTACCGCAAAAAGAGGCGGCTAAATCAATGCGTATTTCCCAGCAAACCTTTAGCCGGGTACTAAAGAAGGCACATAAAAATATTGCTCACGGCTTAATCAACGGGAACACCATAAAGATCCAAGGCGGTCACTACGTAATCAGTTCGCGCGAAGAATCTCCAACTAAACAGGCTTAAAATGGGCTATTTTTAGAGCGTAAATATAGGCGTTTTTTAGAGGGTTTAGAAAAGACTTGCGAGGTAGGTAAATTATGGAAAAAGCCTTAGGAGAATGGATTAATTGGCATAAAGGCCAGATCAGCAGTTTTCACACTAAAGATTTAGCCGCATATTTAGGAGTTTCTACCCGGACAATCCAACGCTGGATAAAAGGGCAAACAAGACCAAAAGAAGATCAATTACAGAGAATCATGCAGTACGTAAAAGAAAACAGTTAAGTCGGTTTTTCTTATCTCCGCTAATGTCGCACAATTGCCTATAATATATCTTATGTTAACTTGAGCATACTTGAGAAAGCTCATTTAACCTCTGGGTTTATATGGGATTAGAGCACGCACGTATTTACCTGTGGATAATGGGCTTTTTGCTTACTTGAACTTACCGCCTTTTATCGAGCTTAACAGATTGGTGCGGATGAATGAACGAACTTACCGGGATTTTTTGCCTCTAATCGCCTATTTTGCCTTGGCGAGTGCACTCCACTTGAGCGGGATAAATAGAGCCCTCCCCAAAACGGGCATTAATTTTGTCAGAAGCTTTAATTAACGCCTCCCTCCGTTTTTCTTCAATAAGTAAAAGGGGGCCATCTTGAAGATTTAGGCTGCTGGCAGTGACTCCCAGAGCCCTGATCCTGGGCCTTTTTGGGGCTAACTTAGCCATTATCTTAAGGCATCTGGAGTAGATTTCGTAACTATCACTAGTGGCTATTTGGGCGGTTTTTTGGGCCCCAAAACCGCCGATTTCCGGGCCGCTTAGCCAAAGATGAATAGTATAAGCTACCAGTTTTTGTTGCCTTAAACGCACGCCAACCATCTCGGATAATAGCCTGATCCAAGCTCTTATAACCTGGGGGTTTATTTCATAGTTGGGTAAGGTATATGAATGGCTTATTGACTTGGGCAGTTCGCTAGACTTACCGGGATCTTCATCAAACTTACCGGGATTATGATCAAAAAATCCCGGTAAGTTTAAGTAAAAGTCCCAGCAGGTTTCAAATCCCCGGTCCATAAAAACTTGGCCGTTTTTGCCGCCCATACCGCAGAGTTTATTAAGTGGTGTCTGGCGCAAAATCGCTTCAAAGTTTTCTTCATTAATTAAGGTTAAGCCATCCGGCTTATTTAACTTAGAAGCTAACTTAGCCAAGAGCCAATTCTTGGCAATACCCACTGAAGCAGTGATGTTAAAGTTTGCATATATCTGCACTTTAATTTCTTTACCTAAACTTACCGGGTTTCTATGGCCTCCGAGGTCCAATTGAAACTCATCAATTGAGGCATAATTCAGAGGCAATCCATAACCCTTAAGTAGCTCAAAGATCTGCTCCGAGGTCCAGATATACTTACCCTGATCCGCTACTACAAACTCCAGATTCGGGCAAATTACAAAGGCATCTCGGGAAGGCATTCCGGAATGGATGCCTAAAGCTTTGGCGGCATAACTGGCCGCGCATACAACCGTATGCATCTTGCTGCCACGCGAGCCGACAATCAAAGGCTTGCCTTTAAGCCGCGGGTTAATCGCAGCTTCAACAGAAGCAAAAAATGCATCCATGTCAATATGCAGAATCATAGTATTATCATATAAAAATCACGGGGACGGTTCTATTTATTTTGTTAGGTTTGCTTTCAAAAACAATAGAACCGTCCCCGTGTTTTTAGAAAACTGTCCCTGTTGCATAAAGACCTGTAGCGGAGGTTTAAACCTCCGCTACAGGTCATCTAATTAATAATTTTATCAATCTGCCAGCGGAAGGTTGTATTATTAAATGAGATTTGATACATTTGATCCGCGCAATTAACCGAAAAGTAATTGATTAGTGCCTGGCCCAAACGTTCCTGCCAATTGTAAGTAATACTTTCAATAGCGTATTCTTTATCATGCCAGAAGAAACTTCTGGGAAATATTTTGGTTTGTTTAAAATACGCCAAAACTTCGATTCTTTCATCCAAAGCTTCGGGATTAAATCCGGTTTTCTCCGGTTCGAATCTATCCCAGCGCGCCTTAGGGCTAAAGCTATTCTGATTCATTTATTTTATTATTTAAAAATCCCGGACAATAATGAACGCAGATTAGGATCCAGGTTCATTTTAAAAACATAAGCAGTAACCCCTAAATTCTCTGCCTCTTTAATCATATCAAAACCATCATGCGAAGTAAGCATAATTACCGGGATTGTTTTATTAATCTTACGTATCTCTTTTAAAGTAGAAAGACCATCCATTTCGGACATAATTAAATCTAAAATTACTAAATCGGGCTTTACTTTAGCTAATGCTTTAATCCCTAAAGCGCCGCTGGTAGCAGAAAAAAATTCATAACCCCAACTTTCTATCCTTATTTCCATTAACGTTATGAAGTCGCGCTCATCATCAATTAAAAGAATCTTTTTCTTTTCCATATGCTTTCTCCCGGTTTAATTTAATACTTCCTGATTACAGTCATAAGTTTACCGATTACCTTAAACTCCTCAAATATCGGCGCATACTTAGCATTGGCCGCTTCAAGATGATAGCTTCCGGATTTACCACGCAGACGTTTTAAGGTAACTTCATTACTATCTAGTAGTGCAGCTATAATATCATTATTTTCCGCATTTGGCTGCTTTTTTATAATCGCGACATCTTTATCCAATATGCCGGCATCAATCATACTATCGCCTTTAACCCTTAGCGCAAAAACATCTTCAAAGCCTAAACGGCCCAGAAATAAATCGTCAACATCAACATAACCCTGAATTTCTTCATAAGCCATATTTGGCTTGCCGGCCATTATGGTACCAATTATGGGAATCTTAGTAAAACTTGCCGCTTCAGTCAACTCTAAAGCCCGTGATTTATTATTCATTCTTCTAACCAATCCTTTCTCTGTAAGCGCCTTAAGATAATCCCTCACTGTTCCTGTAGATTTAAACCCCAGTTCCTCCCCTATCTCTCTGACGGTAGGAGGCAGCCTCTCCCCTATTCGTTTTTGGATAAATTTAAGCACCTTTTCCTGCTTTGGCGTCAAAAATGGCTTGTTTTTCATAGCTTCCTCTTTTAGAAAACTCTTGACAAATTTTTTCTATATTGTATACTTTAAATGCATCACGATGAGAGGCTATCCAAAGGGCTCGTCCCGCGGAATGCCTCTTTTTTATTTATACTCCAGCTTTCCTCTTAAATCATTCATAAAAGCCATATCTCCGGAAAATTTTCTTAGAAGAGAAGAAAATTCATCTCGATTAGGAACTATGATTTTTTTAAGCTTGCCCTGCTTCTTAAGATACTCAACAAGACAATGAAAATCTCCATCTCCTGAAACAATAACAGCCTGTATATAGTTACCGTATTCAATCATAGCATGGAGCACTAATTCAGCATCAATATTACCCTTAACCCTTCCATCTGACAACTTTAGAGTAGGCTTAAAGATTAAAATGTAACCATATTTCTGCAAAGCAGTATACAAACTTTCATTGGTAGGTATGTAGCCTATAAAAATAAATGCTTTTATTATGCTGTATTTATCTTCCAAATATTTTCTAAACCTTTTAAAATCAAGCTGCCAACCTTGATCACGTATAGCAAGATTCAAATTCTGACTATCAATAAATGCGTAGTTATGTATTACCTGGATCATTTCTTTCCCATTTTTTAGCTATCCGGAATTTCCAACATACTCACCTTACCACACATTTGTGTGGGTTGTCAAGAAAAAAAATAATTGGCCTAATCTCATACCAGATTTAAGAATCTGTTTCTAAACTCATGGACTCTTTCATCAAAGATAATATCACTGGCGTTTACCGGCCTTTTTAAGATAATGCCTTTTAGTGAAGTGCAACGACTAAGGCCAACATAGACCTGGCCATGAGTAAAAGCTCCCGCTCCTAAATCTATCACAATATTGTCAAAAGTCTGGCCCTGGCTTTTATGAATAGTGATTGCCCAAGCAAGCTTTATCGGATATTGCTCAAAAGTGCCGATAGTTCTTTCCTCGATTTTATCTTCGTCCCGATTATATTCGTATTCAATCTTTTCCCAGCTTGATTTTGTGACCTCATGAATATCCCCATTTATGGAAACTTTTATAATATCTGTTGATAGCGCCACAATCTTGGCAATAGTGCCGTTTACCCATCTTTTTTCCGGGTCATTCCTGATCAAAATAATCTGTGAGCCCCTCTTAAGCCTCAAACAATGCTCCCCCGGATAAGCAGATTCATTAAAATCTTTAGTAATCGCGGCTTCATATTTATATTCTTTGCCGGGAAGATCAGCTAGTTTTCCTTCATTTACCGCGTTGGCGCGGCTATTGGTAGTGGTCAAAATAACAGAACGTTTAGAATCCTTGGGAGTGATTGCTCTCACTCTTTTATTGAGCAGATCAAGGTCAGCATGGACCTGGGTCTTATTCCTAATCTTATTCAATAAATCAATAAATTTGGTATCTGATTGGCGGTAATTTTTGTTCAATTCCACGTAGCGCAACTTCAGCTTATTAAAAACATTTGCGCTAAAGAAATACGGACTACTATAACGCTGCTCCAAAATATCTCGCGCCTCCCTCTCTACCACAGGAGAAAGCTGGAATAAATCTCCAAAGAATACCATTTGCACGCCGCCAAATGGCAGCTTCATCTCATCGCGATTAATCCTAAGCGCATAGTCAATGCCATCCATCAGATCGGCGCGCACCATAGAGACTTCATCGATTATCACTGTGTCAAGCCTCCGGATAATTTCATTGTTACGCCTTCTGCGAATATTTTCTTTTTGGATTAAGCGGGGAGGAAACTTGAAAAAAGAATGGATGGTCTGGCCGCCGATGTTTACGGCCGCAACACCGGTCGGCGCTAAAACAGCGATATTCTTTCCGGTATTATTCTTAAAATACTTTAAGAGGGTTGATTTACCGGAGCCCGCTTTACCGGTGATAAAAATGCTGTCTACGGTATTTTCGATTAAATTAAAAGTGCCTACGAATTCATCATTTAATTCTAAGTTATCCGGCAGAACATTTGCTTCGCTATGAAGCCTATTTCTTTTTTTCATATTAGGTATTGTATCCCGGGATTCTAGAGAAATGAGCTAAATGTTTTAAGTATGCAGTTTCTTAGACAATAGACAAAGTTCCTGTAAACGATCCTTTACGCTATCCGGACTAAGATCTTTTTCCGAAGGGTAACCTAATTTATGAATTGAAACCTGCTTCCCGTCCATTAAGATATAATCCGAATTGCCATGAAGCAGCTCTCTTAAAGTATCCATAGTAGATACATCATTAATATAATTCACTGCCTCTGTAATATTATTCGTCCAAATAACAAATTCACGGTCAAAATTCTCATTATTGGTTTTTATAGTTTTTTCGCCAAATCTGGTAAAGGGATAAAGGCTCCTCCGGTATATCCGCAGCTGAAAAGAAGATCTTTTTAGAATTGAAATCACTGAACTCGCCGTCCTACTGTAAGCGATCTTGATCAAAAAAATATTCCCTTGGAATTCTCCCTTAAAATAAGATCGGAATAACCAATGCGCTTTGCCATTAAAAACTGGCGATAATTTCTTAAGTAACTTAATAGATTTTAGTGAGTGAAATAGCTGGACTAAAATTATTAAGATAAACATCAATAAGAAAAACATATTGTCGCTCAACCAGCCGAAATAATATGCTTTCATATTATAAAAACCTCCAATTCCTAATTATCCCTTGACCTGCCATCAAAAGTTCCATCCGGTTTGAAGAAAAACAATTCTTTAACTTCAGGGTGGAAAGTAACTCTCATCAGATCGCCTTTATGATAAGTCTTCCCGTAATTCTTGCATTCATTCGAAGCGCAATATATATACTCCGTTCGGGGAAACCCAGCTGCAGAAATTAACCTTATAATCTGAAGATTGCCTTCCGGATCATAAGACATCGTTATCTTCTGTTCTCCGTTTGCGTCTATCTCCGAAACCATATAGCCAAAATCATGAGCAGTCATATAGCGATTACCTATACGATTACGGCCTTCCATCATAGCCTTAAGATTTTCCTGATGATAAGGGTCATGATCTAAATATTGCGAAACATCTACTTTCTGTTGAACATTTTTAAAAGCTTCTTTACGGGCTGAAACCTCATCCCAGGCAAAACAAAAATTACTTTGAAAAATTAATACTAAAACCAAAATAATTAAACGCGTCTAAACCTCCAGTTTAAGGATGCGGCGTAATTGCAAAAACTACTATTTCTCCGCGAGTGCAGCCATAATAAAAGAAAATACGGTAAGCAGCTGGGGTGTCCTGTTCTGCGTAGGCCTCGAAGACCTTTTCACCATCCGGGCCGAATAATGAAAGATACTGATGGGTTTGCAGACTTGGATGGCGCGGATCTTCTGCAAGATATTTGAGCGCTTTAGAGACTGCTTTAAAACGTTTTTCCAAATGAGAAGAACTTTTTAGCTCTTTTAAAGCTTGTTTTGCGCTAGAAGTAAAACTTAAGAAAAAAATCATAATTTATCCAAGAACCCTTCTAAATCATCAACCTTTTCCACTTTGCCTTCGCCAGCTTCCGATAGCCCCTTGCGAATCTTTCCGATTACCGCAGGATTGCGGTAAACCCAAGCCTCGCTGCTGGGAATTGATACTGCCGGCCTAAGAAGAATATCTCCGCCCTTGCCCACAAATACCTGATAAGAGTCGATCTTCATCTTGCTCATCATAAGCCTCTGAAGTCTTCCACCTAAGGTAATTCTATGCTTTGAGTCTAATGGCCGAGTATCTACAGACATAAACTTTTCTTTTATCTCAACCACTTCTTTCTTCCTCAACAAAACCTTCATCGTCTTCATTTTGCTACCCTCCTTTTCCACCTAAAATATACCATATAGTGGGAATATTGTCAAGTGGGAAAGTGGGATAAATAGTTTGCGAATTAAGTATTGTGTCCCCGGAATTCCGGAATTCCCCGGAATTCTAATTATCCCCTGACCTGCCATCAAAAGTTCCATCCGGTTTGAAGAAAAACAATTCTTTAACTTCAGGGTGGAAAGTAACTCTCATCAGATCGCCTTTATGATAAGTCTTCCCGTAATTCTTGCATTCATTCGAAGCGCAATATATATACTCCGTTCGGGGAAACCCAGCTGCAGAAATTAACCTTATAATCTGAAGATTGCCTTCCGGATCATAAGACATCGTTATCTTCTGTTCTCCGTTTGCGTCTATCTCCGAAACCATATAGCCAAAATCATGAGCAGTCATATAGCGATTACCTATACGATTACGGCCTTCCATCATAGCCTTAAGATTTTCCTGATGATAAGGGTCATGATCTAAATATTGCGAAACATCTACTTTCTGTTGAACATTTTTAAAAGCTTCTTTACGGGCTGAAACCTCATCCCAGGCAAAACAAAAATTACTTTGAAAAATTAATACTAAAACCAGAATGATGAAACGCATTTAAACCTCCTAAAATTATTTTCTATCCCACCATAACCAACCAAACGCACGGCTCTTATCGATTTGCTAAAACAATCCCATTTATTTTAACCCCAGCTTACCTACGAAAATAAACATAGATTCTACCCCAACCTTTTTCAGTCTTCTCGAAGCGGGAATAAAGTTTACGTATCTCTTTTTTAATTAAAAAATTCAAAATACGCTTCTTGATACTATCAGAAGCTGGGCCATAAGCGATCTCGAGAACTTTGGCGCGGCTATCCACCGCTTCCTGAATAATCTCTTTCAGCCTCTCTTCCATATCCGCAATCATCGGATAGACATTCAACTTCAACTTCATCTTAAACTTCCCCGCTATTTAGAAACAAAAAGGACCATGATCTATTGACAAATTGTCGGCAGTTGAATTTGCCATCAGATGTTCTAATTTAAATCCGTGACAAAATGTCACGACTTCACTACCCTAATCTTTCTTTATCTTTTTTATATTCTTAGCAATCTTTTTACCTTCAGACTGAAGTCGACGCTGTAATTTCTTAATGTCTTCCTCTGGAGGCAATGATTCGGGTCTTATGTTACTTTTTCCAAGCAAATCACGGACATCTTTATTGTTCTTTATGTGCTCGCCTGTAATAACCGGTTCACTATGTAGATCCTTCTTCTTTGTATTAAAACTAGTTATTTCCGCAGCAAGATCCTTAGCTTTAATAGTAATAGTAGGTAGGAAATCTGCTAATGGCCGTTTTCCAGGTACGCCCAGTTTCTTTTTCATATCTAGCGTTGTGTACCCACCGAAAAGCGCATGGTCGCCCTTACTGCGCAATCGTGCGAAACCTTCCCCATCAACACCACGCTCATAAATAACCCCTGAAAGCTCTGATTCAGTATCAGCAAGTTTTTCGCGCGCTCGCACTCTCTCTACCAACGCAATGCGCTCTTCCAACAACTCCTGTCTGCGAGTTTGGATGGCAAAATAACTTTGAGCAAAAGCAATTCGTTCCTTGCGTGAGTCGCCATTTTGAGCGATAAGATAACATGCATACCGAGTAAGCATAATATCTTCAATCTCCCGTTGACTCCCTGACCCTAGCTGAACCATTTTGTTGACGTCAACGAAATGGTCTGCAATATTTAGCCCAGACCTCGAACATGCAATCTTAGCCTTATCTACAACTAATAAAAAATTGCGCCAATCTACATAATCCAATAGATTCTGTATATCCCGTGCCATCCAATATTCAGTGCCGTTTTGGGCATAAGCTGACTCTTCGAAAGTCTTGTTCAACTGTACAATAATTTCTTTTTCCATATTTTACTCCTCCCCCTTTCTTGCGTTAATATTATCTTCTCCTACTATAATAAACGCAAGAAGAGGCAAAATCTAACGAAAATTTACCGTCTTTCTATCTCTATGCTTATATTCTCCACTCCAACAGGTAGTTCTTTCTTCTCGGTCCCGTTAATCGTGTATTGCCAATCGTCATAATCAAATGCGACCGCATAACAACGTTCAATTTCTTTACCATCGAACTTAACTAAAAATCCGCATTCAGCCATAGGAAGCCTCCTGTTTTATATTCTATACCACCACATCCAGCCAAATAAACGCACGGAAAAATAATAAAGCCCCGCACCCCTAAAGTCATCCATCTTTAAAATAGCGTAAAACTCTCGGTCAACTTCTTTACGCTTAATAAAAGCTCTTACCTCTTTACTGAATTGGTAGAATACATCATGGATTAAAGAAGCATAGTAGGTTTTGCTTTGGCCGGTACTAAAATTCAATACCGCCTCCGGTATACCAAAATAGATATCTTTTAGTTTTAACTTTGGGCTGCAGCCATCCCAAGCATAACCTTGGTAATTTGTTCCTTTTATAATAACTGCGCCATCCGGAGATAACTTGAACCACTCATTCTCAAATTCACGTCCGGTGATTGAGGATTGATAACTATAATTTTCTCTAATGCAATATATGTATACGGACATTTAATCACTCTCGCCATTCTGAGGCGCGTAGCGCCGAAGAATCTAAAATAACTTAGAAGCGCCCTCTAGTTTTTTACCTTTATCTTTACGAAGAAAAAAATAAAGCGGGATTTATTGCAGTACAAAATTCAACACCCAATCGTGACAACACGGGATTACACCACATAACTACAGCTTAATATTTTCAAGCGCATTATTACCTTTAAAACTAGAAAGTTTAATTTTTAACAACCTCCCTGTTTCAATTGGTTTTTTTGTCTCAAGACATGCACCATTACGACTTAAATTAACTACACTCATGGTTTCAAAACGAAATGAAGAATCACTATCGCAACAAATCGCTCTAAGCCTTATATCCCGTCTTTCATCGGGACCCCGGGGATCAAGCTTTTCCGGCAAATTTGCTATTCCGGATTTTTCACAATCAATCACCATTATAGGAGGATCTAAAGCTTTAGCAATCATCTGAACATGCTCGTCCGAAGTAACAAGACAACAATTTCCTTCAGACAGCAAGTGAATTTCTCGAATGATTTTTAGCATTATTGCATCACCAGTATTTGCAACACGCTTTGATACCGGCAACAAACTACCAAACCACCGAACATAAATATGTGGTTTTCTTGGCGGAGGAGGAATCTCGGTTATTTTTGCAGGAACAACGAAATCTAATAGATGTTCTCTAGCAAAATCAAATAGATAAAACTTATTGCCAATATCCTTAAAAAAAGTATCCTTTATAATTTCAAGTTTTTCATCAGAATCAATTATGTTTTGCCTTCGGAATTTATAGAAATTACCAATAATTTCTTCGGCCTGAATGGTAGAAATATAAACTATCTTAGCAGGACTTCTGTCTAATAAACATTTAATTAATTCAGAACCAGACAGATCGACATAATACTTAATGAGCGAATTAGCATCTAGCAAGCAATTGCAATATTCCATTTTCAAGAAGTTTTCTACTCCTCAAGAATTTTCTCGATTTTTCCTTTTTTACTACTTAAGATCTTACGCACCTCATCATGCGATATAGCCTTAACGCAATTACCTTGAATCCAGTTCTCGAGAACATTAGGATTTTCTCTTTGGTTTGCCCTGCTATGCTTTACCAATCTATCCTCTACCATATTTCCTCCCTTTAACACTGCTCCTCGCCCCTTTTTAAGCTATTTGATATATTACACTTCATCACCATATCTTTATAGCTAAATCGGTCATTATTTCCTGATATTTCATGATTTCTTTTAGTGACCAAACTTTCTCCTTAGAGATATCTTGATTCAACTTAAATTCTGATTTAGTATACATATGCTTCTTTGTATCAAAAGGCTCATTCCCTAATTTACTATTATCTTCTGGTAATAACAATGTCTGATTACCCAATCTATATGTGATTTCTTCCAAGAATTCTGGCAATTCAACTTTTTCGCCATTAATCTTTAATTCATTATTATCTTTAATGTATTGGAGCCATTTCTCAGGCTTACATGGTAGGACATGCTCAAGTGCCGCAGAATCATCAACAGAAAAAATATCAACTCCTTGTAATCTCTTGCCAATTTCTTTCAAGATATATGTTGCTATTTTATTTTCATCTATAGCCTTGCTCTTAAATCTCTCTTGGAAATCTTTATCGGAAGGTTTTTGCTTATCTATTTCATCCTTAAGTGTTTGCATTTCCATTTTAGAATCATAGAGCTTTCTTGCCCACTCCGAATACTTTATCTCTAAAGTATTCGGATTCTTGTTCATAATAATACTATACCTAAAACCCAATCTCTCTATCTCTTTAAATAATTCCTTCTTAATGCTTGTTTTATGCTTACTTAAAGCAATTGCAAGAAGTAAAGGATAGCAAGTTTTAAGACGTAATGCATTTATATTGTTTAATATCTTTGGGATCTCTTTATCTTCCCAATAATTTACTTTGGGCTCTAATAGCTGTAAATATACTTCTGAAACTTTTTCAATATCCGATGTAAATTTTAGAACATCATTTTCAATGTAACCGGAAGTCTTTATTTGCTTAAATAAATCCTTTTCCCTTATCGGCATACCTTGTAACATAGATATATAGTATTTAAGAAACAGGGTGATTGAATAATTGGATAGATTTTGAGAAATTCTATCCCATAGAATTAGGACACTATCTAACTTACGTTCATTCGAAGCTTTAGCAAGAACACTATTTTTAATTAAATCAGCTGCTGTTAAGTCAAGACCTCTTGCATTGAGAGTTTCAAAAACAGTATACGCTTGCATATCATCAGTAACTTGGATAACAATAACATAAGTATTATCTAATAAATTACCTAAGAGTTTATGTATATTTGGTGAATAAGCTTTGAGATTGTCTCGGAAGAATTGATAAGTTTTTAGAATATTTCTTTCTCCAAGCAATAAGCCCCTATTTTTTACTTCTCCGATCTTGTTTTCTAACGGGATTATGTGCTCCTGAAAGAAAGGGTCATCATTTTTATTAAGATTAAGTCGTGATTGCGCTGCCCTTAATGCTTCTTTATGAGCAATATATGTCTGGATCTCTGACGATAGGCCATTTTTGTTTTCTGTTAGATAGTCTCTTATTGCTGCAAGCAAAATTATACAAGTAGTTATTCTCTGTTGCCCATCAATAATTTCAAATGTTGCGTCCTTTCCTAAATCCTTGGTAACTATTGAGCCAAGAAAAAAATCATGCGCTTTAGTCATATGGACCGTAAGATCATACCAAAAATCTTGCCAGTTCTCTAATGACCAACAGTAACTTCTCTGAAATATTGGAATTTTAAAATAGTACAGTGTTAACAAATCTCTTATGCTATTTCTAATCGGAACTATTTCAGATTCTTTAACCATTTTTTATAATTTATAATACTTAGTTCGAAACTCCAGACCGCTTCTATTTTACCCTTGGATTTGATCAACTTTCGGCAAAACTTCCTTATTATTCATCCTATCATTATCTAAAGAACTTCTTTACCATTCCTATCTTACTTTACCATCGGTAAACCGAGCCATGCCATGGGTAGCTCATTAAATCTATAATGACAATTAACGCTATGTATATAATCTAGTGTGTCCTTATATCCTGGCTTTTTAAACCAATCATTCAAAACATAAACATATTCCACCTTTAACCCAAGCGGAGAAACCAACTTCAAATATTGCTTACGCTTATAATCGCATGTCTGTAGTTTTTCATCAACTGAGCCTTTAACTTGTTGATACTTAATCTCGATAATAAACAAAGTCTCACGGACAATCACTAACAACGCATCGTCAGGCAAAAGTAACTTCGAGATCAATTCTTTCCAATCAACCTTAGACTCAGTTAAGAATTTATAGAAATCATGTTTTCTAAAACACCTGGCGACCAAGTTGCCCATGAAGAAAACTCCCATCCCAGCCTTACCTGAAACTTTTTTAACTTCATATCCAGGAATACTGCCAATGAGTTTTTGAAAATCAACTTTTCTCTCAAATTTCAACCCTGTTAACGTCTTTTCCCCGCCTAAACCACCGTCTTTCATTCATAAACCCCTGGTATAATCTTCACCCTAGAGATCCTAGAGCGAACTTGTTAATAATATGT
>ERZ1292630.1329-Hain-H41-02um-R3-1329-length-24381-cov-8_pt2 | contig 18180 bp, 8 predicted proteins | sample MGYA00564408_ERZ1292630 | MGnify/ENA primary metagenome ERZ1292630 (study PRJEB36523, sample SAMEA6512641) | groundwater metagenome | collected 2019-01-08 | study: AquaDiva: Metagenomics assemblies of 32 groundwater samples
GACCCCCCCGGGGGGTCCGGCCGCCCCCGGGTGACCCGCCCGGAACCCCCCCATCCGTTTCCATTTTGTTGTTGTTGTCATTGGGTCCACCGACGACGACGCGATGCTCGCGGCGGGAACGATGATTTCGGTGCGAAAGCGCCGGATGGAGGAGGAGCTCGGCCTCGTGAGCAGCCACGCCGCCGGCCAGCACGACGGCATGGCGGACGAGGACAACGAAGAGCTGAAAGTCATCGAGCAAGGCGGCCGCAACCGCCGTCGGCTGACGATGTTTGCCGAAGACAACTCGTCGGCGCGGCGGAATAACGACGTTCTCCGACGACTCGACGACGCCGCCCAGGGGGACTCCTCTCTCTTGTACCTGGATGGCTTGCGCGAGAAGGTGTACTTTACGTTCCAAGGGGTGCCGACCCGGGTCATTCTCCCACCTCCGTGGCCCCTCGTGTCCCTATGCGTCGCGTTGACCTCCCTTATCATGATCTCGGTATCGTGTACGGTCCTGATCCTCCAGACCGTTCAAGACGTGGCGCGCCAACCAGCCGCCGGAACGGTCCTTTTCACCTTCGAATCGACCACCGTGATTTGGTTTGTGCTCGACTACATCATCCGTTGCTCGACGTCCCACCGCCGATTGCGGTTCATCATTCGACCGACCAACTTAATTGATCTCCTGTCCCTCGCGCCGTACGCCATCGACTTCTTCGTGGACGGCGAAATTAGTGCGTTGTCGATCATCCGCGTGGTGCGGCTTGTTCGCGTGCTGCGTGCGTTCCGGATGGCGAAGGCGAGTCGCTTCTCGGAAGGTCTCAAGGACGTCGTCACCGCCGTGTCGCGGTCAGGACCGGCGCTGTCGCTCCTCTTCGTAATGCTGCTCGCCGCCGTGCTCATCTTGGCCACGCTAATGTTTTACGCTGAGAACGCCTTTGCGTCGTTTGACCCAAAGCATCGGCTCTGGATCTTGCAGGACGGACAGGTTAGCCCCTATCAGAGCATTCTGCACACCACGTGGTACTGCATGACATCGCTCACGACCGTCGGATACGGCGACGCGGAGCCCAAGACGGGCCTGGCGCGATTTGTCGGCAGCGTCGGCATTGTGTCGGGGGTGCTCGTGATCGCCTTTCCGACGGTCATCCTGAGCGCGACCTTTCATGACGTCTACACAAGCCGCATCATCGCGAACACGGTGCGCATCGTGGCCGCGCGCGAGGCGGCTAAGAACGAGAAGCAGCGCACCGCACTCCGGAAACGGGTGAAGAAGGCGACCGAGGTCGACATCGACGGGGACGGAGACCCCGACTGCGTCCGTGAATTTGTGCCCTTTGTGAATCCCGCCAATCTCGCTACGCTTCCCTACCCCCCGAATTCGGACACGGCCGATCTCGCCGGTTCCTCGCTCCCAAGCGGCACCTATGAGGGTCTGAATAAGGCGTTCGATCTTGACTTTGCATCCGGCAAGCGAGCCGACGCTCTCATACGCGTCCTTTTCAGTGGAGGTGGGAGTCATCATGCAGCCAAGTCATCGCCACGACGACGTCGCGATGATGGCAAAACGGAAACAGAGGATCATGACAAGGAGGCGGAGGCGGACTTGGAGGACGCTCATGGCGAGGCGACCTCCAGCGATCGCCTCCTGCGGCTTCCGCTCCATCGGCCGCCTTTGGAGGCCGTCATCGCGGCGCACAAGTCACACATCGGAAAATACACGATGCGACGAGGCGCTGAGACGGCCGCCCGGGTCTATCTCGACCGCGTCGCCCGCGGCGAGATTCCTTTGCAAGATCAGTCTGGCGTGTTCGACGCCCCGTCGTTGCGTGTCATCAGCACGAACATGTCATTGACCGTCACGGCGTTCGAGTCCATCATGCGTCGGGGCAGCGGCAGAGGCGGGACGGAGGCAGAGGCGTTGACGCCCGCCGTATCGAAGCCGAACGACGAGAGGGCGCCCCCACTAGAAGGAGGGGGGCTGCTGCCGATTGCCATTACGGTGGGCGACAACGCGGATAAAGAAGAAGTAGAGGGGGAGGGTGCGGATCCGCTAGGCGCGGACGTCGCTTCCATCGTGGGGACCAACCGGCCCCCCGCCGCCTTCCGCGACATGAATGAGGCGGCGCAAACCGAGGACGTCGTATTTCACGGCGTCGTCTTTTACGCGCCGGTGCTGCAATTCGCTTGCGTTCCGGGCACCACGGCGCTAAAATGTTACGTGACGAAGTTGTTTCCAGAGGGCTTCAGTTTCCGACTGACCCTGCTCCTCGACAGCGAGGTCGTTCGCGACGCTTACGAGCGGCGCTACGTAGGACAGCGAGTTCAAGGCCAACGGGTGAAAGGTGCCGCTATGAAACGCGTCGCCCTCTTGAGTGTACGAGTGGCGTTGACGAACGCTATTGATGCGTCCCTGACGGACGAAGAGCGCGACCAGCTCACCAGTTGCTACTTGCAGTGCTCATGTTTTGAGTTGCCGGCAACCGCGACACTTCCAGTGGTCATCGTGGCGCCCAACAAGCCGTGCGCGTTGACGCTGGTGCGCCACATGGAGGCTCTCCGATTTCAATTTGGCGTTGAGTTCACGCCGCCGCAGGTGTTCGTGCTCGATTCCACGGCCCACGCCAGCGTGACGACGTTTGTGAGTGGCGATGGGGCGAGCAAAGAGCTGCGTGTCGTTAGCGACGTGGACGCTGGGTCACCGGCGAGCCCTTTTCGGCTCTCGCACCTGGCAGATGGATAGCTCGTCGCGCGCGCAGATGTATCATCGATGTCCACCGGTTTTAGATCCCCAGTCAAGGGTTCTACTTTCATTTTCCCTGAGCTTTTTTTTTGAGTTTCGTCACCTTTTGCCAAATTCCGTTCCCCCCCATCTTCAACAGAAAAAAATATCCCGCCGTCTCCCATATCCTCTTTCTCCGTGGGGTGATTGGCCCCTACCCCGGGTATCTCTCTGTCTCTCTGCCCCACCCAACGACCAGCGAACCTCATCCATGGCGTCGTCGTCGTCCGACACACCCTTTTCAAACGATGACATTGCCACACCGGCGGAGGACGCGACCTCACCGACGACGACGGCCGCCGCAACGCGCGACGAGGCGGAGGAGATGGAGTTGAGCTCCGTGGCGAAAGGATCGACCGATGCCGGTAGTCTCAGCGAAAGCACCGTGTTGCTTCGCAACGTCAAATCAGTGGACGCGAAGCGCGGTGTCCTGCGTCCTCGGGGACTCAGCCTCGACGTCGCTGATACAAACATCGGCACACCACCGCCGGCGGGAACGCAAACGGCACTTTCGCGACCGCCAGGCGTTCCCGACATTGCCGCAGATTCCGAAGACACGGCAGGGGCGATGCCCGCCCCCCCTGCTGATGCAGCCTTCTCACTCCCGATTGGTACCGACGGACTATCAGCGCTCCCACGGGGGCACGCCTCTGGCGAGGGCGCGGAATTCCGCGATTTGGTATTTTATGTAGTCGATGGCTTTCCGAGTCATGTGGTGCACAAGTCCCTGACTCGCTGGTTCCTCACCGCCGACATTTACAGCAATGCCATGTTCTTCATCGTATTGCTGTCGTCGGTCTCCTTCATCACGGAGACGCTGCCGGATTATTGGGACCGCGATCTCCTTGCATTCAGCGTGATTGAAACATTCTGCATCGCGATTTTCTCCCTCGACTTGATCATCCGGCTCATCTTTGTCCGCAGCAAGTTGTCCTTCGTGAGATCGGTACAAACGTGGATCGACTTTATTTCCATCGTGCCGTTTTACTTGAACTTCTTTGTCGATGCCTCCGGGGCCGCGGGCTTGGTGATGTTCCGGACATTTCGCCTGATCCGTGTGTTCCGAGTGCTAAAGTTGTCCAAACGCTCCATCGGGCTACAGGCGGTCATCGAGTCGATTCAGCAGTCGTCGGAGGCCATTTCACTCCTTGCTTTTTTGCTGGTGATCGCCATGGTCGTTTTCTCGTCCGCCATGTACTTTGCTGAACAGACGGAAAGTTACTACGATCCCCAAATCGGACTCTGGATGCGCGCCAATGGATTGCCGAGCCCCTATCAGTCGATCTTTCACACAATGTGGTGGTGCGTGGTAACAATGACGACGGTCGGCTATGGCGACGACGTGCCTTTGTCGCCCCTTGGAAAGGTGGTGGCGGCCATCACGATGCTTTGCGGCGTGTTTGTGTTGGCGTTTCCGACGGTGATCTTGTCCACGAACTTTCAGGAGGTGCATCAAGCGAAGCTCGACGCCCAGAAGCAGCTGCGCACGATGCGTCAAGGCGTCGTGCTAGTGGGAGGCGATGATCACCACGACGGAGATGACAAAACGAAGAAAGGGGGTGGTAAGGTCGGACCATCTGCCGCGGGGGGTGCCGACGCAGAGGACGCGGGCGGCGGTGGCGCGGCTACCTCTTCAGGAGGCGACGAACAAGGCCAAATGTCACTCGCGCATCTGGAAGAGCTGACGAACGCCGTGCGATCCGCCCACGAAGGTGCCAAGGTGCAGCTTGCAAAGGGCATGCTCGCCAACGTCGCAGCCGCGCTGGAAGACCAGGCAGACAAGTTTACTCACTTCGGCTATGAGGTCGCCCCCTACCGACAGCAATTGCTAAAGGCTGTGCAGATGGCGGCGACTTCGATGCTTCTAGGTGCTTCTCCCAAAGGCACTCGAGGAGACCGTCGCTTGTCGCGCCAGCCGGGCGGCGTGGAGTCCCAAGGATCGGTCGTCGTTTTCAACGCCGGGCCATCACCTCCACCTCCGCGGCGGGGCTCCACTTCACCGGAATCGACCCTCACTCCGTTGGATCCTGGGACGGACGGTACGGTGGGAAGCCACCCTCACCAAGTCCATCGCCACCACCACCACCTCCATGCGGCGTCAGGGGGTCCGAACAAGGAAAAGAAGATTGAAGAACTGAAGACTCATACCACAACGGGATCGGTGACCATCGTTGACAACGAGTTTGCTGTGTTCGAACCAGCGGTTTACCTACGAATCACGGATGCTGGAACGCTTCTGACGAGAATGGAGCCCCCGTTTCCCGGCACGCCGATGGAGCTCATCACGGTGTTCCTCTCCGTGGATGGGCAGAGCGATGCGCTTCTCCAGAGCGTTCACGCCGCCTGTGCGCTTCATCGGCCTCAGGAGACGTTTCAACTTGTGTCGCGGCCCATCAAGTCCCTGCACGTCGACCTCCATTGCACCCATCCGCTCCTCAAGGACATTTGCCTCGTCACCACCGCGTTCGAGCGGCCCAGCGGCTGGGTACCTCTCGTGATCACGAGTCCAAGTCGAGACGTCTCGCAAATCATGCTCGCCAATCCCGCACAGCTTCAGTTCCGCTGCAAAGTGTTCTATGACCAGCCCTGTTGGATCGAGGAACCACTTCTACGTTACGGAGGCGTGGTGCTATGCGGTGACGCCTTCGACGACGGTCTTGACCACCGCAATTTTATCGCGACGACGGAGGCCAACTTGGCATCCGACGGGGCCGATGGGGGCGGCTGCCGGTCGCCCAGAGCCATGACGGGGGGGCGAAACTTTGACGGTGGCTCCCCGCGTGGCGGCCTACACCGCGGCGGCGGATCGGTCTCGACGGAAGACGAGGACAAACGGAGCATCGTGTCTCCCTCCTCGTTTCGCAAAGCGCAACGCGCGGCGGTGGCGGCAGCGACGACGGCCGCACCGCCGCCAAAGTCCCAGGTGGACGTCGACGAACCGGATGCCTTCCACCCGCCTGTCAGCTCCGTGGTGTCGCCCCGCAACAAGTCCGCGGGTAGCCCCCGAGGCAGTGGGATGCCAAAGGCCCCACAGACGACCGCGACGCGTCTGCCAGACGAACCACAGGTGGACGACAACAGGGCGGTTGGCGCGGTGCCAACAACTCCTGACGATGTACTCACCAGCGGCACTGTCCCCGACAAACACGGCACGTCGGGTGCGTTGGTGCGCCGCGGCAGCACCGTCATCCGGTCGTCCACCGTCGCCAAAGTCTGGTCAGACTCGCAGCTTAGCAGCCACAAGACCGATTCGAACAGCCGAAAGTCGAACGCTTCGCCGCTGTCGCGGCGATCTGCTGCGGGCGGCGCCGTCACAGGTGGCGCCGGGACGGGAGGCCGCACCACGGCTTCCCTGGGCCGGTCGATCGTGAGCGGAAACGCGTCGCTGGCGTCGCCATCCGGCCCGTCCCGTCGGAGGAGCACAGGGTGGGAAACCAACATCGACGACGACGACGAAGATGGTAGTGCTCGGGCGTTGCGTCCCGGGCTTGGCGAAGACCCCACATCCCTGCGGGATAGCACGCGACGACGCCTGAACGCCACGGATGGCAGCAGCAGCGAAGAAGACGTGCCGGAGGAACGCGCCGTCAGGTTAAACGCGACTGACGTAGAATGACACGAGACTCCCGAGGAAGTGCATGCGACCACGGAGAGAGCCTCGACAGTCAGTTTGTAACATCATCGTATCTGCCCCCTTTTCCTTCCCTTCCTTGCTTCCATTCGCCTTTTCCTACAGTTTCAGTTGTTATTGTTTGCGCGTGTCATTGTCCTATTGATTTCCTGGAACCCGCAAAAAGACAGAGGCGAGAAGGAAGGCGAGAGGTCCTCTCGGAGAGGAGAAGGCGAGAGTACCCAAGCGCAAGAGGCGTCCGGAGCGCGCCGACGAAGCGGGTCTCAGGATGCAACCTTCAACGTGCATCTACTTCCTTCCCTGTCCAAAGCCCAAAACCGGTAGCCCTGATCCAAAAGCCTTTTTTTTACCCAGTTCGTTTGCGCGCGTGCGAATGCGACCGTGCACTTTTGGGCTATCTGTCAAATCGCTCATGCTTGCCAGCGCAGTACTTCTTGGATGCCTGATTGGCGCGGCCGCGCAAGCTCCACCTACGCCGCCTGCGACCTACATCGGCGTGCTCATGGTTGGCGAGATGTACAAAGTGGTGCTACCGCAGAGTCGCGCGTCGATGTGGCCGGACCTTCCAAACAGGTCCCACGAATGCCTAGTTGGCAATTACAAGGCTCCGCTGTCGAGCGGCAATTGGGGTCCCGCGCCGGCGCCTAGCGTCTACTTCCTGTCCCAGGACGATCTCAACTTCACACGCCGCCCCCTGTACGTGACCCCGCTGGATCCACAGAAGGGATTTGAAATCTGGATCGCGTGCGTCGATAAGCAAAAGTATTTCTGGCAGCGCCTGCATATTTATAGTCCGAACGAGTTGCTCGACGTCATCGCCTGGGACCCGAACTATCACCCCGAGTCGAATCCACCAGCTCCGTTTCCTCACGCCACCGGAGCATTATTTGCGATGGAGTACATTGGCCCTTATGTTGCTGTCAGTGGCCATGATGGCAGCGACGACATGGTTCCGGTGTTCGAACGCACCCGATTCATCTTGAACGTGACGTTCGCTCGCGCCGATCACATCAACGGCCAGGAAGTCAAGCGGGGGGCGACTTTCACGATCAACAATACCAACTTGAGGGACTCTAGGACGACGTGTGTTTTGTCCCCCAACGCGTCGACACACATACCATACGACGCCAACAATCCTCGCCGACAGTGCACGCGCAGAATTATCGCCAACGAAATGTTGGACATTGGCGAGTACGTCGTCGCGGTCCACCATGAATTTGCCCCCTTCGACGTGAACCCCGTGACGGTCGCGCTCTGCAACGCCTCGTTTCCACGGTGGAATATGGTCCTGGGTCCAGTGCGCTGGGACTACACCACGCTCGTCGTGCAATGCAGCTACAAGACGCTGAGCTACACAAAGACCAAGACGGACACCAATACCGTGACAACCTCGACGGGAACCGTGACGACGACGACCACCATGACACCAAGCGCCACAACGACGACGACATCCACGCCAACCGCTCCCCCCACGCCGAGCTCCACGACCACCGTCACGGAAACACCGACGGAGACGACGAGCGAGGCGCAAACAACGGTGACCACAACGACTGCCTCCCCGCCGCGACGACGAGTCGAAGCTGAAGGAGGGGCAAGCGCAGCGTCCGGGGAGGGCTCGTCGTCCTCAGCCGGGTCTTCTCCTCCCGCCCCGGGTGCGTTCACCACTTGCACTCCGGTCGTCTTGTTCGTTCCAGACGTCTTTGGTACCACGGTGTACAGTTATGATGCCCTTATATTTCCGCGGTTGCCAATCTTTTTTGGTGCCAAAATACCGGCCGATGAGATGCAGCTAGCGAATCCCCTGGATCTCATTGGCTGGAACGCGCTGCGCAAGGAGTTGGCCCAAATCGGTTTCCGCAGCCACAGCGTCGCATACGATTGGTCCTTGCCCGTGGAAGACATCCTCAACACCTATTTCATCCCCGCGATCCAGCGAGCCAAGGAGGAGAACGCCGTCGCGTGCGAAGGGGGCAAAGACGGCGGCGGCGGCACGGTGGCCGTCGTCGCCCACGGGTTCGGTGGGATCCTCGTGCGGTCTTACATGCAGCGACGCGGCTACGCGAAGGACATCGGCAAGGTCGTCTTCCTTGGAACGCCACATTTGGGCGCCGCGGTTTTTTACCCGTTTCTCAACGGCAATGCGCCGTTGTCGGACGTGCTCGCTAACACAACGATTCCCTTGCTTTTCACGCAAGTCGCGGACTACCAGTTGAAGGATCGACTTGCCGATGGTGATGGCTACTGCGACACAATCAACGTTCGCAGCGTCAAAGATTGCCGACCCGCAAAGCTTTTCGCGGCCTCTGAGCTCATTGCGGGCTCGGCGTTTGACTCTCTTCCGGTGTACAACGACTTTCTGGTTGCACCAGACGGCACGTTCAAACGGCTTTTCATGCAAGAGAATCGCTGGCTGAAAGCGCTCAACGGCATGCCGTGCCTTGCGACGGGCCCGTGCAAGTACAACAACGGCACGGTGCTGGGCCCCTTTATACCTTGGGGCGAGGTTGTCGATCAGCCCGACGGCCACGCTGCGGTGGACGTGCTCGTGGTGGTAGGCGTGACTGACAAAACCGTCGTCAGGTTTCGAACGAAGCCGGCCGCGGCCACGTTGGCCTTTCCTGATGGCTACGTCGACCGCGTGAGCGATGCTCAGCTCGGGACTGGCGACGACATAGTTTGGCGGGACTCGGCAATCGCAATCGTAAATCAATCCGAGAACGTCAAGATCATGGAGATCGACGCGAGCCACACTGAGCTGCTGCATGAGTCGCTCGGCGACATCGTAGGCTTTCTCCAATCCGCTTGGACGCCCCCGTCGCTCCGTCAAGGTAAGAAAGAAGTTTACCCGAAACGCCCGCGGGAGGCCAAGGGCATGAAGGCCGCACACCGCACCGCGTCCCCCTCTTCCATCTTAGTGGGATCGGGCACCGTGCCGATGACGATCAGCGTCGTGCTTTCCAATCCTGGGCGCCGCTTCGGCTCCGCCCTGTTGCTACCCAGCCAGTCTGGGCTGCAGTGTTATGTGTCCTTCAACGGCAGCGCCCCGGTCGTGGCCAACAAGCTGTCAGACTCGTTCACGTCGACCTCGTACGACACGATTGCCCTCGCCGCGTCCATTGACGTTCAGGAGCAGGACGATATCGTTTGCGACGTGTTGGTGAACGCGACGGTGTACATTCAACAGGCGTTCAACGTGTCGAGTAATTATGCGGTACACGTAACGGCCAGTGCGCCCAGCTTCGTGGACGGCCGGCTCGTCGTGACGTCGGGCACTTGGTGGGGCCGCATTCCCGCACCACCTGTTTCCGCTGCAAGAGCCAATGACCCTTCCGCGACGACGCTAATTTCCACGTCGGCGCGTTTCCTAGTGCACGTCGCGGACGTCGATGCGGACGATGACGTCAGTGCGTACGATGAGCTGCGCTTGCAGCCGGAGGACGCGTTGCTAGCCCCGCCGGCACCCATCGTGGATGTCATCGGGTCGACGAACAGCGAATCGGAATGGGGCGTAACGCGTCTCGCAGTCGATGTCGACATCGCCCAATCGTTTCGCGGTTTCTTCTCGTCCGAATTTCCCCCCTCGACGCTCGACGGCGCGGAGACCGTGTGGATCGTCGCTCGCGGCCACAGCGATGACCCGTTTTTCTACGAGCGAATCGGCAACGTCAGCGCGGCCGCGGTCCGTCGCGCGATTATGCAGGATGACGATCTCGTCGTCCCAGTGTCCGTCACGGCGCGCTCCACAAGCGCCACAAACGTCACCTTCGCGCGACGCGCGGCGATGGATGGATTGGCGCCCCCTCCGCCGCCACGCGGCGTCGCCCTGTTCCTTGAAATCACGTTCGCACAGTCGATGCTCCCCAGAATTGAACACGCGCAGGACCTCGTGGTGCTCCCCTTGCGCCAAAGTTATCTCTCCGACATGACGTACGTCGTTTTTCCAGAGCCGTCGCCCAACGTCGAGAATGCGCTGCTCGCAGCAAGCCCTTTCCTGGGACTCGGCGCGGGAGTCGTCTTCGCGGTCGTCGCTTTGGGGGCCATGTGGTACCGGTCCAAAAAGACGACGGGAAGTTCACAGCAGCGGCAGCAGGCAACCGTCCTACCTCTTCATGAGGGAGGCGATGAGCGCGCGCCGCTGTCGCTGTCCCGACATTAGCAAGCCCCCATCCGCGTAACATCGTCCTGACGAATCGCCACTGGCCTGGACTGTTCATGATATCCGGGTTTCATTCGAGTGTCAGTATTGTTTCTGTGTGTCTTTGCAGCTTAGTGCCTGCGACGTGTCGCCCGCACATTCTCGTAAATCACCGGCCGAAGTCGTGTGTTGATGCGACGGTGGCATCGACGAGGGACGCTCTTTTCTTTCGCCGTCGTCCCCCCCCCTCCTCACCGATGAAATAGATTCCGTCCGTTTATCTCTCTCTCTCTTTCTATCTAACTGCCCCTGCGGCGCTTGTTCCCGTAGGGTGTGCGACTTCGATGATGCGCCGCGCCTTGGTGTCCTCGCGGCAGGCGAAACAGCCTGCGCATTCTCCCTCGCTCACGTGTCCGTTCGGAGCTCGCTTGACCCAGACGTCACGACTGGGCGGACCTTCGCCGCTACCCCACGCCGCGGTGACCGGCAGCTCCTTCTCGTCTCCAACGACAACGACTGTGATGCCGCCTCCGACGGTCGCTCGCAGGTGGCAGTCGGGTGCGGTGGCTTCACCCGCGCCGCAACCCACCACCGCTCCCTCTTCATTCGGTGGCCTTGCCGCGTCCCCGCGACCCTCATCATCCGCTCTGTTTGAAGTTGGAACCGTCATTGGCAGCTTCGAATGCGATCGTGTGACGCCCATTCCCGCGAAACAACTCATCGTGTTCCATTTTCGGCACCGAACGATTGCCGACGCCGAGGCCTATCACGTGGCGGCCGCGGATGACAGCAATAATGCCTTCTGCCTGGGCTTCGCGACGCCAGCATTGGACGACCGGGGGGTGACGCACGTGCTCGAGCACATGGTTCTCTGCGGCAGCGAGAAGTACCCGGTGCGAGAGCCCTTCTTTCGCATGACGCGACGGTCGCTGAGCACCTACATGAATGCCCTCACGGGACCCGACTACACCCTGTATCCGTTCGCCACGACGAATTCGAAAGATTACGCCAACTTGCTCTCGGTGTACCTGGACGCGGTGTTCCATCCCCTTCTGCGGAAGGATGATTTTCTGCAAGAGGCGCACCGAATCGAATTTCAGTCGTCGACCACTTCGTCATCGCCGTCGACGGAGGTTCTCGCGGCGGCCGGCGGCGGCGGTTCGGATGGAAGCGAAGCAGCGGGAGGGTCAGAGGAGGTCGTCCCCGGTCCCGTGGTTGAAGGCGAAGGGCATGCGGCAGCGTCAGGGTCCTCCGCACCCGCGATGGTGGCCTTCAGCGGCACCGTGTACAACGAGATGAAGGGGGCGGCGTCGGAGCCCGGCCGCTGCTTTACCCACACCGTGTTGAAGCAGTTGATGCCGTCCACACACTACCGCTTCGTGTCCGGGGGTGTGCCACGGAGGATCCTGGATCTTAAGCATGACGACGTCGTGGACTTCCATCGCCTCTATTATCGGCCTGGGAACTCCGTGGTCTTCACGTATGGCTCGTGGGACCCAACCGACACGCTGTTAACCGTCGACGCCGCGTTTGCCGCGAAGCAGAGGGAACTCATCGAGCGTGGCGCGAGCCATCTTGCAGACAAGGGTCGTGTCGCCGTTCCAGCCGAAACCTCATTTCGCGATTGGACGGCGCCGCCGCCGACACAACCGGATGCGGCGCTCCTCGCAAAACAGGTGCAAGCTCGCGGTCCATCAGACCCCATGGGCGACCCCGCTTCCCAAAAACGCGTGCTCTTTGCTGCTGCTGTGCCAGGGAGTGTCTTCGAAGCAGGAGGCCGTCCCACTCTTCGAGATGAAGTCGAGTGGTCCGTGACCGACGAGTTGCTCACTGATGGTCCAGCCTCGCCGATGTACCAAGCGTTGTTCGCCCCGACGACCACGACGGCCTCAACCACATCAGGTGGTTCGGAGCCGTCACAGGATGCGGGGAAGTCTGCTGCCTTGGGTGCTCGCTTTGCGCCGATGTCCGGCGCTCAATTCAGCATGACGTGCCCAACGGTCGGTTACGGTGTCAGTGGTGCCTCCGACGCCGCCGTCAAGCCCGAGACGGTGCGAGACGCGGTGCGTGGCGCGCTGAAGAGGGTGTCGGCCGAGGGCTTCCCCTCCGACCGCATCGAAGGGGTTGTGTTCCAGTCCGAACTGCAGCAGCGCCACCGGTCGTCCGACTACGGCGTCAATCTGCTGACCGGCCTCGCGGCGCGTCGGCTTGTCATGGGGAGCTCCGCGACTACCACCGGCGGCAGCGGCGGCGTGGCCGTCGAAGATCTCATAGATTGGTCCCCTCATCTCGCGCGGTTGCGCCAAGAGCCACAACGCCTCGCCGCGGTCGCCGCGACCATGGCGACCGTCCTTGATCGACATGGATGCCTCATATCGGTGTCGGCGGACAAAGCCTTCTTCGGACCGGAGGAAGAAGCCACCAAAGCCGCATTGGCCCAGCGAACCGCGACGTGGGGATTGCCGAACAGCGTAGCAACCGTATCCACATCAGCATCGGCTGATGTGGTCGCCACCACCATCACCCCTCCGACATCCGGCGACACCACGCCGGCCGCTCCCGCACCGCCGCCGTTCAAGCAGCACATGGAAGAGTACCACGCATGGTTGCAGCGCATTCGGGCGACCGACGATGACTCCGTGCTCCCGACCTTGTCGTCGGCTGACATTCCGCGCCAAGGGGTTCGCGAGCCGGCGGAAATCCTCTTGGTACCTCGCTCCGTCGCGCGGACGCTGCCTCAAGGCAAGTGGAAGAGCACTGGCGGCGGCCTTGAAATGTCGTACGTGCCGGCAGCCACCAGCGGACTCGCTTACGTTCGCATGGCGCTGCCGTTTTCCCCCGACTTCATGAGCCAGACGGGTCATGATGGGGGTGTGCCGTTGAGGCATCTGTCCCGGGCTCACGCCCTGCTACCAACCCTCGGAACGTCGATGCTGGACTACCGACAGTTTGACACCGCGCAGTCGCTCGTGGCTTCCGGCAGCCTGTCACCTGGCTTCTCCCACGGCTTCGTGTTCCACAAGACCGCGGACGTCATGAAGTGTTCGTCCCTGCTCAATTTTTACACCACGCAAGAAAAACTGCCCGACGCGTTGTCACTGTGTGCCGATTTAATCGTGGCGGATCGGCTCGCAAACGGAACGCGCTCGCCGACGGCAGAAGACCGCGAACGCATTGCGACCGTTATGCGTGCCCGACTGACCGCGGTGGTAGGCGGCGTGCAGCAAAATGGCAGCGGCTACGCGCTGATTGAGGCCGCGCGTGAGGTCTTCGCCCCGGGAGCCTTGTCGGACCTCACCTCCGGCGTCGCTTCACTACAGGAGGCGGCCGAGTCGTTGGCGGTTTTGACCGACGGGTCAGCCGCGGATGCGTCAGCCGATTTGAAGGTCCAACGTGAGGCGTTGATTGATGAGTGGCTGGCGCTGCGACAGGGGGCGCTGAGAGACCTGCAGCGACGGCTCCGGCTATCACTCGGCCTCGTCGCGTCGCCTTCATCGCCAGCGGTGGGCGGTGACCCGTTCGAAATTTGGTCTGTCTCCGACCACCCCGAAAAGTTCCGCGCCGCTGCACAGAAGCATTTCATCGACAAGCTGTCGATCGGTTTGCCTCGCATCGATGCGCTTCCACCATCGACCGCCGCGAACGACGACCACCCGCGCCGCCTCCTGTTCCAACACCAGTTCGGCAAAGACCATCTTGCCGCATCATCGTCGTCGTCGTCGTCGCGTCGACGCGCAGCGGTGACGGTCAACCCCAGCCACCGCGTCGGGGGCGCGTCGGTTCTCGACGTGTCTCTCAATGTGCAAGCGTCCTTTGCGGCCGTCGCCATTGCCACCGAGTTGACGCCAGGGGATCGGGAGCATCAGCTGCTGCGGCTTGCATGCCAAATCGTTCAGGGTCGGTACTTGCACAAAAAAGTTCGCGAGGAAGGGGGCGCGTATGGGTCCAGCGCCACCGCGAGCGCGCTCGGCCACCCAGGTTGCCTCGCGATGACGTCCTATCGCGACCCGAGTCCCTACAAGTCGCTCGAGACGTTCGCGCGCGTGGCAGAATGGCTCGCATCGCCCACAGAAGTGACCGAGAAGGACGTCGACGAGGCGCGGCTCAAACTCTTCGCCAGCATTGACCACCCAATGACCCCGTCGGACTTCGGTTGGAGTACCCATCTGCACGACATGTCCGATGACGACTTTGGCTTCAGTCGCGAGGTGCTGCTTTCGGCCACCGCAGCCGACATGCGTGCCGTGGCGATGTACTTTGATCCCACACGAAATTCGACCGTCGGCGCGGCGGTGGTCAAGCCGTTGGAGGCCGCGACCGCGTGAACCAGCGGGGGGTAGGGGAGGTCAACCAGAGGGGGGAGGGCGCCCAACACAACGGAATGGAACACAAATCTACGCGCGCTTCGCCACGGGAATGCAACACCTTATCACGAACACATGGCCGTTTTCCGTTTCTAGCGTCGTTTGAGGTGGCTCGATCCGAGAAGCTCGTCTACGGCAATCGGGGCAGCTGACGTCGCGATGATGGGAGGGGGTTGTGAATAGGTGATTGCTAGCGCACATTACCATCGTGTGGTTTAAAATATGCATTTGTGTGTGTGCGAATGCCACTCATCACAGGAGGAGTATGTGGTTATCGTGACCGTGTGTTGCAGAAGAGAGCTACCAAGTTGACTTCGTTAATCAGACCCTCAAATCCCCGACTCGAACGACGACACTTATGTCCAACACGCGCAAGCGGCCACTGGAACCGGACGTTGGTAACGACGCTGACGATCGATCAGATCTCAGAGAGGCCGATCCGCTCGTCGTGCGCCTGACGGCGGAGCAACGGATGCACCAGCAGCAACAGTTGAACCAAGCGGCGATCGGCAGCGTCATGACGCAAGTTGCGGCGTTCGACACTCATACCAAAATTGAACTGTTGAAAGCCGTCCAAAGTGACATACCTTTGTGTGCCGCAAAACTTATGGTTTCCAGTCAATTTGGCATTAGCCTTCATAAGCCAACCCCGCTAGCGACGAAGGCCAACACCACCATCTGGTCCATCCTTTCCGCGCTCGGACGGTTCGAGGTGTGCAAAAAGACAGTCACCACGACCACGCTGCCGCTGCTCGTCAAGGACGACAAGGGGAAAGCTGTGGACTGCGGCTCGTGGGCGCAACCCGACGTCGCCAAGCTGCTATCGCTGGCCAAGCCGTCGCCCTTTGGACGGGGCGATCAGACGCTGTACGACAAAGCCGTCCGGGACGCGACGGAGATCACCGCGGACCGGATCCAGGGCATCCCGCAATGCGAGTTGGTCAGCAACGTCGTGTTCACGGCACACAAACTGCAGATCTACCAGGTGGGCGGGCACTTCAAGCCGCACCGCGACACGGCGTACACGACAAGCCACGTGATGTCGGCGGTCATGCTGCTGCCGACTGAGTTCGAGGGCGGCGACCTCGTGATCGAGGGCATCGGCGGCGAGCAGCGGTTAACGGCAGGGGATTTATCCAGCGCGGCCGTCAGCGGAGGCATGTCTGAACCAAGCGCGGCGCAGAACTCGATCACGGCTGAGATCGCGTCCAGGAGGTCTGAGGTCGCGTTGCCCACCATCGCGTTCCAGCGCGACCTTCTGCACCGGGTCGAGCCGGTGACGAAAGGGGTCCGCCTCGCGCTTCAGTACAACGGAGACGCCAAAGTCACAAGAGCGCCTCCGGCAAAAACCTGGTTGCTACTTGACCGCCCCGAACGCTTCCAATATGACTACGAAGATGAAGACACCAATGACAACGACGATCTCGCCACTCCAGACCATCGGGTGGTGATCCGCGCACGCGAAATGGACTACAGCTCGGACGAGTTGACGGGCTTCTGTTCCGCCGGACAGGAGGCCGCCAAGGCGTTCGTGGACAAGCAAGGCGGCCTGGCGCACCTCGCGGATCCACTTATCGCCGAGATCCGGAAGCTGATGGCCTCCTCCGGCGGGGCCGTGGTGTTGCCGCTCGTGCACGCGTACGCTGTAGCGGCCATCGACGGAAAGCCGGTGGAGAACTACCCGCTGAACGGCGTGGATGCGTTGCTGCTGCAACTGCTGCGGCAGGCGGCGCCGGACCTCGCCGTGTCGATCAACGTGCTGAGGCAGTCCGTGAGTAACCTGGACTACGACTGGGTACCGGAAGATTCCGCTACGTTCACGGTCTCCAGCGACGACGCGTCCGTCACGAAGGCCACCTTGGTGTGCCCGTCCGTGGTGTGGATGCTCGTCAAGTCGGAACAGCAATTGGAACACGGTAATAGCGCGACGCCGGCTGAATTGGAGTACGTGACATTGGGGGTGATGATCCGCCTGGGGGCGAGTTCACTCCAAACCTAACCTCCCCCAAACACAGGGAAAATGACGTTGTGGTGGGCACTCCCTCTGCTTCTTCCGGTGATTTTCCATCCGTCTGGCTGTGACCGATTCTTCATACATCCGTAACGTTCCATACGTTGGGCCCAACGACAACGAGAGAGAGAGAGAGCGGCAAATTAATCTGCGCATCAGTCGTGAGGCTGCTGTGGTCTGTGTTGGTCGCATTGAGACGGGCGCATGAGCAGTCACAACTGTTGTTGGATGTTTGGTTTGTCATGATGAATGTGTAAATACAGTGTACTGTGGATTTCTCCGATAAAGTTCGACAAATCTACGCGCGCCACGGGAATGCACCTTATCACGAACACGTGGCCGATTACGTGTCTAGCGTCGTTTGAGGAGGCTCGATCCGAGTAGGATCGTCGTCTACGGCGATCAGGGCAGCTCCACATCGCGATGATTCCGATGGGTGGGGGTGCTGAATAGGTGATCGCGAGCGCACATTACCATCATGTGGTTTAAAACATGCATTGGCGGGTATATGAAAGCCACTCACGGGAGTATGTGGTTATCGTGATCATGCGCTGCGTATACCCAAAGAAGAGAGCCGCCAAATTGACTTCACTAATAATCAGACCCTCAAATGCCACCTCGGACGACGAAACTCGTGTCCAAAACACGCAAGCGGCCATTGGAACCGGACGTTGGTAACGACGCTGGCGATCGACCATCAGATCTCAATGCGGCCGATCCGCTAATCGCGCTCCCTGGCAGCCTGACGGCGGAGCAACGGATGCACCAGCAGCAACAGTTGAACCAAGCAACGATCGGCAGCATCATGACGCAAGTTGCGGCCCTCGACACTCATACCAAAATTGAACTGTTGAAAGCCGTCCAAAGTGACATACCTTTGTGTGCCGCAAAACTTATGGTTTCCAGTCAATTTGGCATTAGCCTTCATAAGCCAACCCCGCTAGCGACGAAGGCCAACACCACCATCTGGTCCATCCTTTCCGCGCTCGGACGGTTCGAGGTGTGCAAAAAGACAGTCACCACGACCACGCTGCCGCTGCTCGTCAAGGACGACAAGGGGAAAGCTGTGGACTGCGGCTCGTGGGCGCAACCCGACGTCGCCAAGCTGCTATCGCTGGCCAAGCCGTCGCCCTTTGGACGGGGCGATCAGACGCTGTACGACAAAGCCGTCCGGGACGCGACGGAGATCACCGCGGACCGGATCCAGGGCATCCCGCAATGCGAGTTGGTCAGCAACGTCGTGTTCACGGCACACAAACTGCAGATCTACCA